>Ga0222749_10001353_pt1 | contig 12538 bp, 9 predicted proteins | sample IncBWH2Mmetat_FD_197234 | JGI IMG/M metagenome (GOLD analysis project Ga0222749, IMG submission 197234) | Metatranscriptome of lab incubated forest soil microbial communities from Barre Woods Harvard Forest LTER site, Petersham... | ecosystem: Environmental > Terrestrial > Soil > Temperate...
AGCGAGCGCCCGGTGTTCGCGGTCGGCTTCCACCGAGTACCGCGACTCGATCGTCGGGATCACGTCATCCAGCAGGTCGCGCTCAAATGTCGCGAACGCCGGCGCCGTGGCCATAGGGTTGGGTCCAGGCCGATCATCTTTTTGTGCTCGACCGTTGGGCATGACCACAATCATCGGCACCGCCTTCCCGTCCGCCAAAAGGTTATCCATCACGTTGTCCGGATGGGCAAACCGCTCCCACTCCGTTTCCTCTCCGCCGATCCCGTGCAGGAGGTAAAGGACAGGATATTTCTTATCCTTCGAATACCCGGGCGGAGTGTAAACATTCATTTTGCGAGTGGTGCCCACGGTTTTGGACTCGTACTCAATCATCTCCAGTTTTCCGTGCGGGATATCCTCGCGCCGCTTGTCAATGCCCGCTGGCGGGTCATCAAAGGCCGGCTTGTCGTCGGGGCCCAAAACAATCGGGCCGCCGAATCCGCCCGGTCCGCGTCGCGGAGGTTCCGTAGCAGGCGCTGCGGCAGGTTTCGACTCCGGCGGGGCTGCGGGGGTTTCGTCCAAACGGGTCGCCTTAATCTCTTCCTTGGCAAATTCGCCAACTTCGCGAGTGAAGGCGATTTCTTTGCCGCTGATCTTGCCGGTGTAGCGAATGGGAATTTCGTTGCCCTGGAACGAGAACATCTCCACAAAGCTTAAGGAGTCCCCGTTGATCGTCCCTTGATTCAGTTCAGCTTCCCGCTTTTGGCCGTTGACCTCCGAAGCGGCCTTGCCCGTCAGTTTGTTTCCATCGGCTTGGAAAGTGAATAGATACTTCTGCACGCCGATTTGCGAGTCGAACTGCGCATGCCATTGGCCGGAAATATCCGCAGCACGCGTTGCGGCTGCGGGAAGCAAGCCGCACAGAGCGACTGCCAAAAGCCCCATCAAGGTTTTGATTGTTTTCATAGGGTCATTCATCGGAGTTAGCAGAGGGTCTGACGAGTTGGTGTTGTTGTTTTGATCGCCTGCGTTTTCATGAAGTGCATGCCCGGGAGCAACACAGTTTTAGACGGTCCAGCCTTTCCGCAAGGCGTAATAGACCTCGTTATTGCGAAGCTGCTGCTGGAAATCGCGAGGGTTCGTTTTCGCGTCAATGATGGCGATCTCGATGTCCCCGAGCGCCGCGAAGTCTTCGAGCATCTCGGTCGTGACCGCCTGGCTGAAACCGGTGTGATGCGCTCCGCCAGCATGGATCCAGGCTGCCGCCGCGATCTCCAGACTGGGTTGCGGTGCCCAAATGGCGCGTGCGACGGGGAGTCTGGGCAGCGGTTTGGGTGCCGAAACGACTTCGACCTCGTTGACCAACAGGCGGAATCGATTACCCATGTCCACCATCGAGGCGTTGAGCGCCGACCCGGGAGGGGTATCAAAAACCAGGCGGACCGGGTCGGCTTTGCCGCCGATGCCCAGCGAATGAACTTCCAGCGACGGCTTACCTTTGGCTATCGACGGGCAAATCTCAAGCATGTGCGCTCCCAGCACCAGGCTGCGCCTGGAATCAAAGTGATAGGTGTAATCTTCCATAAAGGAGGTGCCACCCTTGAGACCGGCCGCCATCACCTTCATCGCCCGCACTAATGCACAGGTCTTCCAGTCACCTTCAGCGCCAAAGCCATAACCATCAGCCATCATTCGCTGAGCGGCTATGCCAGGCTACTGGGCCAATCGATTCAGGTCTTCAAAGGTGTCCGTGAATCCTTTGAAACCGCCCGCCGTCAGAAAAGCGCGCAAGCCCAACTCGATGCGCGCGGCTTCCTGGAGCGATCTACGCAGACTCGGCAGCTTCGCGATCGCCGTTGGCACGCTGTAGCTGGCTTCGTATTCACCGACAAGTTTGTTTGCTTCCGACTCGCTTGCTTCCTCGACACATTTGACCAGGTCCCCAATCCCGTACCCGTTCACGGAGTAACCAAACTGCATCTGGGCCGCGACCTTGTCCCCTTCCGTGACCGCGACTTCGCGCATGTTGTCTCCAAATCGGCAGAACTTCGCTCCCTGCCAATCGTGCCAGGCGGCGGCGGCACGACACCATGCGCCAAGTTGCTGCTGGACCTTATCATCCTGCCAGAAGCCAACCACCACTTTGCGGTTCAGGCGCATTCGGGTCATGATGAAGCCGTGTTCGCGATCACCGTGTGCGGCCTGGTTGAGGTTCATGAAATCCATGTCAATGGTGCTCCATGGAATCTCGCGATTATGCTGAGTATGCAGGTGGGCGATGGGCTTGCGCAGCAACTTCAAGCCGTTGATCCACATCTTGGAGGGCGAAAAGGTGTGGCACCAGGTGATTAGCCCGATACACTCCGCGGCGATATTGGCTTGCTGGCAGAGATCGGTGACCTCCTGAGGGGTTTTGGCCACGGGCTTAAACACTACGCGGACGGGAATAGCCGGTGAGCCTCCTAAAGCATTGGCGATTTGCTGTGAGTTGGCGGCAACCTGTTTTAGGGTTTCCGGGCCATAGAGATGCTGACTGCCGGTTACGAACCAGGCTTCGAGATTCTTCAGGCTGAACATCGTAAGAGTTCTTTTTTGATTGCGAGGCTGCTTTTGAACTGCTGCTTAACCGCAAGAGGCCAGGACCGCGGATATGACGCACTGGTGAAAGGTGCAGAATTCCTTCATTTGGGGGTTACGAGTCTGGTGTTCGAACTAAAGATCCGGTTTGCCTTTGAGGTAGAGGTCGCGGACCTCCGCGTCACTTAAGGCACGGCTGAACAGCTCAAATTCATCGAGCGACCCGCTCAGGTTGCGGATCAGCGACGGTTCGGGGTTCGGACCGGCTCGCGCATTCCAGTTGCCCAACTCGGCACCGTCCACCCGGAAAGGCGGACTTATCGTCAACGCGTGGCGGGAGACGGGTGAGCCGTTTACGTAATGGACGACCTCCCGGGCTTTTCCGTCGATGACCACGGCCAAATGCTGCCACATTCCGAGGTTCTCGAGCGAAGACGCTGGAGGGCTGGCCAGAATTTGATATTTCCCAAACCGCGGACCGAAGACCGTGAGCCCCAGGACGCCATCCCTGCGAATCAGCCAGTGCACCGTTCCAGGATCGAAGCCATCGGACATGAACAATGAGTTAAAATCCCGATCCAGCCCCTTCAGGCACACCCAAACAGAAAGGCTCATTGCCCGAAATTCGCTGGGCACGGCCAGGCGCACGCGGTCGTTGACGCTCTGGAATTCTAAAGCCGTTTTCTCTCGCCACCGCCCTGCTGCGCGCTGGCAGCCCACAATGATCCCATCCTCCCCCTGCCCAGTTCTTGCGGCCTTGTTGGGCAGTGTCGAGTCCAGGTCGCTGAGGTTCTCGAAATCAAAGCGCAACACCAGCGACGGGTCCCGGTTGAGTTGCGCGCTGGAGAGCCGCCATTGGTCATAACGGACAGCTTCTGAGGCGAGCGAACGCTCTTGAAACTCAAACATAGGCGCGAAGGCCTCCGGATTGGCGGCCATCAGTTGGGGCAACTCACTTCCTTGAACCAGGGCTGCCTGCCCTTCTGCCAGCGACTGTTCTCCTGCTTTCCCCGGCTGCAGTTCCACCTTCCCTTTAAAAACGTGGACTTCAGTTCGACTTTGGCTGGCGCTAACGCCAAAGGAAGTCCCTAAATCAACCACGCTGAGCTGACCAGTTCTCAGCCGAAACCCACGCGCTGGCGTCGGTACCTCAGCCAAAACCCGGCCGGAAACACAAACGGCCTCGTTCGCAGAAACCAGGCGTAGTTCCACCGGACCCTCAATTACCAGGCGCGCCCCGCTGTAAAAGACTATCTGCGCCAGCCCGGATTCCAGGTGAAGACTCCCCGGCTCCAGGGCGCTGCCCACCCCCAACGGGTGAGTCTTTGGGCTCCAACGGGCGTCGACAGTGCGTGTCAACATCGCTACGGCGGCGCTGGTCGCTCCGTTCTCGGACTTCTTGAACCACAGCGCCCCAATTCCGCCAGCAATGAGCACCAGGCAAGCGGCCACGGCCAGCACTACCTTTAACCTTCTCCTGGCCGCTGTCCTTACCGGATTCAGCGGGACAACGTTCCGTTGGGAACCGAGCTTTGAGGCGGGCAAACTGATGCGGTCGTTAGTATCTTGAAACTGCGAAAAAAGATCTGGATTGGACGCCAGCCGGCTATGAAGTTCAACCTGAAACAAATACTGGTCTCGTGCATCAGCGTTACTTCGCAGCAGCTCGTTTAGAGCTTGCATTTCGGCCTCGGTAGCGGAGCCGTGGCATACGGCGGCTGCCACGTGATCAAACTCGGGTGAGGGAAAGGGAAGGTTCATGCCAGGTCCGGTTGTATCCGAGCTTCTACACAGACCTGCAGTGCGTGCCGGATTCGTTGGAGCATTTTGTAGGTGGCAGCCTCACTCCGGCCGGAGCGCCCCGCCAGTGTCTCTATACTGGTCCGCTCATAGTAATAGCCTTCGATGAGCGAGCGCTGATCTTGCGGCAGCTTTCCGAGGCAGCCCTCAAGGTACTTCAGCCGCTGCTCAAAGTCCGGCTGCAACTCCTGCCGCCGTTGAGCCAATTCCTCGGCCAAACCGTGATCAAGCAGTGCCTGCCAGCGTTGCCGCCTTTCGATCCATTGCCGCGTTTTGTTCAGGGCAAACCGACATGCCCATGGCGTGAAAGGCTGGCTGGGATCATAGGCATCGAACTTCTCCCAAAGTGAAATGGCGGTTTGTTGAACAATATCTTCGGCATCGGTGACATTGGGGACCAAGGCGGCCACATATCGAAAAACCTCGCGCTCGCTGCGTAGAAACAGCGAGAGGAAGCGCTGCTGAGCGGCGCCGGATTCACCAAACTCGCGCTTCGGATCTGTCGTCATCCTTCCACTTCTATCAATACTTCCAAAAAACTGCGACTTTTGGACATTTAGCATTTCGTTGTCCAAAACTCTTGGTTTAGCGGAAGTACAGGTAGCTATGAATCAATGATGTGACAGTTCAAGACGTGGATCAAAGCGAATTAACCTGTCATTTCGTTCCTATGTGGGTCTTAGCCGGCCGTGTCGGGTGCGAACTTGTGGATGCGGGGCAAATAGACACCGTCCAAAATTCGGATTTTTATCGGAAGTCTGTTAAAGCCTTGCGAAGCAGCAGTCAGAGATCTATGAAAAAAAGTCTATCATTCGCGCTTGTGACGTGCGCCTGCTTAATCATTGCCAGTATAAGTAGCGCGGTCGATGTCACCGGCACGTGGAAATCCGGGTTCGATTCGCAAATTGGCCGACAGAACTACACCTTCACGTTCAAGCAGGACGGCGCGACCCTGACCGGCAAGGCGAACGCAGACATCAACGGTGATAAGCATGAAACCGAGTTAAAGGAAGGTAAGGTTGATGGCGACTCCGTGTCGTTCGTGGAAATGCTTAACTTCCAAGGCAACGACCTGCGCATTGTTTACACCGGCAAAGTGTTGGCGAATGAAATCAAATTTACACGCCAGGTCGGTGACTTCACTAAAGAGGAATTCGCTGCGAAACGTGAGCCTGGCAGTGCTCCCACACAACCTGGAGGACCCGGCGGCGCGCGCAGAGGAGGAGGACGCGCAGGATTCGGCGGCCCGATCGAGCTGGGACCTGACGACAAGCCCGCGTTTCCCGATCCACCGGCCCGATTTAACGCCAGGCGTGACGACATTCCCCATGGAGACGTGAACGTCGTCGAGTACGATTCCAAGACGCTCGGCACACGCCGGCAGATGCGCATCTATACGCCGCCGGGTTACTCGTCCGATCACAAATATCCAGTGCTCTATCTCCTGCACGGGATCGGTGCCAACAACCGCCAATGGCTGGAAGGTTGCCGCGCAGCCAACGTTGTGGACAACCTGCTGGCCGACGGAAAGATTCAGCCCATGGTAATGGTTTTTCCCAATGGCGATGCCAATATCAACGCAACCAACACCGCAGCCAGTGCGCGCCCGGGTGAGGGCGGCAGGCGCGGCGGTTTTGAAGGCTATGGAGTGCCCTTCGAGAACGACTTGCTCAACGACATCATCCCCTACGTGGAGTCCCATTATTCCGCGTTTGCCGACCGCGAACACCGCGCTTTGGCGGGACTCTCGATGGGGGGCGGCCAATCTTTAAACATCGGCCTCTCGCACATCGACACGTTTGCGAATGTCGGCGGCTTCTCTTCCGCGCCCAATACTTATGAATTCGGTGGCATCTCTCCCGATACCAAGCTCCTGTCCGATCCCAAGGCTGCCAAGGAGAAGCTCAAGTTGCTGTGGCTCGGTTGCGGAAACAAGGACGGCCTGATCCGTGTCAGCCAGGGCGTCCACAAGATGCTCAAAGAGAATGGCGTCCCCCACGTCTGGCACGTGGATTCACACGCACACGACGATCCCGAATGGTCAAGCAATCTCTACCTTTTTGCCCAACACCTCTTCAACTGAAGGCGGAGGCGACCCATCCCCCTTTCTTGCCAATGAAATCGCTAAAGCTGCTCCTCAGTGGCATAGTCCTCTCCGGGTTTGATGACCGCGACCCTCAGGTCACAGTTGCCAGCCGTCATCAAGATTGACCTGGACCGCAAGATCTCGCAAATCGATCCGAACATCTACGGCGCCTTTGTGGAGCCCATCTGTACCGTGGTGTATGGTATTTACGATCCCAAATCTCCCTTTGCTGATCGTCGCGAAAGTGTGAAGGAACTGTTTGAAAGTCTGGTGGACATCAAATGAAACTCTGGCAACTGCGGACTGCCCCAAGAGAATGAGATCAGCTCGGCTGGCATTGGAGCGGGTGAAGGGAATCGAACCCTCATCTCAGGCTTGGGAAGCCCGCATTCTACCACTGAACCACACCCGCTGAAGGTGCAGAACATTCTCTAGCAGATCGTCCGGCGGCTTGCAATAGAACAGTTTTGCTGGTTGAATCGCCAGAAGTCCGACCGAAGTTGGACTGTTTACTTGACGCCTTTCCGGGCGCTCCGTATCAAAGCAAAAGCACTTCATTATGAATACGCCATCCAATTCCTTGACCACGCGCCGCGAATTCCTCAAAACCTCCGCCCTGGTGGGCAGTGTCCTGGCGGCACCGGCAATCCTGCCCAGCCGCGCTTTGGGCGCGGAAAAGACGGATACCATTCGCGTCGGGTTAGTCGGTTGCGGCGGCCGCGGCTCGGGCGCGGCGAGTCAGGCGCTCAAAGCGGACCCGAATGTCGCCCTCATCGCGATGGGTGATGCCTTCGAAGACCAGCTCCAAAAGAGCCTGCAAAGTTTGCAGAAAGAGCATGGCGACAAGGTTAAGGTAACACCCGACAAGTGCTTTGTCGGATTGGATGCCTATCAAAAGGTCATCGATAGCGGCGTCGACGTGGTCCTGCTGGCCACACCGCCGGGCTTCCGTCCGATTCATTTCAAGGCCGCTGTCGATGCGGGGAAACATGTCTTTTGCGAAAAACCGATGTCCACGGACGCGCCGGGCGTTCGCTCGATTCTCGAATCGGTGAAAGCGGCTAAAGAGAAAAACCTGTCGATCGTGGCTGGGTTTTGCTGGCGAAGGGACGCGGGCCGGCGCGAGTTTTATCAGCGAATCCATGATGGCGCGATTGGCGATATCCGCGCCATCTACGCAACCTATTATACCGGCCCGGTCAAGCCGATGCCCCCCGCCGAGGATCGCAAGAGCGGCACGGGTGACTTGGAGTGGCAATTGCGCAACTGGTATAATTTCGTGTGGCTCTCCGGCGACGGGTATGTGGAGCAGTGTTGTCATAGCGTGGACAAGGTGGCTTGGGGCATGAAAGATCAACCACCGCTAAAAGCGGTTGCCGTCGGTGGCCGCCAGACTCCCAACAATCAGGGGGATATTTTCGATCACATGTTCGTCGTGTACGAGTTCCCAAATGACGTTAGGGCGTTTGTCGGTCAGAGACAGGTGGCGGATTGCTATTCGGAGAACTATGACTATCTCATGGGTTCAGAGGGGTTCGCCAAAATCCCGGGGTGGCAGGCGCCGTTCATCAAAGGGAAAACCACGTGGCGCTACCACGAAAGCGGCCCTAAAACCGACATGTACCAGGTCGAACACAACGAGTTGTTTGCGAGCATCCGTAGCGGTAAACCAATTAACGACGGAGAATGGATGGCTCAAAGCACACTCATGGGCATCATGGGCCGGATGGCCGCCTATACAGGCCAGGAAGTCACTTGGGAACAGGCCACCAATTCCCAGGATAAGCTCGTACCGGACAAATTCGACTGGAATATGAAACTGGATATTGCGCCGATGGCCATGCCGGGAGTGACCAAGTTGGCGTGAAGTGGGGCGTTGAGGGTTAATAGCTTAAAACGTTAAAAAATGAAACGACTCAGCCCGAACGAGCTCCTAGGTCCTATGCAACGCCGTGACTTCCTGAAGAAAAGCGCTGGCGCTCTCGCGCTGGCAACGCTCGCTCCGGCGGCGCTCGCCGCGGAAGAGTCGAACTCCGACACCATAGAGAAACGCCCGATTCACAAAGCCATCATGTGGGGGACCGTGGGGGTGAAAGGCTCGGTCTCGGAAAAGATGAAGCTCGTGAAAGAAGCAGGCTTTGAGGGGGTTGAAATGAACAGCCACATGGACCAGGACGAAGTGGTCCGCGCGCGCGATGAGAATGGATTAATCATTCCGAGCGTTTGCGGTGCGCATCATTGGGAAAAGCCGCTGTCACATCCGGATCCCAAGGTGCGGGAGGAAGGGCTCGAAGCCCTCAGGCAAACCCTCCGCGATGCCAAACGCTATGGCGCGTCGTCGGTGCTGCTGGTTCCTGCGGTGGTGAAAAAAGAAGTCAGCTACCAGCAGGCTTACACCCGATCGCAAGCGGAGATCCGCAAAGCCGTCCCCTTGGCGGAAGAACTCGGGGTCAAGATAGCCATTGAAAATGTTTGGAACCAATTCCTGCTCAGCCCGCTCGAAGCGGCCCGCTACGTGGACGAATTCAACAGCCCCGCCGTCGGCTGGCATTTCGACGTGGGAAATATCATCAATTATGGTTGGCCCGAGCAATGGGTGCGCATCCTGGGTAAACGCATCCAGAAACTGCATATCAAGGAGTTCAGCCGCACGCGACGGGACAAGGAAGGACTCTGGAAAGGATTCGATGTGCCTTTGCTGGAAGGAGACGACGACTGGCCTGCCGTGATGAAGGCCTTGCACGAAGTCGGCTACACTGGTTGGGCAATGACCGAACAGGGTGGCGGTGACACGCCCGAGGGACTTAAAGACCTGGCGACACGTCTGGAGAAAATCCTGTCGCTCTGAATTGGGCGAGGGCAGTTCGAGTTGGACGTTAGAATCGTTAAAGCGTTAAAACCGTTAAAACGTTTTACTAATACAGTCGCCGTCTCGGCTGCTCTGCGACAATTGAATCCGTACTTAACTGTACCATAATCGCTCAAACTTTTCCGCAGTCTGCGTAATTCTCTTGGCAGTAACGATGCAATACAAGCCTCACGCAAAGAGCCCAAAGGCCGCTAAGAAAGGAACAAAAAGGTGTTTTCCGGCCCAGGATTTCCTTCACTATTCGGTGAGGGAAATCGGCGTTTGCAGTTTCAGTCTCCTTGGCGGTCTTTGCGACCTTTGGGTGAGGCCGCCTTCAACTGCGACTCCATCGTCACGGCATAGTCTAGTTCTAGTGCAAAGTCGATTTTCCACGTATTCCGCGGTTAAAAGCGTTTTCCCTTTGGGTGGCGCTCTGCCGCGCCGGGTTCCCGCGTGGTTCTCAACGGCCTCGTTACGGCTAAGGGCTGCGCGCACTATCCCTCTTTTGCTGATCCTCGGGCTGTCTTTACCCGTTGTTGCGGCGCAAACCCAGGACGATACGGTCACGTTGGATGACATGGTTTCCTCGGCCCAACAATGGGCGCAGGAAAACCTCGATGAAGACGTGTTGCGAGCGCTGCAACAGGCAGATCGCGACAAGGCCAGAAAACTTCTGGCGGATGTCCAAAAGCAGTTCCAGGGTGAATATGTCATCGACCTCGCCACGCTGAGAGACGCCGTCAAGGCGATCATCCCGCTATTGGAGGGCTATGAAGAGACTTTGCCTTACGCCCTGTGGCTGAAAACCCGGCTCGATTACCTGGAGGTCGCCGACCAACTCCGGCTGGTGATCCCGCCGCCGAAGGCCGTGCCGGGCCAGCCGGCCCAATCTATTGCCACCCCTTCCCCTCAAAAGGAGCGGGAGATCTGGATTACCAAGCTCACCGACCGTTCCTATCCGGCCAACGCCAAGCCCTATATTCCTCAACTCAAATCGATCTTCGCCTCCGAGCACGTTCCGACCGAACTGGTCTGGATTGCGGAAGTCGAATCTTCCTTCGACCCCCGAGTGCGCAGTCCGGCGGGAGCAGCCGGGCTGTTTCAACTCATGCCTGCCACTGCCAAGCGATATGGACTGAGCACCGTCTGGCCATGGGACCAGCGAGTTAGCCCGGAACCGAGCGCCCGCGCCGCCGCCCAGTACCTTCATTATCTGCATCGGCATTTTAGAGATTGGCGCCTGGCATTGGCCGCTTATAACGCCGGGGAGCGCACAGTCCAGGATTTGCTCACCCGTCGCAAAGCCGGCACCTTTGACGCCATCGCCAACCGGTTGCCGGCGGAGACTCAAATGTATGTGCCAAGAGTCGAGGCCACAGTGCTTCGTCGAGAAGGCGTGAAGCTGACCGAATTGCGGTGAAACGGACCACGGATGGAGGCCGAGTAGCGAAGCCGCAACGAAATCGTTGACAAGTTGAAGCGTTATTTTGCACTTGGCATTTCAGATTTTCTCGCGGCGGCCATTTCTTTCATCACGAAGGCCATCAATCGGCGGACGCGAATGCAGCCGACCAGTTTCCGACCGTCCTTACGTTCGACCACCGGCAGGCTCTTCAGCCGGTACTCGCGAATGGCGGCAGCGGCGACTGAGCAATCATCATCGAGCGCGACGACGACTGGATTCTTGGTCATAAGGTCCGTGATCGGAGTCGAGCCGTCGGTATTCCCGCTCTGGCCGCGCAGCAAATCGGTGATCGTCACCACGCCCTCCACAGTTTGTCCATCTCCCGAAACGTAAAAGAACTCGTGTCCATGGTCGACGAACGCCTTGCCAACCTCTTGCATGGTTGCGGTTGGCCTCAGAAGCGGTTCGGGCGCCGGCTCGATCAGCTCTTTGATCGGCGTCCTCCGAAGCAGCTCGTAAACTTGAGGCCGGTTTTTCCACACATCGACCGCGCGGCGGTTGAGAGTTTGTGCCAGGGCGTCGCGCAGCGGCTTCAGCGCTGCCGATACTTGGGTGAAAACGTTTTTACCCAGCACCAGCACCTCAATGGGCGTGCGCGCCCGAACCGCCATGATGCGGGGCCGATTGTCCAGGAGCGCGCGTTCGCCAAAGAACGAACCTGACCCAAGCACGGCAACCACCTCATGCTCAGCGCCGTTACCGGGAGCTGCTGCACCAGGCGCGGTGTTCTTGGGACGAAGCACCTCGACTTCCCCCTGTTCGAGCACATAAAAATTGCTCGGAGCATCCCCTTGCCGAAAAATAAAGTCCCCTGCGTCATAATGGGCGTGCGCAACACGTTGGGTCGCCTCGGTGCGCACATAGGCCAAATCGCGCGGAAGCAACAGCAGCGCGGCCCAGTCGAAGCCGACCTGCAAACGCCGGCCCAGAGTTGGGAGCTTGAACAGATACACTCCACGCCAAACGAACCAGGCCAGGAACCCCGACAGGTGCATCCCGAACAGGTCGGCCACGGCCGAATGCCCCCCAATCGAGCACAGCTCCCCCAGCAACTTAAAACGAAACGGCCTGGTGGGCTGACCTTTCATCACGCGAGCGATGTTCTCGGCGCACTGACGCCCCTGGCGCTCGGCAAATTGACCGGTCGTGGGGGAAACCTCTCCATTAAGCGAGTTCACGATCCAGGCGCAGTCGCCGATCCCCCAGACATTGTTCCGGCCTTTGAGGCGCATATCCGGTTCGGCCAGCAGGCGGCCCTTTTCCTTTGGTACATTCAGACCAGCGATCACGGGCGCGGCTGAACTGCCAATCGTGCAAACGATGGTGGCTCCTTTGAGAAAAGTTCCGCCCTCAAGCGCGACACCCTCCGGCGTGGCCGACACCACGCGGGCATTCAGCACAATCTGCACTCCGGCCTGCTCCATCTTTTTACGCGCGAACTCGCGCAAGCCCGGGCTGATTTCCGTCAGGATTTGGTCACGCGAATGGATCAGGATCACTTTTGAATCCGGGATTTTCCAACCATGAAAATACCGCGCACTTTCGCGAATCAGGTCGTTGATTTCTCCCGCCGCTTCGACCCCGCTGTATCCGCCTCCGACCACCAGGACGGTGAGATGCCATTGTTTGCGATCGGGATCGGAACAGATTTCGGCCTGCTCCATTTGATTGATGAGATGCGAACGCAGATTGAAAGCATCGGCGACCGTCTTGAGGGGCAGTGCATGATCTGCCATACCGGGAACGACATTGAGGTTGGTCACGCTGCCGCACGCGATAACCA
>Ga0222749_10001355_pt1 | contig 12526 bp, 10 predicted proteins | sample IncBWH2Mmetat_FD_197234 | JGI IMG/M metagenome (GOLD analysis project Ga0222749, IMG submission 197234) | Metatranscriptome of lab incubated forest soil microbial communities from Barre Woods Harvard Forest LTER site, Petersham... | ecosystem: Environmental > Terrestrial > Soil > Temperate...
GCCCGTTGCCGGCCTTGTCGTCCCGATGAAAGAGGTCGGTCAGCAGCTTGTGGAGCGAGTCGCGCGTAAGATCGCCCATCAGCTTGCCGTTCACGGCCACCGAGATCCGCCCCGTCTCCTCCGAGACGACCAGGGCGATCGCGTCCGTTTCCTCCGCGATTCCGATCGCGGCCCGGTGGCGGGTGCCCATCGACTTCGAAAGCGTGGTGTCGTCGGTGAGCGGGAGGAGGCAGCCGGCGGCGGCGGCGCGGTCCTGCTGGAGGATGACGGCGCCGTCGTGGAGGGCCGAGCCGGGGTAGAAGATCGTCTCGAGGAGCTCGCTCGTCAGCTGGGCGTCGATCCGGCAGCCGTTCTCGATGTACTCGCCCAGGCCGACGTCACGCTCGATGGCGACGAGGGCTCCGATCCGGTTCTTGGAGAGCTTGACGGCGGCGTTGACGAGCTCGTCGACGATGCGGGTCGAGTGGTCCCGAAGAAGGGGGGAAAGGATGCGCGACTGGGCCAGGTGGGACAGCGCCCGGCGGAGCTCGGGGGCGAAAAGGATCACCAGGGCGAGCGCGGAGCCCGAAAGGACCCAGCGGAGCATGTCGCGGAGCCGCTCCAGCTCGAAGTAGTCGGCCACGTAGAGGAGGCCGAGGAAGATCACGATGAAGAGGAAGACGATGCCCTTGAGGATGCCCGCACCGCGCGTCCCGCGGATGAAGGTCAGGATGAAGTAGAACCCGACCGCGAGGACGCCGATCTCGATCCAGGCTCGGAGGTGCTTGAACTCCTCGATCATCGGAGCAGGTCGGTCATACGGGCCACATCGACCATCTCGCGGACGTCATGGACGCGGACGAGGTCAGCGCCGCGGAGGATGGCGGCGGCCACCGTCGCGGCGGTGCCGCTCAGGCGGTCGTCGACGGGACGTCCGAGATAGTGGCCGATGAAGCTTTTTCTCGACGTCCCGATCGCCAGCGCGCAGCCCAGCCCGCGGAACTCGTCCAGTCGCCGCAGGATTTCCACATTGTGCTCCGGCCCCTTGCCGAAGCCGATCCCCGGGTCTATGGCGATCTTATCACGCGGAATTCCGGCCCTCAACGCGATTCTCAGTTTTTCCCGAAAAAACCGAAGAATCTCGGCGACCACGTCTCCGTATCGGGGGTTCGCCTGCATCGTGCGGGGGGTGCCCTTCATGTGCATGAGGATGACGCCGACCCCCGCACGGGCGGCGAGTCGGGCCATCCGCCGGTCACCCCCAAGGGCGGTGACGTCGTTGAGGAACTTCGCCCCCGCGCCGAAGGCGGCCTCGGCCACGGCGGCCTTGGACGTGTCGACGGAGACGAGGACTCCCGTCCTGGCGAGCCTTTCGATGACGGGGAGGACCCGGCGGCGCTCCTCGGTGACCGGGACAACGGAGGAGCCCGGCCGGGTCGATTCGCCCCCCACGTCAACGAGGTCGGCCCCGTCGCGCACCATGCGGAGCCCGTGGGCGGCGGCGCGGCCGGGATCGGCGAACCGGCCGCCGTCGGAGAACGAATCCGGGGTGACGTTCAGAATGCCCATCACGTACGTGCGGCCGCCCAGCGGCAGTTCACCTCCCGGATGGCGCAGGCGAAATGGGGTAGGGGCGCGAATCACGAATCACGAATCATGGAGTGGACCCCCCGTGCCCTTTGGGCGCTGCGGAAGTCTAGCCGTCCGGCAAAAGGGGAGGCAAGGAAAACAGGGGAGTGCCCCCGGCGCGGGCCGGGGACACTCCCCCGGGAGGGTTGCCTCTTTAGAAATGGATGTCGACGACGAAGTTCAGGCTCCGGTCCATGAAGGAGTCGTGGCCGGGCGGATCCTGCCGCCAGTAGACGTACTCGAGCCAGAGGGAGAGGTGCTTGTGGACGGCCGCCACGACCGCGGGCATCTGGAACGTCTCGCGGATCCGCGTGTCCGTATGGTAATCGGCAAGGCTGAAGTTATATCGGAACGTGAAGATGTCCCACTTGTATTCCGCGCCCGCCATCACGTAGCGGTTGTGGTCGGAGGGGACTCCCAGGAGCGGGTAGTTCAGCACGTGGTGCCCGGACTGGATGGTGTAGTCTGCGAAGAAGGTCGCCGGGCCCACGCTGAGGGCCGCCTCGCCGTTGTACCGCCCCACCATGTCGTTGGGCGGCGTCCCGGCACCCGTGCTGAAGTTCGCCTCCTCATGCATCGCGGAGAGCCCCACCGTGAGGGCGATTTCGTCGGTGAACTTGTAGGTGGGCGCGATGCGGGCCGTGAAGATGTTCCGCTCCCGGCTGACCTTGTCGCCGATGGTGGCACGGGGCTGGGTGAAGCCCGGACCTCCCTCGAGCGATCCGTTCGTCCGTCCGTCGGTCGTGAAGTACTGAGCGGAGTACTCGACGCTCATCTCCTTGCCGAAGGCGCGGGTGTTCTCCAGGGAGAACCCGAGGTCGGGATCCAGCTTGAGCCCGTCGAAGTAGGGGAGGTTGCCGTAGAAGGAGTCGTCCCAGAACCGCCCCAGGCGGTTGTATTCCTTGCCCGCCTTCAGCGTTCCGATGTCGTAGGGTACCTTCCAGCTCGCGTAGATCTCCTGCACCCAGACGTTGCTGTTGAAGAACGGGCGCAGGTTCGTGTCGCGGAAGTGGGGCTCGAAGAAAAAGCCGAAATCGTCGAACTGGGCCGCAAACGAGAGCCAGGCGTAATAGAGCGACGTGTCCGGTTTCGCGCCGTCCAGGAACGGCTGGTAGTGCCACAGGTACGCGCCCCCGTGCAGGTCGAACGGCAGCGCCTTTCGGAGGTCCTCGAACTTCTCATCGATCGACTTCTGCTTCTCCTGCTCGGGGGCCATCATTTTAGCCTCCTGGGCGAAGGCGGCCGGGGCCAGAGCCCCCAGGAACAGAAGTACAGCCATGGCTTTCTTCATCTCCCGATCCCTTCCTGGTGATGGAGTTATTGAGGGCTCATCGCGAACTTCCGGTTCTCGGGGGCGTACACGAGTCCGCTGGCGACTTTGTCGGCAGTCTCACGGCCGAAGACCTTCTCCACGACGTAGAGCGCGGCTTCGAAGGCGGCGAGCCCGCCGTTTGAAGTGATGAATTTTCCGGCGACCACGTAGCGCTGGTCCTTCTTGGCTTTGACGGCGGGAAACTTCTTCTGGAGGTCGTCCACCGAGGTGGGGAAGGTGGTGCACTCCTTGCCGTCGAGCATCCCCGTGGCCGCAAGCGTGAAGCAGCCCCAGCAATGAGACGTCGCGTAGTCGGCGGCGGTCGCGGTGGTCTTCACCCAGGCGACGAAGTCGGCGTTCTGGAGGTCCGTCGTCAGGCTTCCATTCCCACTCGGGACGACAAGGATGTCGATCTTCGGCGCATTGGCGAAACAGTAATCGGGGTGGACCACCACGCCCTCGTACGTCCGAATCGCGCCGGCCTTCGGGGAGATGGTGAAGACGTTCATCTTGTCGCCCGTGTGCTTGTAGACGTCGAAGGGGGCGACGAATTCCGTGATGAAGACATCGTTGAAAACGACGATCCCCACGTTCTTGGCGCCGGGCTTGAGGGCCGCGGGCTTGGCCTCCCCTCCGCAGCAGGCGCCGCCGGCCGGGCCGGAAGCGGGCGGGCTGCTGCAGGCGGCCAAGAGGAGGGCGGCCAGCGTCGCGGCACTCGTTTTCATGCGGAGCCCCTTTCTACCGATTCGAAATTTAAATAGCCGTCATCAAGAACACTTATAGAAACATACAACGGGACAGGCCAGGGAATTCATCCCTGCCCGGAATCGGCTACATGAAATTGGGCGTGTGGAGATCGGAGAGGGTTTTGGCCTGGTCCGGGGTGAAGCCCGCGGTCTCGAGCCGCTTCACCCGGTTCACGTGCATCATCTCGAGAAGCTCGCGGAAGGCCTCGTGCCCGCGGCGGACCCCGCGTGGGTCGGTGCCGCCGGCCGCTAGGATCGTGAGCGCGTCGGCGATGGGCGCCGGGACCCCGGCCGCCGAGCTCATCGTCGCCGCCCGCCTGCGCACCGCCGCCTCGAGCCGGCCGAAAAGCGTCGCGTCGTGCGAGAGCGCATGCCGGACGTGCGACATCCCGAAGTGGACGTGGCGCGTCTCGTCGGCCCGGGCCTTCTGGACGAGAAGCGCCGTCGGCTCGTCCGGGGCGAACCGCTCGATGTACTTCAGCAGGTCGAGGAAGGTTCCCTCGCCGAGCACTGAGAGGAGGAACGCGGCCTCGGTGAAGTCCCCGAGCAGAAGGAGCGAAAGGAGCGATTGGGACGTGGTGACCGAGGAGACCCCCGGCGCGCGCGCGCGCCTGAGGAAGACCTCGATGTGGCGGGCCTCGTCGTTGAGCTGCGTGGCCAGGAACATCGCGGTCGCCGCGAAGGCCGGGTGGATCTTCGGAAGGAAATTCGAGGGCACGTAGAGTGCCGAAAGCTCGTTCTCCGCGAGAAAGGTCATGATCTGGCCGAGCGCGCGCTCCAGGGCTTCTGGCAGCGGCCGGATGGCGGCCCAGGGAATGTCCCGGGCGGCGTTCCATTGCGAGGAGACCGCCTGCTCGTAGAGTTCCTTCACCTCGGGCGGCATCACCCGGTCGCGTTCGAGGAGGGTGAAGGGGTACGCCGGGCCGCCCGGCTCGACGCGCGCCCCAAGGGGCGCGAAGCCGGTCGAGGGGTCGGCGCGGTCGGGAGCCCCGGGGCCAAGCGACTCGGGCACGCCGAGCGGCCCGCGGGCGACCCGGTGTCGGAGGCGGCCCCCCTCCAGGAGTTCGGAGCCCAGATACGCGTGCCGCTCCACCTTGCACCAGGTGGACAGGTCCTCGCGGACGGCAGGGTCGGACGAGAGGATCGCGAGCTGGCCCCCGGGCTGGAGGAGAGAAAGGGCCGGGCGGACGAGGGCCAGGAGTCCGCCGCCCAGCGGGAGGTCGCCCCCGTCGATGGCGACCGCGGCCATCATGTCCTGGGTCAACGCTTCTCCTCGCGATCGAGCGCCTCGTCGAGGCTGGCGTATCCCTCCTCGCGGGGGGGCATCCACTGCTTGAGCCCCTCGAGCTCGAGGACACGGCGGTGCTTGGGGTTCTCCCAGGACATGCTCATGAGCGCCCGGGTGAACCGCTCGCACTTCCCCGGATCCGCGCCCGGCGGCGCATCGAACATGCAGTGGTCGAACCCGGGGGTCGTCCAAAGGGCTTCGATCCTCGCGGCGTCCACGTGGCCGGCCGCCTGTTCGATCACCCAGATGAGGTCGCCGACGGTCCCCGCGTCGGCGCGCCCGTCGTGGAGGGCTTTGAGCACCTCGAGCTCGCTCGTCCCGGTGTCGCCGTGCTTCCCGACGTCGGTGTCGAACGCGAGAAGCTTCAGACGGTCCAGCTCCACCCCCTCCTTCCGGAGGAAATGGAGCGGAAGGATGCGCGCCTGGGTCGAATCCCGGCTTCCGACCGCGAGGGTCTTCCCCGGCAGGTCCTTGAGGGATCGGATGCCCGAGCCCTTCCGGACGAGGAGGCGGGCGCGGAAGTCGCGGTCGCTGTCTCGCATCCCGAGCGAGACCGACTTCCCCCCGGTCCGCCGCCGGACCCGCACGTGGGCGAGCGGCGTGTTCCAGGCGATGTCGATCTTCCCCTCAAGGAGGGATTCGACCTGCCGCTCGTAGTTCGAGAAAAGGACGAAGTCCATCCCGACCCCCTGGTCGCGGAAGTGCTCGCGGATCCCCTCCCAGATGGTCACCGCCTTGGGATCGTACGCGACGGCGCCGACCAGGATCGTGGCATCAGGCATAGGAAGGTCCCAATCTACCACAGAGGCGCGAGGTCCCGAGAGAAGAAAAATCTCGCGGACGCCCCCGTCCACCTCCGGGGGAGGCGGAGTCGGCGGGCGGGTCCTCCAGAGGGCCGGACGGGGAGGCCCCCCTCAGAGAAGGGGCAGGCCCGTCAAGGCCTTTCCGACCAGGTCTTCCAGGTGGTCGGCTGTGGGTGCCATGACCCAGCCGGCGCGCGCGTCGCGGAAGAGCCGCTCCAGGGGAAGGTGTTTCGAGAAGGCCGCGCCGCCGCAGGTCTTCATCGCCAGATCGGTGACGTCGACCGCGGCGCGGATGGCGGCCAGCCGCGACTGGAGGACGTAGAGCGGGGTGATCTCGCTGGGCTTCTCCATCAGCCCGAGCGTGTATCCCAGGAGCGCACGGGACTGCTCGGTCCGGACGCTCATGTCCGCCAGGCGCGCGCGGAGGTTCGGGAGGTCGCGCAGCTTGGAGCCATTGAACTCGAAGCCGGCGCCCGAGAGGTGGCCGGCGGTCGCGCCGATTGCGGCCTGGCACAGCCCGTGGGCCATGGCGGCCGAGCCGATCGCGAACCAGGGGAGCACCACCTCGAGCATCACCTTGATGCCCTCGCCCGGCGCGCAGAGGAGCGAATCCTTCGAAACCGCGACATTCTCCAGAGCGACCGGGGACGAGTCGTTACCGCGGAGCCCCATCCCCTCGAAGGGCGAGACGACCTTGACCCCGGCGGCCTTCCGGTCGAGGAGGTAGATGATCGATTCGAGGGGCGATTTCGCCCCCGGCAGCCCCGCGCTGGAGACGTAGGAGTCGGCGTTCCCCGCGGAGGTCACCCACGATTTCTGGGCGCTCGTCTTGAAGCCGCTGCCGTTCGCGTCGAGCTTGGACATGGGAATCCAAAAGACGGACCGGGAGCCCTTTTCGGAGAGGGCGAGCGTCGTCAGGTGCTTCCCGGCCGCGATGTCCTTGAGCACCTGGGCGCGGCTGGCGAGCGTCTTGGAGGCGATGATGGGCGCGACCGCCGAGATGTGCATGACGTAGACCATGGCGGTCGACGGGCAGGCCTTCGCGAGCTCCTCGACCACGGCGCAGAAGACGCGGGGCCCCTGACCCTTGCCGCCCTGGTCCGCGGGGACGGTGAGGCCCGCCAGGCCCTTCGACTGGACCGCCGCGATGCTCTCCTTCGGGAAGCGGGCCTTCTGGTCGACGTCCGCTGCGTTCGGGCCGGCCACTTCTTTGGCGATCGCCGCCGCCGCCTGGACGAAGGGATCGTTCGCCGCCACGCCGTAGACCTGGCTCATCGGGACACCTCCATCAGGGGCATCAATCGGGTCTATCGAAAATCGTGATAGGAGGTAGATATACGATCTTGCGACGGGAAGAATCAAGGATTACGAACGGGGGAAACGTTTCCGGGGGGCGCGGGTCAGGCCTGCTGCGGGCCGGGGAGCGGGTTCTGGGACGGCTTCCAGCCCGTGTCGGCGCGCGTGCCTTTGTCTTCGGACTTCGCGCGCTCCTCGCGCGCCCTCTCCTCGGCCGCCTCGCGCTCCTTCGCCTCGTCGATCGAGCCGCCCTGCATGAGGATGCGGACCTCGTCCCCGGAGAGCAACTCATACTTCAGGAGCGCCTGGGCGACGGCCTCGAGCTTGTCCCGGTTCTTGGAGACGATGTCGCGGGCCCGGGTGTGCGCCTCGTCGATGATGCGGCGGACCTCGGAGTCGATCATCCTGGCCGTGTCCTCGCTGTGGGTGCGCGTGCGGGCGATCTCGCGGCCCAGGAAGAGGTGCTCCGTCTCGTCGCTGAAGGAGATGGGCCCGAGCTTCTCGCTCATGCCGAATTCGCAGACCATGCGCCGGGCCAGCTCGGTGGCCTGCAGGATGTCGTTGGAGGCGCCCGAGGTGATCTCCGAAAGCACCTGCTCCTCGGCCACGCGGCCGCCGAAGCTCATGGCCAGTCGGGCCTCGCAGTACTTCTTCGAGTAGGTGAACTTGTCGCGCTCGGGGAGCGACATCGTGGCGCCGCCCATCCGTCCGCGCGGGACGATGGTCACCTTGTGGACCGGGTCGCACTCGGGGATCGAGACGGCCACAAGCGTGTGGCCGGCCTCGTGGTAGGCCGTGATCCTCTTCTCCTCCTCGTAGACCACGCGCGACTTCTTCTGGCGGCCCCAGAGGACCTTGTCGCGCGCCTCCTCCAGGTCGGACTGGTCGACGGCGTCCTTCCGGTGCATGGTGGCCATGATGGCCGCCTCGTTGATCAGCGAGGCGAGATCGGCGCCGGAGAACATCGGGGTCGCGCGCGCCAGCCTCTTGAGGTCCACGTCGCGGCCCAGCTTGATCTTGCGGGCATGGATCTTGAGGATCTCCTCGCGGCCCTTCACGTCGGGGAGGTCGACCATGACCTGGCGGTCGAACCGGCCGGGGCGGAGGAGCGCCGGGTCGAGCACGTCCTGGCGGTTCGTGGCCGCCATGACGATGATGCCCTCGTCGGTGTCGAAGCCGTCCATCTCGACCAGGATCTGGTTGAGCGTCTGCTCGCGCTCGTCGTGGCCGCCGCCCAGGCCCGTGCCGCGGCGCCTGCCCACGGCGTCGATCTCGTCCAGGAAGATGATGCAGGGCGAATTCTCCTTGGCCTGCCGGAAGAGGTCGCGGACGCGAGAGGCCCCGACGCCGACGAACATCTCCACGAAGTCGGACCCCGAGATCGATAGGAACGGCACGCCCGCCTCGCCCGCGATCGCCTTGGCCAGAAGCGTCTTCCCGGTGCCGGGCGGGCCGATCAGAAGGACCCCGTGGGGGATGCGGCCCCCGAGCTTGGTGAACTTCTGGGGATTCTTCAGGAATTCGACGATCTCGCCCACCTCGTCCTTGGCCTCGTCGATCCCCGCGACGTCCGCGAAGGTCGTCTTCACCTTGTCGGCGGTGACGAAGCGGGCGCGGCTCTTGCCGAAGGAGAGGATGTTGCCGGGCCCGCCCGAGGCGCGGATCTGCCGGAAGAAGAAGTACCAGATGAGGACCGAAAGGAGCACCCACGGCAGCATCTGGACGAGGAGATTCTGGAGGAAGTTGTTCGTCGGCTCGTAGTGGAAGTCCTTGGGGCTTTCGAGCCCCTCGCTGAGCTGCTTGAAGCCGTCGGGATGGTCGATGAACGCGGGAGGGACTTTGCAATGGACCTTCTCGTAGGGTTTGTCGCCGCGCACATACCCGTACTGCATCCGGGCGGTGAGCTCCTCGTTGTTGACCACGACCTCCTTGATCTTGTGGTTGCGGAGGTCCTCGAGGTACTCCTGGATGGAGATCTCGGCCACCTTCCCCGCGCCGGTGATGGCCCGGCCGCTCTGCCAGAAGATGGTGAGGGCGAGGAGGGCCAGCACCAGGAGCATCAGGTAGCTCCGGGGCTTGCGGCCGCGGGGTTCGTCCTTTCGCTGCAGGTCGTCGTCGAATTCCATAGGCGGTGAAAAAGGGCTTCCTTCCCCGGGGTCATCCTACACCAAAGAAGGTCGCGCCTACCACTCCTTTTCAAAATGGGCCACGACCCAGCGCGCCAGGCGGTCGTACGCCTCGGCCCGCGCGCTGTCGAACGTCTGGCCCCTCGTGGAGGTGAACGAGGCGGACTGGGTCGTCTCGTCCTTCCAGACGTCTTTTCCGTCCGCGTTCACCAGGCGTATCTGGAGCCGGATCGAAAGAGACCCGACCACCACCGCATTGAGGTCGCCCGAGACGACCGTGGGAGTCCTCATGTCCACGATCTTCCCCATCAGGGTGACCGGCGCGTCTGGACTGTTAACGCGGAGTCCCCTCGATGTCATCTCATGAACCACTGCGCTGGTCAGATCGAATTCCTGGGTGCGGCGCTCCGTCGTGTTGTCGAAGACGTCGACCTTCACGTTCCGGGTCTCGTAGAGGCCTCCGACGGTGTAGCACGAGGCCATGGAGAGAAGGACGAGGACGGCGGGGGCGGGGCGGGTCACTTTCTCAGGCCGGCCCGGCTCTCCTCGATTTCGGCCTCGAGCTCCGCCTGGATCTCGGGAATGCGCCTTTTCGCGCGGCGGACCGCCTCGGTCTCCGGGAAGCGGGGGAGGACTTTCCGGAACGTGGCGTCATCCTTGAGGATCGCGCGGTAGTAGATGGCGGCGGACCAGGGGAGGTCCTTCCAGTCGTAGTACCGCGCCGTGCGGACCGTCTTCTCCAGGAGGTGCTGGTAGACGACGGTGAGCCGGTCCGCGACCGCGCCAACCAGCCCCTCCACCCAGTCCTTGGCCGGCGGGGGGAGTTTCCGCATCCGGTCGGCCTCCTCGAGGAAACGCTCGTAGAAGCGCCGCGCGTCCTTCAGGGGCTTGGCGTCGTAATCCACCGAGTCGAAGCGGCTCTCGCTCGTCAGGCCCAGCATGTAGAGGGCGAAGACGGAGTCGGCCGAATCAGCGTACTGCTCCAGCACGATCGTGAACTGTTCCGCGGCATGGTCCCACTCGCCCTGCTCGTAGTAGTACTTGCCCAGCTTCTGGTAGTAGCCGGCGGAGAAGTCCTCCCGGGGGTACCGGCGGAGCGCGTCCTTCAGGTAGTCGATGCCCGTCTTCGAGGTGGAGACGAGCGGGATTCCCAGCACGCTCTCCCGGTGTCCGGCCCGCGCGAGATTGAGCGCCGCCTCCATCTCGCGTTCCTTGGCACGGGCGGCCCGGGGCGACTGGGGGTACCGGAGGATGAACTTCTCGAAGTCGTCGTAGGCATCGTAGTAGCGGGCGGCCCGGAAGAGCGTCTCCGCCCGCTCAAAGTGGGCGGTCTCGCGGAGGGATCCCTCGGGCGTGGCTTGCACGAGGGGATAGAGGGCGGCGAGCGCCTCCTGAAAATTCCCGGCATCGCGCCGCGCGAGGGCATGCTTGAGGAGCTCGTCCGGCGACTTCTGCTCCATGGTCGAGGGGTTGACAAACCCCCCGCCTCCGGGACGGGACTGCCACTCCTGCGCCAGGAATGCCGCGAGGGCGACCACGATCATCGGCGGGATTTTATCAGGAGCGATGCGCGAAGTCGATATACTCCCCGCGGGAATGTGGACCTTCGCCGTGGTCGCGGTCTTCGTGGCGACTTATGTCCTGATCTCGATCCACCGGATTCCCTGGCTCAATCTCGACCGGCCGTCCGCGGCGCTCCTGGGCGGGGTCGCGATGATCCTCCTGGGCGCGGTCCCGTTCGGCGACGCGCTCCGCAAGATCAGCTGGGAGACGATCGCGCTCCTTCTGGGGATGATGATCGTCGTCGCCTACCTCAAGCTCGCGCGGTTCTTCGAGCTCGCCTCGACGTGGATCCTCCTCCGGGCGAGGACGCCGGCGCGGCTCCTGGCGATGCTCATCGCGGCGTCGGGGCTGCTCTCGGCGCTCTTCGTGAACGACACCATCTGCGTCCTCTTCACGCCGATAGTCCTGGGCGCGGTGCTCAAGGCGCGGCTCAACCCGGTGCCGTTTCTCATCGCCCTGGTGACGTCGGCCAACATCGGCAGCGTGATGACGTTGACCGGCAATCCCCAGAACATGCTGGTGGGCATGTTCTCGGGAATCCCCTACGGGAGCTTCTTCCTCGCGCTCCTTCCCGCGGGCCTCGCGGGGCTGCTCCTGGACTGGGCGATCCTCCGGTGGCTCTACCGCCGCGAGCTGGAAGGGGTTTTCGACGTCGCCGGCCTCGCGCTCCCCCGGGTCCATCGGGTCGTGATTCTCCGGGTGCTCGGTGTGCTCGCGCTCATGACGGCCGGATTCCTGCTGCCGCTTCACCGGTGGATCCACCCGCTCTCGCCCGGCCAGAGACTTCCGCTGGTCGCGCTCGCCGGCGCGGGGATGGTGGTCCTCGCGGGCCGTTATCCGCCGGCTCGGGCGTTCCGCCACGTCGACTGGGGGCTCCTGGTCTTCTTCTCCGGGCTGTTCGTGGTGGTCGCCGGAATCAACGCGACGCCCGTGCTGGAGGCGGCTTACCGGAGGGTGGGTCCCCTTCTGGGTTCGGGGGCGGGGCTCTGCGCCTTCACGGTGGCGATGTCCAACGTCGTCTCCAACGTCCCGTTCATCCTGGTGGCGAGGCCGTGGATCTCGGGCGACCACGCCTGGATGCTCGTTGCGATGGCCTCGACCTTTGCGGGAAACCTGACGATCGTGGGTTCGGTAGCGAACATGATCGTGCTTGAGGTCTCTCGGGACCGAGCCAGGATCGGGTTCTGGGAGTACTTCCGGGCCGGGCTGCCCGTGACGCTGGCGACCACGGCGGCCGGATACCTCGCGCTGTGGGGATTCCAGCGCGCCGGGATTCCCTGAGAGAGAGTCGGGGCTCCGTGCCCGCGTTCCGCACCCGGGGGCCGGGCGGCGGAGGGGCTTCTTCCGCCACCCGGCTCCTCGCGGGATTACTCCGACTTTCCGTTCCTCATCGTCTCGATGAGCTTAAGGAGCCCGCCCACCAGCGCGCCCAGGCCGTCGGCCCCGCCGATCTGGAAGCTCCGGACCTCCTTGGGGTGGGGCAGCTTCTCGGCGATCGAGGGCAGGTGCTCGATCAGCTGCTTCTGGAGCGCGGTGGCGGAAAGGTCGTTGTCGATCCTCCGGCGCGCGGCCTCGAAGGCGATCTCCTTGTCGGCCTGGCGGTTCTGCGCCTCCTGGCGCATTCCCTCCTCGATCAGCTGCTGCTCCAGGCGCATCCTCGATAGGGCCGCGTCCTTCTCGAGCTTCTCCTTCTCGTGCGCGACCGTCTGGGCGAGCGTCTCGGCCTCGGCCTTCGCGCGACGGACGCGCTCGGACTGCTCGCGGTCGAACGTCGCCGCGGCGGC
>Ga0222749_10001358_pt1 | contig 12516 bp, 16 predicted proteins | sample IncBWH2Mmetat_FD_197234 | JGI IMG/M metagenome (GOLD analysis project Ga0222749, IMG submission 197234) | Metatranscriptome of lab incubated forest soil microbial communities from Barre Woods Harvard Forest LTER site, Petersham... | ecosystem: Environmental > Terrestrial > Soil > Temperate...
GATCGTCGGCCTGGTCCCGATCCTCTGGAGCTCCGGCACCGGCGCCGACCTGATGAAGCGGATCGCGGCGCCGATGGTCGGCGGCCTGGTGAGCTCGTTCCTGCTCGAGCTGACGGTCTACCCCGCCATCTTCGCGCTCTGGAAGAGCCGGGGCGTTCGTTCCGGCGTTCTTGAACGGCAGTGAGACACTCTGTTATGGTAATCCTATGAAAAAATACATGCTGACATTTTTCGGGGGGAATATGGCCCTTCGGTATGACAATCTCGGCAAGGCGGAGAAAGAGGCACGGGAAAAGCATATGGCCGCGTGGGGAGCGTGGATGGCGGAGCTCGTGAAAGCGAAGCATTTAGAGGTCGGCTATCCTCTCGAGTCAGGTGGAAAACGGGTGGATTCCAATGGAATTCAGGATTATCATTTTCCCGATACCACGGAGGGCGGTTTTATCGTCATCAGAGCGGAATCACCCGGCCAAGCCGCAGCAATCGCTCAGTCATCGCCTATCATTGAGAATGGCGGATACATTCTCGTTCGTCCGTGCGCCGGCAGTTGATCGTCTATCGCGCCTTCTTCGAGCCCGGGGTGTTCGGCTGGCCCGAGCACGCCTGCCATTTGAGGCCGAAACAACGACGCTTCTCGGCGCGGCAGCTGCTCACACGCGGGTCATTCCACCATCGACGACCACCTCTTCTCCGGTCATGAACGATGAATCGTCACAAGCCAAGAAGAGGACCACCCGCGCGATCTCGTCAATCGACCCCAGTCGGTGCTGTGGAATCCGTGCTTCCAGCGCGCTCCGCACGGCGGCCGCCGCCTCTGGCGTCCGGATTTTGTTGATGATCCCCGAATCGGTCGGCCCCGGGCTCACCGCATTCACCCGGATCCCCCGCTCTGCGAGCTCCGCGGCGGCGGTCCGCGCCAAAGAGCGCAGCGCCGCCTTTGACGCGGCGTAGGCGCTCGTTCCCGCCATGCCGAGATGAGCATTGATCGACGCGTTGAGGACGACGGCGCCGCCGCGACGAAGCAGGGGGATGGCGGCCTTGAGAGCGAGCCAAGGACCTTTCACGTTGATCCGGAACACCTCGTCGAATTCTGCTTCGCCCATCGTCGCAATGAGGCCGTCGCGCACGATGCCGGCGTTGAGGAACAGGACGTCGAGCCCGCCGTGCTGGTGCTTGATGTGCGCGAAGAGTGCCGCGATTTCGGCTCCGTCTCCCGAGTCGGACGACAGCACCTCCGCAACCCCCCGCAAGCTCGCGCGCGCCGCCGCAAGCGTGGAGGGGTTCCTGCCGGTCACGATCACCTGCGCGCCCTCAGCGTGCAGCAGTCTCGCGGTCGCGAGTCCGATGCCGGTCGTCCCGCCGGTCACCAGCGCGACCTTGCCTTCGAGCTTCTTGTTCATGCTGCTTCCTCCATTCTGGACAAGTCGGTCCACTATTGCGCACGCCTCGTCGATGAAGCTCGAGTCACTTACTGCCTCGTTCTGGCGGCGTGGCGCGAATCGTAAGGCGCAATGCTTTCGAGAGCCGCGACGGCGACATCTCGCAGCGCTTCGGCGGTGGCTCCAGCTTTCGACATGACCTTCAACCCCAGCACGGTGGCGCTGAGATGGCGGGCTGCCGCGCGCTCGCGCAGTGAGGCGCGCGCCTCCCCCCTCGCCTTGGCGTCACGGAGCAGGCGCTCGAGCAGAGCTTCGAGACGGGAGACGCTCGCCTTTCCGATGCCGGCAATCTCCGGATCGCCAACTCCGAACTCGCACATGGCGGCGACACCCATGCAGCCGAGAGCCCGCTGATGCGGATTCTGCCTGGAGAAGGACAGCAGGATGCTGCGCAGCGCAGCAAGCGGCGATGCTGTCGTTTGGAGCTCGCTGGCGAACGCTTGCAGACCGTCGGCGTTGTACCGCCGCAGGACCTCCAAGTAGAGTTGCTTCTTGCTGCCAAACGTATCGTAGAAGCTTTGGCGCCCAATCCTCATTGCAAGGCGCAGATCCTCGGTCGATGTCGCCTTGTACCCTTGCCTCCAGAAGACCTCGCGCGCGGTGGCGAGCACCACCTCGCGATCGAACTCCTTCGGCCTGGGCATGATGGCGACTGTAGCCGATCTGGACACTTCTGTCCAGATCTCGCCTCATCGGCGTCAAAGGCGGAGCGCCGCTTAGAAGCGTAGGGCAGGCAGGGGCCCCACGGCGTCCGCGTCCGTCGAGACGCTGATGGCCCGCCAGTGTTCGCCGTCCGCGGCGCGCGTCGCCTCGGCCTGACGCACGTACTCGACGGCGTCGCTCCCCAGCAGGAGATGCGCCGGCAGGCGCTCCATGGTGGCAAGCCGGAGGATGAGCTGGGCCACTTTGGCGGGATCGCTGGTCTCGTGGCCCCAGTGGGACTTCAGGGCCTGAGACACTGCGCCGACGGACGGTTCATAGTCTGGCAACAGGGCGGGGGTGTCCTTGCTCGCGCGCAGTCCCCAGTTCGTTCGCATACCGCCTGGCTCCAGGGCGCACACCTTGACCCCGAAGGGTGCCGCTTCCTGAGCCAGAGCTTCGGTGAATCCCCCCACCGCCCACTTCGCGGCATGGTACGCAACACCGCCGGGCAGGGCCAGGCGACCGCCCACCGACGAGATCTGCAGAATGCAGCCACTCTTCTGCTGGCGCATCACCGGCAGCGCCGCCCGGGTCATGTAGACGACGCCGTAGAAGTTGGTGTCGACGAGCGCCTTGAATCTCTCCGCTGTCACCTGCTCGAACGGTGCGATGTCGCCGTAGCCGGCGTTATTCACCACCACATCAAGACGCCCAAAGGTGTCCAGCGCGAGTTGCACCGCGGCGGCGGCCGCTACCTCGTCGGTCACGTCGAGGGGGGCGGTGCGCACCTGATCGCCATGCTTCTTGACCAGCTCCTCCAGGCGCTGCGGGTCGCGGGCGGTCGCCACGAGACGATCACCCGAGCCGAGCACTGCGTCCGCGATGTCGCGCCCCAAACCGCTGGCGCTGCCGGTTACCAGCCATACTTTCGACATGTACTCCTCCGATCCGCCCCCTGAGTCGAGCGTTCCCTTAGTTAAGCAGCTGTTGGCCGCTGCGTTCCGGCGAGTTGCCGCGCGTGTTCCAGAAACCTGGCTAGCAGCGGCGACCTGTTGTCCTTCCTCCAGATGCAGGAGACCGTGAGCGGCAGCCGCAGGTCGTCGACCTTCCGAAGCGCGACCTCCTTCGGGCAGCGCCAGCGCGTGGCGTCGGCGACGAACGCGACTCCCAGCCCGCACGACACGAGGCTCAGCATCGTGGCCTGATCCACGGCCTCCTGCACGATGCGTGGGTTGGTCAGACCGCCACGAGAACACGCTTGCAGGAGGCGATCGTAGTTCGCGGGATGCTGGCGCCGCGGAAACCACACGAAGTCGGTCTCGACCAAGTCGCGCAAACGGAGCTTCTTCAACCTCGACACGGGGTGCCGTCGGGGCATGGCGAGTACGACGTGATGCGAGTCGACAACGATCTCCGCGATTTGGGGATCGGCTGTCCGCACGTAGACGAAGGCGGTGTCCAGCCGGCCTGAACGGACTGCCTCGATCTGCTCCAGCGAGCTCAGCGAGCTGAGCTGCAGGTCCGCCTCCGGATGAGTCCGGCGGAATTCCCGCAGCGAGTCGGGAACGACGCCGTGCCACGACGCGCTCTCCGTGAAACCCACCCGCAGCGTCCCGATGATTCCGCGCGCCGCACGTTCAGCGCGGATCGCGGCCTCGTTGACGTCTTTGAGAATCCGCCGGCAGTCCTCCAGGAACACCTTCCCGGCTGCGCTCAAGCGAACGCCGCGCGGCAAGCGGTCGAACAGTTGAACTCCAATCTCACGTTCCAGGTCCTGGATCTGACTGGACAGTGCGGGTTGGGCCACGCGCAGCCGTTGGGCGGCACGTCCGTAGTGCTCGTCCTCCCCGACGGCCACGAAATAGCGCAGGTGCCTTAGTTCCATATCGATCGGCTCCGGATATTGCTTCGGTAACGACGGTGTATTGGACAGGTCGACGGCGGAAGCCATAGCGTTTCGTGGGCGGGAGCAATAGGAAGGAGGGTCACGCATGGGTTTGGGCAGGACACTCCAGGCAGCCTCGCTGGCTCTGATCGCTTGCGGGGCGTGGGCCGGCTCGAGCTCCCCCGACTCCGCGCGAGAGGCCGTCGGCCACGTGTCCGCCGCTCCGGATTCCGCGGCTGGTCTCGCCGCGTGGCAACAAGTCTACTCCGTTCTGACCTCTCCCCGCTGCATCAACTGCCACACCGCGACAGGCTATCCGCAGCAAGGCGACGACCGGCATCGCCATTTCGCCAACGTGGTGCGCGGGCCCGACGGCAAGGGTGTTCCTGCGCTCCAATGCGTGACCTGCCATCAGGAGTCGAACGCCGACAGCACCGGCGTCCCGGGCGGGCGTGGCTGGCACCTGGCGCCGTTGTCGATGAAGTGGCAGGACACGAGCGACAACGTCCTGTCCAGCGGCGACGTCTGCCGGGCCATCACCGATCGGTCGAAGAACCACGGTCTCGACGGCCCTGCTCTCGTCAAGCACCACGAAGAAGAGCCTCTCGTTCGTTGGGCTTTCCAGCCCGGCCACAGGATCGACGGCACACCACGGACTCTGCCCCCGCTCACGCATGACGATTTCGTCGCCGCCACGCGCACGTGGGTCGATGCGGGAATGCCCTGTCCCCTGGGACGCTGACCCGGAGATCGTCATGGCAAGCTTCCGACTCATTGTAAACGGTCAGCCCAAAGTGGTGGCGGTCGATCCCGCCACTCCGCTGCTCTGGGTTCTGCGCGAAGAGCTGAAGATGACGGGTACCAAGTACGGCTGCGGAATCGCGGCCTGCGGCGCCTGTACGGTGCATCTCGACGGCATCGCCACGCGCTCCTGCGTGGTTCCAATCTCGCTCGTCGCCGCTCGTCCGATCCTCACCATCGAGGCGATGGCTGAGGATCCCGTCGGCCGCGTCGTGCAGGACGCTTGGGTCGAACACGACGTCGTGCAGTGCGGGTATTGCCAGAGCGGCCAGATCATGAGCACGGTCGCGTTGCTGAAGGCTATGCCACAGCCAGCCGACTCCGACATCGAGGAGTCGATGGGTGGCAATCTCTGCCGCTGTGCGACCTACGTCCGCATCCGCGCGGCGATCAGGAGCGCGTCGCAGCAGCTCGAGGAGCACAAGAGGCGATGAGCGCATCGACCAGTGCAGCGAACGAGCTCCTACTCGACCGGCGCACCTTCGTGCGTGTCTCCGCGACGTTAGCCGGCGGCCTGATGGTCTCGCTTCATCTCGATCTCCCGCTACTGGCGCAAGAGGCCAATCAGGCGGGTTCCGGGTCGAAGGTCTACCCGCCGAACGCGTTCGTCGAGATTCGGGCCGACGGCAAGATCGTGATCCAGGTGAATCGGCTGGAGTTCGGTCAAGGAATCCAAACCGCCCTGCCGATGCTCCTCGCCGAGGAGATGGACGCTGACTGGTCCCAAGTAATCGCTGAGCTGGCGCCGGCGGCTGACGTGTACAAAGACCCGATCTACGCCCTCCAGATGGTGGGAAGCTCGCTCTCCATCGCCAACTCGTTCCAGCAGTACCGCGAGCTGGGCGCCAGGACGCGCGCCGTGTTGGTGGCGGCCGCCGCCCAACGGTGGAAGGTGTCCCCCGAGCTGTGCCGCACCGAGGCCGGCGTCGTGCACGGTCCCGGCGGCCAGGCGGCCCGGTACGCCGAGCTGGCGGAAGCGGCGGCGAAGCAAGCGGTACCTGCCACCGTGTCGCTCAAGGATCCTTCGGCGTTCCGTCTCGTCGGCCGCAGGGTCCGACGGCTCGACAGTCGCTCCAAGGGCGACGGCTCGCTCAGGTTCGGCCTCGACCTCGATCTCCCTGGTATGAAAACGGCCGTGGTCGCACGCCCGCCCGTGTTTGGGGCCGGCGTGAAGGGCTTCGATGACAATGGGGCGCGCCGCATCTCGGGCGTCCACGATGTGTTCGAGATCCCGCTCATCCGAGGCAGCGGGGTGGCGGTCGTGGCGGACAGGTTCTGGACCGCGAAGCAGGCACGCGACCGCCTCGCGATCGACTGGGACCTCGCCACCGTGGAACGCGCCGACACCGCACGGCTTCTCACGAGATACAGGGACCTGGCGCGCATGCCCGGCAAGGTCGCGACAAGCCGTGGCGACAAGAAGAAGATCGACTCGTTCCCCGCTTCTGACCGTATCGTCGCGGAGTATGACTTTCCCTACCTCGCGCACACGCCGATGGAGCCGTTGAACACCACGGTCCGTTTCGACGGCGACCGTGCCGAGGCCTGGGCCGGTTCGCAATTCCAGACAACCGATCAGGCCGCCATCGCTGAAGTACTCGGTCTGAAGCCGGAGCAGGTGACGTTCCACACCATGATGGCCGGCGGTGGCTTCGGACGCCGCGCCACTCTCGACAGCCACGTGGCGCGAGAAGCCGCCACCATCGCCAAGCGCTTTCGCGGCACTCCGGTCAAGCTGGTCTGGTCCAGGGAAGACGACGTCCAGGGCGGGTACTACCGCCCGATGCACGTGCACCGCGTCGAGATCGGCGTCGGCCCAGACGGGATGCCGCTCGCGTGGCGGCACGTGATCGTCGGCCAGTCCATCACGGCGGGAACGGCATTCGAGTCTCTCGAGGTGAAGGACGGCGTCGACAGCACCGCCGTCGAAGGCACGATCGACACTCGCTACGACATTCCCAACTTCCACGTCTCGGCGCACCACCCGACCGTGAACGTGCCCGTGCTCTGGTGGCGCTCGGTCGGACATGGCCACAGCGCCTTCGTGATGGAGACGCTCGTCGACGAGCTGGCGACACGAGCCCAGGCCGACCCGATCGCCTACCGCCGCAAGCTCCTCAAGGCGGATGCCAAGCGGCTGCGTGCGGCGCTGGATCTCATGGACGAAAAGAGCGCGGCGTGGCGCACCACGCTGCCTCCCGGGCACGCCGCCGGCATTGCATGCCACGAGGGCTTCGGCACCACGGTCGCCTGCGCGGTGGATGTTTCCATCGCGGGCGGGAGGCCCCGCATCCACCGGGTGACCGTGGCGGTCGACCTGGGCGTCGCCGTCAATCCCCTCGGCGTGGAGAGCCAGTTCCAGGCGGGAGTCGCGTTCGGGCTCTCGCAGCTCATGGCCAAGGGAGCGATCACGCTCAAGGACGGACGGGTGGAGCAGCGGAACTTCGATGGCTACACGCCGCCGTACATGGTGGATGCACCCCTCGCCGTGGACGTGCATATCGTGCCGAGTGGCGAGGCACCCTCCGGATGCGGCGAGCCGCCCGTGCCGGTGATTTCACCGGCCGTCGTGAACGCGTTGACGAGGCTGACCGGCCGTCGCTATCGCAGCCTGCCGCTAGTCACTGTGTAGTGAGCTCCGCACCAAGGAGGTCCAGTCATGAGCAAGCACGTGGCCATCAGCCCCGAGGAAGCCGCAGATCGCATCGCCATCCGCGAGCTCGTCGAAGCGTATGCGCACTGCGCCGATCGACGCGATGCCGCAGGCCAGATGGCTCTCTTCACCGCGGACACCCACTTCGTGGTGTACATGAACGCCAAGGATCCGAGTCCGTCGCAGGAGCTCAACTCGCGCGAGGCCCTCGCGCCGGTGTTCGCCGCACTCAACCAATACGACGCGACGACGCACTTCGTAGGCCAGAGCACCGTCTTCAAACTCACGGCCGATCGGGCCACCGGCGAGGCGTACTGTCTCGCGCACCACGTCACCGTCGAAGGCGCCAAGCGGCGCCTGATGCTCGCCTCGCTCCGTTACTACGACACGTTCGTGAAGCGGGACGGCTCGTGGCTTTTCGCCGAGCGCCTTCTCTACGTTGACTGGCAGGAGGAACGTTCGTTGGCATGAGACGAAGCGGGGGGCAGCCGACGGCTCGTTCTCGAAAACCGCGACATCCGAGAGCTGGTTGACTCGCCGCGATCCGTCCCCGGCTGATCCAACGACGCGGGCCGTGGGCGCAAGCAAGCTCGAGCCTGTGAGACCCGGGGTTCGCTCCGCCGTTCACCATCACTCCCGTCCGATGGTGGGACGCGATCCGGACGAGGCGCATCGTGTGGCGACCCCGCTCGAGCTGCTCTTCGACCTGACGTTTGCGACGAGCTTTGGTCTGGCAGCGGAGCAGCTGGCCTCGGCCGTCTCGAACGGCCGCTACGTCGCCGCATTGCTCGGCTTCGGCCTTGCGAGCTTCGCCATCTGTTGGGCATGGGCCGAATTCTCGTGGTTCTCCTCGGCCTTCGACACGGATGACTGGATCTTCCGTGTCCTCGCCATGGTGCAGATGATCGGCGTCTTGGTGCTGGCCATCGGCCTGCCACGCCTGTTTGCGTCGCTCGCGCGTGGGCAGCGCCTCGACAACTCCGTCATGGTGCTCGGCTACGTGATCATGCGCGTTGCCCTGGTGCTGCAGTGGCTGCGCGCGGCGCGCGACGATACCGCACGCCGCCGCGCTTGCTGGATCCATGCCGCCGCCATCGCGAGCGCCCAGGCTGGCTGGGTGGTCCTGATCGTCGTGCGCTTTTCCACTGCGTTCGCCTTCACTCTTGGCGGCATCCTCGTGCTAGTCGAGCTCTGTGGTCCTGTCCTCGCCGAGCGCCAGGGTGGCGGCACACCGTGGCATACGCATCACATCGTGGAGCGGCACAACCTCTTCGTCCTCATCGCGCTGGGAGAGGGGATCGTGGGAGCGACCGCCGCACTCTCGGCCGTGGTCGACAGGCAGGGATGGGACCTGGACGCGGCGCTCGTGGGCATCGCCGGCACCGGGCTCACATTCGGCATGTGGTGGCTCTATGACCTGGTGCCGTCGGCGCGGATGCTTCGTGCGCACCGTGATCGCGCTGCCGCCTGGGGCGTCGGGCAGATCATCATCGTCACTTCGACCGTCGCGACCGGGGCAGGGCTGCGCGTCGCCGCGCGCTCCATCGCCGGTCAGGCTCGCATCACCGCGCTCGCAGCCGTGCTCAGCGTCGCCATGCCGGTCGCGGTCTATCTCGGCGTTGTCTATGCCATGTATTGGTTTCTGGTGCGCCGGTTCCATCGCTTCCACGCGTGGCTGCTCGTGGCCAGCGCTGGGGTCGTCGCCCTAGCCATCGTCGGGGCGCCGTGCGGCATCGACATGGCCAGATGCCTCGTAGTGCTCATGCTCGCACCGGCCGTCACGGTCGTCGGGTATGAGTTGCTCGGTTACCGGCAAGACGTAGAGGTCCTCACCCACTGAGGGCGTCGGACTGTCCACCCCTGCAGGGGGTCGTCGACAGAGCCGCGCCGCCCCTCAACGCTGCTTGGCTTCGCGGTAGGCGAGCTCGACAAAGGAGTCCATCGCTTGCTGAAAAGCGGCACCGTCTTCCTTGTCGTCGCCCAGGATCTCAGCACGCTGCGCGCTGAGGTCAACCATCTTCTTCACGTCCTCGAGCGAGACCACCAGATTCCGGTCTAGCGCGGTCTCGACCCGCTCGACGATCATGTTGAACAAGTCGCGCAACTGCAGAATGAACCTCGAGTCGTGCATCATCTCCCCGTGCCCTGGCACGATGGTCTGAGCGCCGAGGGTGGACAGTCGCTCGAGGGTGCGGATCCATTCCTTCGGATAACCGTCGAACGTGAAGGGGACCGGGTGCACCACTAGATCGCCGGTCGCGAGAATCTTCTCCTTCGGCAAGTAGGCAATCGCATCGCCGCCTGTATTGCCGCGGCCCATGAATGCGACGAGCACCTCTCGGCCCCCGAGATCGATCGTCAGCTGGTCGTCGAACGTCAACGTCGGCGACTGGTTGACCCAAGCACGGGCATCGGCCATGACCTTGTCGACCTGGGCGAGAGTCCGTCTCGCGCGCGTCTTGCGCTCCTCGGAAAGTGGCTGACCGTCCGCCTCCTTTCCGCTCTCGAGCTCATTCGCCAGCTGCTTCCCGGTGTGCTCGATGGAGGCCCGGATCAGGGTCGCGTTGGAGGAGGAGTTGGCCTCCAGCCGTCGCTTGGTTTCGTTCGTCGCGACGACGTCCGCTCCCGGGAACGCCTCGAGATAGGCGCCATTGCCCGCGTTGTGATCGTGATGCCAATGGGTATTGAGCAGGTAACGGACCGGCAGGCTCGTCCACTTGCGGATCTGGGCGATGTCGGCCTTGGCCTGCCAGGCCACGAAGCACGAGTCCACGACGAAGACGGACCTCGTGCCAATGACCACTAAGGTGTTCCCGCTCACCCACCCTGGGAGGGGATCGGCGTGACGAATCTCATAGACGCCATCGGCGAGTTTCGTGATCGTCCGCTCGCTGGTTTGCGAGGAGTCCGCAGTCAGCGGTGACGCGGCGCCGGCGGCAGCCGCGAGGCAGAGAAGCAGCGACCTGGGGAGGGAGTGGTGGCGGTGCATCTCGTCTGTACGTACTGGAGCTGCCACAGGTTTCGAGGATTCATAGCTCGAGGCCCGTGCTGGTGTGCCACAGGTGTGCCACAAGAGAATCTCTCTGTTTGATGTGGTGCTGTAAAGTATTGCAAACATTGGAGCCGACGAGGAGGCGCGCAAGCTCGCGCGGCAGCACCTGGCCGCGGTCGGCCGCGGCGGCGACCCTTCCGAGGAACGCCATCGCGCGCAGCAGGCGGTTGACAATGGTTGACGCCCGTTAGACAATCAGTAGAGAAGCTGGGTACCGCACTGGATGCGGAGGTTCTCGCCGCGGGTGGTCGCCACGGAGAATGTACGCTCGCTGTCGCGGCTTCCCGAGCTCACCGTGGTACGCGCCGAGGCGACGGGATATGCCACGCGTTCCCTGAGAAGCACAATCCTGCCTCTAGATAACGCAAGCTGCATTCAACAATAACCGAGCAGAAGCCATGACAAACGGTGTATCGACCTTGTTACTGCGCAACCTTAGTGACGTCTTTGCTGAGATCGATCCAGTGCGCCGGCGGAAGGCGATCGACGAGATCTGGCATGAAGACGGTGTGTTCTACGACCCGAACAGTGGCCCTCATCGCGGCCGCGATGAAATCGACCGCATCGCCGGCAAGGTCAAGGCTACTCATCCCGACTTCCGATACCAACCGATCTCTGCGCCCGAGGAGATCGGCGATGGGGGACGGGTCCGTTGGGTGTCCGGCACGCCAGGCAAACCGCCCGAGTACGCCGGAACCGATTTCGTCGTCGCCCACGACGGCAGAATTGCAGCCCTCTATATGTTTCTCGACGAGCTCCCTCCCCCGCGGCCGGGGGCTTAGGCCTGCGCGTTCGCCGCGGATTCGGCGCGCAAACGTCTGGAGCGCGCGCAGCTCCTCGTCGCTGATGTGCAGCAGCGAGCGGTCGCGGAGATCGCGCAGGACCCAGTAGGTATGCCCTGCTTGGTCGGCGTCGAAAACGGACAAGAACTTAACTCCGTCCGCGTGGAGAGATCATCTGCTGGCCACCGGCCCCCAGCCCGAGCCGGCCTTCACCTGGCATCCGTCTCCATCATCGCTTTCTGCAGGGCATGCCTGCCCTGACCCAGGCTTCCAACGCCTCGACGAACTTCTGATGCGAGATAGGTGGAGTCGTGCGGTGGGCGCCAGGAGCCCAAGCCCAGAGGACGAGCGGATCTGCCTTCATGTGCTCGATGACGTCCTCGCCCGCTCTACGGCCGCCGTTCCGGGCGGGGTCCTTCATCTGCTCGCAGATCTGTTCCGCGCTAAGGCCCTCCCACTTCATGGACAAGGGCGCCAGGCGCCAGGCGCCACCCCCGGCACGAAACCGTCGGCCGTGTTCGTAGCCTGATGGCAGGTCTGGCATGTCTGCGTCGGCGCGCCGTGGCCGTCCCTGCCGCGCACGACGAGCGGTTGATGACGAATGGCGGCGTCGGTCTGTCTGGGGGAGTCGACTTGATGACAGTTCATGCATCTCGGATGCATGACGACGCTCGCGATCGGGTCGAATGACCCGGGATCGGCCGCTTGGGCCGCTTCGCCGCGACTGAACGCGGCGAGCCCGACGACCACGATCAAGGGCACGAGGATGCGCATCGGTTCGTCCTCAAGCCGACCGGAGGCGGTCCGGCTTCAGTGGCAGCTTCCGGATTCGCTTGCCGGTGGCCGCAAAGACCGCGTTGGCGATCGCCGGCGCCGTGACCGCCGTGCCTGGCTCGCCGATCCCGCCTGGCGCCTCGGCGCTCCGCACCAGATGCACTTCGATGGCCGGCGCCTCATTGATCCTCACCACGCGGACATCATGGAAATTGGACTGCTCCACGCGGCCGTTCTTGAGCGTCACCTCGCCGTACAGGGCGCCGCCGACGCCGAAGATGACTCCACCCTCGATCTGCGCCTTGACGGTGTCCGGATTCACCACGGTGCCGCAGTCGACCGCGCAGACGATCCGGTGCACGCGCACCTCGCCGGATTCCGACACCGAGACCTCGGCAACCTGCGCCAAGTAGGTGTGCCACCCGCTGTAGAGGAGCGCGACGCCGCGGGCGCGGCCCGCCGGCGCCGCGTGGCCCCAACCGGCTGCC
>Ga0222749_10001361_pt1 | contig 12503 bp, 11 predicted proteins | sample IncBWH2Mmetat_FD_197234 | JGI IMG/M metagenome (GOLD analysis project Ga0222749, IMG submission 197234) | Metatranscriptome of lab incubated forest soil microbial communities from Barre Woods Harvard Forest LTER site, Petersham... | ecosystem: Environmental > Terrestrial > Soil > Temperate...
AGGTGCCGAAAGGCCGCGAAAAGGACTACACGCTGAATGAGAATCTCGCGGACAAAGCCATCGAATACATCCACCAGGAGAAGTCGGCGACTCCCGACCGTCCGTTCTTCATCTACTACGCTCCGGGTGCGACCCATGCGCCCCACCACGTTCCCCAAGACTGGATCGCCAAGTTCAAAGGCCAGTTCGACCAGGGCTGGGACAAATATCGCGAAGAGACCTACCAGCGCCAGCTTAAGATGGGCATCATCCCGCCCGATACGAAGCTGACTCCACGGGCAAAGGAAATCCCGGCCTGGGATTCTTTAACTTCAGATGAAAAGAAGGTGGCGGCGCACTTGATGGAGATCTTCGCCGCGTTCACCGCGCAGACCGACTACGAGGTGGGCCGCGTGATCGACTCTATCCGCGACATCGGACAGCTCGATAATACCCTAATCATGTGGGAGGTCGGCGACAACGGGGCTTCCATGGAAGGGACTTTGAACGGCGTGTTCAACGAGATGGTTTCCCTTAACGGTCAACACGAAGACACCAAGTACATCCTTGAGCATCTCGACCAACTCGGCGGCCCGCAGTCCTACAACCATTTCCCGGTAGGCTGGGCATGGGCCATGAATACCCCGTTTCAGTGGGGCAAACAGGTCGCTTCGCATTTCGGGGGCACGCGCAATCCGCTCGTTATTTCGTGGCCCAATCGTATCAAGGACCACGGCGGCATCCGCTCCCAGTTCCATCACGTCATCGATGTGGTGACAACCATCCTCGAAGCGGCGGGCGTGACCGAACCTTCCACGGTTAACGGCGTGCCGCAAAAGCCGATTGAAGGCGTGAGCATGGTGTATTCCTTCGACGACCCGAAAGCCAAGGGCACGCGCAAAACGCAATACTTCGAGATGTTCGGCAATCGGGCTCTCTACAACGACGGCTGGATCGCCGTGTGCCGACACGGCCGCCTGCCGTGGCAGACCTCTGGTTCGTTCGACTTCGCCAAGGACACGTGGGAACTTTACAACCTGGAAAACGATTTTAGCGAGGCGAACGACCTGTCAGCGAATAGCCCCGAAAAACTGCGGGAGTTGCAGGACCTGTTCTGGGCTGAGGCCGCCAAGTATAATGTGCTGCCGCTGGATGACCGTTTCATTGAGCGCGCCGATCCGAGCTTGCGGCCGAGTCTGATCGCGGGCCGAACTCAGTTCACCTATTTCCAAGGCGCCTACCGGATTCCGGAAAATTCCGCCGCCAACATCAAGAATAAGTCCCATGTCATCACCGCCTATCTGGACAAACCGGGCGACGGTGTATTGGTAGCTGCTGGCGGTACGGTCGGCGGATATACCCTCTTCGTGAAGGACGGAAAACCCACGTACGAGTACAACTGGTTCGGTATGTCCCGCTACCAGGTAACGAGCTCCGAGAATCTGCCCGATGGCAAAAGCACCGTTCGGGTCGAGTTCAAATACGACGGCGGTGGATTAGCCAAAGGTGGGAAGGTCACGCTTTTTGTGAACGATAAGAAAGTCGGCGAAGGCAGGGTGGATAAAACCATCTTCGGACGCTTTTCCGCCGACGAGACTTTCGACACCGGCCTCGATACTGGCTCACCCGTGAGCAGCCTTTACCAGTCCCCATTCAAGTTCACCGGCACTTTGAACAAGATTGAGATCAATATTGCTCCGACCAATCTCAGCGCCAATGAACAGCTGCAGATCGATAAAGCCAACAAAGCGCTTGCAGCGGCATCGGAGTAACGCCCGTGCGCCTCGCGACTTCACCCCGCAAGGACCAGCAAATCGCGACCATGCATACTGAATCTCAACATAACACCCTCGCCGCCATGCTTGTTGGCGCGCTCGCATCAAGAGATACTACGCCATCATCCGGCTCTACGGCCCGAAGGAACCAGCCATAGACAAGAGCTGGAGCCCGGAGACATCGAGAACGTGAGGTGACAAGCCCGCGCTCGCCGCGTTGCAAGACGCCGGGCGCAGCAACAACTTTTTCACAGCGGACGTTTGGCCATGCTGATGACAGGTATGAACTGGTACCTGCACTCGCGTGTCAAATGGCGCTTCGAATACGGTTTTGGCCGCGTCGGCGGGCGACAGCCCGAAGGCAACCTCAACATTTTCCAGACCCGCATGGAGGTGGACTTTTGATTCGCTAGATGAGCAACCGGGATGCGCGCCTTCATCCCTACCGAGATTTGCCCGGGAAGATATTGCATCGGGATGGGTAAAACGCTTCCATATCCGGGCGATGATGGCGAAGCGTGTTATTCCCTGCCTGGATGTGCATGCGGGCCAAGTCACCCGCGGAGTTCAATTCGGCAAGGCCGAAGCGGGCGAGTTGCGCAATGTTGGCGACCCGGTCGCGCTGGCTTTGCGCTATAACGAACAAGGCGCCGACGAAATGGTTTTCTTCGACATCACTGCCAGCGCCCACGGCCGCGCCACCATGGTCAATGTGATTGAACGGGCTGCTGAACAATGTTTCATGCCGCTGACGGTCGGCGGGGGGCTTCGCACGGTCGAGGATATGTATACCATGCTCCGCGCCGGGGCGGACAAAATCAGCATCAATTCCTCGGCCCTCGCCAACCCCGGCCTGATTCGCGCCGGCGCGGAAAAATTCGGCAGCCAGTGCATTGTTGTTTCCATCGATGCGAAAAAGGTGGAGCCCGACCGGTGGGAAGTGTTCTCGCACGGCGGCCGCAAGTCAACCGGGCTCGAAGCCGTCGCCTGGGCGCAACGCGCCGTCTCCCTGGGCGCCGGTGAAATCGTGCTCAACAGTATTGACGCCGATGGCACCAAGGCGGGCTTTGACCTGGTAATTACCCGGCGCGTCAGCGAAGCCGTAGGCGTTCCGGTCGTCGCCAGCGGCGGCGCCGGCAAGCTCGAGCACATGGCCGAGGTACTGCTCGAGGGCAAGGCCGACGCCGTCCTGGCCGCGAGCATCTTCCATTTCGGGGAGCACACTGTGGCCGATGTGAAGCAGTTCCTCGCGTCCAAGGGGATCCCGGTTCGACTTAGTTAAGTTCGGTCAATGCGTTTGGGCGCGTCCAGGGAGATTTCATAATGCACGGCAGCCAAAAGGAGATCCTGGCCATCGCGATTTTCTGCCTGACTTACCTGCTGATTAGCGGCCGCCAACTGAAGGTCCTGCCGCTCAACCGGCCTGCGGCCGCCCTGCTGGGCACCGTGCTGATGATCGCCTGCGGCGTGCTGACACCAGAGCGGGCCTATCGCGCGGTCGACTACGATACCTTGGTCCTTCTGCTGGGAATGATGATCATCTCCGCTTACCTGTGCCTGGCCGGTTTTTTTGAGTGGGCCGCGGATTGGATTCTCTGGCGAGCCAAGACTCCCGAGTCACTTTTGATTTATCTGATCCTAACCTCGGGAGTCCTTTCTGCGCTGTTGGTCAACGACATCATCTGTCTCATGCTCACGCCATTGGTTGTTGAGGTGATGGTCCGCGGCAAACTGCCGCTCCATCCGTATCTGCTGGCATTGGCTATGAGCGCGAACCTGGGCAGTGTGGCCACCCTGGTCGGCAACCCGCAAAACATGATCATTGGGCACCTATCGAAGATGCCTTTCCTGCATTTTTCTGCCGCCATGCTACCGGTGGCGATTGTCGGCCTGGTCATTGAATATGTCGTCCTGCGTCTGGGGTTTCGGGAAGTGTTACGCCTCACGGTAATTCACCGGCCCGAAACCCGGAGCCACAGCCTCGACCGGCCTTTGTTGGTCCTGGCTTTTTCGGTTCTGGGCGCTGTCTTCATCGGGTTCATCGCCGGGTTGAATCTTTCCTGGACAGCCATGGCCGGAGGGGCCCTGCTCATGGTATTGGCCCGCCGGGATACTCACCCGGTGCTCAAGTTGGTGGATTGGCACTTGCTGGTGTTCTTTGCGGCCCTGTTCATCGTTGTGGACGGTCTCGAGGGAACGGGCCTGCCCGACCAAATCTATCAAAGGGTGCACGGGTTATTTGGCGAATCTTCTACGAGCCAGGCCTGGAACCTGGCTTGGTTCTCCGAGGCCGGCTCCAACATCTTTTCCAACGTTCCCTTCGTGCTGATTGCCGGAAAGTGGATCGGCAACTTTGCCCAGCCTGAGCTGATGTGGAAAGTGATGGCCCTGGCTACGACCTTTGCCGGAAATCTCACGATTGTTGGCTCAGTCGCCAACATCATCGTGGTGGAATCGGCTCGCGCTCATACCGAGATTGGCTTTTGGGATTACGCCAAGTACGGGATTCCAGTGACCGTGCTCACCAGCCTTGCCGGCCTGGGAGTCCTCCTACTGCTGAGGTAGCCAGAGGTTTAGAGGCTAACGTCCGGCGACGTCCAGGCAAACCAGCCGCGTGAGGTCCCGGGCGAATAGCCGGCCATCGGCCAGCGCCATCGGGCCCCAGGATTCACGGCCCTTAAGCACCTGGGATTGCGTCAGGAGATTGTATTTTTGCGGCGTCGCTTCGAGCAGGCGCAGCAGCCCGGCGTCGTTCATGGCGAAAATAGCGCCGTCGGCTAGCAGAAATGGGCCGAGCCCGAACTGTTGGGAGCCATCGCTGGCCCAAACGGATTTGCCATTAAGGTCCAGGCAAACAAATCGGCCGTCGGCTCGCACTCCGTAAATGTGATTGTCGTAGAAGACCGGCGTGTGCTGGGTGGCGCCGAATACCTCCGGGTCGAGTTTGAACAGGGTTTGAACCTCCCACCGTTGCTGGTTTTTCCTGAGCTGAAGCATAAGGCTGCCGGCGTTGTACCCGCCGGAAAGAAAGATGCGGCCCTCAGGCAAAATGAGCGGGGAAGGAACGGTGGCAATGCTGATTTTCCAGGCAGTGGTTTCCCATAGGAGGCCGCCGTCGTTGGCGGCCACGCCGACCACGCCATTATTGGCACAGTAAATGTACATGCGTTCACCGGCGAATTCCATAGGCATGAGCGAGGAATGAGTCATTTTCCAAGCGCGAGGATTTGGCGTTTGCCACAACACGCTGCCATCCTCTGGTTTCAAAGCCACCACCAGAGCTTTGGGTCCGCCAGGCGCAAGGATGACCACACCTTTGTCGACCAAGGGACACTGGCCGGCATACCAGGGCGGCACAGTCGCTCCGAATTGCCTGACGAGGTCGATTCCCCAGCGAAGTTCCCCGGTGACCGCGTCGAGGCAAACCACGTGGCATTTGGGTCCCATGCCGACCACAAATTGCTCGGTCACTGCCGGCACGGTTCGCGACATGCCGTGATTGCGTTTCACCGATACTGGGTAGGTGTACCGCCAGATCTCAGCGCCGTCTTCAGTCGATAAGCATCTCAAAGCGTCCTGCTTTCGGGCAACGTCGTAGTCCATCAGGTAAAGCCGGCCGTTGAGAATGGCAGCGCCGGCATAGCCATCGCCGAGGTCTATTCCCCAAAGTTGGCGAAGCCCGGTTGCTTCCCACGAACGCGCGATGTGGGTGGAGGCTTTGCTGATGTCGTCGTGGTCGGGCCCGCGGAACTGCGGCCAGGCGCCCATCGCGGCGCCAGGCTTGCCGTTGGAGCGCAGCAGTTTGCCAGCAAGAATGGCATTGCCCCGAGAGCCTAACTCCGAGCCGGGCGCCTGGTCGGTGCCGGGAACCCGAAGCGCCAGCGGTTTTCCTGTGCCGCTGGCAATCCAGACGATTAGCACCCCCACGGCGACTACCCCGAGGGCGGCCGGGACCAGAGTGTAAACTTGTGAGGCTGGGGGACGCATCCCCGTTGACGGGGCGCTTATGCTCCGAATTTGTCGAACATCCTGGCGTTAGCCTGCATCAAGCGGATCAGGTATTTTGCTTCGAATACCCCGAGCGAGCCGGTGTTGGCGCCCGTTTCGGTGAAGCGCTCGAGCTTGTCGGAGCCGGAGGTGGTGGAATTTAATAATACAGGCTGAGGATGCCATGAATGACCACGCAGCGCGCAAGGCGTCGAGTGGTCGCCGGTAATGGCCAGCACATCCGGCCTCTTGCTCAGCAAAATGGGCAGGGCCGCGTCGAACTCTTCGACGGCTTTCGTCTTGGCGGCGAAATTCCCGTCCTCGCCGTATTTGTCGGTGTATTTGAAATGGATGAAGAAGAAGTCGAAGTTGTCGTATTCGGCAAGATAGCGCTCGAACTGCTCTTTAATCGTCTGCGGGCCCTCGATTTTTTTCATGCCGACAAGTTGTGCCAGCCCCTTGTACATGGGGTACACCGCCAGGGCCGCCGGCTTAAGCTGGTACCGCTCTTCGAACAGCGGAATCTCGGGTTGATGCGCAATGCCACGCATGAGAAAGCCGTTGGCCGGTTTCTGATCCGCGAGGATCGGCAGAGCCGCTTTGTAAAAGTCGGCGATGAGTTTCGCCACCTTCTTTTGACCGGCGCTTTTGGCATCGCGGGGCTTGACCGTGGGAATAGGCAGCCCTTCCCGATTGGGGTCGGCATCCGTCAGCGGTCCTTCGAGGCCCTTACCGCGAAAGACGACGACAAAGCGGTGTTCTTTGCCCGGTGTGATCAGCACTTCCGTTTCGCCCAGCTTTTTGACCTTCGCCGAGAGCATGCGACAGAGTTTTTCACAGGTTTCGGTCGGGATACGTCCGGCGCGGCGATCGGTGACAATTCCTTTGGCATCCAGCGTCGCGAAATTGGCACGGGCGCAGACGTCGCCGGGCTTGAGTTCCATGCCCAGCCCCAGAGCTTCAATGACGCCGCGGCCGACCTGGACCTCGAGTGGGTCGTAACCAAACAACCCGAGATGTCCGGGGCCGCTGCCCGGGGTCAGGCCAGGAGCCAGGGGGATCATGCGTCCCTGCGCGGAGTCTTTTGAAAGCGCGTCGAGGTTGGGAGTGCGGGCGGCTTCCAGCGGCGTGACATAGCCTTGCTCGCGCGTGGCCAAATCACCCAGTCCATCCAGCACCACCAGGGCGAGTTTAGCCTTGGTTTTCAGGGTCAATTCCGAATAAAGAGCGTCCAGATTCATGATTCTATTCTATTCAGTTCAAAATAAATATATCCACGGCAGCGAAGCGCTGCCACAACTTCCCCTGATGATGTGAGCAACCCGCTCCCAGCGTCAACGCGATTTGTGCCGGTGGCGCGAGGCTCGGGGCCCTGATCAAGGAAAACGCTGAAAAACTGAAACGCTGAGACGCTGAAAGCTCTAAGACAAAGCGCAAAATGCCAAATCAGGAAATCGGAATTTCCGTTTCAGCGTTTCAGGCTTCAGCATCTTCCCTAATCAGGGCTCGGCCGGAGCCTCGCCCCACCAGGAAGGAGTTTATACACTCACCTTAAAGAGCATCACATCGCCGTCGCGCACGACGTAATCCCGGCCCTCAATCCGGTAATGTCCGGTCTCCCGGGCGTGACCGACCGAACCGGCTTTGACCAACTCCTCCCAGTTGACGGTTTCGGCCTTGATGAACCCTCGCTCAAAGTCGGTGTGGATAGTCCCCGCGGCTCGGACGGCTGTATCCCCGGCTCGAACCGTCCAGGCGCGCGCTTCCTTTTCGTTGAAAGTAAAGAATGTTCGCAAGCCCAACACGTGGTAGGCGCTGTGAATGAGAGCCACCAGGCCGGACTCGGTTATTCCGAGCTCTTTCAAATATTCCTGGGCTTCTGTCGGGTTAAGATCCGCCAGATCGCTCTCGAGTTGGACCGAAAGCACAACCGTTTCGCAGGCGTGATGAGTGCGCGCGTATTCGCGAACCTCAATGACCCACGGATCGTTAGCGGCGCCCGCAAGCTGGCTCTCTTTAATGTTGGCCGCAAAAATCGCAGCTTTATCGGTCAATAACGAAAAGCCGCGGACAATGGTTTTTTCCTCCGGCGCTAACGCGAGCCCGAGCGTGTTTGCTGGTTTGCCGGAGTTGAGGTGTGCCGCCAGTTTTTCCAACAAATGCGCCTCGATCAAGGCGTGTTTGTCTGCGCGCTTCACGTCACGCGAGATTTTTTCCAGTCGTTTCTTGATGGTTTCCAGATCCGCCAGCAAGAGTTCCGTGGTCACGATTTCGATATCGCGTTTGGGCTCAGGGCTTCCCGTCACATGAACGATATCCGGATCCTCGAAGCAGCGGACTACATGGATCAGGGCATCGACTTCGCGAATGTGGCTCAGAAACTTGTTCCCCAGGCCCTCGCCTTGCGAAGCTCCTTTCACTAGCCCGGCAATATCCACAAACTCGAAGACCGTCGGGATCAATGTGCTGACCTTGGCAATCTGGGCGATGCGATTCAATCGCTCATCGGGCACACTCACGACGCCGAGATTCGGTTCGATGGTGCAGAACGGGTAATTCTCAGCGGCTGCCTTGTGCGAGCGGGTGACCGCGTTGAACAATGTGGATTTCCCCACGTTCGGAAGGCCGATAATGCCTGCCTTTAGCATGAGGGTTTAATAGCCACGAAACGCCCAAAAGGACATATTAAAAAGCGAGTGGGGAGAGCGGAAAAATCCGAGGGCCGAAGGCCGAATCCCGAAAGAAGGCCGAAGCCCGAAATCCGAATTAACGGACCGCAGAGAAGCCAAATAATCACTCAGCGCTCTCTAAGATTTTTTCGGTAGTGGTACAGTTTGAGCCGGTATGCCCAATCTTGGACCAGGGAGACTTATATTTGGTCTGCCGGCTTATTCTCTCGCCGGATCCGTAGAATCCCTATAATGAAGCAAATCGCACCAGCAACCCTGCAAAATATCATGACCAGCATCGCCAACGATGAGGGATGTTGGTCTACCAGCTTCAGTTTTTCTCCAAGAACGCTGACGAAGATCAAGGGCAGCGCGATTAAAAGTAAAAGTTTGCCTTTCACAACCCTTTCTGGAAGCAAAATTGATGCCGCTTTAAACTGTACCACTACCATTTTTTCCAATTATTTGCATTGTTCGGATTTCGGGTTTTACTTCGCCGCTTCCTCAACCTCCGACCTAATCGTCTCCTTAAACTTTTCCACGCCCTCGTCGAACGCCGCGGCGACAGGGAGCACGGGAGTCTTGCGAATGCGTGTCTTGAATTTCTTGAGATTGGTTTCCGCGACCGGTTCATCCATTTTGTTGCCTACGACCAGCCGGGGTTTTTCCAGTAAAGTGGGATCGTAGAGTTCGAGTTCGCCGAGCAGGTGTCGGTAATCATCCCAGGGCGTTCGGCCGTCTGTTCCGGCCATATCGAGTAGTAAAACCAGGATCTTACAGCGCTCGATGTGCCGCAGAAACTCGTGCCCCAGGCCGACGTTGCGGTGCGCGCCCTCAATCAACCCGGGCACGTCACAAACCGTCAACCGGCGGAAATCGCGGTATTCCACAATGCCGATCTGCGGGTGAAGCGTTGTAAACGGGTAGGGAGCAACTTTGGGACGCGCTCGAGAGATTGCCGTTAATAGCGTGGACTTGCCCGCGTTCGGGTAGCCCACCAAACCGACATCGGCAATGATCCTCAGCTCCAGCAGGAAGTCACCTTCGTCACCCGGTTCGCCAGGCTGTGCGAAACGGGGCGCCTGCCTCGCCGCAGTGGCGAAGTTACGGTTGCCTAATCCTCCGCGGCCGCCCTTGCACAAGATGAACCGCTGCCCGTGCTCAGTGAGGTCCGCCACGAGTTCACTTTGGGGTTTTGGGCCGCCACCTTGGGCAGGCTCATTCGTCTCGGCTGCCAAATCGACCTCCATGGCTCGCGCGCTGGCGCTCGTGCGGAACCGGGGCCTTTGGGTCGAACTTGCCGCAAGAGCAGTCTGAGCGCTCGACCCGCGAGCCTCTGCCGCTTCGCCGGCCCCCTCGGGTGACTTGAGTTTCCATACCATCGTTCCGCACGGGATTCTCACCACCAGATCCTTGCCCGCATGGCCATCCATTCCCTTGCCCAGGCCGCCCTGCCCCTCCTGAGCGATGAGCCGAGGCTGGTAATACTGGGCGATAAGATTGTTTAGATCGTGGTCCGCTTCCAAAATGACATCGCCGCCGCGCCCGCCGTTGCCGCCGCTGGGGCCTCCCTTCGGACGATACTTCTCACGCTGGAAAGCGACACACCCTTTGCCACCGTGGCCGGCACGGGCGTAGATCTTGATTTCATCGATGAACATCGGGGAATAAAAAAGGCGAGGCGTTGGCCTCGCCGCAAAATCACAAGTGACAGGCTTAGCTGTTGGCGTTGGTTCGCGCCGCCGCTTCGGTCTGGATGTTCACTCGATGTCCGTCCCGATCGAAACTGACTTTGCCGTCCGACAAGGCAAAGAGCGTCCAATCCCGGCCGGTACCGACATTCTGGCCGGCAATGAACTTGGTGCCGCGCTGGCGCACCAGGATGCTGCCGGCGGTGACGAATTGCCCGCCATATCGTTTTACACCCAACCGCTTGCTGGCGCTGTCGCGTCCGTTGCGGACACTGCCCTGTCCTTTCTTATGGGCCATAAACTGAGGTAGTTAAATCTTGATTTCTTTGATCTGGACGACCGTCAATTCCTGGCGATGCCCAATTGTCTTATGATAGCCTTTGCGACGCTTCATCTTGAAGGCGATTTTCTTCTCGCCCCGGATATGCTCAACGACGTCGGCCACGACGGTGGCGTTGGCGACCGTCGGTGAACCCACCGATACCTTGCCGTCGTTGTTGACCAACAACACTCGCTCGAACGTGATCGGCTGTCCGGCGTCCACGCTTAAGCGCTCGACTTCAAGCTTGTCGCCCGCGCTGACGCGATATTGTTTGCTACCGGTTTCTAATACTGCGTACATAAAGGTCTTCCACTAGAAAGAACGGTCAATAAAGCAAAACTCGATTGGGTTGTCAACGCCTCATTTTATCTTTCCCTTTTTCTTTCCCTTTTGTGGCCCTCTCAGCTAGATTCCGGCCCATGGCGGAGATCGTGGAATTTGTCAATCGCGGGGCGGCGTCGATTACTCCAGCTGTTGTGGAAAAGATGCTACGGCATCTGCCGCAATGGAAACTGGAGTTCACTCAGATTTATGAGCCGCTGTTCCCGCACCTGGTTGACCAACTGGAATTCCTGGCCAACGCGGTCGAAGATATTGCCGAGGGAGCTTACAAGGACATGCCTTACATTGCCTTTGCCCAGGCTGTCTTCGCGCTCATTTACTCGCATAAAAAGGTCGGCATTATTCCCGATACGGTCCTGAATCTTGGCCGTGCGGATGATTCGAGCGTGGTGCGGGCCGTGCTGATCCAAAACGAGAAGGTTTTCGCCATCTACGCCGCCTCGCAAAACGTCGAGTGGTCGAAAATCACCAGCCAGCCCTGACGCTCGATGCGGGGATAGTAGCCGATCTGTGAACGAGGTACCGCGCCACACGAGTCGAGTGCTCTGGATAGGGCTTGCTCTGACTGCCACCTTGCTGGTCTTGGCCTTTCTGCTGGCGACCTTCAGAATGGGAACGGCCCTGGGCAAACCTTTGCCGATCTATGGCCAGGTTGCCGATTTCACCCTGACAAATCAGGACGCTCATCCGGTTTCACTCTCGGACTTAAGCGGCAAGGTTTGGGTAGCGGATATCATTTTCACTCGTTGTCCAGGACCGTGCCTGAAGATGACGCGGCAAATGAGCCAACTCCAAGCCGCTCTGCCCGCCGGGAGTCAGGCAAAACTCGTCAGCCTCACGACGGATGCCGAGTTTGATACGCCGCCGGTTCTGAAAAGCTACGCGCAGCGCTTTGGCGCGGATTTCAACCGCTGGATGTTCCTGACCGGGACGCCCAAACAGATCGCCAGCCTGGCCATTGATTCACTCAAATTGACGGCGATTGAGAAAAAACCTGAAGAACGCCAATCGCCGGTGGACCTGTTCGTTCACAGCACAATTTTAGTCGTCATCGATAAGCATGCTCAGCTGCGAGGTATTTTTGAAACGACCGGCGAAGATGTCGACCCTGTAGAGACAAGGCGCCAGGTCCTTTCGGCGGTGAAGCGATTGGAACGTGAATCATGACACCCGCCGAGCTGCGCATCGTGCAGTTCGCAAGAATTCTGACCGCCGAATTTGACCGCGGATAACGGATATCACGCGGATGACTTTTATTATCCGCGAAATGCGCGTTTCAAAATCTCTTCGCCAGCGGCGACGACGTTTCAACCTGAAAACGGCTTTAGACCACCGATGGACACGGATGAACACCGATAAGAAAGAACTTGCATCAGCAAAGGCAGTCACCAAACGGTGACCGCTCCGAAGCGATTCCTAATCCGTGTTTATCTGTGTTCATCCGTGGTTAATTACGCCTCACGCCAATCTTCAGGCAGAGGTCGCGCACCTCGCAGTTGGGGCAATCGGGGTTGCGCGCGTAGCAGCGGCGGCGGCCATGCCAAATCAGCAAATGGCTGAACAGGGTCCATTCCTCTTGCGGGACGAGTTCCATCAAAACCAGTTCGATCTTTTCGGGCGCCTCCTCTGAGGTAAACCCAAGGCGTTTGGATAATCGCGCCACATGGGTGTCCACGACCACTCCGCAATTAATGTTGAACGCATTACCCAAGACCACATTGGCGGTTTTGCGGCCGAC
>Ga0222749_10001368_pt1 | contig 12454 bp, 12 predicted proteins | sample IncBWH2Mmetat_FD_197234 | JGI IMG/M metagenome (GOLD analysis project Ga0222749, IMG submission 197234) | Metatranscriptome of lab incubated forest soil microbial communities from Barre Woods Harvard Forest LTER site, Petersham... | ecosystem: Environmental > Terrestrial > Soil > Temperate...
CCGGCCTGCCGCTCCCGCCTGGCCCTATTGTTGGATGATCCGAAAACTCTCGTCGCGATCACAAGCGCCCCGTATGCTCCCAGGAATCCACGGGGACCAGAAGCGGTGGTGGACTCCAAGTCCGTAAAGGGAGGATCTCATGGCCGAGAAGACCAGGGACGTTGCTGCTACCGCCACACTCACGCTCGAAATCCGCGGCAGCGACGGCGAGGCCTGGGGGACCATCGTCGCCTCGGCCAAGGAATTCAAGACCGGCTCCGTTGGATTCTACGGGAATGGCAAGATCCTCAATCCGAAGGGCGGCGCAAAGTACCAAGTCGGGACGAACATCATCCTCGTCGGCAGCAAGGGATAGTTGTCGCCTTCGTTGCGCGGCGCGGTACCACATCCGACTCTCGCGACACCCGGTGGCTGGCCATCCCCTCGCCGTCCAGGCCGCGGCGGCGGGGCCGGAGCCTGGTGTCGAGAATGGGAGGATGGCATGGTCATATTCCCATGTGTGTTGCCTTGATCACGCTCATGCTTCCAACCATCCAGGCATCAGGCCCAGGTTCGGCCGGTGAGGTCCCATTCGGGGCAACTGTCGCGAGGCGGAAAAGTAAGAGACTCCTCCCGCTGCCGCTGCAACCCAAGGCAATGCCCCCAGGATCTCCTCAACCCTTCCGGCGCAGTCGGATCTGGTCGAACTTGACCCGGCCATTTCCGCCCAAGACCAGGTTCGAGAGTCGAAGGCCAGAGTAGGCAGGAACCCGGGCCACCTCGAGACTGTCCAAGGTGAGGATGTACTGCGTTCCCGATAGAACCGCAGCGAGTCCGTAGGATTGTTTCCCCGATGGTGGAATTTTCGTCACCTCATTCGGCGACTTATCGTCCTTGTGGCACCAGACTTCGATCCGCTCATTGGAAATCCATAGGACGGTATGGTGCTCATCAAACTGAACCATGGTCTTTCCGTTCCGCTGCGGATTGAGATCGATTTGAAGAGAGAAACCATCAAATACGCCGGGGGGAAACTGTTTGAGCGGGCACGGCTTGTAACTGACGACCCCCTCGTTCACGATCTCGAGCGGTTCGCCCTTTCGCCCGGTCAATCCGAAGAGGTCTCCTTGGGTGATATCCACCCAGCTTCCTCGCCCCAGTCGCTCGGTGTTCACCTCCACGAGCCGTTTTTCAATCTTTGCCTTGCTCAGCCCCGCCAGCTTTGGGACCGCCTGCAGATACCAATGAACGGCCCTCTGACGGACATTCGACCGCGACGCGCCCGATTCCTTCTCCCCGAGATCCCACCAGGCGTCTCCGAGCGCCACCTGATCGGCCGTCTCCATCGGTCGGCCAAGATCCTTTTGGGCAACCGGTTGAAGTGGGGAGCCGATGCTCTTGGCGAGCGCAGGGAGTCCCGCTTCCCAATCCCCGCGGATCAAGCACCGAAACCTCCCCACGATCAGGTTCGCGGCAGGATCTTCAGGATTTGAAGAGAGTTCGGCGACCGATTTCTTGACCTGCTCATAGGTCCTCTTGAGCTCCGTCGACTCCTTCTCCCGAGCTTCGGCCCTGGCCGAAAGCGGGGGATCCTTTGCTTTCTTTGCCCACGAAACGGCGGCGCCCGCGGCTTTCTCGGCCGCTTCATACGAGTCCCTCGACTGAGCCTCCTCTACCAGACTCAGATAGGCCTCGGCCAATCCCCGCATGTCCTCCGGCCCTCGAGCCGTCTTGGCAACAGCCAGAAGGGCGGCTCCTTTTAGTTCGGTGCCCTGGACCTGGTACCGCGAGGCCAGGTCCTCAATGGCCTGAAAGGCCAGCCCAATGTTTCCTCCTTCGGAGGCGGCATCGCGACCTTCGGAAAGCAGGACGTACACCGCAACCGGATCGTTCTTGGACTTCCCCGCTTCCTCAAGCAGCTTGCGGGCCAGCGTCACCCGGTCGGAGGGGGACTTCTTTGCGAAGTCTTCGCGATAGACCTCGCGAACCAGTTTTTGGCTATCCTTCAGCGCCGCGGGCTCAGGTACGGGGACCCTTTGGTCGTCCTGGGCTTGAAGTGGCCCTCGGAGGACGAGCGTTGCCATCAGGGTCGATACTAGAAGGGCGTCCCGAACGGCCTTCATTTTACGTGTTCCTTCTTCCTCAGAAGGGAATCGAGAAACCTGCGGAAGGGACATTTATGGTACACCTCAGAGCGCAAGAGTTACCCGAACGAGCGACTGCTACAGAAGCATCCTCACGGGGTAGCCACACCTACTCATGGCCGAACGCAATGGCAAGCACCGCACAGATCGGGTTTTGACGTTGGCAGGCAGGAGGGAATGCGTTCCCGAACTCCCTTGGCCGGCCCCCGAGCCCGCTGCCCCTATTCGCCGGTCTTGCGGGTCCCTTTGCATTCCGGATATCGGGTGCATCCCCAGAAAGCGCCGAATTTCCCGTTCCTCTGGGTCATCGGCGATTCGCACCGGGGACACTTGGGGCCCGAAACCACCCCGTCCTTCGGGGGCGGGCCGGGCTTCATTTCCTTCATCGTGGCGGCATAGGTGCACCATTCGCAGGTCGGCGTGGGCGGGGGCATCTCGCCTTTCAGGACTTTCAGGGTTTCTCCGACGAAGGACAGGAACTTCTCCGGATTCCGGGGGATCTCGATCCACTGGACCTGCCCCTTGTACGCCTGGCGGCCGGGCGACTCCAGCTGCAGCTCCCCGGGTTCGAAGCAGAGGATGCCCAGCTTGCTGATCGGGCCGAGGCCCGGAGCCTTGCCTTTCAGGATGCGGGGGGCCGAAGCCGGATGTTCGAAGGCATGGGCGTAGGAGTGGAGCTGGCGGCCGTAAAGCTGAGCCTTCTCGGGATTGACGGTCGTGGTCTTGAAGTCCAGGATCCCCCAGGAGCCGTCGTCGAACTCGATGAGCGAATCGATCTTCCCGTAGATGAACCACTCCGGTTGCCCGTCCACCTGGCCCGGCTCCGACTCCACGACCCGCTCCCCGCAGCGGATGATCCCGGCCGGAAGCTCGGGCAGGAGCTCGGTCGTCCGCCGGCCGTCGTAGAACTTCATCTGCAGGCTCTCGAGCCGCTTGAAGATCGCCGCCATCGGCATCGAGGGCTGCCGGATGCCCTGCACGACCTTCAGGTAGAAGCAGCGCTTGCACTGCTCCCACAGGAAGGCGAAATCGGAGGGGCTGAGCTTGATCATCGTATCCCGTTGTCGTCAGTTACTGTGCGCGTGAACCGGGCGGTTGTGTTCATGGTCAGGGTGAGGGGGGTGGAACCATCTGGACGGTCCCCGCAGCTCCCGGATCCGGTTAGAATTTTTCGCTCCCCAATTGAAGCTTCTTTTCCATTCTCCCAAGGATCTCCTGGTAGAGCTTCTCGCCTTTTTCTGAAACGGGCTTCTTCAGTCGCTTGAGCTCACAGATGGTCACGAATCCCTGAAAACTCGATTCATCACACTCGCGATCAATTCCGATGAGGGTGGCGATTTCCTCAGTATAGAGATAGTGCTTGGAAGTGAAGTCTTGGAGCTCTCTCTCCAAGTCCGGAATTCCAAGGCCAAAGGCGACCTTGATGGCCTGGACCAGGGCGTCCCAGCGTCCCTCTGGTCCCTTCAACTTCCTTTTGTCATAGGATTCTTTCTTTAAGATGGAAAGAAATGCTTCCCACTTATCCCCGTGAGATCCCAGAAAGAAGTGAACTACTGCAAATGCGACAGCAAGTCGTTCAGGGTTGAGGTCGTTTAGCTCAGCTCTTAGAACGGTTTCTAGACTATCTCGCTTGGGTCGCGACAGGTAAGCCCTTGCAGTTTCAAGTAAGAGGCGCACACCCGCTTCCCGATTCGCGGCTGGTGTGGTTGCGTCCAGGGAAATATAGTGTTCGTAACCTAGGACCAATAAGCTTGTTAGGTATGTATGGAGGCCTTCGCTAAGTGCAGTTTGATTCCATATGTGCGGTTCCAAATTTCCCGATACAGCATCTGCGGAAGCCAGGGTTAAGGCCTCCAATAGTTGACCACGATAGCCGCAACGATGTTCTTCAATGAAAACGCTGGCCGCATGCCTTGCCTGCTTTTTCAACTTATCCGAGTTTGCCCAAGCATCTACAAGGGCGTAGTAGTCCTCCTGCCTCCTCAGAAGCACTAGCTTCACAGGTCGTTTTTCAGTGTTCTTGACTAACTCCTGGGTTACCTGAGTTGTCTTTTTCACGACCGCGGCCAACTTCGCTAGTTCCTCGACTGCAATCCAATCGCTCTCGATGTAGCAAGCGTCTGATTCGACGGCCAGAGCCTTTTTATGAAGGTACCTCTCAATGATCAGGGATGTGGGCACCCCCTCGGGATGAACCGCGGGCACCCTCCTGAGGCTGCGAATGAACTCGGCATTGGCGCGGCCGACTCGGGCGTTGAAAATGAGGAATTCATCGTGAGGGAGCTTGTACGCTGTCAACTCTGGGAGCTTGACGAGTTCCTCAAGTGCTTTGTCGTCCTGGGAGTGGCATTTCGCGGAAAGTAGAAACCCCGCTAGAAGCCACGCGGCCGGCAAGAAGACCTTCGACGAGATTCGATCCCCGGGCAAGATCAGGTACTCCAAAAGAACCAAGGCTGGACTAATGGTTCAAGTAAGAAAAGAACAATCCCTAAAAGCTTAGCACATTGATTCCCAGTTCAATCTGGGGATCCCACCGGTGGTACTTGAAGACGGAAATATTGCTCTCGTGGTAGACGTAGGTGACAGAGACCGCGGGCGCATAGCCGATGAGCCTCTCGATCTGCTTGAGGACGACCGCGAGGGTGACTTGCACCGGACGATCCATTCTTTTCTTGGTAAAGTTGGCCACGCTGTTCAGGTTCGTGTAGTCCTGTTCCGAAACATCGACGGTCGCCGAGATCTTGAAGCCCAGGAATTCCTCGGGCCGCACCGTGAATCCTACATCCCATCCGTGCGAGACGTAGTCTGAGCCCACTGCATTAGCCGTTCAAGGTCGATCCGGTCCCCCCCGAGGCGGTGGGAATCCGGACCGACCGCTTCTCTTTCCTCTCTCGGGCGGGGGGGGGTGCGAGTTCGATCGACCGGAGGCCTCCCGGGACCCCGCTCGCCGCCCCACGCTCCCCTCCGCGCGGGAGCTCGCGACCCGGGGAGGGACCCGCGGATTTGGAGAGGCCCTCCTTGAGTTGACGCACGGTCTCGGCCAGCCCCCGGGCGTCCTGGGAATCCCGGGAGCGCTCCGCCCCGAGCGTGCTCCGGAGGGTGTCGAGCTCCTTCCGGGTCAGCTCGAGTTCGGTCTTCGTGCTGGCGAGGTCTCCGCCGTAGCGGCGGATGAGCGCGTCGTACTTTTGTCCGAGCGTCAGCGTGTCGCCAAAGCCCGAGGGGGAGGGGGGCGCCTCGACGCCCGGCGCCCCCGGGTCGCCGGAGGCGGCTTTCGCCTCCCCGGAAGCCGGCCTCTCCTCCTGCTTTTTCCGGGAGAGCACCAGAGGGAGGGCGGCCAGGAGGCCGCCGAAAGCCGCGACCAGGAGGATCGTGCGGCCGGACTTCGTCCGGATCAGGTAGGCCGGGAGCGTGGGCCGGTCGGAGGGGGTCACCCGGGTCAATCCTTCCAGACCAGGGCGAAGAGCCGGGTCATGGCTCCCGGCGGGATGACGTTCTCCCTCATCGCGGTCAGGACGAGGCTCGTCCCCCTTCCCCGGAAGCGCGAGGCGTCGACCGCCTGGCGATCGGAGGTGAGGTTCTTCACTTCGAAGACGAGGCCGCGGTAGGACGGGGCGTCGTAGACATAAAGAAGGCGGACCTCGAGGGAGGGGGATTCGAACGCCAGCTCACGCCGGGCTCTCAGGATCTTCACGGCCTCCGGGTGGAGGCCGAGCCGCATCGCCTGGAGGAGCTCGACGGCGGCGCCCGGCCGCGGACTCTGACGCCGGGGAAGGGGATCGCTCCGGGCCGCGGGCTCCTTCTTCAGGATCTTGAGATAGGAGTCGTAGGAATCCGGGTCCGTCGTCTCGACGCCCCGGAGGTAGAGGAGGTAGTGGGACCCCGATCCCCCGATCACGCTGAGCTGGCCCTCCGACTTCCTGGCCAGGCGGAGAAAGAGGAGCCCCCGCTTAACCACGGCGGTGATCTCCGCCTCGGCCCATCCCGTGATCGCCGTCTCGATCGACTCCTCGGGAAAGGAGAGCGTGGTCATGAGCTCCCGCCCGGGGCCCTGGACCGGGACCCGGACCGGGACGCGGACTCCTTCGGTCCACTCGACCGCCGGGGAGGGCCTGGGGGTGGCGGTCCCCCGGTCGCCCTTCGGAAGGAGGGGCGGGCGCTCCCCGCCCTCCTGGGCCGCGGCCCAGGAGAGGCCCAGGCCCAGGACGAGCCTCGCCAGACTCCCGGGGATCATGCTCAGCACCGCTCACCCCCCTCGCCCGGGCCGTTCGTCGTCATTCGGTCCTCCTAAAAGGGCAAGGGAAGCCCGACCCCGGAAGCCTGCACGGAATCGACCGGGCGCCCGATTTTTTTCCGGGAGCGCCCCGGACGGAGGGGAAGGGGGGATCGTGATCTCTCCCTGTCCCGGACGCGCCCGGATCCGCGCCCGAAAAAAAAAGTTATTCCGATGAATTCGCTTGACTTCGGACGCCTTCGTGTTATAGTGTACTGGTACACCATGTTTCTAAAGGTCGAGCCGTCGAGCCCCGTGCCGATCTACCGGCAGATCATGGACCAGGTGCGGTTCGCGGTCGCCTCCGGCCGGCTGGGGCCCGAGACGCGGGTGCCGAGCGTCCGCGACCTGGCCCAGGAGCTCCAGATCAATCTCCAGACGGTCGCGAAGGCGTACGTCGAGCTCGTCCGCGAGGGCACGCTCGAGAACCGCCGGGGCCTCGGCACGTACGTGACGGGCCGTCCCCTCCGGCCGGTCGGCCTGGGCGCTCGCGAGGCCCTCGAGGCCGAGATCCGCGCCCTCTCCCGTCACGCCTTCGCCTACGGGTTGACGGTGGATGAAGTCCACAAGCTGCTCGGCAAGCTGTGGCGGGAGGAGACGAAGTGATGAACCCCGCGTTTTGCCTCGAGAACGTCCGGAAGTGGTTCGGATCCAGTCGTGCCGTCGACGGCCTCTCGCTCTCGGTCGAGGCGGGCCACGTCACGGGATTCCTCGGCCTCAACGGCGCCGGGAAGACCACGACCATGAGGATGATCGCGGGGCTCCTCCGGGCCGAGGAGGGCACCCTCGAGGTCCTCGGCCACGATCCCTGGACGATGCCGCCCGCGGTCCGCCGGAGGATCGGCTATCTCTCGGAGCGGGATTTTCCGTTCCCGGAATTCAGCTTCAAGGCGGCCGCCGCGTTCACCTCGCGGTTCTACCCCGAGTGGGATGAAACCTATCTGAACAAGCTGGCGTCCCTCCTCCAGGTTCCCCCCGGCACGGCCTATTCGCGGCTGTCCCGGGGCCAGCAGCGGAAGTTCCACCTCGCCCTGACCCTCGCGCCGAAGCCCGACCTTCTCCTCCTGGACGATCCGGCCCAGGGGCTGGACGTCACGGTGCGCCGCGAGTTCATCCAGAGCATCCTGCCGCTCCTCCAGGAGGGGAAGAGCACCGTCCTCTTCTCGTCCCACATCCTCAGCGACGTGGAGCGCATCGCCGACACGGTCGTGATCGTCCACGCCGGCCGGCTGGTCCTCAAGAGCCCCCTGGACGAGCTCAAGGAGAAGGCCCGGCAGGTCATCGTGCGGGGGCCCCATCCCTACGAGCTTCCCGGCGCCTACCGCGTCCGCCGCTCGGGGGACGAAGTCTGCTACACGGTCTTCGATCCCGCTCCGGGGGACCTCCAGGGCCTCCGAGACGCCGGGGCCACGGTCGACCTCCGTCCGGTGGGACTCGAGGATTTCTTCGTCGACGTGGTGGAGGGGCGGCGGTCGTGAATCTTCTCTGGACGGGACCGGCGCTCCGCTGGAAACCCCTCGGGGACGCGGCGCGGGTCCTCCTCGTCTACCTCGGGGTCGCGGCCTTTGCCCAGGCCCAGGTCAATCCTGAAAACAGCGTGTTCCTCCCCCTCTCCGCGGCCCTCTTCATTCCCTTTCCCAAACACGTCTTTGCCCGGTTCGCGCGGACGGACCGGACGGAGTGGCTCATGGGACTCGGACTGGACCGCCGGGGGCTGGCGTTCCGGTTCGCCCTGGACCTCCTCTGGTGGAGCCTGGTCCACGCCGTGGGCGGGGCCGGCCTGATCGCGGCCGTCCCGAAATTCACCCTCTTCCGCCAGTGGGAAGGGGGGCCGATGGAGGGGGTTCTCCAGGTGGGAATGGCGATCTTCCTCGTCCAGCTGACGGCACGATCGGTGTTCGCGATCGTCGCCCAGGGGGACCGCTCGACGCTCCTCCCGGCCCGCATGATGGACGCGTTCGGCGGTTCGTACTCCTCCTTCGGGTCGAGGGTGGGGTGGTTCTTCCTGGGCCTCCTGATGCTGGCCGTCCTGGTCGTCGCCCCGGTCGCGGTCGTGGCGGTCACGCACTCCTTCCTCTGGATGGCGGTGCCGGCGGCCCTCTATCTCCGGCTCGCCCACGCGCTGGCGGCGTCGAGCGAGTTTGTCCGGAGGACCACCCCGGCGGTCGATGAATGGGTGCTGCCGGTCGCGGCGCCGGGGCCCACCCTCCCCCGCGAATTCTTCGGCGGCCTCCGGTCCGACCGGGCGGCGGCCGCCCCGCTCCGGGGGCTCCTCTGGTACGGCCTGGGACGGGGGATGAGGTTTCTCCTCCTCGGTCTCCTGGGGCTCCTCCTGGGGACGGGCGTCTGGTGGATCGCGACGATTCCGCAGGACCGGGAACTGCCCCAGATCTTCATGGCCACTCTCGCGGCCGTGATCGTCGTCTTCTTCGTGATTGCGGGCCAAAAAATCTTCGCCTGGACCCGGAGCGACGATTCGGTCGAGTACCTGTTCGTGCGGGGAGTGACCCTCCGGACGATGGACCGCGTCCGGATGACCTGGGCGATCCTGGTCACGGGAATGGTGCTCGGCGCCATGGGCGTGGTCCAGCACTGGATGCGTGAGAAAAAGGGCGGGTATTCCCCCCTGTGGGGCGTGGGGTTCTATGCCGGGGCGGCCCTCCTCCTCGAGTGCAACCGCCGGGCGCTTCCGCGGCGCATCCTCCGCTGCGCGTCCATTTCGGACCTGGGACGCATCCTGCGCGTGGGCTGGTGGTTCATCTACCCCGTCGTCGGCGCGATGGGGGGACCGTTCCTGGGGGCCGAAAGCTTCGTGTGGGTGGCGGTGAGCCTGGTCCTCTTCGTGCCGGCGCTCCTGGCCTGGCTCCGGTCCTTCTTGCCGCTGCTTGTCCGGCGCTGACCGGCCCGGCGCCCGGGGCAGGCCGACTGGGGCGGGGGAGAGGCCGAGCGGGCGCCAGCCCCCGGGGCTATCTTGCCGATCGGGGAAGGAAGCGCTGCATTCGCCTCTCCGGAGGCTCGGACGCTCAAGGGGGAGTACCGCGCTCCGAGAGTCGCTGGGCATATCTCCTGGCGTCCTCGGGGCTCGCGGCCATCCCCGCCAGTTCCCTCAGATACTCTTCTCCCCCGGAGGCCTCGAGCAGGTTCTGCAGGCGCAGTCCTTCGCACGCGCGGTCGAGGTTGATGGCGGTGCCCCGGCACTTGAGGGAGCAGAGGATCAGGAAGAGGTTCAGGTGTCGGACATCGCTGAACTTCAGCCCGAAGTGGGGGATCTTCAATAAGAGATCGATCAGCGTCGCGTCGACGAGCAGGGCTCCCAGGAGGGCCTGTTCCTCGAACCGTTCCGGATCCAGAAGCGCATGGATGAGCTGCTTCGGATCGTGCTTGGGCAGGCGGGGCTTCTCCTCGCGGAGCTTGGCCACCTGGGGCGTCAGGCCCCGGCGCAGGAGGGCAAGCTCTTCGAGGTCCTGGGGCGAGGCCCGGAGCGCCTCCACGACGGACGTCCCGCGGGGAAGAACGCGTCCCTGATGGCTGTTGTCCGCCTGGGGGAGGAGGTCCGGCCGGGCCCGGTGGATCCAGGCGATCGCGAGGAACACCAGGATCCAGCCCAGGATGATCAGGGCTGCGATCATGGCTCAACCTCCGCCGTGGTCCTGCTTCAGATTCTACCGCCGGATCCAGTGGATTGCCCGGAATGCCTCCTCGAGAAGCGGGCACAAGGCCCGAAAGAGGGAAGGTCCGCGCCGGACTTCTCATCGGGGAGAGACCCCGGTCGCGACGGGGATCCCTGAAGCGGGTTGAGAAGGCTCGTCCAAGAGTCCCAAACTCCTTTCCCAGATGAGTCCTCGTCTTCCCTGAAGCGGGCCCACCTCGAGGCGCCGAAGCGACAGGCTTCGATGAATATTCCGAGCACCGCCTTCCGGCCGCCCCTGCCAGGAGCGCCGATTTCTCCCACAGCAGCCCGACCCCCACCAGGCCGCTCAAGCTCGGGCGGCCACACGGCCCGCCGAGCAGGTAGACCACCCAGTTTCCCTGCAACCGGGCTCCAGAATGGGCCCAGGTGATCCGGAACTGGAGGGGGCCAAACTTGAAGGCGGAGCCGAGTCCACCCGAGCAGCAGGGACACGGCTTCATCCTGAGGGCCTCAGGCCGGGGCCAGACGTCGAGGGAGGGGGAGGGTGGATCTCGCCGGCCGCCGGCGCCTCCGCCCGGCCGGTTTCGGCTACAGGATGCTACTTGACCAGCTTGATCTTGAATTTTGCCGCCATGGCGGCCTGCTTCGAATTGACGATGGCCAGCTGCTCGGCCTCCTTCTTGCCCAGGGCATCGAGCGACTCGACCACGTGCTTGATCACCTCCGGCTGGCCCGGGTTGGACTGCATCATCTCGCCGCACAGCTTCTTCAGGTCCCCCAGCTGGGCCTCCTGGAGGTCGGCGAACTTGACCATCTCCACGTACATCGCCTTGCACAGTTCGTCGTCCGGCGGCGTCTGGCGCCTGAGTTCCGCCGCGGCCTGGGCGATCTCCCTTCCGTACTGCGTGAGGGCCGGATCGAGCTTGGCCGCATCGACGGCCTTGCCATCGACCCAGGGCTTGAGGTGGGGTTCGAGGCGGGTCCAGGAGCTCGCGAAGCGGTTGTGCAGACCGACGACCTTGTCGTTCCACTTCACGGCGTCGCCGCTCGAGACCGTGAAGTAGGATGCGATCCCGCCGACCACGATCACGGCGCCCCACACGACCGCTCGGATTTTCATGTTCAGTTTCCCTCGATGATCGGAAGGAGTATACCTTCCGTTCGGAAACAGGGTGGGCCCGGGTCGGAAAATTGAACCGCTTGCCTCCCGCGGAATCCGCCCGGGCCAGGCCGGCGATGCCCCGGGCGCCCGACCGAGGGACGGGGCGGCCCGCCCGACGTCTGGAATGGAACGCCGGGACCCGGGAGGATATACTCTCGCCGATGCCCAGCGCGCTGACCCGGCGTCTCCAGAAGCATTTTGGCCGGAATCCGTTCAAGCTCCCGGTGGTCGAGCAGATGTTCGGATTCCATGAGCGCCCCAATCTCCACCTGGCGATCCAGGAGCTGGTGGAGGGGGTGGGCCGGAAGACGCGCCTCACCGGGATCGTGATGTCCGAGCACTACGAGAATGTGACGCTCTCAAAGCTGTCCAGGGCCGTCTCGGCCGCGCCCTTCGAGGAGGGGCCGGTCGAATATGCGGACGTGCCGGTGGCCGCCGACCGGAATCTCGCGTGCGTCAAGCGCGGGCTCTACACCCTCACCGATGGAAAGGCCCCGGTGGCCCTCCTCGTCTCCGAGCAGCAGTTCGCGCGGCAGTCGGGGATCACCATCGAGGTGATGGGGCTGGATCGAGAAGCCGCCGAGGGGTTCGTGCGACGGCTCACCCGCCTCACGCGGGCGGGGAAAGCCTACCGGGGACAAATCCTCTCCCTGGAGCGCGATTGCTACGGGGCCTTTTCGGTGAGGTTCCACTCCCTCCCGAGCATCGGGCGCGACGGGATCATCCTCCCCCCCGAGGTGCTCCGGAGGATCGAGCGTCACACCCTGGGCTTCAGCCGGCATGCGGACGTCCTCCGGTCCGCCGGCCGGCATCTGAAACGCGGGATCCTCCTCCACGGCCCCCCCGGGACGGGAAAGACGCTCACCGCCATGCACCTGGCCTCCCAGATGGCCGGCCGGACCGTGCTCATCATGACGGGAAGCGGCATGGGCTCGATCGAGATCGCGTGCTCCCTGGCCCGCCTGCTCGAGCCCGCCACCGTCATCCTGGAGGACGTGGATCTGATCGGCACCGAACGGCAGCACCAGAGCGTGGATGCGAACGCCCTCCTCTTCGAGCTGCTCAACCAGATGGACGGGCTGTCCGACGACGCGGACGTCCTCTTCATCCTGACGACGAACCGGCCGGACGTTCTCGAGCCGGCGCTCGCGTCCCGGCCGGGCCGCATCGACCAGGCGATCGAAATCCCGCTCCCCGACGCGGACTGCCGCCGGCGGCTTCTCGAGCTCTATGCGCGCGGGCTCACGCTGGACCCGGCGGACCGCGAC
>Ga0222749_10001374_pt1 | contig 12430 bp, 14 predicted proteins | sample IncBWH2Mmetat_FD_197234 | JGI IMG/M metagenome (GOLD analysis project Ga0222749, IMG submission 197234) | Metatranscriptome of lab incubated forest soil microbial communities from Barre Woods Harvard Forest LTER site, Petersham... | ecosystem: Environmental > Terrestrial > Soil > Temperate...
CTTTTCTTTTGCCTGATTCTCTCCTATCCGCTGGTCTATTACTTTCTCTTTCCACATCCGCGCTACCGGCATCCCATCGAACCGGAACTGGGAATCCTAATGCTCTATGTCATTTCTGAAATACAAGGCGGAGGCCGACCTCCAAAAACAGTTGCCCCAACATTCTTCGGATGAATGACTCAGAGCAGCGCCTGCCGGACGAACTCGAATCGCAGCACGGGGATCTCCTCGCCAATTCGAGAACTGGCTCGCGGCTCATTCCAATCTGAGCGCAATCCTCATAGTGACAGCGGGCTTCCTGATTCGCCTGCGGGCTCTCGTCGGGAACACTTCTGAATCCGGATGACAGTCGGGCAACCGATGCCTGCGATTGCTGCAAAGTCCAACCGAGCCTGCGCGCCAGGTCAGCTCAAAATGGGCAATGCACGTATGCGCTTCTTGGTCGCGGCAAAAATCGCATTGCACAAAGCCGGCGCCAGCGGCGGTACTGGAGGCTCGCCCGCCCCCATCGGCGCCTCTGTGCTCGCAACCGAGTAAGCTTCGATCAGCGGAGCGTGGTTCATTCGAATGGGCGCATAATCGTCGAAGTTCCCTTGCACCACGCGGCCTTTGTCGATCGTGATCTGCGCCCGCAAAGCGTTCGTAAGCGCGTAAACTATCGCGCCCTTAATCTGCTGTTCGAGGATGTTCGGATTCACCACCTGCCCGCAATCCATCGCCGCTACCACACGATGCACCACCGGTTGATCGTTCTCCATCGTGATCTCGACTACTTCCGCCATGTAGGTGCTGAAACAACCGAAGCAGGCAATCCCTTGACAGTGTCCGGCAGGCAGCGCCTTTCCCCAGCCTGCTTTCTCAGCCGCCAACTGCAACACTCCACGCATCCGCGCCGTATGCCAAACCGTATCGAAGTATTTGATGTCTTCGTCTTTCGACAACAAGTGCATCCGGTATTCGAACGGATCTTTCTTCGCGGCCAGCGCAAGTTCGTCAATAAAAGATTCGTTGGCAAACCCCGCCTGCAGGGCGTACACCGAACGCATCCAGCCCAGGGGAACCGGAGTCTCAGTCATTACATATTCAACAGCTGCGGCAGGAAAGGAATAAATCAGCGCAGCCTCGTCTGGCAGATCGGGATCGACCCCGTTTGGGGTGGGCAACCCTTTCTGCGCGCTGATCGAGGGCGCGACAATGCGATGGCTGAACGCCACCGGCCAGCCCTGTCCATCGAGCACTGCACTCAGCTTGTGATAGCTCGCCGGGCGGTACGTCGAGTTCCGCATATCGTCTTCCCGCGTCCACAGCACCTTGACCGGCGCGTTCGCCGCTTTCGAGACCAGCGCCGCCTCGACTCCATAGTCGTGCTCCAGTCGCCGGCCAAACCCTCCACCCATCAACGTGACGTTGACCTTTACCTGATCGGGATCCAGTCCGATCGCCTGCGCCACCGAGTCCCGAACATCCTGCGGCACCTGAGTCGGCGCCCACAGTTCGCAACTCGATCCGCGGAAGTGCGCCGTGCAATTGCCGGGCTCCATCGCCGCGTGTGCCATCAGAGGAAGCTGGTATTCCGCTTCGATACGCCGTCCCGACACTTTCGACACGTCGCCGTTCGAGTAAAGACTCACAGCTTTATTCGACACCGACTTTTTCAATGACTCGAAAATCGCAGCCGAGTTGAGATCCTTATTAGGCCCTTCATCCCATTGCACATCCAGCGTCCGTCGGCCTTCCAGCGCAGTCCAAACGCTATCGGCTACAACGACTACAGCCGAATCGCTAATCTTCCCCACGTAACCGACGCCAGAGATCTTCCTCGATTCCTTGTCATCGAAGCTCGCAACCTTGCCTCCGATCACGGGGCAACGAGCCAGCACGGCGTACTTCATGCCGGCAAGACGAAAATCAATGCCAAACACAGCCCTGCCATCCACCTTCGACGGCACATCAAGCCGCCGCACTGGCTTGCCCACGATTTGATAATCCTTGGCCTGCTTCAATGGCACATCGGTTGGAATCGGTTGCGCGCTAGCCTTGCTCGTCAACTGTCCATAGGTAAGGCGGCGACTTGACGCCGCGTGAACCACCGCGCTCTTTTCGGCTTTGCAACTCGATCGTGGAACGCCCCACTCCAAAGCGGCGGCGCTGATCAGCATTTCGCGGGCGGCGGCTCCAGCCCTTCGCATCGGATCCCATGTAGTACGCACGCTGGCGCTTCCTCCGGTTGTCTGGTCGCCATAAAGAGTACTCGCGCCGGCTTGTTCGATCGAGATCTGCTTCCAATCAGCTTCGAGTTCCTCCGCCAGAATCATAGGAAGTGAAGTGCGCACTCCTTGCCCCATCTCGGAGCGCGCGACTACGATTGTGATCTTTCCGTCGGGTGCAATCTTCAAATAAGCATTGGGAGCGAAAGTATCTTTCGCGGACGAACTCCCGTGAGGCAGGTAGAAACCAATCACAAGGCCGGCGCCTGCCGCGACTCCAGCAGTAAGAAAATCGCGGCGAGAGAGCGGATTCATCGCGCACCTCCCGCGCCCGCCGCCCGTTGGACTGCGCGCCGAATCCGGTCATACGTCCCGCAACGGCAGAGGTTGCCGGACATCGCCTGCGTGATTTGTTCATCGGAGGGCTGAGGAGTCTTTGCCAGCAGAGCCGCCGCGGCCATAATCTGGCCCGTCTGGCAATAACCGCACTGCGGAACCTGCTCCTCGATCCACGCCAGCTGCAAAGGATGCGAACCGTTGGCGGACAAGCCCTCAATGGTGATGATGTCTTTCGCGGCGACTTGCGAAACGGGAGTCGAACAAGAGCGCACCGGCGCCCCATCCACATGGACCGTGCAGGCGCCGCAGAGCCCGGCGCCGCACCCGAATTTCGTACCCGTTAATTCCAGCGTGTCACGCAGAACCCAAAGCAGAGGCGTCTCGGGTGCAACGTCCACCTTCCGCTCACTGCCGTTGATGTGCAGAGTAATGGCTGCCATGTTTGTAGAACTCGGGGATATGGACAGACATCGTACTCAACAACCAGAGAAAAGGGAAATGAAGCTGTGGTCCGCTTGTTTACCAGATCGTTCTCAGAAGCGGACTGCGGCGTATCTTTTCATCACGGGTAACAAGCGCTATACCCTCAGCCCGGGCGGTCGCACCGATGAGCCTGTCAATTGGATCTTTTGGATAATCATCCGGAAACTGCGTGGCAAGCGCGGCGATCTCTGCGGTGATTGGCCTCACATTGACACCGGAACGGGTCACAAAATTGTGAACCGTGTTTTCGATGGTGCCGCGTGCTCGAAGCATACCTCGAGCCATGAGGAAAGCCAGTTCCCATATCGTGACGTCCGCAATGGCCAATCCATCGCTCACCCTGGCCCTTTGAATTGCGGATTTCGCATGCCGGGACAACCGGTCTTCGTCAACAACTAACCACACCACTACGTGGGTGTCGAGAAGAATCACCGCAAGATTTCCCAATCTTCGAGCGGCACGGCCGGGGATACAATATCTCCGACGATCTCCACTTCTCCCCGCATGCAGCCGAACACATCATCTGGCTCGCCGTCCGCCGGCACTAACTTGGCGACGGGACGTCCTCTCTTCGTGATAACCACAGGTTCACGAGTAGAGTGCACAGCATCCATCACTTTCAAACATCGAGCCTTAAATTGCCCAGCTGGCATCGTCTTCATGACCACCCCAAATGACTATGGTCATTGTAACATGACCACCCGCGGAGGAAGGTCGTAGCTGAGAGCTGACAGCTGAGGGCGTTCTACTTCAATTCCTGCAATTTCGCCGACGCCAACTGCGCGGCTTCACTGGCGGGATTTTCTTTCTGGATGGTTTCGTAAATGCGCTTGGCTTCGAGCGGTTGATTATCTGCTTTATACGTCGCTGCCAGTTCGATTTGCGCCGTCACCTTGCCCACGGTGCTGGTTGGCTTTGCGGCCAACTGTTTGTAGAGTTCAATCGCTTGCTTGTTACGGCTGGTGTTGCGATCGACCGATGCCAGGGCCATCTTGGCCAGTGCCGCAACATCGTTGTCGCCCGAGGAAATAACCTTCTGGAATTCGCGCTCGGCGGCGGCATTGTCCCCAAGATCTGCCGAGGTCACACCGAGAAAATACCGGGCGAACCCAGCCGCATGGGTGTAAGGATATTTGTCGACGATGGCCTGAAATTGTTTATGAGCCGCAGTCGCGCGTTCCGCCCCACTCGCAAAACTTGGCGCCTCCGGCTGCGGCGGCATGTTGGGCGGACGCACCGGCGTATTCAGCGTGCGCACCGCCTGGCTCATCTCCAGGCTGGCCTTTTGATCCTGCTGGTTCAAGTAATACCACGCCCCAGCCACCCCTGCGGCTACGACCGCCACCACGACGGCCGCGGCAATCAGTTTGTTCTTGTGCGCCACGGACCAGTGCGCCGCGCTCTCCGCCGCGTCGATGGTGGCTCGGCTGAATCGGTCCTGTTTCAGTTGATGACGGGTCTCTGCGCGCACGGACTTCCCTTCTGATTATGTCAGGGTGGGACTTACAATTACTCAGTCTAACAGGCAGAAATCAAGAGCGTCAAAGGCAGTCGCGGAGCAGACGCCAGTTTGGCCCTACCTTATGCAAGACGTCATCCGGAGTCCCAGCGGGGCAAGGGATTTCGCGTGCAGTATTTCGAGCTGGTCTTATTCGTCAAAGCCGAAAAAACGTGAGCCGCCAGAATAAGAAACTACAATTGATTCGCCAGACGCTTCTTTCGGCGCCGCGCCTACCTCGACGATTCTTCCAGCAAACCCTGCTCCGCCTTTTCCTGGCACTCGATGCAATGTCGGGTCCAGGGCACCGCTTCCAGGCGCTTGGCGTTGATCTCTTTGCCGCACGAGATACATTCCCCAAAGCTGCCTTCCCGGATGCGCGACAGCGCTCCTTCGACCATCGCCAGCAGTTGGCGGTCGTTGTTGCTCTGGTGGAAGAGAAACTCTTTGGTGTAGGAACTGGCCGCGCGGTCCGCGATATCTTGGGCCGAGTCCTCATCGACCGTGCGCCCGTCCTGCTCCGTACGCGAGACCATGCGGCGCAGCTCTTGCTGCCGCGTCTCCAGCCTCTTCTTGAATGATTCCAGCTTCTTTTTATCCATGGATAATAACTTCACTATTTGTGACCCTACCTAGCTCGTTCGCACCCATAAGGCCAAACGAAGATGATATGCGCCTAAAATGAGATGCGTCAACTGGCCCCGGGGATTCCACACTGGCTGAAATAGCCAGATTCACCGCCGCTAAGACAAACCTTTACAATCGCAGCCTAGCACGCCGCGAAACCTCGCAATGTGACGAAGATCACAGAACCAATGTGGGTCCATCAACAACCCAGCACCGTGCGGATGGCCGGTCCATTCCCAATGCAACTCGAAATCACAAATAGACTGGGGTGCCCCATCCTTTTCCGCGTTCTTTGCGGAAAGGGTGGAGGCCTGAATGCCAAGGGCGGCAGCCCAACAGCCCGGTGCCCCCAGGTTCGCGTCCGTTCTTTGGACTGGGACGCTCGCCTGGGCTGATGAAGATTCGGGCGGGCTGGCTCATCTTTGCGCAAGAACAAGGTGGGCCAGTCCGCGTGTAGGGTGGCGAAAATAGGGTTATTCGTTCGAAACGACGACCAAACTGCCGTAATCTTCGCCGCGCTGGCTCGAGGCCCAGGGTGACCTCAAGGCTCGAGGCCTGGCCCTTCTGCACACATTCTGGTGCAGGATTTTCGTCAAAAAAACTCTCATTTCGGCGCAAAATCTAGAAAACAAAGGACCGCAAAATTCTCCTCCTCCTAGATCTATGGTTCTAAAGGTAGTTAGAGGCAAAATATTGGAAACATGGGAGTTATCGCCGTGGGTCCGCCTGTGGTTCCGTTTTGGAACCGAAGGGATGGAGCTTCGGTAAAGGTGTTTGCCCTCGCCGTAATTGGTCGGATTCGCAGTTAGGACGGCCCAACGCTGCGCCGACGGTCGGGTTGTCAAAGATCGGTTGTTCCAGTGATCCAGATTATCTATTAGATAATTTGCGTGCTCCTATGTTATCGCAGATGAGGGGTCGAGAGCAAGAGAAAAGTGGGCGGTTGCCGGCAGCTGGTTCCAAATTGGGACTTGTTGCAGCCGTCCCTTCCGCAAAGTGAGCAAATGGAGGACGGCCACCCGAACTGCCCCACTCAAGCCAAAAAAAAACGGCTTGAGTGGGCCACCTGCGGAAACAGCGCGCTTTGATTGCGCCTAAACCGGAAGGCCAAATACACTCTGAATGTGAGTATCGTTATCACGGCTGTCACTCCGTACGCGGTGGTCCAAGTCTCGGACATGCAGGTAACCGCATTTAAGGACGGCACTATCCTCTCGGCTCGCCAGAGGAAATCCTTGGCTCTGAAGGGGCAGCGGGTCGTCGCTCTTTTCGGGTGGGCCGGGCTCGCGACGATTGGCGGCCATAATACAGGGCAGTGGCTCCATGGGCAGCTTGATGCGATCCGGGCCGTCGATCTTTCGCTCGGAGACATCGCCAAGGCGCTCGAAGATAGCGCAACCCTCCATTTCGCCACTCTGCCCCAAACTGACAAGCGTTGCTCCTTCGCGATTGGCGGGCTGTTCGTTACGCCTGTCAACAATATTGAGCCCTTTTTTTGTGGAGTCACGAACTGCGAGGTCGGTCATTCGGCGAAGCTGGCGTCGCGTGCGTCCGTGAAATTCGAAACGAACTTGGCATTAATTAGCCGAACGCGGCGATCCAAGCACCCCTACATTCTTATGGTTAGCGGCGACGAGCAAACGGCTTCCGAGTTGCTCCTTTATTGGCGCGGAATTCGAGGGCTTCTAAAACGCCGCGTCGGTATTAGTCAGATCGCTGGAGCCTGTCTTCAGGCAGCCCGCGCCGTAGCGGATAAGCAAGAGCAGAAGTCGCAGAAGGATCCGCGGTTTGTGAAAACCGTCGGAAGGAACCTTTTGGTTGTTGGTATCGATAGCGCGAGTGGTGCAATACAGTCCTTATTTTTCCCGGAGGATGGTTCGCAGGCGCAGGCGCTGGCGGCCGATGTCTTGTCTGCCGATGTGAGCACCCGCGATGTCATCGTGGAGAGCCGGGTCAACGCTGACGGAAATACAGAAGTAAAGGTTGGGGGCTGGTTCAAGATTGATCACCTACCAGGCCCGGCCGATCCGCCTATGCCGCTTCTCACGTTTTCGGGCTTCCCTTCGACTCCTATGATCGGGATAGGGGGCCAATCCCCGGCGTCCCTCGATCGTACCCACGAGAAACGTTGACCCTGGGAAAACTGGGGAAAGGAAGCTGTGGAGAAATTGTCTTTTCGTGCGACTAGTTGAGAGCGTTGGTTCCCTGTGCGGATTGAGTCGGATTCGTGGCTTGGTTGCATGGCTGATGGTTGCGACTCTTCTTTCGCCCCGTTGGGGCTTGTCCGTTTGCGGCTTTCTTACCCACGGCTTACGCCGTGGGCTGTGCTCTGTCGCCGCTACGCGGCTATTCTCTGTTCCCGTTTCGCGGCTTCGCGGCTATTCATGGAAGGTTGGAGCCGCGGAGCGGCGTAAGAATGCAGCCCACGGCGTGAGCCGTGAGTGGCTGTGACGTTCGATTCGCTGACGCTGAATACTCCGTAGCCGGTTTGCCAAGCGAAGTCCGAACTCCATTTCCCTCGAACCCATTTTGACGAGTTCGCTTTGACGACAAGGACGATCTCCGCAGCGGACTGGGCTGGCCGAATGCGGAGCAGCATATGAACGTGATCAGCTGTGCCGTTGATGATCAGTGCGGCTGCATGAATTTCGCGGACGATGCCTCCGAGGTAGGCAAACAGATCAGCTCGAAAATCTGGCTTGATCAGAGGGCGCCGCCCTTGGGTGCCGAAGATCAAATGCAACAAAATATTGCCGGATGTATGAGACAGGCGTCTTTCGCCCCTGCCGGGGCTTCTCCCTTCGCTGTTACCCACCCACGGCTTGCGCCGTGGGCTGCATTCTTGCGCCGCTATCGCGGCTCCCTCATCATCACACTGACGAGGGTGAGCAAGCTGTGACAACCGTCACATCAATTGTGGTTGATTTGTCGCGGTGCGACATGCAGCGCGTCAAGAACCTCCGGTTCGTAGACGTGGTAGCCAAGATCGCCTGTTGGCGCTTCGAGGATGGTTCCCATCGTTCTGCCCTTGTCGTGACGCAGAAGGTGTTTGACATTTTCGAGCAGGAACGCGGAAGGACTCTGCCTAGCCGAGGAACCTTCCTGTATTCAAGTCGTCTGGGGCGTGATTCGTCCGCGAAAACTTTTCAGCGCGGCAACGGCTCCGGCATGTCGGCCAGCGCATATCCCATCACTGCCATGGCTGCCGCGTTCTCGCGAAGCTCTTGCGGGACGATCTTGTCCAGCGTGTCGGCGGCGGTGTGGTGGTAGTTAAAATAGGTTCGCGCATCCTGCAGGATGCCCAGCGTGGGCACGCCGGCTTTGGCTAGCGGGGCGATGTCGGCGCCCGGACTGCGATCCGTCAACTCGATCAGATTCGCTCCGAACGATTGCAGGACATCCTGCACCGGCTTGAGCAGCGGCAAAGCTTTGGGATTGATTTTGGCGTTAAATCCCAGAGGATGCGCCGCGCCGTTGTCGCTCTCAATGGCGGCCACGTGATCCGCGAGTTCCGCCTCATGCGCCCTGGCATAAACGTCGTGCCCGCGCCCGCCGTTTTCTTCATCCATCCAGGCAATCACCCGGATGGTGCGTTTGGGATGCAGGTGCAATTGCTGCACGAGTTCCGCGGTTTCCATGGCAACTGCGACTCCCGCAGCGTCATCGATCGCGCCGGTTCCAAGGTCCCACGAATCCAGATGTCCGGAAACGATGACTACCTGTTCGGGACGCTCCGAACCCTTGAGATCGGCGACGACGTTGTAACTCAAAACGTCCGGCCCGGTCGTTGAAGTCAGCGTGAGGCGCATACGAACCTTGCCCTGGACCGCGAGTCGCGCTATCAGGTCGGCGTCTTCGCTGGTGACAGCCCCGGCCGGAATCCCCGCCGCCGCGCTCCATCCGGTATGCGGCAGCCGATAGTCGGCATTTCCAACCGAGCGCACGAGCGACGCAACCGCACCCAACTCCGCGGCTGATTTTGCCCCTCCACCGCGATATGCCACGGCTTCGCCATAAGCCTCGCCCGCCATTCCGTTCGCCGCTTTCTGCTTATCGAAGGGAACGTTGAACAGCACGATCTTTCCCGCCACTTTCTTCCGGCCGAGAGTGTTGAGCTCGTCGAAACTCTTCACAACTAATACTTCAGCGGTGATGCCTTCCGGCGAAGTCGGCGCGTTTCCGCCTAGCGCCGTAAGCACAATTTTCTGGCCCGTTCCCGGCGCCTGCCCCGGATACTCCACCAGTTCCGCCGTCTCGGTCCCACGCATCCAGTGGGGAACTTTGACTTCCTCCAGGCGGACCTCAAGTCCAAGCTTTCGCAATTCATCGGCGACATACTGCACGGCTGCCGCCGCCTGGGGTGAGCCGATGGCTCGGGGGCCGATGTTGTCGCTCAGATGCGCCACCTGCTGGTAGGCGTAGTCGTCGGAGAGCGCAGCGTCGCGCAACTCAGACAACTCGCTTTTCAGTTGCGGCAAATAAGATTGCGCCGAATCAGCGCTCCTGGCCGGAACCACATTCTCCAACGGGCGATCGGACTTTAGAGTCTCGGGCTCAGAGCGGACGACAAAGGTGGCAGTCAACAGCAGCACAGCGGCAATTTGGACGCGCATGTTGACCGTAAGTGTATGCGGATGTCCTGCCGGACGAGAAGACATTTGTACGTTAAGTCACTTTCCATTCTCAAACCAAAAAAAAGCGGCCCCATTGCTGGGGCCACAGTTCAAAAGAGGCAAAGGGTAGGAAATGTCAGGAAAGGCGATGCAAGGGGCCGATCCGGCAGCCGGACCGGCTTATTGTGAGAAGTCGAGAACGGAGAGTGAAGGTCAAGCGCGGCCTCTTTTCTTACCTTGGAGAGAAGCACTTGCCCGGCCAAAGCGACGGCTCGGATATGACCCTCGCTGCTTGCGCGTAACTCACTGTAAAAACTGGACTTTCCTGAGCGTCCGGAGATTCCCCGCGGGCCCCGGAACGCGACTGTCCAGGGCAAAAAACTGCACATTCCTGCACAATGGCTGCAGGACACTACTCCGGATCCGGGAAAACGCAAGGAAATCCAACCGGTCGCCCTACGAGCTGCCTGCGACCGTTCGCAGCTTGCCTGGCAGGAAGTGATACGGCGGCCAGGGTCCGCTGATGACCAGTTCGCAATTCTTCAACTGCTTAGCGGCGGTGCTATATCGGTTCTGATACTTTTCCACCGACTTCGAATCGATCAGGTGGGCGATGTCAATCATCATCCCGTCAGTGTTGACTCGTTTGCAGCTAATCTCTTCTTCGAGGGGATTGAACATCTTGTGGACCTGAACCGCCAGACCGCGTGCCTTGGTCTGACGCTCGCGATCCTTGGAAGCTTTTTCGCGCAGCTTGATCAGGTAGTCACCGCCTACGGTGTCCGGCAGCACGACATCGGCCATGGCGGCTCGCAACGAGCCATCCTTGACCAACACCTTGAGGTGCATCTCGGCTTTTCCGCGCAGCCGCGCCACGCTCATCCCAAAGGCGCGGCGGTTGGTTCGTACCGCTTGCCGCAGAGCGTCATCGCTGTCGAAAATGGTTCCAAAACGGAAGGGAAGGACCGTGCCGTTGCGAAAGCAAACGCTTACCACCCGCGCATGTTCCAGGACGGTTTTGTCTTCCAGTTTATCGCCACCGTCGGCCGTGCGGTCGTACTCGCTGACTACCACAGCAAACTCGCCGCTGGGATAGCTCAGGACTGGGGCTCCGTTTACACCTTGAATTCCTTCGAGGAGGAAAGGGCGCCGCGTGCGTACTCCATTGTTTAGGTTCCGTTGCTCAGTGAGGCAATAAGCGTACCACGCCATAAAAGGTTTCTCCGAACCCAGTCCGAGGCAGTTGTGTCCACCTCGTGACGAGACAGTTGGTTACGGCTCTTGAACCTGGAAGAAAGGGCGGTACCACGATTGGATCGGACGCTTACCACCGCGTCCTAAGTAACATATTACTTCAGTACTCGAAAAATGCAACCTTTTTGTAGCACGGGGCATCTCCCCGACCGAAAAGAAGCATTTCCGCAGCTGAAAATGACCGTAGGTCATACGATTTCCCCGCACACTCGGAATCTGAATCCCGCGAGGCCCTACCTCGGACGCACGAATTCACAAAAACTTAACACCGGTGAAACGTGTTCTACACCTCAAGTCACTATCCTCTCATGTGAGCGGGACTATCGCCGCGAAAGGTTTTTACCACGTGGGACTCCGGGGACCTGTCCTGAGTTCAGGTCCCCCGGTTTTACCTTCCGCGCCGCTTGCAGTGCTAACCGGGGAGGATGTTCCATGACTCATTTGAACGATGGTCACCGAAGGATTCTGCTGATTGATCAAAACCGCACCAAACAGAACCTCCGCGCCACCATCCTGAGGAACTACGAAATTGAAGTCCACACCGCCGACCGCTTGGACGACGCGGGCCCCCTTTGTGCGAGGCATTTCTATGATCTCGTGCTGCTGGCGGCACCAGAAAACTCGGAAGAGATCGCAGCAATTTCCGCACGAATCCGGCAGATTAACCCGCGCCAGCGAATCGGGTTGCTGGTCGGCCCGCCGGCTTTCGTGCAGGAGTTGGGCGGAACGCGAAAGAAGGCTGCCTCGATCCGCCGCATTCCCACAACCTACGCCGCGGAGACCTCGCGCGACCCGGTTTCCTCGTCCTGTGCATCCTCGCCACAATGGCAGGAGATGATTCGGAAACTGGTCAGCGACTGGTACGTCGATCACAATAGCCTTTTTGGATTGGCGAGCCTGGCGAACCGGATCGCGTAGCGCGATCCGCACAGCTATTTCTTCTTGGCCCCGTTGCCGCCATTCTTGGCTGCGGCGCGCTCCTCGAGGATCTTCGTCACCACCCGCAGCATCTCGTCCCAGGGTGCGGGCTTGCCCGTCCAGATTTCAAATTGCCTCGCCGCCTGTTGTACGAACATTTCGATGCCCGGGATCACTTCCGCCCCCGCCGCCTTGGCCAATTTCATCAGACGAGTTTCCGGCGGATCGTAAATCATCTCGAAGACGTAGCGCGCCTTGATTTCATCCTGATTCAACGGCGACTCCTGTGAGTTGCCCATGCCCACCGGCGTGGCATTGATGATTACATCAAAGCTGAGTTTCTTCAGGTCAGCTCGCTTCAGAGTTCGTGCCCGCGCCGAGCGCGCCAGTTTCTGAGCCTGCGCGAGTGTACGATTTAGCACATAAACCTCGGCGCCTCGCTCCTTTAGTCCAAACACCGCCGCCCGCGCCGCGCCGCCAGCTCCCAGAAC
>Ga0222749_10001377_pt1 | contig 12421 bp, 6 predicted proteins | sample IncBWH2Mmetat_FD_197234 | JGI IMG/M metagenome (GOLD analysis project Ga0222749, IMG submission 197234) | Metatranscriptome of lab incubated forest soil microbial communities from Barre Woods Harvard Forest LTER site, Petersham... | ecosystem: Environmental > Terrestrial > Soil > Temperate...
GCCATCGCATTTCCATCCATGAATCGGGCCACGATCGGGACGGCGCCGCAGATTGCGCGCACGCAACCGGCGGCGGATTTCTATGCAGAGATGCCGTCAAAGGCGAAGCCTGTCGCCGTCCCACAGCAAGTCGAAACGGCGGGAGCGGAGCGGTCAGTCGCGGCGCCGGCTGCGCCGGGCGCTGACGCGCGGAAGATCATTCGCACAAGTTCCCTGGAGATGGTGGTGCATCGTCCCGCGGAAGCAGCCGAGCAAATCACCTCACTTGCTGAGAGCCTGGGCGGATACCTGGTGAGCGCCGACGGCGGCGGGCAAAATGCGACTGCTGGAATCCTTACGATTCGCATCCCGGCAGCTCGCTTTGAAGAAGCACGCGCCGCAATTCGCAAGCTGGGGTTGCGAGTGGAGAGCGAAAAGATCGATGCGCAGGATGTTTCCCGGCAATACGTTGACCAGGAAGCGAACCTTCGTAATTTGCGAGCCGAGGAGGCGGGATATCTGGAGATTCTGAAACAGGCGCACACGGTGAAGGACATGCTCGCGGTGAGCGAAAGGCTTAGCGCGGTGCGCGGACAAATTGAACAGCAGCAAGCTGAATTCAACGCACTGTCGCGGCAGATCGAGACGGTCGCCCTGACCATTTCACTGAGGACTGAAGCGGAAGCGCAAGTCTTCGGCCTGAACTGGCGGCCGGGCTATCAGCTGAAGCTTGCGGTCCGGGACGGCCTCGAGAGCGTGGCGACGTACGCGATGGCGATGACCACGATTCTGTTTTACCTTCCGGCCACCCTGTTGTGGATGGGAACGATTGTGATGGGAGCGATCATTGGGTGGCGCACGGTGCGCTGGGTGGGACGCCGGTGGTTTGGCTGGACCGAAGCGACACTGTAGGGATGACGGGGCGCTCAGTCGAGTCAAATCTCGACCGCATCCACCAACCGGTTACCGAATCAATCTGCTAAGCTTACGGGTTACTCCGCGCTGTAGGGAGAGTTCACCTCCGCATGAAGAATCCATTTGGGCGTAGCGCCCGAAGATGCATCCTCGTCATCGCAGTCATCGCTCTGGCCGCCGGTGCTCAATCGTGGGCCGCTTCCGGTTCCACGGATGCCGAAAAAGCTAAAACGGACCTGCTGCTCTCGACCATGCAAGGCGAGATGCAGCGTGCTCAAGCCAGCCTGGGCAAGCTCGATCCTGCTCCCTACTTTCTCAGCTATTCGGTGTATGACCAGAGCATTGTTGTGGCGGTCGGCAGCCAGGGCAGCCTGGTGAATTCCACGCACGGCCGCCGGCGCGCGGTCGATGTCGGCATGCGGATCGGAACTCCGGCACTCGACAACGCGCACGCGCAGAACCGCGGCTCCGCCAGTTCTTCCGGGGCTCTGCCGCTCGAAGACGATCGCAATGCCATTGCGCACGAACTCTGGCGCCTGACCTACGAGGAATATCGCAAAGCATCCAAGGCGTACCTGAACGTGAAAACCGACACCCAGGTGCACGCTCAGGAGGAAGACACGTCTCCCGATTTTTCTCAAGAAAAGCCACCGACCCATGTCGACTACAAAGAGGTGGCTGCCGCGCCCGATCAGCGCGCGCTGGAAAAATTCGTTCGCGAATACTCCGCACTGTTTCGCAAGTATCCGTACATCTATTCCTCGACCGTAGTGATCACAGCGCAGAAGACGCGCTTCCATTTCCTGTCGACAGAAGGCAATCACGTCGTCGCACCCAGCGCGTTCATCCGCGTCGCCATTGAGGCGGAGACCCGGGCCGACGATGGCATGGAACTCATGCGGGTCGAGACTTTTCAGGCGGAGAGTCTTGACCACTTGCCGGCGGAGTCCGAAATTACCGCTCACGTGCAAAAGATGGCATCCGATCTGAAAGCGCTGCGAGAAGCTCCCCTGGCCGAGCCTTTCGACGGGCCGGCATTGCTTTCCGGCCGTGCCTCTGGAGTGTTCTTCCATGAGGTGCTCGGCCATCGTCTGGAAGGGCACCGCCAGCGCGGAGAGCAGGAAGGCCAGACGTTCACCAAGAAGGTGGGCCAGTTGGTGCTTCCGGAATTCCTGAGCGTGGTGGATGATCCGACCCAGCGCAAACTGAATGGCATGGATCTGGGCGGCTGGTACGAATTTGACGATGAGGGCATGGCTGCGACGCGTGTCGAGGTCATCAAAGACGGCATTCTGAAAGACTTCCTCATGTCGCGGATGCCCATCAAGAATTTTGCCAACTCCAACGGGCACGGCCGGGCGCAGCCTGGTCTTATGGCCACCGGGCGGCAGGGAAATCTGATCGTGTCTTCCTCGCGCACGGTGAAGGACTCCGAGTTGCGGCAAAAGCTGATCGACGAGGTCAAGAAACAAAACAAACCGTACGGACTGTACTTCGAAGACATTCAGGGAGGGTTCACTCTCACCCAGCGATCCATGCCGCAGGCTTTCCAGGTTCTGCCCGTTCTGGTGTGGCGCGTCTATGCTGACGGGCGTCCTGACGAACTGGTTCGCGGCATCGATATCGTGGGCACTCCGCTGGCCGCGTTGAACCGCATTTTGCTGACAGGCGAGAAGACCGAAATCTTTAACGGGATATGCGGCGCGGAGTCCGGCCAGGTTCCGGTCGCGGCTGCAGCTCCTGCCATGTTGTTCTCGGAGATCGAAGTGCAAAAGCGCGCCCACTCGCTGAACCGGCCGCCCATTTTGCCGGCTCCGTCGATCGAAGATGCGAGCCCTGGGAAGGATGCGGGGACGAAGCCGGGGGCGAAACGATGACAACGACATCAATCACCTCGAGCACGACGAGTCGCATTGCTCGCCGCATCCTGTTCGCGTTACTGGCGTTCAGTGTCCTGATCCCGTCCGCATTCAGTCAGCAGAAAGGCGGGCAGGGCGACGACGACGTTGTGCTCACCGCCATGCGCGCCGAATTGGACCGCTCCAAGGCGCAACTGAAAATGGAAAGCGTGAGTGCGCCTTATTACGTCGAATACCGAATCTACGATCTCGACCAATATTCGGCCGAGGCTTCATTCGGGGCTCTGCGCGTCGACGTGCGCTCCCGCATGCGGATCGTGCGGGTGGTGGTGCGCATCGGTGATTACAAACAGGACAGCTACTTTGGCCCCGGCCAGGGCACCATTGACTTCGTGCCAATCGACAACGACATGCTGGCGCTGCGCCACCAGTTGTGGCTCGCGACCGACCGGGCTTACAAATCCGCGGTCGAAGCTCTGACCGCCAAGCAAGCGCAGCTAAAGCAACTCACCGTCGACCAGCCGGTGGACGACTTCGCGCATGCCGATCCGGTGCAATCGATCGGGCCGCTGGCCACGCTCGAGTTCGATCCCGAGCCGTGGAAACGGATGATCCAGGATGCATCGGCGCTGTACAAGGGCGATCCGGAGATCGAGACGTTTACCTCGAGCCTGAACTTCCACGCGCTGAACCGCTACTTTGTGAATTCCGAAGGCACCGCCGTGCGCAGCGGACAGACTTTTTTCCAGATGGGCGCTGCGGCCAGCACCCAGGCCTCCGACGGCATGAGCCTGGCCCGCGACTCCGAATTCACCGTGGCCAGCATGAAGGAACTTCCCTCCGCGGCGGAGTTTGTGGCAAGGGCGGCGAAGTTGGCGGGAAGTTTGAAGGAACTGCGGGCTGCGCCGGTCACGGAAGAGGAGTACCGCGGCCCCGTGCTGTTTTCCGCGGATGCAGCCAGCGCCGTCTTTTCCAGCCTGGTCGGCGAAAATGTGCTGGGCAATAAGCCGGAACTGGGGAAAAACTCGCGTACCACCGGGGCCTTTGCCGCGAGCTATAAGACGCGCGTGCTCCCCGAGTTTCTTTCGGTGGTCGATGATCCAACGCTTTCTTCTTACGCCGGCCAAGCCGTAATCGGCCACTATGCGATTGACGATGAGGGCGTTCCGGCGCAAAGAGTTTCCCTCATCGAAAAGGGCACGCTGGTGAACTATGTCGTGGGCCGCGAACCGATCCGCGATTTCCCGGCGTCCAACGGCCACGGCCGCGCTCGCATTCCCACCAACCCTGCAGGTCCGAGTCTGGGCAACTTGATCGTGACCTCCGCGCAACCTCTGTCGAAAGAGGAGCTGAAAAAGAAGCTCATCGATCTGTGCCAGCAGCGCGACCTGCCCTATTGCTTTTATGTGGAAACTCTTGGCCCAAGACTTACTCCACGGCTTCTGTATAAAGTCTGGACCAAGGATGGACACGAGGAACTGGTGCGGGGCGCGGCGTTTGGGGACCTGGATATTCGGGCGCTGCGCAGCGACCTGATTGCTGCCGGAAGCGACGCTTACGTCGACAACATGATGATGAATATCCCGCACAGCGTGGTGGCGCCGTCGATGTTGTTCGATGAGCTGGAAGTGAAGCGCGCGAATCAGAATAAAGAAAAGCTGCCAGAGTATGCGGCGCCGGATGTGAGCAAGTAGGGCAACGTGGAAGGGCGGCCCATTTTGGGCCGCGTATTGGAACGGAATGGACAACCTGTTTCCGCCACTCCCTATGGGCAGCCAGGGCAAACGGGGATCCGTGCAGCATAATATCCGAAAGTCACGACTCCAGAAGGGGCGGTTGGGTTCACCAGATCAGTTTCAACGAAGAAGCCGCGGTTCGAGTCAATCGCGTAATACTCCATGGCAAACGGCGAAAAGTCGAAGATCGAGCTGGCGAGAGTACCAGAGAACCGGCCTTTGGAGTCCGGAGTTCCGAATGTGCCGGTGGCGGGATTGTTCGACGTGGGATTGAAAGCAGAATTTGCATCTACAGTGCCAGACAGAGTGTTGGCAGATGAGTTTGGGGTAATTACGCCAGTGCCGTCGTTTTCGGTGCCATTCTGCTGAGTAAAGCTGAATCCGTAGTCACCCCCGAAGGTAAACGGAGCCGCCGACTGCGGGTACGCTATTCCCGTACCGACAGACGGATAGTTGATCGCGCTGGTGGTATCGCTCCCATCAAGAACCAACGCTGGATTCCCATTGCCCGTAAGGTAGAAGATGAATTTCGGCGAAAACCCCGGCTTTGGAAAAGGAGAAAAGTGAGCGAAGACTGGGCGGACACGGCCAGTTCGGGTCGGGTCGACCGCGTATGTTCCACTGAACGCCGCGCTAATCTGGGATCCCGGGTTTCCCTGGGCCCCGTTTTGCTGCAGAAACGTATCCGTAAACCCATTTGCCAAGTTGCCGGCACCGTCCGCGGTAAACAGGCCAACTGAGGTGAAGGTAGAAGGTGTAACCCCGGCGAGGTCTGTTCCAACGACAGCGAACACATACGGTCCGGAAAGCGAACCGGTATCGGCAAAGGTGCCGGTTGCGGAGCCCTGTCCAATGGCGACCCCTCCGGTCGAACCGGAACCAGAGCCAGTACTGTTGTCGCTTTCAATCAGCTTGATGCGAGTGGGGTCGACGACATAACCGGTGAATTGAAACGTGGTTGCGGTGGGAAATCCGGGGATCGTCAGCATCAATGTAACCGCTCCAAACGAATCGGGAGTCGAGAGAGTCCCGGAGAGCGTTTGTTTAAGAGTCAAAGTTCCCGCGAGGTTCTGATCCGCTACGCTACCGGCTCCCGAAATAGCATTGGGCGAGTCAATATTGAAGATGCCGCCGAAAGCCACGGGTGAAGCGGTGGCGAGATCGGTGCCGCTGACGACAAAAGCATAACCACCAGCAGGCGCCAGCTTGCTGGTTTGCAGGTCCATGGTTCCGGTGGCGGACTCATTGAAATCGGTCTCAGCTATCAGCGCTTGCGCCGGCGACAAAGAGACGAAACTGAAAGTCTCCACGCCATTCTGGCCAACGTCCGGGTCGCTTGTGTTGATCGTGATCGTTCCGCGTCCGTCAGCGCCCAGGAAATAAGAGCCACCGGTGACGGAATCAATCTTGCTGGTCTGGTAGCCGATATTCTGATCGAAGAAGTTAATCGTCTGCTCGCCAGATGTGACTCCACCATTGCCGTCCAGCACAATGACGCCAGCAAACTGGTAGGGCTGCAGGCTGACATCGACTCCCTGGGCCTGTAGAACATAAGTGCCCCTCAAGCTGCTGCCAAAGGCGGATACGATCAGAGGAGCGACGATGTTCTGGGTGTGATCGGCGGTCGCGTACGCCACAATGTTGATTGCGTCGCTGTTGCCCGCGAAGCTGGCCGGCGGAGTGAAGGTTACGGACCCTCCGCTGGCGGTGTGCTGAGCGTTGAGAGCGCCACAGTTCGCGGTGTTCTTGCAGCTCAGGGACCAATCTACGCCAGCATTGCTTGGGTCGTTTGTGACTGTGGCAGTAAGAGTCGCTGTGGTGTTGATTGCGATGGATGTGGGAGGCGCGGCCTGAAAAGCGATGGCGACGGTTGAGGCAGGAGGAGGGGGAGGATTCTGAACATTGAAAGTGCTTCCTCCACCTCCGCATCCGGCAAGCGCCGCCATCATCGCAGCCGCCAGAAGAGGAAGGCCCCATCGTTTAGTTGGCACTACAAACCCCGCAGAAACAGTGGTGTGCCTGAGCCAAGTCATTGCCCGGTTCCCCGCAGATACACAGGTTGAGTTTGGAAACTGCTGTTCGAATTCGTTGTGTAATTGATGGCGAGAGCTCCAGGAGCGTGTCCCGGGGCCGAAGGCTTGAATTTTATGGTCAGAGTGCAACTGGCGCCGGGAGCCAGACTAAAGGGACAGTCGTCGGTTTCGGAATAGCTGCCACTTACCGCCACCTTGCCGACGAAAGTCACGGTTTGCTGATTCGTGAGGTTCGGGTCATTCAGGAGCGTAACCGTCTGAGTGATGCTGGACTTGTTGACTGGGACGTCCCCGAAATCCAAACCGGCACTTGGAGACATTCTCAAGGAACTGGTTAGATTGGCTCGCAATTCCACGGGGAGACGTCCGCCGTCGAGTTCGCAAGGATTGGACTGGGACGGCGGGGCGTTCACCGGATCCAAGCATTGCATCGTGTTCAGTTCCAGAAAGTAGTCCAGCGCGCCCGAGTAGGTAACCAGAGACTGGGGTACAAATGCGATCGAGAGGCTGCAGGCGGCCTGAGGCTCGAGCAGCGATCCGGAGCAGGTGTCAGAGCTAATCTGGAAATTGGGCAGAGATGTGTTGGCATCGAAGTCGCAGCTGTAGCCGATGGTGGAATTATTTGTGTCCTGGACGAGATTGTTCACGACCTGCAGCCCTGGAACCGGGCTGCTTTCGACCAGCGGGTGCGGGAGGATGTGAGTCTGGCCGTAGGTTGTGTTGACGCAGGTAGTCCTCGGCAGTATCTGCACGGGCGTTGCGCCGTAATTGGTAAAGTACAGCAATTGAGGGAGGCTGGATTCGCCGAAGGCCTCCGCACCAAAATCAAGTTCAGAAGTCGAAGGCTGGACGAAACTGAGGCCGTTGCCGGTGATGGGCACGGTAAATTGAGGATCGCTATCGACACTGGGAACGTTGTTTACGGTTAGCGAAGCGCTCAATGTCAGCGGACACTGAGCTGGTGGAGTCCCGCCCTGGTTCGGCAGCCATGTGCAACTTGCCTGGGGAGCGAAAGAAACTGTGATGTTGCAGGACTGCGAGGGAGCGAGACTGAATGTCGAGCCAACTGGATCGGCACAAGTATCCTTCTCAGTGAAGTCTGGAAGATTGGTGAAATCGGTCTGGCCCGTGTCTGAACTGCTGCCGGAAGCGGCAACCCAGGACAATGTCAGACCCGTCAGAGGAGCGCTTCCCGAAGATTGCGTATTCGTTAGCGTGATCGTCTGCGTGGTGGGGCTGGTCGAGCCCAACATTTGAGGCGAAAAAGCGAGGAAGGCTGGAGAGAGCGCGATCGGCTGCTGGCAAGCGGTGGTGCTGTTCAATGCGAGACAGAGGTATCCGCCGTCTTCGGCGTTCGCGTTGGCGTTCGTGGGGCACGTCTTCGTGTTCACTACGTAGCCGGTTCCTACGGAGTGAAGAACATATCCGTTGGTAGTTGAATCGAAGGTGACGGGTTGACCGCCATTTGCATTGTTGATTTGGCTGGCCGGGATCCCAATCTGTCCCGCATTCGAGCCGTCTGCTCCGATGAGTTGCAGCACGACTGTATTACCGCTGATTTGCCCGTTGACGGAAACCGCTCCGGTAGGAACACAAGGGTAGTCGCTTAGAAGCGTGGTCGGGTCGATGAAACTCAAAGTGCCCGTAATCGTCGCGTTGCTGGCTCCGATATTTTGTCCCTGAATCAGAGAGCCTGTCACCGGAAAGACTTGGTTGCTGAGGCCGGAGTTGAAACCGCTGGAGCTATGGAAGGCGCCTGTAATCGATCCCGTGAGTGGCGCGACAGACTTAGCAGTCCACGCAAGCGCTCCGGTTTGAGCCGTGCCGCTTCCACACGGTGTCCCGTCGGCGGCCGTGCCTGGGGTTAGAGTGTAAGTTCCAGTCATCATTGAGCCGTCGGAACTCAGCGTCCCACTCAGCGCGTAGGTTTGCGGGCCGGCGATTGCGGTGAGGCTTACAGTATTCCCGCTTACGGTTCCAGTGAGCGGGCCACTTCCACTGCTGCAGGGGCCCTGCAAACTGTTGAGAAGCGTATTGGAATAGACCACTGCCCCTGTCACCGAGGAACTATTGTTCTGCAGCACGAACCCGCCTTGCAGGCCGCTGTTCGCTGCGAGATCAGGAGTGTTCGTCATCGAGAACTGCCAGTTTCCTGCAAGGGTCGCGCTCGGCTGTGTGGACCTGGAACTGCCGCCACCACAAGCCGCGAGGATGATCGTGGCCGCCAGCAGAAGGATCCAGAGGTTCCGCTCAAGGCGACTCCAGAATCGAGCTGTGAGTGGTTCACGATTCTGTCCGCAATGCGTCGGATCGGTATTCATCGGATCTCTAGTTATGTTCTGCATCATGTTCCGCGTCTCGAGATTTGTTGGCGAAGTTCCGCAAAGGGAGAGAGGCAGAACCCGAGAGACTGCTCGTGCCCAAAGTGAGTTCGCTGGCCGAGGCTGCGTTCGCGCCGATGCCACCGCTGACAGGCACTGTAAAGATCGCGTCGTTGTTCGGGCTTGTAACCGACAGCGTCGCCGTCAGGCACTGGGACGTAGAGGTTCCGGCAGCGCAGCTTTCCAGGGGAGTGAAGGCAATCGTGATGACGCAAGATTGCTGTGAGATGAGATCGAACGGCGCCCCTTGCGAAGCCACACCTTGCAGGCCGCACGTGTCCGTTTCCGTAAAATCAGCCGCGCTGCCAGCGTTGACTAACATTATCGAGACACCACTGAGGCTCGTGCCGGTAGTGTTTGTCAACGTAATCGGCAGCGTCGTGGGAGGTGAACCGATGGATCGAGCGGGGAACGTCAGAGCCGACGGAGCCAGCGAGATGGGTTGCTGGCAAGCCGTTGTGTTGTTCACGCCAAGGCAAACATTTCCGGTATCCGCGGGGCTCTGCAGAGTTCCGCCACCGCAGGCGGCCGCAAAGATGGCGTATCCCGCTCCCGCCAAGGACTGCAGGGCGTATCCGTTTTGCGTCTGATTGAAGGTAACGGCTGGAGTGGCTGAACCTTGCGGCGGACCAATCTGACCAACAATTGCTCCGTCACCACCGGTAAGTTGGAGAGAGACGGAATTGCCGCTGATTTGGCCGGTTACGTTGGCGCCGGTCAGACACGGGTAATCGCTTAGATTCGTTGCTGCATTGATGAAGCCCAGGCTGCCCGCAACCGTTGCGTTAGCGGCTCCCGTATTTGCGCCCTGCGAGATAACCCCTGACACCAGAAAATCTTGCTCGTTTAGACCCGCAGACCCACCTGTGCTGTGAAAGGTCCCTTGGATCTGTCCGGTGAGCGGAGGTACCAGGGATGCATTCCATTGGAGGCCGGTTTGAGCGGTGCCGCAAGGGGATCCGTCGGCCGCGGTCCCTGCGGTTGAATCGTAGGTACCCACAATGGTCGACCCATCGAAACTGAGAGTTCCGGCAAATGAAAATGTCTGCGAACCGGCGACCGCAGTGAGAGCTACGTTCTGTCCGGTCAAAGTTCCGGTGATCGCAGCCGATCCGCTGTTGCACACGATCGAGTTTTGAATCGGGGGCAATGACACGGAGTAGACGGCCGCACCCATCACCGAGGAACTTGGCTGCAACAGAAATCCCCCCTGCAAACCGCCCAGGAAGGAACCATCCGCTGGAGGCGCCATGGTGAACTGCCAGTTGCCGGATAGGTTGGCTGGGAGTTCCGAGTTGCTGTTGCTCGAACTGCCGCGTCCTCCGCAGGACGATAGCGTCATCGCACCAGCGAACAACCAGAGCAACGCCCACTTCGCGCTCCGGGTGCAAAACAGCCACTTTCGCCATTCAGAGTTTTCCCGGCAGGGCGTCGGATTGTTTGTCAGGATATGCATGATCTGCAGGGTCCTAGAAACCCAACTTCAAGCCAAATTGAATCGTGCGCGAGCGATGCGCGTTGAGCGGGTGCAAGAACGATGCCCCGGTTACGCAGTTGGCTCCGCTGCCTTCAAACCCGGCGGAATAAAGCGGCCCGGCGTAGCAACTGATCACATTGTTTCCACTGCTGCCCGGGTTGTCGGGATCGTAGGCCCGAAACTGCGTGTGATTGAAAATGTTGAAGGCTTCGGCGCGGAACTCGAGTTCGCTGGACTCGCGAATCTTGAAATGCTTAAGCACCGCCATGTCGAAGTTCAGGCGGCTGGGGTTATTCAGAAAGTTCCGGCCGGCATTTCCGAAGGTGAGCCCGCGCGGGGCGACAAATTGGGAAGGGTTGCCCAGGAGCGGGCCAAAGCTTCGCGAGTTATTGAGTGGCGAAGGGAGTCCGGTGACAACGTCGGGGTACGAAGCCGCGAGGCCAAGGCCGCTGGAGACTCCGGCGTTATCGGTCAGAGAGATGCCGGTGTTGCCCGCGCTATTGATCACCGTGAATGGCGTCCCGGACGCAAAGAGCGTCACGCCGGAAAGCTCCCACCCTTCAAAAAGAGTCTGCAGGAGCATGGAGTTGGCGACGGTACTGGAGTCGGACTTTGGTGTGCCCGTCTCGTCGGTTGGTTGTGGCTCTTCGTACAATCCGGCCCGAAGGAATCGTCCCCAAGCCGATAACGGCAGACGGTAAAGGTAGCTGAAATTCAATAGATGACGCTGGTCAAAACTGGAGCTGGCCCGGTTTTGGCGCAGGTCGTACGAATTGACCAAAATCGGATCGCTGCGGTCCGAAGCATCGTCGATCGAGTGACTGTAGGAATAGGATAGTCCGGCGGTGAGCGGTCCACTGTTGTGCTGCATCGCCACTTGAAATGCGTGATAGCTCGAAGTCGCGACGTTCTGCAGCGAGAGAATTCGTCCCAAGCCGGGATAGGGACGGCCTGGAAGAGAGTTGACGTTCGGGATGTTCGGATTCGTGCACGCTGCCTGCAGATTGATGTAGGCAGGGCTCTGCGGTGTGACCAGAGTCCCATTCTGCAGAAGAAAGGGTGTGGTGCCGTCGCCTGGGTTTGCGCCACTGTTCGCAGTAGGATTGAAGGTGCAATCCGCGATGGTCAGTGGCTCGTTGGGGCCGAAGGGATTCTGGTTCGCTGGCAACGGCGGCAACTGGTTCAACTGGCGCTCAACTGTCAAATGTGTTCCTCTGCTCCCCACGTAAGCCAGGTTGACCATGTCCGCCTTGGAGAGCTGTCGCTGAATGCCAAAGCTCCATTGCTGAGCGTAGGGCCAAACCGCCTTGGATGGAATCGAGGTGACATCCAGAGGAAAGGCGGAGTTGGCGGGAGGAGGAGTGCCACCCAGCAAACTGGCACACTCGGGGTTCGTGACGCCGCCGTAGCCGACATTGCCAATGCATGCGTAGTTCGTGGGAAGTGGTTGCGTCATGCTGAGGACAACGGGAGCACTCGCTTCCAGGGAACCGGTGTTGGCTTCGTTGCCGGTCCCATGTTCGAAAAATATGCCGTAGCCGCCACGAATGGAGGTCTTGCCGTCGCTCCAAGGGTCCCAGGCAAAACCAACTCGCGGCGCCGGATTGAACAGGTGTCCCTGCATGCAACTTGCGGGCGTCGCGTTGTAGCCGCAGCGGACCAGGCCCAAAGCGCCGACCACGCTGGGATCCAACTGAAAAGTGGAGGGATTGACGGCCACCGGAGCCGAACCAGCCAGCTTGTCCAGCAGCACACCGTACCTTGGGTCCACTGCAAAGTGCGACGGATTGAACCGCGAAGACTCCCAGTTCCAAGCGTTGCGATTCTTTTCGCTATACGTACCGAATAGACTGACCCTCAGGCCGAGGTTCAGGGTGAGGTTGGGCCTTACCTTCCAGTCGTCCTGAAAATAGGGCTCGCCGATCTGATAACGCTGGTAGTAGCGAGCCTGCGCGGAATCCTGGGTGAAGCTCTGGATGAATCCCTGAGTAAGATTGCTGCCATTCTGTGCCTGGCTCTGAACCAGGAAATCGGCGAAGGC
>Ga0222749_10001378_pt1 | contig 12419 bp, 12 predicted proteins | sample IncBWH2Mmetat_FD_197234 | JGI IMG/M metagenome (GOLD analysis project Ga0222749, IMG submission 197234) | Metatranscriptome of lab incubated forest soil microbial communities from Barre Woods Harvard Forest LTER site, Petersham... | ecosystem: Environmental > Terrestrial > Soil > Temperate...
CCCCGGCCCCCGACCCCGTTGAGAGGCCCGTGGGTCTCCCGATCAGCCACCCCCGGTGGACCGTCCTACTCCAGACGGTCGCCGAGAGAGTGGGGTCCGGCGTGCTCAACGAACTGTGCGAGCGGCAGAAGATTCCTCCCGGAGGAGAGCCCCTCCATGTCATCCGACGAATCCTGCGGTCGCTCAAATCCCCCGAGGAGCTCCTCGAGCTCCTGGACGACCCGACGCTGACCGGGCTGTGCACCCTCTATCAAGTTCCTGTCGGTGGAGGGAGAAGGGGCCGGATCGAAGGCATTCTCTCTTTCGTCCATCGCTCCACGACCGGGTTCATGTCAGGAATCCTCAGTGCCGCCCAGGTCATCCCCCGCCTCCAGCCCGGGATGCTTCCGGTCGACCTCACGAAGGAGAACCTCCTCCGGACCCTTGAACGGACGAGCCTGCCCAAACGCGTGCGGGGCGAGCCGGCGGCGAAGAAGATCGTCCTCGAACGCCTCGTGAAGGTCTTCGGCAAGGAGCACGTCGGCCGGAGGAAGAAGGACGTCGCTTCGAAAGTATCCCCCGTCGAAGTCGACCTGGGCGGCGAGTTCGGCCTCGAGATCCGGCTGGGCCGGTCCCTCCTCCGGCCCGCGCGGGGAACGTCGAGAGAAGTCCATCGCCTGCTCGGACAGCTCGTCGCCAGCAGCAAGCGGTATCGACCGGAACATGTCTTTGCGGTCGTGGTCGGAGAGGTGACGCGCGATCAGGCGGCCGTGCTGGACGAGATCCGCGAGCTCGTGAAATCGCTCGGCATGGAGCTCGTCCACCTCCGATAGTCCCCCCTATCGGACCCGTTTCCCGTCGAAGGGCCTGAAAAGCCAGTCTGTAACCTATGTCCCCGGTAGAAAACGCCACCTCTGGGTCCGGATTGGACCACCGTTTGAGGGTCCCGGAGGCCGGACTCGAACCGGCAACCTACGGCTTATGAAGCGAGGTGGGGGTGCAAAATCCTGCTTCCTGAGAGAACTATACGGTCAGGAACGTGAAATCGGACATATCTTTGCAGCACCGTGGTCAGGTTTTGGACAGGTCCACATATTCCGGTAGTTCCTCGCCCTTCGGGTGGGGTACGAGGGTGCGAAAAATCACCCTCGACGGGTCAGCGTTGGGGCCGATTGATAAGATCGTCTTGACCAGTGCGTTGACCGGCTGAAGACCATCCAAAGGGGGTTATGAAATCAGCGTCCCCGCCTTTGCCAACACCTCGGCAATCACGGATGCCGGGGCTCGTCCCATCAGGGATGCCTTGCGGGCCTTCCAGTCGAGGCTCTTTATCTGATCTGAAAGGATGACGCCCTTCGCCTTGAGCCCCTGGGGTACGAGGACTTCGAAGGGATAGCCTTTGATCTGGGTTGTGATCGGGCAAACCAAGGCAAGGCCGGTCTTTCGGTTGTAAGGCTCAGGCGAGATGACCAACGCTGGACGATGGCCGGCTTGTTCGTGCCCGGCTTGCGGACTGAACTCCAACCAGACGAAATCCCCACGCGCCGGTGCGTACACGCCCGGCATTACCAGATCTCCCGACCCTTGGGTTTGCCTGTACGCACCTCACCGTGAAGATTCTCTGGGCTTACCTCCGCCAGCAACTCTTCCAGGCGATACCGAGCAGGTTCGATGGGGCGTGCGATGAGACGCCCCCCCTTCACGGTCAGATCGACCTTCGATCCAGCTTCCACATGCGCTTCCTTGGCGAAACTTCTCGGAATTCGCAGGCCCAAGCTGTTGCCCCACTTCTGTATCTTGGTCAACATACTCTAGCTCTCCGTATATACAAAGAGTATACGGCCGGAGTCTGCCTGCGTCAAAAGGAAATCGTGGTCGTGTCGAAGGCCATCCTGAGCAAGACCTGTCCACACCGAAAATGCGTTTAATGGTCCCGAAGGTCGGATTCGAACCGGCAACCTACGGCTCTTATGAAACGAGGAGGGGGCGCGAAAACCCGCTTCCTGGATGGACTATGCCGTCAGAAACGCCCTATCGGACACATCCTTGCGCGACCGTGGACAGGTCTTGGACAGGTCGTGCTTGATGCGGCCGGGACTACTTCTCACCGAACCTTCTGTCGAGCGAGCTGATCGTACGGAGCAAGGTCGCCGCGAGCGGGGGCAGCTTGTCCTCATCGGTGGTGTCGAGTGACAACTCGGGAAAACTGGATGCCGCATAGCTCATCAGGAAGTCCAGGGTGGAGCGATCGCCGTTTCGGCCCAGCACCCGAAGCGCCGCCATTCGCACGTTTTCATCCGTATCCTGAGCCACGAGACTTAGGAGGGTGGAGCGCGATTGGTCAATCGATTGCAGGCCCAAGAGGCCTACGCCAGCAATCCGTTCGCGAGGGTCCGTCAGCCCAAGGGTCGTGGCTGCAAGGACCGCGAAAGCGGGATCCGCAGGAATGCCATTTGCCATCTTTATCAGTGTCCCTTCGCCGGACAGACTGATCCCGACAAGAACGCGTTCGGCTTTCTGGGTCAAGGGGCTACCAAAGATTTCCTTGAGCAGCGCGGCAGCCTCAGCTCCGCCCGAGGCCAGGGCGAGTTCGAGCGCGATCGCGTCGTGCCGCGGCTTCGCTTCACGATATATCCTTGCAAAGGTCGCGGTCATCGAAGGCCGAAGTTCGGCCAGCATTCCTGTGAGCTTCAAGAATTCTTTGGGGTCCTCCTGGCCCTTCGGGTCGCTCATTCCTCTGTAAATTTCTTCGGCCTTGCGAGCATCCTCTCCCGAGGAAGGAGGCACTTTCGCTTGTGCCTCCAGGGCTCGAATACGTTGCCGGAGACGCGCCATCTCATCTCGATCTTCCGTGGCGTTTGGAGCGCGGCCAGCTTCAGCCGTCGAGGAACTCTTGGGGTTGGAAGTTCGTCCAATGCGAGGGGAGGCCTCATCCAATCTACTTGGGATCCCGCGACTCGCAAGGACGCCGATGAGGAGACCGGCCAAAAACGCGACCAAGATGGACCCCAGTACAGCGTTCCGGTTCATCGTTGGTCTGACGTCACGGGAGTCATGCCGTTACCACACTCCTCAGGCCAGAACCTGTCCACGCCGAAAACGCGTTTAGGCCCGCGTTTATTGGTCCCGGAGGGCGGATTCGAACCGCCAACCTACGGCTTATGAAACCGCCGCTCTAACCGTTGAGCTACCCCGGGAACGTTGAGCGGCAACACTTTACACCGCTCCCATTTTCGGGGCAACTTCTTTCGCCGGCACCACGCCATCCGAAGAGGAATCGTGCACTTCTTTGCCCTGCGTTCTCCCGCGGTGGGGAGGCGCAAGGCGTGATCACCGGGAGCTCAGGAGGGGGGGTTCGGATGGGCGGGAGGCTCGGTAGGCCGGGGCCTACTTCGGTGAATTCTTCAGCCACCATTCGTCCCAAAGCCGGCGATCCGCACCAAACGTGGTCCCGGCGGCCATTTGAAGGCCCTTCAGGGCGGCCGCACGAACCTCTTGAGGAGTGCCTTCGAGCCATTCAATCAGATAGGGGATGGCCGGCTGGATCCTGAGTCTCTGGACCGATTCGGCCAGAGGGATTCGAACCGAGTCGTCCTTTTCCCGTGAAATCTGGTGCAGAAGGGTGTCCGCCGACTCAGGGGCCGCCAAATTCGCCAGGGCGGCGGCGGCCGCCTTCCGGATGGCCGGATCCTCGCTCGACACGAAGGGGGCCGCGGCCCTCCACACCTCGGGAACATTGGTCTTACCGACCATGAAAAGAAGTTCGGGCTGGAGACGGGGTGGGCTCGACCGCACGGACTCCTCCAGGATCGAGGCCACCCGTTCGTTCCGATCGAACCGGTGCCCCAGGTCCAGGAGGGCGGCGTGCGCCCGGTACCTCACGTCCCGGTCCGCATCGCCCAGGAGGGGGCCAAGCATCTCGATCGAGTCGCGATCTCCCACCCGCTGGATCCAGGTGGCCACCACTTGCCGAACATAGGGATCGTCGTCTTTCGCCATCGGTCCGAGGATCTTCAGGGAATCGGGTCCCTGGGTCTCCCCGAGCAGGGACGCCACCTGACCCCGGATCGAGGGATTCTGGCAATCCAGAAGCTGCCGGAGGACCGGCACCGCCTTGGGGTCCTTCATTTTGAAGAGGACCTGGAAAATCTGAAGCCCAAGATCGCGACTCGATTGTTCGAGCAGGCTGGCCAGGTAGGGCGCCACGTCCCCGCCCACGTCACGCAACCGGAGCGCGACCTGGTCCTTGGATTCGATATTGGCGCTCTCGATCTCCCTCAGGATTTCGTCGGCCCTGCGGCGAATCTCCGGGTCGGACCGGTAGAGCTCCTCGGGGGCCCGGAGCCGACTCGCCCTTCCGGCCGGAAGGGAGGGGGGGATGTTCGTGGCGGGAACCGCCGTCGGCGCGACCGGCGGGGGCGTCCGGGACTCCGGGATCCGGGGACGGAGCACCTCCCGCCTGGGGGCCTCCATCAGGCTCCGCATCTTGAGGAATTCGATCTTTTCGATGGTGTCGATCCGGATGCTCATCTCCCCGGACTTCAGGGTCAGGGTGACCGAGAGCGGGGATTGTTTGGTCAGGTGACCGTCGATGAAATTCCCGTTCTTGAGGTAGACCCGGTGGAACTCGGTATCGACCCAGGAGTCCTGCCCGAACGCGGGACTCAGGAGAGTCCCCAGTCCCATCGCCAGAAGCGCCGGTCCAAGACGGCGGACTTTCATATCTTTTCTTACCCCGGTCGCCGCTCCTTTCGAAGGATAGCCCCCGCTCCGCCCACCAGCAAGTGGAAAGCTGAAATCATTACCGATTTTCCCGCGGGTTGCTCCTTCGATGGGGTACATATTCCATGGATTCCCGATGGCTTGGGGCGGGGCAAGACCGGGGTGAGGGTAACGAGGTCCCATGAGTTTTTCGCGCCGAGCGGGGCTGAGCCTGGTCGAGGTCATGATCTCGATGGCGGTCCTCGCGTTCGTCCTCCTGGCCTTCATGAGCATCATGTGGAGCGCCACGGAACTGAGCGCCTCCACCAAGGAGGCCTCCATCGGAGCCTTCGAACTCCAGAATGCGATCGAAGACGCGTATTCGGTGAGCTTCGGCAATTTCGTCACCGCCCCTCCCTGGACCGTGGCGGCCAACACCGGGCCCACTCTGGGGTACGTGTACACCTTCCCCAGCAACCCCGCGACCGGGAGGTATGCCGCCCTCCCAAACGAGCTGGTCACGTTCCAGTGGACCAACTGGGATGCGGCCAATGTTCCTGCCCACTGGGCGGAATACACCATCAGCATCCAGTGGACCGATCACCGGGGGAAGACCGTGAGGGACTCTCTCACCACCCGGAGGGCCCAATAGCCATGTGCCGTCGCCAGCGCGGATTCAGCCTGCTCGAAATCGTGATCGTGATTGCGATCACGGCGGTGATCCTGGTCGCCACCTTCATGGTGATCTTCTCGGTCACCCGCGGAAACGAGTCGTTGGCCCCCCGCGTCAAGCTCCAACTCGAGGCGACCCGCGTGCTCCGAGAGATGTGCGCCCTGCTCAAGACGAGCGGGCCCACCGAATTCATTGTGCCCGGCACCACCCCCCCCAAGGGAGACGGGATCTGGCAGCCCGGCGAGTATCCGGCCTTCGCGGTGTACACTCCACAGCTGGGATTCGCGACCAAGTGGGCTCCGGCGTACGGTTTCCTCAACGGAAACAACCTGTCGGTCGTGCCGAACGCGCCCGCGACCGACACGGACATCTACCCCCCCTTCCTCCTTGACGCCAACGGCGCAATCAGCACGCAGTGCAACGAGATCGCCTTCCGCGTTCCCAAGACGACCGAACTCAATAAGGTCTATCCCACGGACCCGAACACCGGCGCCGTGGAGTGGGGGACCGACATCATCGCGATTGTCCTCATTCCCGGCAACTTCGGGAATGAGCTCCAGATGCGGTGGTACGACGCCACGACGCAGACCCTGGTCCGGACCGTCGTGCTCACCCGGGACGTCGAGCGCATCCTCTTCCAGTCGGGACAGGGATCGTTCTACCAGACCGGGTACGTGGACCCGCCCCCCTCGCCCCCGGGGCTCCGGCCCCTGAGCGACGAAATGCGGGTCACCCTCTGGTTCTGGACTAAGGACATCAACGGGAAGATTCTCAAGCTGAGCCAGTCAACCACCTTTAATTTCCGGAGCATCAACCGGTAACTTGCGGAGAATGACGCCATGAATCGCACACGACGCACCCAGCGAGGCATGTCCTTGATCGCCATGCTCGTGATTGTCGTGATCGTCGGGGGCATCGCCTCGGCGTTCATGCTCCTGACCATCACCCAGTCGAAATGGACGGACCTGGAGCGAAACAAGAACCGCGCCACGTACGTCGCCGAAGCGGCCGTGGAGCAGGCCGCAGGCATCCTCCGGTCTGGGTTCGCCCAACAGCTCCTGGTCCCCTACAACCCGGTCACGGGTGCGCTCGTGGTGGATGGCCAGACCGTCACCTACGCCTTTACCGACCGGTCCCCCGCCGACCGGAGGGCCTGGCTTTGGAACATCACCGGGAACGTCACCGTGAACGGATCGAACATCCCGTTCGTCGCCCAGAAGTACATGTATTTCCCCCCCGCGCCGATCAGCGGAGCCCTCACCACGTCGCGTAACCTTTTCCAGATCACCGTTCAGACAACGGTGAATGGGACGCTCGGGTATGTGGTCCGCGATGTGGAGCTCGACAGCACCCCGCTCTTCCAGTTCCTTGCTTTCTACAACGGGGATCTCGAGTTCCTGCCGGGCCCCGACTTCAAGGGCCACGGACGAATGCACACCAACGGAGATCTCTATCTCGGGGCGGGAAGCACCATCAACCTCCTCGGGGACCATATCCACGCCGTGGGACAGGCCTACCGCCACCGGAAGGACAATGGCTCCTACACGGCCAACGGCGGGGCGGTCACGATCTGGAACGCCGCCGGCACGCAGTCGGCTTCCTGGGACGCCCCCGCCGGGGGTAACCTGACCGACATGGAAAGCATGGTGGCGGGATCCGTCAACACCAACTGGCCGACCAATTCCGCCACGCTCCAGAGCGTCGGAGTGAAGACCGGGGCGACCGGCGCCCAGAAGTTCCAAACCCCCGACTACGGGGCGATCAGTCCCCCGCCCCCCGGCTCCAACGATCCCGCCAAGGGTGGATACTTTTATCAACAGGCCGCCAGCGCCCCCGTGGGCCAGGGACTCGTCATCATGGATGGACAGGTGGTGACGAACGGGGCGGTGGATTCGGCCGCGACGAGCTCGCTGGTGGCCCAAGGGGTGATCCAGACGACCACGGTCGCCGACACCCGGGAATCCCATACCACCCCGGTCACCGTGACCAAGATCGACATGGGGCTGCTCAAGCAGTCGGGCTACTATCCCTCGAACGGCATCCTGTACGCCTACCAGTCGGCCAACATGAACGCCGACGGAACGGCCAAGCCGGGGAACGGCACCAACGCTCCGCCCCAGGGGGTGATGTTGATGAACGGAAGCGATCTCTCGTCGCCGCGAAGCGGGACTGGTGAGGGCAATCTGTCGATCATCTCCAACGGGCCCGTGTACATCCAGGGCGACTTCAATGCCCCGCACGTCATGGACGCGAACGGTGCCGTCATGATGGATCCCAACGGCAGCCCCATTCAGGATCTCTCCCGAAAGCAAGCCGTGGCCGTCATCGCCGATGCCGTCAACTTCCTTTCGAATGCGTGGGATCCCAACAACCCGTCCTACAAGCCGACGGACGGAAGCGTCCTTCCCGTGGCCAGTCCCACGAATTACAACTTCGCCATGGTCACCGGCAACGTGCCCACCCCCAAGCAGGGAACGGCCACCGCCCCCGAGGCCTACAGCGGAGGACTCGAGAACCTGCCCCGATTCCAGGAAAACTGGCAGAACACCGCCGGCCGGATCGCCGCCAACTACAAGGGGGCGATGGTGAACCTAGAGGCCAGCAAGGTCGCCGTCCAGCCTTGGGGTCAGGGCGGGGTGTACAATCCCCCGGCCAGGAACTGGGATTTCGACCAGGACTTCACCGACCCGAGCAAGCCTCCTCCCCCCGCGTTTCCCACGGGAGTGAACATCGCTCGGACAACCTACGGGGAGGCCTACCAGACGACGGGCCCACAGTAGGGAGCCCGGGGGTCATCGGCCTCCCGGTTCGGATGGACTCCGGGCGAGGGCGGTGGGAGATGGCGCTCCTCACCGGCCGGCCGCGAAGGCCGGCCGGAGGATCTGGGGAGCCCTACCCCTGAATTCCGTCCGGGTCTTGGAGGTCTGGTTCGGCCATGGTGCTCGGGATCCGCTCGGGATCGGACATGGAAAGGGCTGCCGGGAACCGCTCTCCCTCGCCGGCGGGGAGGGCGGGCCGCTGGAAGGGGGCTGTTGAGGCCTTCCGGGCGTCGAGTTCGAAGTCCAGGAAGGCGCTCCTCCTGGTCCTCATCGCGGGAACCCTTCCTTGGATCGTCGGATATGGAGTCCTCCTTCGCCTGCGTCATCAGGACCGGGAGCGGGAGATGGCCGGACCTCTCCGGCAGGCCCAGGTGGACCTGGCCGGTGCCGAAGAGGCTCGGAAGGATCCCACCCTTCCCCGGGCCGCCGCGGGGCGAGCCGCCTCCTTCGCCCTGGAGGGCTTCCGTCAGGTCCTCGTCATTTCCTCGGGAGATTGCCGGGAGGCCTGGCTGGGTGCGGGCCGTTCCTACGAGATCCTGTCGGAGGACGGCCTCGCCGAGCAGCATTATCGGAAGGCGGAACCCCTGCCGGCCGCACGAGTCGGGCTTTCGCGAATCTGGCTCCGCCGGTTCTTCGACGGAGACCGGTCCTTCGACTGGAGGGGCGACGCCCGGCAGCGACTCCTCAAGATGGACCCGGTGCATCCGGATGAGGAGGCCGGCGTCCTCCGGGCGTATGTCGAAGGTCGTTGGGAGGAAACGCTCTCCGCGGGGCTGGCCTGGTCCGCGCGAGACCCCGGGAACGACGTGATCCAGCTGGCGGTCGCGCTGGCCGCGCTCGAACTGGGGAGATTCGACCAGGCGCACCGGGCGCTCGATCTGGCCGAAGGCCTCCGTTCACCGCGGGCGACCCTTCTCTACTACCAGGGACTGGCCTTCGCCGGTGAGGGCCAGAAGGAGCGCGCCCGGGAGGCCTTCACCGCCGCTCTCGAGGCGTCCCCCCCCTCCTGGGGCTTCAGCTTGGACGCCCAGGTCCACCGCGACCGGCTGGGCCGCTAGTCCGCTCCGGTCCGGAGATTCGCCCGACCCCACGGAACTCGCCGGGGGAGGGCTGATTGCCGGGCGGGGGGGTCATGGAGGCGTCGCTCACACCGGTGGGGTTCCCGGGAGCTGTCCCCGCCCCATTATTCCGCTCCCTCCCGGTCCAGAACGTGACATAATGGAGCGGCATGAGCGATGTGGGATCGATCACCGGCCAGCCCCCCAGCCCTCCAGCACCCGACCTTTCCGTCCAGGTCCCGGTCTCCGTCCTCAAGAAGGCCCTGGATCTTCAGAAGGAGACGGCGACGTTGCTCCTGCAGTCGCTCGGGGTGGGCCGGAACCTGGACATCCAGGCCTGATGACGAAGGCTCGCGCCCGCGCCCCCCTGGCGCGAATCCCCGGCTCCCGGAATCCCGGCATCCCCCGTGCGACGAGGTCTGGCTACCGGAACTGTCCCGCGTAGTCCGCGCAGCGCGCCATGATCGAGTAGATCACCCGCCCCACCCGCTCCTCTTTCGCGAAATCGATCCTCTCGAGCGTGTCTTTGGGAGTGTGGTAGTCCGCGTGAAGCCCCCCCGTGAAGAAGGCCGCAGGCACGCCGCGTTCCATGAAGGGCCAGTTGTCGCTACGCCGGATCAAGTTGTCCGCCGCGCTCCAGTCGAACTTGACGCCGAACGGCTCTTCCGACTCCCGGATCGCCGCCGCCCAGATCGGGTACTTCGGCTGCCCGGCCTCGTCCTTCTCCAGGCAGACGATGATCTGCCGGGGATCGTTCCGGCCCACCATGTCGATGTTCAGCATCGCCGCGCACGCGCTCACGTTGAGCGTCGGCGCCGCCATCCAGGCCTTCGAGCCGAAGAGGCCCAGCTCCTCCCCGTCGAACCAGAAGAAGACGATCGACCGGTGGAATCGGCGCTTCGCCGCCGCCTGCGCCACCTCGAGCAGGACCGAGGTGCCGCTCGCGTTGTCGTCCGCCCCGCGGCGGATCTCCCCCTCCGGATTCCGGCCCAGGTGGTCGTAGTGGGCCGCCACCGCGATCCACTCGTTGTTCCCGTCCGTCCCCGGCCACATCGCCACCACGTCCTTCATCCCCTTGTCTCCGAACGGGTAGAAGAAGCCCCCCGCTTTCCCCGCGGGCTTTAGCCCGAGCCGGCGGCATTCGCCCTCGAGGTAGGCTGCCGCCTTGAACCCGCCAGGGGAGCCGGCCTGGCGGCCCTCGAGCTCGTCCGAAGTGAGATACGCCTGGTGGCGGCGGAGGTCGTCGGCCCGGATCGACTCCAGGATCGCGCCCGTCTCCGGAGGTTTCGAACATGACGCGAGGATGAGGAGGACCAGCGCCGTGGCCATCGGCGGAGACATCCTACTGGCCCTTCCGGAGGTAGTCCTCGCCGAACTTCACCAGGCGGGCCACCAGATCGCTGCAGGCCTCCTCCTGGGAGCTGGCGCGGTCGATCATCTTCCGGTGCATGTCGCCGATCAACTCGCCGTCGAGCTTGCCGAGCTCGTGGATCGCGGCGGAGGTGTGCTGGAGGATGTAGTCGATGAGCGAGCGTTTCTCGATGACGACGTTGCCGTCGGCCTCGAGCATCACGCCCTTGTCCTCGTCGCGCAGGATCGGTTTTCCCCGGCCGTACCGGTCGTAGATCTCCTCCATCAGGCGGTCGACGGGGGCGATGTGCTGCTTGTGGACCCTCCGGAGCGCCTCGACCGCCGCCCGGTTCGGCTGGACCTGCTTGAGCAGGGCCTCGTAGCGGTTCTTCACCTCCCCCTCCGCGCCGCCCACGAAGTCCCGGGCGACGTCCAGCGTCTCGACGGCGCGGAAGAAGTCCTTGAGCGCGATGTTGGTCGCCGCCCGGGTCAGGAGCTCCTCCGCGATCGACGAACGCGGGGCGTCATCGAGCGTGAAGACCTTGCTGGCGTAGAGCTCGGTGAGCTGCTCCAGCACCTTCGGAAGCGGCCACCGCTTCTTGGGATCCTTGTCGCGCGCCGCCTCGATCACGGCCTCGAGCTTGGGCGCGATCTCGGCGCGGAAATGGTGTACCCGGTTGGGGTGCGGGTCGGTCGAGGAGAGCCGGAGCTTGAGCTCGTCCCGGCTCATCGGCTCGTAGGGGAGCCGCCCCGCCGCGAGCACCCAGAGCATCGTCCCGAGCTGGTAGACATCGCTCGCGAACGTCGGCACCCCCCCGTCGAGCTGTTCGGGGGCGAGGAACTGGAGGCCCTCGGACGAGGGCCGGGGCGGGACCCCGAATCCGCCGATCTTCACGATGCCCTTCGCACGGCCCTTGCGCACATCCTCCTCGGACGGATCCTCCACGAGCACGTTCACGGGCTGAAGGTCGCCGTGGACCACGTCGTGCTGGTGGGCGTGGGTCAGGGCCTGGGCCAGCTGGCAGCCGATGTGGGCGATGGCGGCGATCGGCAGGGGGCCCAGCCGCTTCTCCACGCGGCGGCGGACGATGTGCTCCAGCGTCTTCCCCCGGAACGCCTCGAAGAAGAGGCAGGTCCCGAGCGCCGGGTCGACGAGGCAGGCGTAGCGGCGGAGAATGCCGCGATGGTTCAGCCGCTTGAGCGCCTCGTCCTCGGCGCGGTCGGCCCCCTTCTTTCCGTAGACCTTGACGCGGACGACGGGGTTCTCGAGAAGCCGGGTGTCGATCGCGCGGAGGTATTTCTCGCGGAGCTCCGCGGCGCGCGAAGGGTTGGTGCGCGCCTGGTCCCGGCACTCCTGCCAGAGTTCCTCGGCCTTGGCGCGGATGGTCCGGGCGTCCTCCTCGTCCTCCACCTTCTGACCGATCGTGAACCGGATCGGGAGGCCGAAAAAGCCGGGGTCGCTCTCGCCGGCGACCATCAGCTCGCCGATCAGCCCCGGGCTGTTGTGGATTCTTCCCTGGAAGACGTGGGCCGGCGACACGGGGCCGACGTACTGGTCAAGTACCGCGATCTGCTGGTGCAGCGTGAGCGGCAGCTGGACCTTCCGCACGCGTGTCCGTTCCATAGCTTCGAGGGCCCCAGTATACAGGCATCATCGGCCGATTCGATGCGTGTTCCGGAGTGTAACGCACCCGTTAATCGTTGAAGCGCCGGAGCGCCGCCCCTATACTGGATCGAGGCGAGCCCCTTCCTGAAGAGTTGAACTCCATCCCGATCGACTCGAGGACAGTTTCTCCGGACCCAGGAGGTGTGGCATGAACCGGCCCAACCCGACCCGGC
>Ga0222749_10001380_pt1 | contig 12406 bp, 10 predicted proteins | sample IncBWH2Mmetat_FD_197234 | JGI IMG/M metagenome (GOLD analysis project Ga0222749, IMG submission 197234) | Metatranscriptome of lab incubated forest soil microbial communities from Barre Woods Harvard Forest LTER site, Petersham... | ecosystem: Environmental > Terrestrial > Soil > Temperate...
CGCTGCCTACGCCAGCGCGCGGCGCATGCGCCGCCGCCTCGCGATTGGCGGACACTTCAGGGCCGGGGGTGGGGACGGCGGCGGACACGGAGCGATCGGGTAAACCGACCGGTATCTGCTCGTCCACACGGAGGCTACCGGCCACGAGATAAGCGCAAACAATCAGCGGCAAGACCGAGAGCAGGGCGACAAGAGCGTAGAGCCTCGTTGCCAGGGACCGCTCCGCTCGCCTCGTCCCTTCAAGCGGTATCATCCGCCTTTCTCCAACAATATCCGAAGCCGTTGTAGTTCTCGATTTCGTCGAAGGCAGGATCCAGCGTGCTGAACTTGCGGCGGATGCGCTTGATTGCGGATCGGACGTTCGCCCGATATCCATGTTCCCCAATCCCTGCAATAAATCCCGCGTAGTGCAAGCAGTCGTAGATGGCTCGGTAGGTCACATAGCGGCCGGCCTTCGACGCCAGCAGATGCACCATCTTGAATTCCCCGAGAGTGAGGCCAACGTCCACCTCGCCCCACGTGGCCCGGCTGATGCTCTGCTTGAGAACGAGCTTGCCGCGCACCAGAAGCTCTTCGGACCCGGGCTGGGCGGCAGATCCGACGGTGCCGACCACCCGCTTCAACCGCCTGACGACAACCTCCACACCACGCGTCTTGTCGATGAAATCGATCGCGCCGCAGTCGAAGGCCAGGCTTTCATTCGCCGGCAAGGCGTGGCCGGTCAGGAAGACGACCGGCAAGTTCACCCCGCGACGGCGTAACTGGGGAAGCAGGTCGATGCCCGACGTCCTGGGAAGAGCCCAGTCCAGAACAATGACATCAGCGTCAACGGCCAATTCGATGGAACCGAGCAGCGAGGCGCCATCGGCAAAGCTCCGGATGGCGAAACCACGCCCCACCAATTCCCGCTCAAGGACCTCACGATAATAATCGTCGTCTTCGACGAACAGGATGCGGATGGCACCCGGCGTGGCGGTATCCAGGCCGGCTTCGGTTGGAAGGGCCATTCCATTTCGCGCCGACGCATCTGCTGCCGGCACAACCGTCACAACATTTTGCATTCCCCTCACCCCGAACTGTAAGCCAAGCTGGAGTTCCCCCCGGAACAGAAAGTCAAGCTGGCAAGAGCTTTCGTATTCAAGCACAATAACCAAACGACGTTCGCAAGAGTACTGTCGAGGTGGAAAATCACAATTAGATCACAACTATGACAGCGTCGCGACGGCGGGGCCTTCCCGCCGGTGTGTGAACGGTTGGCGTGACTAAGGGCCTGACGGCCTCATCGCGCCGAAACAAGGGCGCTCGCGTACGCGTAAAACCTGGCCGCATGCCGAAGGCGCTTGATTGCGCCGACTAGTACGAAGCGGTACTCGCGCTTCCCGACCAGGTGATAGACTAAATGGCTCCGCCACGACCGGACTCTTCGGTAGTCGACCCTACGTTGGTTAAACCCTCATGAGCGCTCGGCGCAGCTATTGCTCGGGTTTGAGGCGAAATACCTTGAGTTCGGGAAACCGGACTACAGGCAAATCCGAAAAGCGGTTGGCAGTGTCCCGTATGTTCATGTTCAACGGTGCCGCCCGAAGGTCAGCTTCCCGTTCTCCCGTTTGTCGATGCCGAAGCAAACCTAAGGAGCAGGCACAGGGATCGGCAGGATACTCGATACCTTCCACCCGGTTGGGGTCTTGCGCAGGATCTGGTTCATGAGGAATTGCGTCGATTGAGACGCCTGGCCAGAAGCTCCGATCGTAAAGGTGACGGGAACGTAGAGTTGCGCAACACCTTCTCCAATAATGACCACCTTGAGCCCCGAAAGGTCCGGCGCGAGCTGCCAAGTGCCCTGGTACAGTGCGGCGAACCGCTTCATCGCAGCATCACGACCCCATATGGCCGTACCGCGCGTGATCCAGAGGAAGTCGGACGCGTCGATCAGAAGGCCGCTCACCTCCTTCTCATCATGGGCGTTCTGGGCGGCAACGAAGCGCTCGAATGTCGATCGCACCTCATCTTCCTGGGTCGCGGCCTCACTTCCACCCCCGAGTGACCCCAGCATCAGCACCAGGCAGGCCGTGGCTGCCACTCTGTGGAGGCGTCCAAACAGATGGTCTTCCTGTTCATCGAGTCCAAACCGCATGACAACTTCCCCTGACCGTTGGTCAATGCCACAATGTCGGAGCGAGGCTGCTGGCGTCCTTGGAAATTTCCTAAATCTTTGCTGGTGTTTTGCGGGAAGGCGGAATGACCGCCAACAAGGCCCAAATTTTCGAGTTTGGCGACTTCGTCCTCGACCCGGCGGAGCGGTTGCTCCTGCTGCGCGGCCGACCGTTGCGCCTCACGCCAAAAACTTTCGATCTGCTGGTCGCGCTCGTACGTCATCGCGGCCACCTCGTATCCAAGGATCAGCTTCTCGACGAAGTGTGGCCCAGCACATTTGTCGCCGAGGTCAATCTCAGCGTGAACATCTCGACCTTGCGGCGTTTGCTCGGACGCAATCGCGGCCGGCAAAAGTTCATTCAGACCGTGTCCAAACGTGGTTACCGCTTTGTAGCACCGACCAAGACGAGTGGGCGTGCGACAACCCTGTTCCTCCGCACGGGCGCGCCGCGTTCGCGGCCACCCTCCCGGGATACAGGAAGGGAGGACGCTCACCGCGCGTACCTGCAGGGCCGCTACTGCTGGAGCCGGCGGACCGTCGAGGGGCTCGACAGCGCAATCCAGCACTTTTGGCGCTCGCTTGCGTTCGATGCACGCTATGCACCGGCTTACGCCGGTCTCGCAGATGCGAGTGCAGCGCAAGGCTATCTGAGCTACGTCGCACCTTCCGACGCCTTTGCAATGGCGCGGCGTCATGCGGCAACTGCGCTCAGCCTCGACGATACGCTCGCAGCACCTCATGCTTCGATTGGCTATGTCAATCTGTACCATGACTGGGATTGGAGCAGCGCCGAGAAGGAGTTTCGCCGCGCTATCTCCCTCGACCGTCAAGGCGCGGAAGCCCACCAATGGTTCAGCACCTTCCTACTGGCAGCAGGGCGACCGGCGGAGGCCTATCGAGAACTGGAGCTGGCGCATGCGCGAGACCCGCTTTCTCTCGCAATCAACAGCGATCTCGGCTTCCTCCACTACTACACGCGGCGCTACAACGACGCGATCAAGCAAACGGAGGCCGTTCTGGAGATGAATGCCGAGTTCCCGGCGGCGCATCTTTGGAGGGGACGAGCTTCGCAGGAACTAGGACACTACGACGACGCAATTGCCTCGTTTCAGCGAGTCGACAATCTGTTGAGCGGCTGGCCGGTTTCCATCGCTGCACGCGGGCACGCTCAAGCAGTCGCCGGCCGCGTTGGGGCAGCCCAGGAGACGCTGGCGGAATTGCGTCAGCTTGCGACCCGTAAATTCGTTACATCGTATGGCGTTGCCCTCATCTATGCGGGCCTCGGCGAAATCGACGCTGCCTTCACCTGGCTGGACCGGGCCTTCACCGAAAGGTCGAACTGGCTGGTTTGGCTGCGCCTTGACCCGCGCTGGGAAAATTTGCGGGCGGATCCGCGCTTCCCGAAGCTGGTTCGCAGATTGCACTATCCGACATGGCAGGGCTGACTCTTGGAATCTGCCCCTGCTGGTGCCGTTCAAGGGTCACGCTCCGGGAGTGTTCCAGGGCACCAAGCCTGCCGACCGGCCCCTACGCGGCGTGGACGGCCTTGGTCGGGAAAGTGGCATGGGTGATCGACACCGTCGTGCCGAGCGGTCCGGCCGACGTCGCGACCTGGGCATCGAGCTGCTGGGAAAGCGCCTTGACGATACCGGTGCCGAGGCCGGATTTGCCCTGGGCGAAGACGCCGTCGGGCTTGCCGATCCCGTCGTCGGAGACCGACAGCTTCCAGTTCGTGCCGGCCCTGTCATAGGCGACGGTGATCTGGCCCTTGGCCTTCACTTCGGGGAAGGCATGCTTCAGGGCATTCATCACGAGCTCGGTCACGATCAGGCCGAGACTCTCGGCCTGGCGGGATGAGGCGCTGCCGCCTTCGCCGACCACCTTGAGCGAGATCGGCCGCGTGTCGCCGATCATCGAGGTCGCAAGGCTGGCGCACAGCTTCTCGAGATAAGGCGCAATCTCGACCGACCCGGTGGCCTCGGCGGCATACAGCTGCTTTTGCACGGCCGCCACCGACATGACCCGCTGGTGGGCATCCTCGAGATGGAGACGCGTCTCCTTCGACTGCACCGCGCGCGCCTTCATCAGCAGGATGCTGGCGATGATCTGCAGGCTGTTGGCCACCCGGTGCTGCAGTTCCTCGAGCAACACACCCTTCTGCCGCAACAGGTCTTCCTTTTCGCGCTCCAGGACGCGCTGCGCGGTAATATCCTCGATGCCGAGCAGAATGGCCTTGTTTGCGCCTTCCTTGTAGAACAGCTGGCGGGCATTCAGGCGCATGGTGCGTCGTCCGAGGTCGGGGAATTCATGCTCGACCTCATAACCCTCCATCACACCGTGCTCGGGAATGATGTTTTCCAGCAGCACCCGGAGCTTCGGGATGTCCCATTGGCCGGCGCCCAGCGCGTAGAGCAGCCGGCCCTGGGTGTCCTCGGCGCCGACCTTGAAAGCCGAATAGAAGGAGCGGCTCGCGGCGATCACGCGCAGCTCCTCGTCGAGGACGATCATGGGCTCGCGGACGGTGTCGACAATGCCCTGGGCGAGCGCCCACGCATCGGCGAGGGCGGTAAATTGTTCCCTGATGCCTGTCTGCTGCACGAAGCCTCCGCAAATTCATCGCCAGGCTCGAAGGACGACCTGGAAGAAATCTAACCCGGCAGCATAGGGCCCAGGGGTGGCGTGTCTGCTCACTATTGACCACCCCAGGCGGAGGATCCTACGCGTGTTGCGGGGATGCCACCCTTCAACCAAAAGACGCGAAACGGACCGAATAGCCACTTTTCGTTGTGTGGCCCGGGAACGATCGTGATACGATTCCGTTGGCTCCGAATGAACACCTCCCCCTCACCGGCCGTCGTTATGGTCGTCGACGACGATGCGCTGGAGCGCATGGGCGCCTCCGACATGTTCGTCCATGCAGGATACCGGGTCCTCGAAGCCGGAAGCGCCGACGAGGCCCTGCGTCTATTCGAGGCGAACGCGGACATCAGGGTGCTCTTCACGGATGTCAGCATGCCCGGATCGATGAGCGGGGCCGACCTGGCCCGCGATGTCGCCAGGCGCTGGCCCGCAATCGGCATCATCATGACGTCGGGCCGGCCGCGACCCGACAAGCTGCCGTCGAGCACGCGCTTTCACGACAAGCCGTATGAGCCGACGGCCGTGCTTCGGCAGGCAACCGCCATGACAGCCACCGCCATGACGACCACCGCCATGACGGGCGGGAGCGGCTGACTCCCCGTCGTGGGGAGATGCTGGTGAGTTGTCCGTGATCGTCCTTCGAATGGGTGTTTGACTCGCCGATCTCCACCAAGGAGGCGTGTCGCGCGCGCTGCGTGCCGGATAAGGCGATGGCGATTCCAGCGCGCATGCGCCAGACTGGGACAGGCGGTTCTACGGAGACATCGGCTTGACGGTCGCCCCGGCACAGTCGTTCGACGCGAGCAACGCGCCGTCGGGTCGGAGCCTGCATGCCCTCGACGGCGTCAATTTCTTCGTGGCTGCTTCGCTGGCCGGCTTCGGGCCGTTCGTCGCCCTGGTTCTCGGGGCCGAGGGCTGGTCGCAAGAGAGTATCGGCCTTGTGCTGAGTGCCGGCGGCGGCGCCGGGCTGTTGGCCCAGTTGCCGGGCGGCGCGCTTCTCGATGCCGCCCGGTCGAAGAGGCTCCTGGTCGCCGTCGGCACCGTCATGGTGGGCCTGAGCGCGCTGATCATCGCCCTGTGGCCGCAGTTCGTGCCGGTCTCGGCAGCCCTGATGTTCCAGGCCATCACCGGCGGATTTCTCGGGCCGGGAATCGCCTCGATAAGCCTCGGTTTGGTCGGCCACCACCTGCTGGCGGAACAACTCGGGCGCAATCAGCGCTTCAAGTCGACCGGCAGCCTGGCCGCGGCGGGACTTTTCGGCGTGCTGGGATATTACCTGTCGAACCGCGATATCCTGCTCTCGACCGCCCTGTTCGTGCTGCCGGCGCTGCTCGCCATCGCGAGCATCCGTGCCAGCGACATCCACTTCGGACGCTCCTGCGGCGCACCCGATCACCACGACTTCACGCAGCCTCCCCGAGTCCTCCTGCGAGCCCTGTGGCAGAACCATTCCCTGCTGATCTTCGCCGGTTGCCTGTTCCTGTTTCAGCTCGTCGATGCCTCGATATTGCCGTTGATGGGCGGAGCCCTCGGCCACAGCGAGGGAAGCAGCTCCGCCCTCGTCCTGTCCGGCCTCGTCATCGTGCCGCAAATCATCGTCGCCCTGTGGGCGCCGTGGACGGGCCGGCAGGCCAAGGCCTGGGGGCGCCGCCCGCTGCTGCTGATCGGGTTCGCCGCCTTGCCGATCCGCGCCGTGCTGTTCAGCGCGATCACCGACCCGGTGCTTCTCGTCGGGGTGCAAATTCTCGACGGGGTCAGCGGGGCCGTGCTGGGCGTCCTGCAGGCCCTGGTGATTGCCGACCTCACCCGAGGCACCGGCCGGTTCAATCTGGCCCAAGGTCTCGTGGGCGCGGTGTCCGGGATCGGCGCTTCGATCAGCACCACACTGTTCGGCCTGATCGCCGAGACGCTTGGCCGCGCCGGCGGCTTCCTTGTCATGACCCTCGTCGGGTGCGTGGCATTTGCTATCGTGTGGGCTCTCATGCCGGAGACGAAAGACCCGGTCCGGCCTGCGTAGCGGGCCGTGCCGGGCCGGACGACAGGCGGCGGTCCGGCGACGCCGGCGAGCGCAGAGGGCGCGCGGCCAAACAGGGGAGACTCCTATGGCGTTCAGGGTACAGGTCGGGCCCCCGCAGATCTCCATCCATCAGGGCCAAACGGTGTTGATCACCGAGGAGGATGGACAGATCAAGTGGCCGAGCGAGAAGGGACTCTACTTCTTCGATACAAGGATGGTCAGCGACTGGACGATCTATGCCAACGGCGTGCCCTGGCAACCGCTGAGCGGCGGCGCCATCAGCCACTACGCCTCCCGCATTTTCCTCAGCAATCCGACCATAGAGAGCGAAAGCGGCGTCATCCCGGCACGCACGCTGGGCCTCGTCATCGGACGATCGATCAGCGGCGGCATGCATGAAGACCTCGACCTGACCAACGACAGCATGAAGCCGGTGAGGTTCCAGCTGGAGATCGCCCTGCGCTGCGACTTCGCGGATATTTTCGAAGTGAAATCGGGCCGCATCGTGCGCCGCGGCCGAATCAACACCGAGTGGTCCCCGTCGCTGCAGCATCTCAATACGACCTACGGGAACAAGGACTTCAGGCGCGCCGTCCGATACGCCGTGGCGAACGCGTCGACCAAGGCCGTCTACGCCAACGGCCGCTTGAGTTTCGAGGTGGCCCTCGAGCCCGGCGAGGCATGGCACTGCTGCCTGCTGTATACGCTGACTGATGGCGACCAGAATTTCGCGCCTCCGACGGACTGCATCGGCCTCAGCCACACCTCGCACCACGCCGAGTCGATGGCCGACTGGCTGCAGAGAGTCGTCAAGATCCAGACCAGCAACGAGGAGTTCTACCGCCTGTTCCGCCAGGCGCTCGAGGATATGGCGGCGCTGCGCCTGCCGATCCCGGGCACGGATCACATGGTCTTCCTGCCGGCCGCCGGACTGCCGTGGTTCGTGGCGCCCTTTGGACGCGACAGCCTGATCGTCTCGCTGCAGAACATTCTGGTCTATCCGGAGTTTGCCTCCGGCGCCCTGGAGATCCTCGGCTCCCTGCAGGCGCGCGATGACGACGCCTACCGCGATGCCGAGCCCGGCAAGATCCTGCATGAGATGCGATACGGCGAACTGGCGCATTTCAAGCTGATCCCGCACACGCCCTACTACGGCACCGCGGACGCGACACCGCTCTACCTGATCACCCTGCATGCCGCCTGGCGGGCCACCGGCGAGCGGGCCCTCTTGCAGCGGCATCTCGAAACCGCGGAAGGATGCCTGTCATGGATCGACAAGTATGGCGATCGCGACGGCGACGGCTTCCAGGAATACCAGACACGCTCGCCGGTCGGTTACGAGAACATGGGCTGGAAAGATTCAGGAGATTCGGTCGTGTATCCCGACGGCTCCCTCGTGAAAGGCCCCAAGGCGCTCTGCGAGCTTCAGGGTTATGTCTACAGTGCCTGGATCCGAATGGCGGAAGTGTTCGATGCCCTGGGAAAGCCGGACCGCGCACAGGCGCTGCGCGCGAAAGCAGCCGCCCTGTTCGATCGGTTCAACGAAGCCTTCTGGGACGAAGAGCTCGGCTTCTACGCCTATGCGCTCGACGGCGACAAGAAGAAGGTCCTGACAGTTGCCTCCAATGCCGGGCACTGCCTGTGGTCCGGCATCGTGCCCGCCGAGCGGGCCAAGAAAGTCGTGGAACGCCTCGTGGCGCCGGACATGTGGACGGGATGGGGGATCCGCACCCTGTCGGCGGATCATCCCGCCTTCAATCCTTATAACTATCAGACGGGTTCGGTGTGGCCGCACGACAACGCCATCATCGCGGCCGGCTTCAAGTTCTACGGCTTTGGCGCCGAGGCGGCGCGCATCGCGCACGACATCAGCCGAGCAGCCGGCCATTTCCCGGCCAACCAATTGCCGGAGCTGTACACCGCGTTCCAGCGCGACGAGACCAACTTCCCCGTGCAATATATCGGGGCCAACGTGCCACAAGCCTGGGCGGCGGGCTCGAGCTTCATGCTGACTCAGGCGCTGCTGGGTTTCCTGCCGGATGCGCCGCGCAACAAGCTGTATGTCGACCCGTTGCTGCCCGGATGGCTGCCCGACCTGACGGTGCAGGACCTCCGCATCGGCAAGCACAGGATGGATATCCGCTTCTGGCGCGAGGGCGAGCATACCGAGTTTGAGGTGATCGGGGGCGACCCCAAGCTGGTCGAGCGCTGCGACATGGCGTCGAAGATCGCGCAGCTCAGAATCGCCTCCGACCCAATTTAGGCGATGGCGGGTACCGTGCTGGGCTTCGGCGTGAAGTTCGAGGGCGCGAGCGTTCGTCGCAAGATCGCTCGACGCCGGTGCCTTTGGGGGCCCTGGCGTTGACTCGCCGGAACCGGCTCCCTAAGCTTTTGCCAACGGCCTGATCGCGCCGAAACAAGGGCGCTCGCGTACGCGTAAACCTGGCCGCATACAGGAAGGGGTAACGCGATGGCTGGGATCGCCCGTTCAAGCTCACGTCGTGACGTGCTCAAGATTTCCGCACTGGCCGGCGTCGGCACGCTGCTGGGCGGCGGCCCGGGACAGGCCGCGCCCAAGAAGCTCACGCTGATGCACGAAAGCTCGTTCATCCCGCCCTACGACGCCTATGTGAAAAGCACCTTCGCGCCGGCCTACGAGAAGCTGACGGGCATCAAGGTGGACTACGAGGTGGTGAGCGTCGGCAGCCTGCTGACCCGCGTCACCACCGCGGCAGAGAATGCGAGCGGCCCCGACCTGACCGCGATCGGCTTCAACTGGGCCTTCCTGTTCGACGACAAGTTCGTCGACGTGAGCGACATCGCGGCGGAGATCGGCAAGGAAAGCGGCGGCTGGTACGAATCGGCGCAGGAAGCGGTGGTGGTCAACGGCAAGTGGAAGGCGATCCCGTTCGGCAACATCGGCCAGCTGATGAACTGGCGCACCGACTGGTTCAAGGAGGCCGGCTACGACAAGTTCCCGGATACCTGGGACGAGCTCCTGGAGGCCGGCATCAAGCTGAAGAAGGCCGGCCACCCGTTCGGCTTCGAGCTGGGCCACGGCTTCGGCGACAATCACGGCTGGCTCTATCCGCTGCTGTGGTCCTACGGCGGCCGCGAGGTCGACGCCGACGGCAAGACCATCGTGATCGATTCCGACGAGACCGCGCGGGCGATCGACTTCTGCCGCAAGTTCTTCAAGGAGACCATGTTCGAGGACTGCCTGGGCTGGACCGACGTCAGCAACAACAAGGCGTTCCTGTCGGAGCAGATCTCCTGCACCAACAACGCCGAATCGATCCTGTGGTCGGCCAAGAAGGACTTTCCGGAAATCGCCAAGGTGACCGACCAGTCGGAGAATCCGAAGGGGCCGAAAGGCCGCTTCCACATGCTGAACCCGCTCTGCCATTCGGTGTTCGCGCATACCCCGGATCCCAAGGCGGCCAAGGACTTCCTGCGCTGGCTGATGGCGCCGCCGCAGGCCGGCGCCTGGTACGACATCGCGGTCACCTACTACCAGCCGTTCCTGCACGCCTACGACGACGCGCCGATGTGGAAGGTCGAGCCGCGCAACCTGCCCTACCGCGACGCGCTCAAGACCGCGCACTTGCCGGGCTGGCCGGCGCCGCTCAGCCGGGCGCAGTCGGAGACCATCGCCAAGTTCGTCGTCATCGACATGTTCGCCAAGGCCTGCGCCGGCAAATCCACCAAGGAGGTGATCGCCGACGCCCAGGGGCAGCTCAAGCAGATCTACAGGGCGACCTAGGCGGATGACGGCTGTCCTCGCGCCGGCGGCGGTCAGCCGGCGCTCCGCCCTCTCGTTCGGACGCTGGCTCGAGCGCGAGGGCGCGTTCGGCTGGCTGATGGTGGCGCTGCCGGTCGCGTTCCTGGTGGCGCTGGTCGGCTATCCCTTCTTCTACGGCATCTGGATCAGCCTGCAGGACCGGCAGGTGGCGAAGCCGGGCGTGTTCGTCGGCTTGGACAATTTCATCGCCGATTGGCACAACCCGGTGTTCTGGCAGGTGGTGGTCAACACCATCGTCTACACCGCGGCGGCGACGCTCCTGAAGATGGTGGGCGGCCTGGGGCTCGCCCTGGTGATGAACCAGGACTTCCGCTTCAAGAACCTGACGCGCGCGCTCTTGCTGCTGCCGTTCATCGTGCCGACCGTGCTGTCGACCATCGCCTGGCAGTGGATCCTCGACCCCGCCTTCAGCGTGGTCAACTGGGCGCTGATGGCGACCGGCCTCGCCAATCCCGGCCCGAGCTGGCTCGGCAATCCGTACCTGGCGATGTTCTCGCTGATCATGGTCAACACCTGGCGCGGCCTGCCGTTCTACGCCATCACCCTGCTGGCCGGCCTGCAGACGATCCCGCTCGAGCTCTACGAGGCGGCGACCATCGACGGCGCAGGCCGCTGGGGCCGCTTCCGCTACGTCACCCTGCCGCTCCTGAAGCCGATCATCTTCATCGTCACCATGTTCTCGGTGATCTTCACCTTCTCCGACTTCCAGCTGATCTACGTGCTGACCCGCGGCGGGCCAGCCAACGCCACCCATGTCTTCGCCACCTACGCCTTCGACGTCGCCATGGGCGCCGGCCAGTTCGGCCAGGGCGCCTCGATCGCGCTTTCCATGGTGCCGCCGCTGGCGCTGATCATCCTCGCCATGGCGATCTACCTGCGGCCGGCCAAGTCATGACGGTCGAGCGCCGTGGCTGGCAGACGCGCCTGCTGACGTTGTGGCTGCCGCTCGGCGCGTCGTTGTTCTTCGCGCTGTTCCCGTTCTACTGGATGGCGATCACCTCGCTGAAATCGAACCAGGAGCTCTATAACCGCAAGATCATGCCGCTGATCGTGCATCAGCCGACGCTGAAGCACTATGTCGACCTGCTGACCGAAACCAGCTTCCTGCTGTGGACCTGGAACACGTTGCTGGTGGCGGTGACGTCGACGGCGATCTCGCTGGTGCTGGGCGCCATGCTGGCCTATCCGCTGGCGCGCCTGCGCTTCGCCGGCGCGACACTGGTTTCCTTCGCCGTCGCCGCGACCTATCTGGTGCCGCAGCCGCTCCTGTTCGTGCCGCTGGCCGACCTGATCAACCGGCTCGGCCTGGGCGACACACTGACCGCCGTGATCCTGACCTACCCGACCCTGCTGGTGCCGTTCTGCGCCTGGCTGCTGATGGGCTACTTCCGCACCGTGCCGCTCGAGCTCGAGGACGCCGCCCGCATCGACGGCGCCAGCCGGCTGCAGACCCTGGTCAAGATCGTCCTGCCGATGTGCGGCCCAGGCTTCATCTCGGCCGGCATCTTCGCCTTCACCCTGTCGCAGAACGAGTTCCTCTACGCGCTGATCTTCCTGACCAAGACCGAGGTGCGCACGGTGCCGGTGGGCGCCATCGCCGAGCTGGTGAAGGGCGACGTCTTCTACTGGGGCCAGCTGATGGCGGCGGCCCTGCTGGGATCGATTCCCGTCGCCATCATCTACTCGTTCTTCGTCGAGCACTATGTCTCCGGCCTGACGGCGGGGGCGGTGAAGGGGTAGCGCGAACAAAAAAGGCGGCCCGCAGGCCGCCTTTTACTCGAGCTGTCTGCAG
>Ga0222749_10001381_pt1 | contig 12395 bp, 10 predicted proteins | sample IncBWH2Mmetat_FD_197234 | JGI IMG/M metagenome (GOLD analysis project Ga0222749, IMG submission 197234) | Metatranscriptome of lab incubated forest soil microbial communities from Barre Woods Harvard Forest LTER site, Petersham... | ecosystem: Environmental > Terrestrial > Soil > Temperate...
CACGAATCCGATGTGCGCGCCGGCGAGGCCGCGCCGGAGCGCCTCGAGCGCGGGGAGCGTGTTGATGACGTCGCCCACGGCGCTCAGACGGACGAAAAGGATTCGGGGGTTCGCCGGCCGGGTCACGGCCGGCCCTTGAGGATGTTGATGGGCGCCATCTCCTTCAGTCGGCAGTTGCCCAGGGGGACGACAAACGTGTCCACCAGCGCGTGCTGGCCGGAGATCACGGCGTGGCTCACCATATCGGTGAAGACCATCCAGGCCCAGAAGGGCTTCATTCGGAATTCCTGGTGCCCCTCCTGGGCCGACTGGAACTCGGGCGTGTCCTTCATGAAATTGTGGAAGCGCCGCATCGCGCGGTCGTAAGGCGAGGAGTCCAGCAGCTTGGCGGGCGGAACCGCGGCCGAGATTGCGTTCACCGCCCCCGTGCGCATGCGGTCGAGCACGCCCTCCTCAAGGTAGCCGTCGCCCCCCGCCCGCGCCACGCCCGCGCGCTGGCCGTACCGGGTGAAGAGGTCCGGGAAGGCGCCCTTCGTGATCCAGACCCGGTCCTCGACCGGATTGACGTTCACGAAAAACCGAAGGATCCGGTCCCCGTGCGTCGCGCCATAGGCGCCCGCATCCACGTGGACGAGCTCGTTGGACGCGTGGGCCGAGAGTTCCCGGCCCTTCTCCTGCATCGGGCGAAAGCTCGAAGTCCCGATCATCCAGCCGGTGGCCAGGGCCGGGATCGCCTTCCCGAGGAACTCCTGGACCCGCCGGCTGTGCTCCTTGAGGATTCCGTTGGTGCGGTCAATGACTCCCTTGTCCCCCTTGATTCCGACGATCCGCTCGCTTTCCGGGTGGTAGCTGATGTTCTTGAGCTTGAGGACCTTCGGCATCTCCTCCCGGAGGAACGAGAGGTCCGCCGCGCCCGGCAGCTCGATGGGGCACTCGGGGAAGGCCACGATCCGCCCCCGTTCGAGCTCGTCGGAAAGGTCGTAAGGCCCGGCCTGCGACAGCTGGGCGCGGGTGAAGGTGCACAACATGGCTGGTCCCAATTGTAGGCCCCACTCCCTGAAAATCAAGAGCGGCCCCTCAGGGAAGGGCGTCCTTAGGCTAGGATCGTCCGTTGACCTTCCGATCCTGATGTGCTACTTTCCCCACGCCTCCCCATGAAACCGAAGATCTCCGCCACGGTCATCTGCAAGGACGAGGAACACAACATCGAGGAGTGCCTCACGAGCGTCTCCTGGTGCGACGAGATCATCGTCGTCGACTCCGGGAGCCGGGACCGGACGGTCGAGATCGCTAAGAAGTTCACGGACCGGGTGGTCTTCCACGAGTGGCCCGGATACATCGCCCAGAAAAACTTTGCGCTGGACCAGGCGACCGGCGACTGGGTCCTCTGCATCGACGCCGACGAACGGTGCACCCCGGAGCTCAAGGAGGCCATCGAGAAGGGGGTCGCGGAATCGGACGGCCTCTCGGGTTTCGAGATGAAGCGGCACGTCAAGTACCTGGGGGCCTGGATCAACCACGGCGGCTGGTACCCCGACTGGAAGTGCCGGCTCGTCCGGAAGGGGAAGGCCCGCTGGCAGGGGGTGGACCCGCATGACAAGCTGATCCCCGACGGGCCGGTTCGGCGCCTCGAGGCCGATCTCCACCATTTCACCTACCGTGATTTCGCCCACCAGATCCGGATCATCAACCACTTTTCCGACGTGATCGTGGCCGAATACGTGAAGCAGGGGCGAAGGCCCTCCCTCCTCCAGGCGGTGTTCCATCCTCCCTGGAAATTTTTCGAGTGCTACGTCTGGAAGCTGGGGATCCTGGACGGGTTTCCCGGGTTCGTCATCGCCGTGGGCTCCGCCTTCTACATCTTCGCCCGGTACGTCAAGCTCTGGGAGCAGGGGAGGGCGGCGAAGTGAGCGCCGCTCACGAGGTCTCCGTCGTCGTCGTGACCTTCAACGGGCGCGAGTTCGTCCCGGCCTGCCTGGAGTCGATCCCCGCCGGGGCCGAGACGATCGTCGTCGACAACGCCTCCTCGGACGGCACGGCGGACCTGGTCCAGGAGCGCTTCCCGAAGGCGTCCCTCCTCCGAAACTCCGTCAATCGCGGCTTCGCCGCCGGGGTCAACCGCGGGATCGCGGCCTCCCGGGGTCGGTACGTCTGCCTCCTGAACCCCGACGCGAAGCTCTCTCCGGGAACGCTTTCCACCCTGGCGGCCTACCTGGATGCCCATCCGGACGTGGGGGCGGCGGCGCCCCAGCTCCTGCATGAGGACGGCCGCCGGCAGAACTCCTTCGACAACTTTCCCTCGTTCGCGACGGTCTTCCTCAACAAGAGCCTGCTCCGACTCTTCCTGCCGGGGCGGTTTCCGAGCAAGACTCAGGAGTGGACCGAACCCCGCGACGTCGAGTCGGTGATCGGGGCCTGCATGATGATAAGACGCGGCCTCCTGGACCGCATCGGCGGGCTCGACGAGGCCTACTTCCTGTTCCTCGAGGAGACGGACTGGTGCCTGCGGGCGTGGCGTGCCGGATCACGCATCGCCTTCGTCCCGGGGGCGACGGCGGTCCACCTCCAGGGAGGGAGCCGTGACACGGTGCGATTCCGAGCGCGGATCGAGTACGTGAGATCGCTCTTCACGTTTTTCCGGAAGCACCGATCCTCCAGCCCGCTCGTCCGCGCCCTGTATCCCTTCAAGAGCCTCCTCGAGGTGATTTTCGGGGTCTTCGGCCTGGCCGCCTCGAGGGGACGGAGGCGATGGGTCGAGACGGTGGCGGTGCTGGGATGGCAGATCCTGGGATGCCCCCGGGGCTTCGGACTCTCCATGGCAGCCGAGCCCCGGTACCTCACCCTCCGGGACAACGCCCGCGTCCTCGAGGAGCACATGGAGGCCTTCAACGAGTTCGAGAACAAGACGAAGCAGCAAAAGCTCATCAAGAACCTGAAACACAAGAAGACCGTCGAATACTCCGCGGCCGGCAGGACCTACCTCGTGAAGATGTACAAGCTCGAGACGATCGGGAGGAAGATCAGGGCCCTCCTGGCGGGATCTAAGGCGGGGCACGAGTTCGAGGTGTCCCTCGAGCTCCAGCGCCGCGGCATCCCGGCCGTCCGGGTCGTGGCGGTGAAGGAGTCGGGAGATCCCCGGTGGGTCGCCTGCGAGAAGCTCGAGGGCTGGGACCAACTCCAGGCGGTCCTCCTCTCGGATCAGACGCCGGCGGGGTTCCGGCGCCGGCTCTGCTTCCAGTATGGGATGTTCGCGCGGCGGCTGCAGGATGCCGGGGTCTGGCAGTACGACTTCAATCCCTCGAACGTGCTCGTACGCGATCGTGAATTGACCCTGATCGACTTTGAGAGGGTGGAGATCCGGCCGCGCGCGCTGAACGAGGGCGACCGCTTCTACCTCCTGGCGAAGATGAACCGACTCCCCAAGCTCTCCAGGACGGACCGAATGCGGTTCCTCACGGGGTATCTCGCCGCGCATTCGGACGAGGGAGGGCGGCTGGGATCCATCGCCGCCGAGATCGCCCGGCGCACGAAGCTCCAGGAGACGGCTGATTCGGAACGGGTCGAGGAGCGATGCGTTTCCGAGAACCGGGACTACGCTCCCTTCGAGTTCGGGGACTCCACGGGCCATTACCTCCGGGTGCGCCCGGAACGGCCCGTGGTCGGAGTGACCCTGGACGAGCTCCGCGCCATGATCGACGGACCGGGGGGACAGCCCGCCGAGGACGCCCTGGAGGAGTGGAAGCGGGCGAACCGCCGGGCACGCGAGGGGGCCGCCCCGCCCGTGGCGGTGATCGTCAAGAAGGGCGAGAGGAAGGGTCGTATCATCTTCCGGACCTGAGGAAAGGGACGACGATGATCTTCGCGGCGATCCTGGCGTGCCTGCCCCGGACGGGGACCCAAGCCACGACGGAGGATCTCCTCCGGGAGAAGCTGAAGTCGCCGTTTCTCTCGAAGGCGCCCTGGGCCACCGACTATGACAAGGCGAGGGAGGCGAGCGCGAGCTCCGGGAAACCCATCCTCGCGTATTTCACCCGGTCCTTTGCCCCCTGCGTCCCCTGCAGCCAGCTCGAAGGCACGGTGCTGCTGACGGGCGAATTTGCGAAGCTCGCGGATCGCTACGTGCTTTTCTGCCACATCACCTCCCAGGCGCAAGGCGAGAAATACCAGGACCTCCTGGCCGAGAAGGGGGGCCAGGGCTGGCCCAGCGTGTTCTTCCTGGATTCCGGCGGAAACGTCCTCGCCCGACACGCAGGCCCGCTCACCGTCGAAGGCATCGACGCCGCGGGCGAGAAGCCCCGTGCGTTCCTTGATCTCAAGAGGAGGTCGGAGAAGGGGGGACCTCCCGAGAAGATCGAATTCATCCTGGCCCGCCTCGAAACGGGTCAGCTCAAGCCGGGCGAAGCGGAGGACGGGATCCGCGGGACCGGAGGGACCCCGAGCGCGGAGCAGAGGAGGCGGCTGGACGAACTGGTCGCGAACGTCGAGGTCGAGGCGATCCTGCGGCCGGTGAAGTCTGAGGAGACGAAGAACGCCGCGGCGAAGACGTGCTACGAGCGTCGGAAGTCGGGGAAGGCCGCGCCCACGGTGGAGCCGTGGCGGGGCGCCTACTGGAACCTGGTCCTTGAACGCGCCCAGTCGGTGAAGGACGTGGAGGTCTTCGAGGAGGCGCTCCAGGTCCTCAAGGAGAAGTATTCAAAGCTCCCGGACGCGCTCAAGTACCTCCGGGACAAGGAGATGTGGCTGAAGAAGCAAAAGGAGAATCCATGATGGGAGAACGGGCCTTTCCATCCAGGACAACCCTGGCTATTTTTGCCCGCGCAACTGGAGGAACTTCAACCGGGTTATAAAAGCATGATCATGACACTCGCGACCCTAGCGCTCCTCTCCTTCCAAGACAAGGATCCCGGATCGACCAAGGAAGCGATGAAACGCGTCCAGTTCCTGGTGGGGGATTGGAAGGCGACGTGGACGCCCGAGGGGAAGGAGGGCTGGGAGGAGATCCAGTCCTGGGAGTACAAGATCGACAAGGAGGAGTACGCCCTGCAATTCACGGTCAAGGACGGCAAATTGCACAAGAGCGGGGTCCTGAGCTACGACCTCAAGAAGAAGGCCTACCATCTCGACCTCGTCCACTTGAACGACAAGAAGTCCGCCTTCGAGGGGAAGCTGTCCGGGAAGGATCTGGTGCTCGACCCGGCGGGCGAGGAGAAGGGCCCCCAGGAGAAAATCAGCTACACCTTCCTGCGGGACAACCGGTTCATCGGCGACACCCAGAAGCGCGAGCCGGGCGCAAAGATCTGGTCGAACACGGCCTCCATCCAGTTCACCAAGCAGGGCGTCCCGTTTGTCCGGTCCGAGGCCCCCAAGTGCATCGTGACGGGGGGAACCGGCTCGATCGAGGTTGCCTACGGCGGGAAGAGCTACTACGTCTGCTGCAACAGCTGCAAGAAGGAGTTCCTCGCCGAGCCCGGCAAGACGCTCGAGACCGCCAAGAAGGAAGGGTGGATCAAGTAGGGCGCCGCTGCCGCCGAACCTCCGCCAGGAGGACCGCGGCGCTCGCTCCCACGTTCAGGCAGTCCCAGTCGTCGGCCATCGGGATGTAGATCGCCCCCCTGCACGCCCCGATCACCCGGTCGCTCGGCCCCCTGTCCTCGCCGCCCATGACCAGGCAGAGATCGCCTCGCATGTCGATCTCCGTGTACGTCCGCCGATCCCCGTGGATGTGCGCCGCCCACGCGTTGCGCGGCCGGACCGCGGCGGCGAGATCATCGACGAAGTGGACGGGCACCTGGAGCGCCGCGGCCATGGAGACCCGCACCGCCCGCCGGAGCCAGGGAGAGGCCGTCGTCGGCCCGACGAGCACGCCCTCGACCCCGAAGGCCGCGCAGGTCCTGAGGATCGCGCCCACGTTCTCCGCGTTCGAGACATCGTCGAGGCCGACGAGAAGCGACCCCCGGAGGGGCTGCGGCGGGGGGATCCTGCCGAGCGCCATCAGTCCCTGGTGGAGCCGGAAGCCGACGAGCTGGTCGAGCCGCTCCCGGGGCGCCGTCCGGACATCGATCCCCTCCGGGGCGGGCAGGCGATCAACCCATTCCGGCGTGCAGAGGAGTCGCGTCACCGCTCCGCGCTCCAGCATCTTCCTTACCACGCGGAGGCCGTCTCCCACGAAGTGGCCCGGCGGGCAGTGGCTTTCCCGGAGGGAGTCGAAGATCTCGAAATCCTCATCCGTCGCGGGTCGGGTCAACACTCGGCTCATGGGGACGTACGTATTCTATCGGGAGCCGGTGTCCCTTCCTAAGAGGAATACAGCCATGAAAGCCATGCTTCTCCTCCTGCTCCTCGTCACGCCCCAGAACGACCCCGTCCTCGAGACGATCCTGCGGGAGGAAAAGGACCACAGCCAGGTCATGGAGATCTTGGATCATCTGACCAATACGATCGGCCCGCGGCTCACCAGTTCGACCAACCTCACCCGGGCCTGCGAATGGGCCAAGGGCCAGTTCGAGAGCTGGGGGCTCAAGGCCCGGCTCGAGGAGTGGGGCACCTTCCCGGTCGGGTTTGATCGCGGCCCGTGGTCGGCGAAGATGACCGAGCCCGAAGTGAAGGACCTGACGATCGGCTTCAACGCCTGGACGGCGGGGACGGACGGTCCGGTGACCGGCCCCGCCGTCCTGGCGCCCGCCACCGATGATGAGCTCAAGGAATCGAGGGACCGGCTGAAGGGCGCCTGGGTGATCTCGACGGGGCGCGGACCGGAGAAATACCAGGTCGCCTACGAGGAGGCCGGGATCGCCGGCGTGGTCCGCTCCGCGTCCGGGGAGCTCATCCTCACCGGGGGCAGCTCGCGGGTCGACTGGGAGAAGCTGCCCAAGCGGGTGACGGTCACCCTGATCGCCAGCCAGCACAAGGCGATCGTCGAACACCTCAAGGCTTCCCGGAGGGTGTCCCTGACGATCGACCTCAAGAACACCTTCATCCAGGGCCCCGTCAAGCTCTACAACGTCATCGCGGAGATCCCCGGCACGGAGAAACCCGACGAGTTCGTCGTCTTCGGAGGCCACCTCGATTCGTGGGACGGGGCGACCGGGGCGACCGACAACGGGACCGGCGTTTCGACGACGCTCGAGGCGGCGCGGCTCCTCGCGAAGGCCGGGGCGAAGCCCAGGCGGACCATCCGTTTCATGCTCTGGAGCGGCGAGGAGCAGGGACTTCTCGGGTCGCGGGCCTGGATCAAGGCCCACCCGAAGGAGCTCGCCAGTATTTCGGCCGTGATCGTCCACGATGGAGGGACGAACTACGTCTCGGGCATCCTGGCGACGGAGGCGATCTATCCGGTGTTCGAGAAGGCGCTCGCCCCGCTCCTGGCCCTCGAGGGGGACCTCAAGTTCCAAATCAAGAAGGTGAAGGGTCTGCCGCGGGGGATCGGGAGCGACCACGACTCCTTTCTCGCCCAGGGCGTCCCGGGGTTCTTCTGGACCCAGCAGAGGACCGCGACGAAGGGCCAGAACTACAACCACGAGCATCACACGCAGCATGACACGTTTCTCGCAGCCGTCCCCGAGTTCCAGAGGCACACCTCGGTCGTCGTGGCGGTCGCCGCGTGGCAGATCGCGAACCTGGACGGCCTTCTGCCCCGGGAGAATCTCACCGCGACGCCCCCGGCGCCGGGGGGCGCGGGCGGGGGCGCCCGGCGGCTCCTCGGCGTGCAGACCGACGAGGACCTCGTGATCGAGGCGGTGAGCGGCGGAAGCGCGGCCGAGAAGGCCGGCCTCAAGGAGGGCGACAAAATCCTCAAGCTCGCGGGGAAGGACGTGCCTGACCTGGAAAAACTCCGTGAGGAGATCCGGACGGCCCCCAAGGAGACCAAGGTGGTCGTTCGCCGGGCCGGGAAGGAGCTGGAGCTCCCCGTCATCTTCAGCGAGTAGGGGCGACGGACCGCTTCGCGCTCGCGGAGGCCGATCCCGGCCCTCCCCGGGTGCCCGGCCGGGCCGCGAGTACCTGACGTGGGCCGACCCCCGACTTGCTATACTCCCCTGGATGACGAAGGTCGTCATTCTCAACGTGGTGGGGCTCACCCCGAGACTCGCCGTCCACGCCCCCCGGATCTCCCAGGTGGGCAGGCCGCGCCCCTGGAGGAGCCCGCTTCCGGCGGTGACCTGCACCTCGCAAGCCACCCTGCTCACGGGGCTGCCGCCCTCGAAGCACGGCATCGTGGGGAACGGCTGGCTTTACCGGGACACCATGGAGGTCCGGTTCTGGCAGCAGTCTTCGACGCTCCTGGAGGGCGAGCCGTTCTACAAGGGCCATCGGACGGCCCAGATGTTCTGGTGGTTCAACCAGGGAGCACCCGTCGAGTGGTACGCGACTCCGAAGCCCCACTACGGGAGCGACGGCTCGAAACAGTTCGGGATCATCGACCGGACCGGGTGCGCGCTCGAGGAGCACCTGGGTCCCTTCCCGTTCGCTTCCTTCTGGGGACCGGCGGCGGGGCTCCCCTCCAGCGAATGGATCTCGCGGGCATCGGCCCTCGTGATCCGACAGAACAAGCCCGACGTCACCCTGGTGTACCTGCCCCATCTCGACTACGACGACCAGAGGCTCGGTCCCGGCGATCCCGAGCGCGTCCGGGCCGTCGACGAATGCACGGGGCGCCTGCTTCACGCGGCGCGCGAGATCGACGCGAAGGTGGTCGTCCTCTCCGAGTACGGCCTCGTCCCCGTCTCGAAGCCCGTCTATCTCAATCGGGAACTCCGCCAGCGCGGCTGGCTCGCCGTCCGCGACGGCCCCTACGGGGAAATGCTCGACATCCACGAATCCAAGGCCTTCGCCGTCGTCGATCACCAGCTGGCGCACCTGTACGTCCGGGGTCTTCCGCTCTCCCAGGTCCGCGAGGCGGTGGCGGGGGTCGACGGCGTCGCCGAAATCCAGGAGCCGGCCGCGTATGAGCTGGACCATCCTCGGTCGGGCGAGCTGGTCGCCCTCTCGAAGCCCGATTCCTGGTTCGCCTATCCCTACTGGCTCGACGACGCCCGCGCGCCCGACTTCGCGCGGACCGTCGACATCCACCGGAAGCCCGGGTACGATCCCTGCGAACTTTTCCTGACCTCCCCGGCGCGCGCCGCGTTCCGCCTCCTTCAGAAGAAGCTCGGGTTTCGCTACCGCATGGACGTGATCCCGCTCGATGCGGCCCTCGTCAAAGGAAGCCACGGACTCCGCCCGGCACCGGACGACGGGCCCTGCATCATCGGCCCCGGCAATCCGCCCGACGACATGAAGGGCTTCAAGGACTACGTGAGGGGGCTCCTCCGTTGAGGCTGCTTCAGGCGCTCCGTCGCGAACCGGTGGACCGCACCCCGGTCTGGTTCATGCGCCAGGCGGGGCGGTATATGGCCGAGTACCGGGAGCTGCGCAAGAAGCACACGATCCTGGAGATCTGCAAGACGGCCGAGCTGGCCGCGCAGGTCACGCTTCAGCCGATCGCGAGGTTCCCCGGCCTCGACGCGGCCATCATCTTCAGCGACATCCTCCTCCTGACCGAGCCCATGGGGATCCAGGTCGAATTCGTGAAGGGCGAGGGGCCTTCGATCGGCAACCCGGTGGCCACCGAGGAGGACGTCGGGGCGCTCAGGCCCCTCTTCCCGGAGCGCGACCTGAGGCCGGTGCTGGAGGCGATCCGCATCGTCAAGCGCGAGCTCCGGATCCCGCTCATCGGATTCGCCGGGGCGCCGTTCACGCTCGCCAGCTACATGGTCGAGGGGGGACCTTCGAAGGACTACGCGCGGACCCGGGCGCTCATGACGACCCCGCTATGGCCCAAGCTGATGGGGAAGCTCGCCGAAGCCGTGGCCGCGCACCTGAATGCGCAGCTCTCCGCAGGCGCCGACCTCGTCCAACTGTTCGACAGCTGGGTCGGAAATCTCTCGGCCGCCGAGTACCGGGAGCACGTGATGCCCTACTCCAGTCGGATCTTCGCCGCCCTGAAGGGCCCGTCGATCCACTTCGGGACCCAGACCGCGCACCTCCTCGAACTCATGAGGGACGCAGGGGGGACGGGGATCGGGGTCGATCACCGGATCCCGATCGACACGGCCTGGGGACGCCTGGGAGACGTCGCGGTGCAGGGGAATCTCGATCCGAACCTCCTCCTGGGCTCCCGCGAGCCGCTCCTGGCGGCGGTGGACGACATCCTCGCCCGGGTGAAGGGACGTCCAGGACACCTCTTCAACCTCGGACACGGAATCCTGCCCGAGACGCCGATCGAGAACGTCGAGGCGGTCATCGAGCGCGTCCATGCGAGGACGACCCGGTGAAGACGGGCATCCTTCTCATGGCTCACGGATCGCCCGATTCGGTCGATCAGATGGGCGACTACCTCAGGCGCATTCTGACGCGCCGGCCGCCCACGCCGGAGATCATCGCGGAATTCCAGGACCGTTACCGGCAGATCGGCGGCCGCTCGCCGCTCCTGGACATTACCCGGCGGCAGGCGGCCAACCTCCAGAAAAAACTCGGCATGCCCGTCTACGTGGGGATGCGCCACTGGACGCCCACCATCCGCGAGGCGGTCGAGCAGGCGGGGAGGGACGGGGTTGAGCGGCTTGTGGGGCTTCCCCTGGCGCCGCAGTACGCGCGCGTCAGCGTAGGCGCCTACCATGCCGAACTCGAGAAGACGGGCTTCCCCGCCCTTCATGTGAAGAGCTGGCACCTGGAGCCCGCGCTCCTGGAGTACTGGAAGCGGGAGGTCAAGGGGAAGGAATTCGTCCTCTTCACGGCCCACTCCATCCCCGCCGATGGGGCCGAGCCGTATCCAATGCACCTGGCCGAAATGGTCCGCGCGATCGGCGCGGGCCCCCATGCGTTCGCCTACCAGTCGAAAAGCCCCTCGCCGGTTCCCTGGCTCGGTCCCGAGGTTCCCGAGACCCTCAGGATGCTCCGGGGGAGGATCTCCGTGGCGGCGATCGGTTTCATCAGCGACCACGTCGAGGTGCTGTACGATTTGGACATCCTCCACAGGAAGCAGGCCCAGGAGCTTGGCCTGGGGTGGGACCGGCTGCCCATGCCGAACGACGACCCGCTCCTCATCGAGGCGCTCGCCTCCGCGGTGGGGAAGGTCCTGTGAAGCGGGTCGTCGTCGTCGGCGGCGGCATCGCGGGGCTCTCCTGCGCCTACGAACTCCACCGGGCGGGCGCGGCCGTGACCGTCGTCGAGAGGGACCGCCTGGGTGGGGTGATCCGCACGGATCGCCTGGGCGGCTTCCTGATCGAGGGCGGGCCCGATTCGTTCCTGACGACCTCGAAACCGTGGGCCCGCGAGCTCTGCCTTGAGCTCGGCCTCGAGGATCAGTTGATCACGCCGGCGTCGCGAAAGGTCTACGTCTTCTCGGGCGGAAGGCTTCACGAGCTGCCCGAGGGGGTTTTCCTCACGGTCCCCACGAAGTGGTGGCCGTTCATGACGAGCGGACTTTTCTCGTTCGGCGGCAAGCTGCGGATGGCGATGGACCTCTTCCTCCCGCGCGGCCCGGAGGTCGAGGACGAGTCGATCGGATCCTTCATCCGCCGCCGGCTGGGGGAGGAGGCGCTCGAGAAGCTCGCCGAGCCGATCATGGCGGGGATCCACGTCGCCTCCGCCGATGAACTCTCGCTCCGAGCCACCTTTCCGCGTTTCGCCGACCTCGAGCGCGAGCACCGCAGCCTGATCAAGGGCCTCAAGAAGACGCCCCTCTCCTCCGGGAACGTGAGCCCCTTCATGACGCTCAGGGGAGGGCTCTCGACGCTCGCCGATCGGCTGGTCGCCCGGATGGCCGGAGTGACGTTCCTGACCGGCAAGGAGGTCCTCGGGATCGAGCCGGGGGAGCGCACCGCCCAGGGTCCGACCTGGACGGTGCACCTCGGGGACGGACCGCTCGCCTCGGACGCGGTGGTCCTCGCGGTCCCCGCCGCGGCCGCCGCGAAAATCAAGCCGGGGGTCCCGGCCGTCAAGTACGTCTCGACCACGACGGTCTCGCTGGGATACAGGAAATTCCGGGACCTGGAAGGCACGGGGTTCGTCATCCCCAAGGGGGAAGGCCGGAAGATCCTCGCCTGCACGTGGACGTCCAGCAAGTTCGAGGGACGCGCCCCGGCAGACCATGTCCTCGTCCGCTGCTTCGTGCGCGGGACGGGGGAGGAGGCCGCGAGAATCGCGCACGAGGAGATGAAGTCCATCCTCGGAGTGGCGGAGGAGCCCGTCGTGTCGAAGGCATTCCCCTGGCCCGAACGGAACCCCGTCTACGAGGTCGGCCACGAACGGCGGATCCAGGAATTCGACGCGACGCTCCCCGCGGGCCTCTTCCTGTGCGGGAGCGGGTTCCACGGAACGGGCCTTCCGGACTGCATCCGGGACGGGCGGGCGGTCGC
>Ga0222749_10001382_pt1 | contig 12393 bp, 7 predicted proteins | sample IncBWH2Mmetat_FD_197234 | JGI IMG/M metagenome (GOLD analysis project Ga0222749, IMG submission 197234) | Metatranscriptome of lab incubated forest soil microbial communities from Barre Woods Harvard Forest LTER site, Petersham... | ecosystem: Environmental > Terrestrial > Soil > Temperate...
CCGACAATGCTGAGACTTGGGAGATTGAGAACCTGCGGATCACCACGGACGTAAAGAAGAACTGGCGGGTCGTAGATTTGCAGCAGGTTCCTAGGGTATTCCGGTTCGGTCCAGTTCAGAAGGCTGCAGTTGGCAATTTTTCGAGCGCCATCGAGCTCTTTCTCCGCACGCTTGAAGGATTCCTTCTTTACGATGGCCTGCACGACGGGCGCGGGGAGATGGCAGGATTCGATCTCCGGCAGTGACGCTCGAAATACCGCGTCAGGTGCCCCGAACTTGCGCAGCAAGCGCGCAGACAGGCGGGACGCCAAGCCGGGCGTGAGTGCCAGCGCGAGCCAGGAGAGGGAGGCATCTAGCCGCATCGCGAAGTCAGCCTACGTGTATAGTAACCGAACTGTCAAGTAGTGTTTGGAGAAAGAGAGGCGTCAGGTTGGAAGGGCTATCGGGACTTTGGCTGCGAAGCTGGTGTGGAATGCGGTTTGCCGAAGCCTATTTCGAGCGGCGTGTCCTTGGGCAAGACAACGTCGCGTCCACGGGAAAGAAAATTCGAATAGATCGATGCTGAAGCACCATAAGCTCCAAATGCAATCGAAACCGGCGTGGATTTCACGGCAAGACTCAACACCGCACCGGTCAAACGGAAGCCAGAGCCGCCGGCGGCAGTGCGCACGCCGGGATCGCCGCCAGCGTCGACGGTCCCATGCTCGGCATCCGGATGAGCCGCGGCTGCAGCTAACAGAACCGCAAGTCCAGTCGACAGGTATCGCGTCTTGCTATCCGTTGTGTGCGCCCCTCCCTCTTCATCCAATTTCATGTTGGCACTGCGGGCCACTTCGAGGCCTTCGAGGTTGCCGATCATGCCCTGCGAACTCGGTTGAGCATGCTCGGCCTGCGCTTGCACCTGCGACAATGCCTGAAGCGCTTCCCCGGAAGTTTCAATGCGCTCGAAGATCACCCGCAGCTCGCCATTGCGGTGAAGACTTTGCGCGGGCTTCGCTTGCACAACTCTGCCGATGAGGCGGCTGTTGGCAGGAAGAACCAGTTGGTGCGTCGGAGAATAAAGCGGCTCGGTCAGGATGGCAGTGACGATGGTGTCGTGCGTAGCTGTCGCCGAGCTGACTTCGGCAGCCAACCGCGCTTTGAGGATGCTATCCGGCACCGGCGCTCCTCCCACACCAGCAAGCTGTTCCGCTGTACGTGTTGTCTCGCCAAAATCGAGAGGCGCGTCGAGGTCCGCAACAAAGCGGGTACCCGGCTCCAGGTACTGCCGGCGATATGGCGATTGCACGAGCAGGAATTGTTTGATGCGGTGCATGCGGCCCGGTGCGGTAATTTCTTGCCAGGTTTCATGTGCCTGGTCTTTGGCCTCTTGCACTTTGCCTCGGGCTTCCCGCTTCGCTCTGTCTGTCGCCTGGCCAGCCGCTCCCTTCTGTTTCGCTTTATCAGGGTTACTTACGAGATGCACGACCTCAGCCGTTGCTGGCGAGCCCGTGGTTCTTATCTGGAACTGCTTGCCATCGGGTAGAGTGAGCGCGTCAAATGTCACGTCGTACTTGTGGAAGGGCGAAAAGTTGCCGTTGGCATAGGCGAGCGTGCGTTTTGCCCCCGAGACAGGCGCTATGCCGGTGACTCGGCCGCTTACGATACTGCCGGCTGGAATTACCGGTTGGTCAAAAACGTATACCGGATCCACGACTCTGCCATGAACAATTTCACCGGGGTGATCGATGCGCGTGCGCTGGTCGAGCGCGATGCGCAAAGCTGTGCCGTTGGGCACGTTGAGAGGGATCTTTGCGACGAACACACTGGTCCGCAGATGGACATTCTCTTGGGGGAAGGTCGCCGGCGCACACAAGAATACAAGAGCGTCTTCGCGCGGTGCTTCGTCGCACATGGCGTGAGTCGCAGGAGCAGGGGCACGCGCGGCATTCGCGGGCGGATTGGATTGCGCCGATGCCACCAGAATACCGCAAGGTATCAGGGTGACAAGAAGAGAGATACGCGGGACAAGAATCATGGTGCCTTCACCTCAGCGCGACCTTGAGCTGGGGAGTCGAAGCCGCACCGATACCAGTCGGAAAGATAGCCCTTTGCTGGCCGCGCGTCTATCCTCGCCAGGGCTCGACTGGCACTTGAGACGCTAGTAGTGACAAATAGGATGGCCGCTGCTTTGGCGACAGCGCACCGAAGAGGTTAATTAGCGGCCGGGTTGCGCGGCGTCTTCCTGAAGCACGGCGTCGAGTGTACTGACAAAGAGATCGGCATCAGCTTCGGAAAAAACCAGCGGCGGACGGAGCTTGATGACGTTGTGATGCGGGCCGTCGGTGCCCGTAAGAATGCCGCAGTCACGAAGGCGATTGACAACGTAGGCGGCTTGCAGAGGCGCCGGTTCGCGGGCGTCGCGATTGAGCACTAGATCGATCCCCAGAAAGAGTCCCGAGCCGCGTACATCGCCAATTAATTCGTGGCGTTCTTGCAGAGTCTCTAAACCCTTCATGAGATAAGTACCTACCCGCAAGGCGTGGGCTTGCAAGTGTTCGTCTTCAAGGACATCGAGCACCGCGAGGCCCGCCGCGCAAGCCACGGGATTGCCTCCGAATGTGCTGAAGAATTCCATGCCGTTATTGAAGGAATCGGCGATTTTCCGCGTCGTGATCACCGCCCCCAGTGGAAATGCATTGCCGATCGGCTTGCCAAGAACCACGATGTCGGAGATTACACCCTGCGATTCGAATCCCCAGAAATGTGTTCCCAGGCGTCCGAAGCCGACTTGCACTTCATCCGCGATGCAAACCGCGCCAGCGGCACGAACGTGCGCATACACTTCAGCAAGATAGCCGGGAGGAAAAACAATCTGTCCGCCGACGCTCGGCAATGTTTCGGCTATGTAAGCGGCAATGCCGCGTCCTTCCGACTTCGAGCGCGCTAGAATCTCACCAACATGCCGCGCGTATTTCGCGCCGGCGTCTTTGTCATCGCGGCGATACGCGCCGCGGTAATCATCGGCGAGCGGCGCGACGTGGACCCAGGGCTTCTTTCCGCCGCCGCCGGGGCCGTCAAATTTATATGGGCTGATATCGATCAGCGTGTTGGTATGCCCGTGGTAGGCGTGCTCCAGGACGATGACGTCCTCACGTTGAGTGTGTGCACGGGCAAGACGCAAGGCCAACTCGTTCGCTTCACTGCCGGAATTCACGAAGAAACAAACACGCAGCGGTTCGGGAAGCAGGCGCGTGAGCCGCTCCGAGTAGCGGTTCACATTGTCGTGGAGATAGCGCGTATTGGTATTGAGCAGCGCGAGCTGCGCCTGCGCCGCTTTAACCACGCGCGGATGGCTGTGGCCGACCAGCGGCACGTTGTTGTATACGTCGAGATAGGCGCGGCCCGTCTCGTCGTACAGGTATTGCATCCAGCCACGCACGATTTTCAGCGGGCGCTGATAGGAGATGCTGAGATTTTTTCCCAGCAACGCGCGGCGCTGTGCCAAGGTTTTCTCAAACTCCGGTTCCTTCGCAGGAAAGCGATCGGCCGGAATTCCTAACAGGACGTTGGGATCAGGCGAGAGGCTCTTCCAAACGAGGCGCTGCGAAGCGTAGGCGACGCCGGGGAAATCCGCGCCAAGATCGAGTAAATCGAGAATGATTTGAAAATGGAGGTGCGGCGTCCATCCGCCATTTTCTTGCGTTGTTCCGACGCGCGCGAACGTTTGGCCGCGCGCAACGTGTTGCCCCACCTTGAGGTTTTCGAGCGAATCTTTCCTTAGATGACCGTAAAGCGTGAAAAATTCTTCGCCGCTACCGGTTTCGTGCCGCAGGATAACCAGCGGCCCGTAATCCAGCGGCGCGGCATTGTTCGCCACGATATGTACCACGCCGTCCAGCGGCGCGCGCAATGGCGTACCCGGCTCGACGAAGAGATCGATCCCCAGGTGAATCGTGCGGCGCTCACTCGTACCGTCTTCGCCCGCACAGAACAGAGAGGACGTATAGAGCAAGCGCGGCTCGTCGTAACGGCCGACGCCAACGCTTACGCCCGCGCGCTTTATCTCGTTGAATATTTTTTCTGTGAGAACAGGAGTTTCCGCGACAGCTGGATCAGCGCCGAGAAATGCGCTGCCCACGCTCAGGTCAAAGACCATGCTTGGCGCCGCTCGTAAGTCGGTGTCCAGGATCGACGCGGCGGAACCGGCGTTCGCCCGTAACCATCGCTCAATCGCTTGGCTTTGCGGAACCGGGGGCAATCCGCAGGCAACGCGAAAAGTGTAGTGGGCAAAACGTGGATTAATTTTTGCGAGCCGCTCGAGAGCTTCCCAGGCTGGCGCTTCACTGACTGTGACGTAGGGATCGCCGGGCTTCAGTGTTTTGCGATGAGCGGAATTGGTAACGCTCACGGCCAGCCGCGCGCAAATCAGCGCATAGAGGACCGAGAGTTCTCGTTCTTCGAGCGGGAAAGCGGTGTGGTAGCCCACAACAAGGGAAGCAGCGGCTTCCAATGGATTCTCTTTCCCGAGAATAGCGTAAGCCGCGGCAATCGCCGGCTCAGAAACTGTCAGCCCGTGATGTATGTCGCCAAAATCGATGACGCTTGCAACTTCGCGTGGTCGTGGCCAGGGGTCGCTGACGAGCACGTTGTGATCGTTGGCATCGCCGTAGATGACGCTGCGGCGCAATCGTGGTAACACCGGAATCACTTCCGATTCGTAAAGCGCGATGAATTTGTCGACCAGCGCGCGCCGCTTCGAATCAGCGATTTCCTTGATATAGTCCTTGATCCACAAGGCGCGCGAAGAATCCCATTTCAATTCGCGGTGCGCGGCAGGATGCGAAAACGATTGCAGCGCTGCGTCCATCTCGCCAAGAAAGTGACCGAGTTCCTGCAAGAGCTCCGGCGCGTGCGTGCGCGCTTCGGCGAGAGTTGTTCCTGCCACATAGGTGAGCAGCCAAACGAGGCGATTCGAACCATCCGCTGCGGAATTCGAAGTGAAAAGTTCGCCTGTACGATTCGGTTTGACGCGAGGCAAACCGAGATGAGGCGACCGCTGCGCCAAATGACGCAACGCCCGGCATTGCAGATCAATGAAGGCGCGCTCCCGCGCCGGGTGCATGACCTTCAGGACATAGGAACGGCCATCCGATGCTGTCAGTTGGAAATTGTCGTCGTATTCGCCGGGCAGGGCGCGCGCAGACGCATCGAGATCGTAGAGTTCATGCGCGATGCGAACGGCTTCTGCTTCCGTGGTGGGGTGTTCTACGCGTGCCTCAAGCAGCATGCGGCAAATCTTATCTGCAAGTCCTAGAGCACGTCCATCCCGAACGGTTGGAGCCGTACAGTACCGCAGGCCAACAGGGATTCTTTGTTACTTAGAGTGTCTCTCTCGAATCGCGGACGGACACCGGTCCGTTCACAGTGGAGAGCCGGATCATCGCCGGCGCGTTGCCAAATTCGATGCGGCGGTTTTCGTCGTCCCAGGTCTTGCGCGCAGTGTCGCAAATGCTGGCTTTGCAGCTGACCGGCGAATAGTTTCGCGATTCCACGACGAAGCTGGACTGATAGTCTCTGGGCACCATCAGCGTCAGCGGGCCGTTCTTCGCATCGGCTGTCAGCCCTGTGCCGCTCCAGGACTTCCCAGTCAGCGCCACGGAGATCGGTCCGTTTCCCGTATGCACGCGCACGTTGCCATTGCTGCCTTCCAGGCTGATCGGGCCATTCACGGCGGTGATGTCCGCCTCGCCGGAAAGATTCTTCAAGCTGATCGGGCCGTTTTGGGCGCGCGCGGTAAGTTTTCCGTCCACGTCGTACAAGGAAATCGGCCCATTCTTCGTCTCGAGATCGAGCACCGCGGATTTCGGCGCGCGAATCAGCAGGTAAACGGTCCAATCGTCGTCATAACCGGGGCCTTGCGTGGAAATCTTGCCCTTATCGATGGACATGGTGATCTGGGAAAGAGTTTTTTCCGCGTCAGCTCCTGACCCCGACGCGGCTTTGCATGCGGTCACGGAATACGTGTCTTTCTCCCAGCCCACAATCTGCACTCCGCCGTTGGTATGCGGGCGGATTTCTAGGGTGGGAGCTTCCGCCTTCGTTAGCGTGCGTTCCTCGGAGCGCACCACCGCATCCCGCTCGTCGAACCGGATGCGCAGATCGGAGCAATCGGTCACGGGCTGCTTGTGGCCGTCGGAAATGCTTACGGAATGGTGGCGCGAGGCTGCTCGCGCGCCGGTAAGAACCAGGGCAAGCAAGGCAGTCACAGAAATTAGAAAAGCGAGGTCGCGTTTGGACATGAGGGCCCTCCCCTGCAGCTATAGACGACAGCCGAGGGGATTGGTCACGCGCATTCCGGGCAAAATCTCAGTCCAGCCATCCCAATCGTCGTCGGTTCCGATCGGCGGCCCGTCGGGGGGCTCGGCGGGAGGCGTAAGATCGATACGCTTTGGATCTTTATCAAACTGCTCGATTTGCCATGACGCGAAGGAGACGTGCGCTGGATCGAGAATCGGCTGGCGGCTCCCCAGTAGAGCGTTGAGCCACCCGTTCAATTCATGCAGTTCGAGCTTGGCGACTGCTCGGACTTGATCGCTGGCACGATCGTTGGCGGCAAGAGCCATCAAGTCATACAAAACGACCATGTCCACGGCGTTGGCGATTTGCCCTCTGAGGCCTTCCCCATGCGGCGTTTTCCAGGTCGCCGCCACGATGGCGTCGAGGACTTCCTCCAGCCCGGGGCTCGCTGCGTTTCGCGCATGAAATTCGACGAGGCGTGCGGCGCGCTCCGGGTTGAAGAGAAACTGGAAAGTGTGCTGCGCCGCGGCTTCCGCGGGCGCGAGCGCATCGAAAGCCGGGCTGGTGTGTATCTTGAAATGCTCGCGCCCGCGCTCGTAATCGGGCGGGCGCGGCGGAATGATTCTCAACAAGGATTCGGGTAGCGCCAGAACTTCCGGCTTCAGCGTGGCGAGAACGGCGGCCAGCGCGCGGCGCTGTTCGGCGGGCGCAACGATTTGCGTGGGCGTTTGCCCGTCGCCGCGCAACGCAAACGCGTAGTCCATGCCGCCCACAAGCTTGCTCGCTGCTTCCACTTGATAGCGGTGCAGCATATAGATCGGGACCAAGACATCTTCCAGGGTCGCCAGCGGAGCGCCTTCGCGAATATTGTTTTCGCCGAAGCGCTTCAGCGCCGCCGCGCGCACTTGCATTAAGCGATTAAGTTCATCGACCGCGTTCGCGCCGGAATCCCAGAGGTGCGCCAAGCTGCTCGAAGACCCGGCCGGGCGCGCGTCCTGGTCGGTGAGGTAACGCAAGCCCCGCCCGAACGCGTCCATCAAAATTTTGTTAAGCGCAGCACGCTCATCCGTGCCCGGCGCGAAATCCTGATAGCCGAAGGCGATGGACACTTTGTCCCATTCGCCGATGCCCGTGGCATACGCTTCCGATAAATCGGGAGCGCCATCAGCGCCGAGCTTTACGTAAGGCGGCGGGTAATCCATGACCGAAGAGCGGTTCACCGTGCTGGCGGTGTAATTATGATTCAGTCCCAGCGTGTGGCCCACCTCATGCGCGGCAAGCTGGCGTAGCCGTGCCAGCGCCATCTCCTGCATCTTGGGCGAAACTGGTTTCCCCTTTTCGTACGGCGCCAAGAGCCCTTCGGCAATGAGGTAATCCTGCCGCACCCGCAGCGACCCCAGCGTGACGTGCCCCTTGATAATTTCGCCCGTGCGCGGATCGATGACTCCCGCCCCATACGACCACCCGCGCGTGGCGCGATGCACCCACTGGATCACGTTATAGCGCAGGTCCATGGGATCCGCGCCTTCCGGCATCAGCTCCACGCGGAAGGCGTTCTTGTATCCCGCGGTTTCGAACGCCTGATTCCACCAGCGCGCCCCTTCGAGCAGCGCGGAGCGAATCGGCTCCGGCGCGCCGCGATCTAGGTAGTAGGTGATGGGCTTAACCGGCTCGCTCATCGCCGCGCGCGGATCTTTTTTCTCCAAGCGGTGTCGCGCAATGAAGCGTTTCACAATCGGTTCGCTGATTGGCGTGGCGTAATCCATGTAGCGAATGCCGAAAAAGCTGGAACGCGGATCGTAGACACGCGGCTTGTAGCCGGGAGGCGGAAGCTGCGCGAAGGAGTGATGCTCGCGCACGGTGATGGACTGCGGAGACGGCGTCACCTGGCGAACCCACGCGCCAGGCTCGTCTCCCGCGAAGGTCAGCGTGGCTTCAACCTCCGTGTTCAGAGGAAAATTCTTTGTCTGTGGCAGATCGATAACGCAGCGCGACGCATCCAGGTGATACGCGCCCTGCTTCGTCCGGCGCAGCGCTTCCGGAACGCCATGCGCGTCGCGCAGGAAAAAATCCGTGGCGTCCACCAGCGCGCGACCTTTTTCCTCTGCTGCCACTGTGAATCCCCACAACGCAGACTCAGCAAAAGAGTCGTGCACGGCTCGGCGTTCGTCGGCGTCATTGCTCACGGCGCGGTAGTCGAGATTCTCTTGAACGAGAAGAATCTTCGGCCCGCTGCGATCAAAGCGCACGATGCGCGTTTCGCCAAGCTGGCCGCGATCCAGCCCGATATCGTTCGAACCGATGCCCGCCGACAGCCCGCTCTGGTAGAGGAATTCCTCGTTCCACTTGTCGATTTCCAGCCACAGCTTGCCCTGCTTGGCATCCCAGTAGAGATTGAAATAGCCAGCAAGCTTCTGCATCCCTGAAGTTTTTTCCGCAATAGACGGAGTTTGCGTGGAATCGGGAGAGGCAACGGCACTCACCGCCATCAGGCCAAGCGCAAACGAGAGCAGCAGCCAGCGCGAAAGCTTCAACATTTTCGAATCCTCCAAAGGCATCGAATGGTTTTACAACAATTGTGGTCTGCCGCAGAGGAAATTCCTCTCTGCTATACTGAGAGAACCGCGAGAACACCAATCGTGACGAAACTTCGCATCTCCATCGTTCAATACCTGAACACGGCGCCGCTCGTCTGGAGCTTCACAAACGGGCCGCTGCGCGGGAAATACGATTTGTCGTTCACCGTGCCATCGCAGTGCGCGGAAGATTTGCGTGCCGGCCGCGCGGACGTCGCCATCATCCCGGCCATCGAATACCAACGCATCGATGATCTGGTGGTTTTGCCGGATATGTCGATTGCCTCGAAGAAGCACGTACGCAGTCTGCTCCTTGTTTCGAAAAAACCCGTCCGTGAAGTGCGGAGCCTGGCGCTGGATCTCAGCTCGCGCAGTACGCAAGCCTTGACGCGCATTCTCTGCGCGGAGAAATGGAAGATCGCGCCGAGTTTTTCAGAAGCCACTCCCGACCTCGCCGAAATGCTGGCGCAATCCGACGCCGCGCTGCTCATCGGTGATCCGGCACTGCGCATTTCGCTTGGGATTGAAAAAGGAAACCGGGCAGGCGCGGACGGCGAAACCATCTGCTCTGCCGCTATGCTTGGAATTACCAGTTCGGAATTGCTCTACGTCTACGACGTGGTTAGCGAATGGCGGAGTTTGACGGGTTTGCCTGCCGTCCTGGCGGTGTGGGCTGCCCGGCGTGATGTCGCCACTCCGGAAATGGCCGCCGATTTCATCGCCTCCCGCGACTTCGGGTTGGCTCGCATTTCCGAAATCAGCTTCGATGCTGCACGCGAACTGGAATTGCCTGCCCCGGCGCTGGAAGCCTACCTGCGCCGCAACATCGACTTTTCTCTAGACCAGGAGAATCTCAGCGGGCTGAACTTATATTACGAATACGCTGCTCGGCTGGGGTTGATCCCCCAAGCAAAACCGGTCGAATGGGCTGAAACAAGAGCTGTGCCGGTGAAGTTGTAGGTGCACGGCTTTGGCCGTGCCCGCCCGGTTTCAAGTTCCAGCGAGTTATTGGCTACAATGGAGCGGAACGCTCAAGAAGGAATCGCGTGGGACTGACGAATCAAGAAGCTCTGGACCTGTTGCAATCGGATGACCTGGTCGGCATCGGCATGGCCGCGCATCAATTGCGCTTGAAGAAAAACGACCCGCGCGTTGCCACCTACCAGATCGACCGCAACATCAATTACACCAATTTCTGCACGGAGTATTGCTCCTTCTGCGCGTTCTATAGCCCGATTGGTTCGAAAGACGGCTACATCCTTTCGTTCGAACAGATCTACCAGAAAATCGACGAGATGCTGGAGCTCGGCGGCACCGGAATCCTTCTCCAGGGCGGGCTGCATCCCGATTTGCAAATCGGCTACTACGAAAATTTACTGCGTTCGCTGAAGGTACGCTATCCGCAAGTCCACCTGCACTGTTTTTCCGCGCCGGAAATCCTGTGCATCGCGGAAGTCAGCGAACTCAGCATCCGCGAAACGATTCAGCGCTTGATAGACGCCGGGCTGCAATCCATTCCCGGGGGCGGCGCGGAGATTCTAGACGATGAAGTCCGCGCGAAGATCGCTCGCCTGAAGTGCACCAGCGACGACTGGGAAGAAATGCACCGCGTGGCGCACTCGCTCGGACTCCGCACTACCGCCACGATGATGTTCGGCTGCGGCGAAGAGCTACGCCATCGCGTCAATCATCTCGAAAGGCTGCGCCGCATTCAGGAAGATACCGGCGGCTTCACCGCATTCATCCCCTGGGTGTTTGCCGCGGAGAATACCGCGCTCGGCAAGAAGATTCAGGAAACCACCGCGGTCGACTATTTGAAAACGCTCGCAGTCAGTCGCTTGTATCTCGATAACTTCGACCACATTCAGTCCAGCTGGCTTACTCCGGGCATCAAGGTCTGCCAGGTCGGCCTGCAATTCGGCGCCGACGACGTCGGCAGCATCCTCATAGAAGAGAACGTGGTCTTCGCCGCCGGCGTGAAAAACCGCACCAATGAAGGCGAACTCCGCCGCATCATCTCCGACGCCGGCTTCATCCCGGCGCAGCGCGATACACTTTATCGTTCTTATTCCTTGAAATAATCAGGACCAGGCTTAGGCTACGGGCTTCGGACGCAGGTGGATGGTAACGTCGACCACCATGCCGTCCGGCAATTCGACGTCTTCCAGAAGATAGAGAACTCCGCCGCGAAAACGGGCCTGGACTTTGCGAGGTTCCGGCTTGGCGCTGACCACTTCGGCCTTGGCGGCGGGAGCTTCAGCCTTTTTTGCCCGGGGGGCATTGGTAACAACGCCTTCGGCTACGTCCAGCGCTTCGTTCGCCAGCGCGTCGGCTTCGCGGTTCTGTTCGCGATAGACGTGATCGATCCGGAAAGATTCGAATCCCTGCGACATTTTCCGGGCACGTTCGAACAGCGGCTGCAAATCGGCGCTTTTCACTTTGTACAACCCGCGCATCTGTTTGACCAGCAACTCCGAATCGCTCTCCACCCGCAAAGCACGAATCTTGTGTTCCTGCGCATAATCGAGCGCCGCGATCAGCCCGTAATACTCGGCGACGTTATTGGACATTCGGCCAATGTATTTTTTCAGGCTGGCCACCAGTTCGCCGCTGCCGTCGCGGATCACCACGCCGTAAGCTGCCGGGCCGGGATTGCCGCGCGACCCGCCGTCAATGTTGGCGCGAAAAGCCACAGCAGGCGTTTTCGGCTCGGCGGACGTTTCCGGAAAGAGGCCTTTGCCACGGGAAGTGGGAGTGCGTCGCGGCATCAGGAATTGTTTGAAGCCGCCGAGGAAGAATTCGCGGAACCGCTCGTGGCATTCGTCACCGGAATCGGCTCCAGCGAGTACTGAATCAATCCGCAGCTCTCGCAGCGGTAGACTTCTTCATTGGTTTCCGTGCGAAGTGCTTCAAGAATGTGCGGCAGCACGCGCATGCCGCAGCCGCGGCACTGCCCATCGCGCGCTTCGGCCACAGCGGTTCCGTTGTGGCGCTTGGCGATGCGCGTGTATAGTTCGCGCAAATCTTCCGGCACGGGGGCGATGATGCGCCCGCGTTCGACAAGAACCGCATCGAGCTGCTTTTTCTTCTCCGTCGCGTGCCCGTGAATCACTCTTCGTTCGGCAGCCACGACTTGCTCGGCTTCTTTCAGCCGCCCCTCGGCCAGCTTCACGCGCCGCTCCAGGTCTTCTCCCGCCATCATGACTCCCAGCTGGCGGTCCTCCGCCTTGGCCACTTCCGCTTCGGCGGTGGCGATTTCATGCTGCAGCGCTTTGAAGGATTCGTTGGTTTTCACTGCTCCGCTCTGATCGCGATATTTGCGCGCGCGGTCTTTCCATTGCTGCACGTCAAATTCAAGTTTCTTGCGTTCCGCCGCGCCCTGCGCGTAGTTTTCCTTTGCGGCGGTGAGTTCCGCGCGCGCGCCGCTGAGCCTGGCGTCGGCCTCCACAACTCGCTTCGGAAATGCATCCAGCTCCGCGCGTAAAGCGGCAATCTGGTGGTCAACCCGTTGGAGCTCTATAAGGTGCGGAATCGCAGG
>Ga0222749_10001384_pt1 | contig 12386 bp, 11 predicted proteins | sample IncBWH2Mmetat_FD_197234 | JGI IMG/M metagenome (GOLD analysis project Ga0222749, IMG submission 197234) | Metatranscriptome of lab incubated forest soil microbial communities from Barre Woods Harvard Forest LTER site, Petersham... | ecosystem: Environmental > Terrestrial > Soil > Temperate...
CAAAAAATGGCCCCGGTGATTCGCCAGCTCTACGATCAAATGCCCGAACCAAAGTGGGTTATTTCCATGGGCGCGTGCGCCACATCGGGCGGCGTCTTCAACAATTACGCCATCGTGCAAGGCTGCAATCAGGTGATTCCCATTGACGTCTACGTGCCTGGTTGCCCTCCACGCCCCGAAGCACTTCTCTACGCCATCCTCCAGCTGCAGAAAAAAATCGACAACGAAAAGGGCTCCTTCAAGCGCGCCCTGAATCTATCCTGATCGCGCCGTCCTTCCGGAAATAGATTGCCTGTTAGTTCACCGTCAGTGGAATAGCGACGTTTGCGTCGGCGTGGGCATTCGTTCCGTCGCTGGTATTGCTCAAAGTAAACGCGTACACGGTCACCGTGTAGGGGCCCGGAGGCGTGCCGTTGAGGGGAGGGGGAGGGTTCATGCTGCCTCCGCCCCCGCAGCCCGCAATAGCGACGACACCCGCAAGAGTCAATACGGCTCCAACGCCGCAGAGCTGGCGCCTTGCGCGGCCCTGCGCGCGCAGGGCAAGCGACAAGAAGAGCAGAAGAAGGAACGCCGCAATCGCGATCAGCACCCGGGACAACAGCCAGCGACCGAAAAGGAACGGCGGCGCCATGGAATTCGTAGTCGTCGCAACGCTCACCGTGGCGCTCGCCGTCGCGCTGGACGTGAAATCGATGACATTCGGGTTGAGCGCATTGCCGGTCGTGATCGAGCAAGTCGCCTTCGGCGCGTTCGTCGAGCAAGACAGAAATACCCGGCCGCTCCCCGCAGTGTCGCCAATCGTAAGCGCGCTGCTATTCCCCGTTGTGGCTCCAGCTTTCACGGTAATGGAAGGCGGATTCCCCATGGTCGGCGCTGGCACGGCCGCAGCATGATAGTAGTGAATGTAATCCACCAGCATCGTGGCGGGACTGGGCGTCGTCGTATCCGGATCCCTGGGAAAATCGCCGCCCACAGCCAGATTCGTAAGATTGATGAAGGGATGATTGAACACCCATTGACCGGATCCGCCCGGGACGTCGTTCGCGGTGCGGATAAAGAAAACGTTGCTGGGATCGTCCACGTAAAACTGGACCATGTTCGGGGACCAGATGGCACCGTACGTATGGAAGCTCGTTACATCAATGCCGACGGGAAAAGTGAAGTTTTGCCCCAACCCATTTGCCCCTGAATAGCCTGGGCCGTGAATCGTCGATCTTATTTTCGTGGGCCCGAGTCCGCCAACAGCCGGAACGTTTTCCATGAAGTCCATCTCCCCGCAACCGGGCCAGGTAACAGTTGCGAAGTTGCTCCCAAGCGCCCAGAAGGCCGGCCAGAGCCCCGCGCCCACGGGCAGTTGCATACTTGCTTCGAGCCGCCCATACAGGAAAGTCAAGGTCCCATTTGTTTGCATCCGGCCTGAGGTCCAGCTTCCATTGACGAGAGTGTTGTTGATTCGAAATGCCTGGAAAACCAGGTGCCCGCTGCCGTCGATGAAAACGTTCGCTTTGGTGGGATCGCAGGGTGCCGCGTTTTGCGCGTCTCCAACAGGCCCGCAGTACCATTCGAGCTCGTTGTTCACATTGAGGTTTCCGTGGTCGAAGCGCCACTTGGTGATATCGATGGGGCTATTCGCGGCACCATTGAATTCGTCACTTTGACTGGGTATGAGATTCCATGTTTGTGCACTGGCGCCGCCCGCGGCTGCCAAAAGCAAAACAAGGATCGCCAGAGGGAAGCTACTGCGGAAAAAAAGATGTGAATTTCTCCACTCAACCATCGCCGACACGCTCCTCAAAAAAATACGGACGATTTCGGCACTCGCATCAGAGCTTCGATATTCGTCAGTAGAATACCGATATTCTATGCTATCACAAACTTTTAGCGGCGCAACGTTGCATCAAAAATGTAGGCGCCGGGCTTTAACCCGGCCTGCTCGTTTCTCTGCGCCCTCTGTATTCTCCGCGATCTCTGTGTTAAAACTCTTATTTTGTAATTCTGAAAGAGAAGGGAATCACCCCATGTCCGCATCTTCCGATCCCGCCCGCCAGCTCCTTCGACATGCTGTAGCCACTGTCGCCTATCGTGGAAGCAAAGCCTTGCGCGGCGCGCCCGACACCTTTGCCGGCTTTCCCATCGGTGACAAACCGCGCACTCCCGCCCAAATCCTCGCCCACCTTGGCGATCTCTTCGATTGGGCGCTTTCCATGGCGGCTGGTGAGCAAGTTTGGCACGACTCCGCGCCCCTCGCCTGGAACGCCGAAATCGATCGCTTCTTCGCTACTGTAAAAAAGTTCGATGATTACCTCGCGTCCTCCGAGCCGCTCCGGGCTCCCGTTGACAAGCTTTTTCAGGGGCCTGTCGCCGACGCACTCACCCACGTCGGGCAAATCGCCATGCTCCGCCGTCTCGCGAAGACCCCGATAAAAGGCGAGAATTATTTCAAAGCCGATATCGCCGCCGGCCGCGTCGGTCTCGGCCAATCCGCTCCTCAGCGCGAATTCGAATGAATTCGCACATTCCATTGTTGACTCTGCATCCGGCGAAATCTTCCTCTGCATGCATCCGGAGCATCTCCCCATACGCCCTACTCCCCAAACACAAAGTTCTCGGTTTTAGTGTAAGTTGCTAGCGACGATTTGAATCGAAGGAGAAGTCATGCTTGCGCGTCTAGCTGCTCTCGGACTTTCTTTTCTGCTGATGTTTCCCCCTCTTTCGCTCGCCGCGCCCCAAGTTCCCTCCGCCACCGCCGCTCCCGCGCCAAATCAGGAGCCCAACGTCATCCGCTCCACCACCCGTCTCGTGCAAATCAGCGTCATCGCTGTGGACGGCAAAGGCGAGCCCATGACCGGCCTCAAGAAGGAAGACTTTACGGTGTTGGACGATGGCAAACCGCAGAAGATTTCGGTCTTCATGTGCGCCAGCCCGGCTCCTGCCACGCCGCCTCCCGCGCTCCCGCCGCACTATTTCACCAACCGTTTTGACCTTAAGGGCGAAGATCCCGGCGCCGTCAACGTTGTTCTATTCGACGCGCTCAATACCTCCGCGCGGGATCAAACCTACGTGCGCCAGCAGGTGGGCCGCTTTCTGCAAACCATCAAGCCGAAGGATCACGTCGCCATTTACGCCCTCACTACCAAACTCATCGTTCTCCACGATTTCACGCGAGATGTTTCCACTCTAGTTGACGCCGTCAGCCGCTTCTCGCCGAAAGAGATAGCGGCCTTCGACGCGTCGAATTCTCAGGCTCTCGATTTAGTAAGCCTCTCCGGCGACTCCCAGTGGCAAGGTTTCCAGAACGCTTTGAACAATGCCGAGGGTCAGATCGCCGACCAAAACACCCTGAATCGCATTGGGACTACGGCTGGCGCTCTCGAAGCCATCGCCAATCACGTCGCCACACTTCCCGGCCGCAAGAATCTCATCTGGGTTTCCGGAGGGTTCCCCATTCAAATCGGCATGAGCCAGCTTGGCAATCCGCAAGTCCAGATGCAGCCGGCAACTGGTTCCGGTGGTGGCGGCGATCCCAGAACTGTTGCGGGCCGGGGGCAAAGTCAGCCTGTAGGCGGCGGAGATCCCACCAACCAGCTCACTCGCAATGAGCGTGAATCCGGTTTGCAAACGGCCGCCGTCAAGAAAGCCACCGACGCGCTCAATCGCGCGAATATGGCCATCTATCCGGTCGACGCTCGCGGCGTCGAGACGGGTGCGGGAACTATTGGCATGAGTCCGGAGATTCGCTCGACGACGGTCCAGCCTTCGCTTTCCTCCGGCGGATTCTATGGCCGCCAGGACTCCTATGACACCGTCAACCTCCTCGCCGATCGCACCGGCGGCAAAGCCTTTTATGGCAGCAATGATATCCGTGGCGCTGTCCGCAGCGCCTTCGACGATGCGCGCTATGCCTGCACCATCGGTTATTATCCCGACCACGGCAAATGGGATGGCAAGTTCCGCGAAATCAAAGTAAAAGCGAGCCTCTCCAGCGCGCATCTCCGTTACCGCCAGGGCTACTACGCTTTTGCGGATCGCGCCGGCAGCGACGAAGTCGTTAAATTCGAGTTACATGAGGCGGCGTTGAGCCCTCTCGAAACCACCAGCCTCGGCATCGTCGTCAACGGCAAGCCCCTGGAGCCGCTTTCCAGCAGAAACCTCCAATTGCAAGTCGTGCTCGATCCCAAACAGTTTTTGTTGAAGGAATCCGACAGCCATCAGAAGGGCGGCCTGGACATGCTCTTTGTTCAGAGCGACGCCGCCGGCAACATCGTCGCCGCTGACAAGCAGCACTTCGACATCAATTTCGAGCAAAAACAGTACGAATACTTTTGCAAGGTCGGAATTATTCTTCAGCGTAAGGTCGGCGTGTTGCAGGAGTCCGGCGAAATTCGTGTCGTCGTCCGCGACGCCGGCTCCGGCGGCATTGGCTCCGTCAACATTCCGGTAAAAGAGTTCTATCCGCCTGAACTACACCGGCCGTAAAACAAGCCGCGCCCTTCGTTGCAATCGCGAACACATCTATCCACGAGACCTTCAGGCCTCAATGCCCGCCAATGTTTCCCACTACGACTCCGCTGTACACGGTACTTAGCTCCTGCTGGATTTGCTGCAATTTCACCCGATTTCGCTCTTTTTTCATCATCGCCTCCAGAATCGGCTCCAGGAATCGACCGTACTTCGCAAGCGTCACTTGATCCTTGCTCGCCAGCGCGTGCTCCACGGCTCTCTCCGTTGCCGGTGTCACAATTTCCATTCGCCCCGCAAACACGCGAACCGTCTGCACCGGCGCCGGATTGATCGTCAGCGGCAGCACGCGATTCACAAACGCCGCCGGCACGATGTACAACAGCCGGCTACCCTCTTCAAACCATGAGTTCCGCCACGTCGCCACCATGGCCTGAGCCTCATCCTGATAAAGTCCCTGCGCAATGAGCACGCCTTCCAGATCGTGGCTCAATGTATCGATGTTTTCCGTCAGCGCCGGATGCTCCAGTGTCAATTTGTTTTCCAACGCCCCACCGATTCTATATCCCACTTTCTCGCCGCGCCGTTCGAACAAAATCACATTGGGTATCTCTTCCTCCCCAAGATTCTCTACCAGCACATTTCCACCGCCCGTCATCTTCGCCGAAATCGGCACCGCAAACCCCGCTACGCCTCGATAAAAAAGAAATTTCTCCTGCTGCTCGCCGCTCGCGGCCTTCACACGCAGCGGTGTCGCCGAAGTTTGCCGCGCCGCGTAGTAATGGCTGTCTCGGCCTTCAGCAGGGAAGTCCGCCCGCAAGCCGGGCGCCACCGTCACCGTGTCCCACGCGACGCTTCCATCCGGCCCCTTTCCGTAGACCGCCTCACCATACAAGGTGGCCGCCGGCTCAACGCGGCTCGCATGTGGATACCACTCGGTGATCACCCCTCTCGAAAAGTTCACCTTCACCGAAACTGTGGTTTCCCGCGAATCGTAAAAATAAAGCACCGGCGTCTCCATCCGAACGGTGCCCCGCAGCCCCAGCTTGAACCCCGGATTGCGAAAGTGTTCTACAAACCCCGGCAAGTCCGTCGCCCCGCTCAGCGGCGACCAATCCACCGCCAGGCCCTTCTCCCCCGCAATCGACGTAAACGTGCCCCACTCGTGTGCCGTCAGCCCGGCATCCACCGGCCGCGACTCTCTTCCCAGCAGCCCCGACGAAATCGCCAGGCAGCACCCGATCAGCCCGTAACTCATGAACCGTAAACGTCTTGCCGTCATGGCCAGTCCTCCCGGAAAGGGTCGGCGTCTGCTTCCTCGCCTGCTGCTTTCCAAGACGCCATGTCGGCTGCCACTGTTAACAAGGGGGTCTGCGGCCATCTTCTTCAATTCCAAGAAAAAAGGGCGCAACCGGTCACGCGCGGCTACGCCCTTCGGGGACAATCCTGATTTAACGTCTAGTTGTGGTCCCGGTCGTGGTCCTTGTCCTTGTCCTTATCGCGGCCATGGTCGTGGTCGTGATCGTCCCAGTCCCGATCGGTATGCCAGCGATGGCCATCTTCGTCCCACCACCTGTGCGCGTGCGACCAGCAATATTCTCGTGCCTCATGCAATTGCTGGCGCGCGTTGACAGCTTGGGGACTGTTCCACCCGTGGTGCTCAGTGGCTTCGTGCAGCCGATGGTCCGCTTTCGCGATCCGCCGCTGGCATGCCCCTTCATCCGCGCGTGCCGCCGGCGCACTCGTCAATAGCAGTGCCCCTGCCAACGCCGCGGTTGCCATCGCCGTCCTCACCCAGAATACTCTCTTGAGTTGAATTCGCATTTCTCTCCTGCCCTCCTGATGATCGATTAAGATCCAGTCAAAATCCCGGGCCCACTTCCAGCCAAAGTAAGTTTAGAGAGGGTTTTCCTACTCTGGCCATACAGCTTTTACCCCAATTAAGGTGCGGTAAAACCCGGCTGCCACGCTGTCCACTTTTGCACACTTCCCCCCGCCCCACGAAAAGCCCCCGGGACCGCCAACGCTTCTGTATCCCGCCGGGTTAGCGCGATGAATCTCCCGATTGGCGCGCCTTGGCGTTTACTTGCCGGCGTTTTTCTGTTTTTCCAATTCCGTGCGGAATTCCTGTTCCTTTTCGGCAATGTACTTTTTGTACCCGTTTGGATCGACGAACGGGTTCGCCCCTCCCTCCTTCAGCAGAGGGTACTTTTCCTCAAGTCCGAAGTAACCGCCATGCGCGCCGAGAAAAATTTCGCCTGGCAATGTTTTCAGAACGCGCCACATGCGCTCGTAGTCTTCGGCGATCTGCGGGTAAGCCGTGTTGCCGACGAGCGTGTAACCGGGGTTCACATTGGGGCTGCACAGGATCACCGCGTTCTAAGTCTTGCCGCGGTCCGTCACCGCCATCGTCCACGTGGTACAGCCTTTGGTGTGCCCCGGAGTGAGGTGCGCCACCAGCACCGCGCCGCCAAGCCGCACCTCGTCGCCATCGTGCAAGACGCGGTCCACCTTGGTGGGTCGGTAGAGAAGTGCAGGATCGTTGCCGTACGCAAAATCAGCCTTGCCGCCCGATTCCACCACGGCAACGTCCGCGTCCATCACCATGTACTTCGCGCCGGTCCTCTCCTTGATCGTCGCGCTCCCGGCATCGTGATACCAGTGCGCGTGGCTGATCAGCAGAATCTTCGTGTCCGCAAACCTGAATCCCAGTTTCTCAATACTCGCCTCAATCAGCGGCACATTCGCTTCCATATCGCTGTTGATCAGGATGTTCCCCTGCGGCGTCGTGATTAGATAATTCGCCAGCCCCTTGCTCCCCATGTAGTACAGGTTATCCGCGATGCGAAACGGCGGAAACGGCTCTGTCCACTCGGGATTGCCCTGCGCCAGCACGCCACGCGCGGCGGCCAGCACGAGGATGAACGCGCTGCATGTGATCGACAGTCTTTTGCGCATTCGCGGAGTATAAGCGAAGCTCCGGAACGGAGGCCAGCAAAAGGCAGCTAGGATGCAAAAAACAGAACTGTGAGGGTCGGCCGCCCGCGAGAAGCATTTTTGCGGATAAAGGGTCGGCCGGCCGCCGCAAGAGGTACTATTCGGGGAGGGCACCGCCACATTTCGCGTTTCTGATAAGAGGTGAAGACATGAAAACCCTATTCCGTTCGCTGACAATTTTGCTGCTACTGCTTCTCACGACTGCTGCGGAATGCCAGACCAACTATGGGTCCAACGAACGAGTGGGCAAGTATGCCGATGTCAACGGCATCAAGGTTTATTACGAAATCTACGGAGCGGGCGAGCCCCTGCTCTTGCTGCACGGTAACAGCGGATCCATGGAGAGTTTTTCGCAACAGATTCCGGAATTGTCCAAACATTTCAAAGTCATCGCCGTTGACAGCAGGGCTCAAGGCAAATCGACAGACTCCGATCAGGAGATCACCTACGCGCTCATGGCTTCCGACATGAGCGCCCTGATGGACAAACTCAACCTCGCCAGTGTTCATGTCGTGGGCTGGAGTGATGGTGGAAACGTCGGACTGGAATTGGCTTTGGCCCATCCTCAAAAGGTGAAAAAGCTGGTCACCTTCGGCGCCAACTACACCCATGAGAATTACGAGGCCCCGCCTGACAATGTCGCCATGGAGCCAAATGATCCCAGGATCTTGAAGACCACGCCCGCGTTGCAGAAATACATGCAGGGAATTGAGAAACTCTCTCCCGCCGTAAGAAAGAAACTTTCTGATTTAATGGAGAAGTATCCGAATCTTACTGTGGAACAGCTCAAACAGATCAAGGTTTCCGTCCTTGTTGTTGCTGGAGACCATGACGCCATCAATCTGGACCATACCATTTCGCTGTTCCGGAGCCTGCCTCATTCCCAATTGTTGATTGTCCCCGGTGCTTCCCACTTGGCGCCCATCGAACAACCGGAGTTGCTCAACAACGAGGTGATCACGTTCCTGTCAACACCCTACCGCGACCTCGACCGCTACTATTGGATGAGTCCTGCCAAATGAGATGGCGTACCACAGGCGTTTTTCGGAATTAAGGCACGCCCACTCGCCTCGATTGTGACTAACACTACGTTTTGCGTGATGGAGGAATCCCTGATGCTCGCAATTCGCGCTGCAACTGCCGGCGATGTGCCGTTGCTGTTGAGATTCTTCCGCGGATTGGCGGAGTTTGAACGCTATCCCGATGCGGTGGTCATTAACGAAGAGACGCTGATTACGGACGGCTTTCGGGCTCAACCAAAGTTCCGCGGCCTGATTGCGGAATGGGACGGACAAGCGATTGGCTACGCGCTCTTCTTTGGCTTTTATTCCAGCTGGAAAGGCTCCGGTATCTTCCTGGAGGACCTCTTCGTACGGGAAGAGTTTCGCGGTCGAGGCATAGGAAGAGCGCTTCTATCTGAGGTCGCTCGCATTGCCCGGCAAGAAGGCTCTTTCGGGATCCGTTGGGAAGTTTTGGATTGGAATGAGCCGGCAATTCAATTCTACAAGTCTTTGGGAGCCGAGTTTTTCGATGAATGGAGACAAGTCCTCTTGGAAGCAGACGCCCTGAATCGCCTCGCCGACGGCTAGGTGTCCAGGATTGCAACCCTTGGATCCCGAAAAAACAGGCCAGCGGAAACCAACCCCACCCTTGCATGAACCAAACCCGCAAGGATGGCCCAAGTCGCTTTTCGGAGTAAGGCGCGGCCACCCGCGATCCAAGACGACAGCGCCGGCGGCTGGCGCCCCGACGTGCCCTGGACTGGCTCCGGGTTTCGCGCGCCCGTACAGGAGGAAGATCTGGCGACAGCACGCCAGGTGCTTGACCGGGCCGACGAAACGCGCGCCAAGGCCTGATAAGCCGCCTTACCGAAGAGTCCGCGCTCGATCTGTCCCTTTTAGGGCGGGGTCCTGTCCGGAAACTGACCCTCCGTACAGATGACACCTAGCCGCATGAGGGCTAGCCTGAGCTCATGGGGGATTCTCCAAAATATAGACCGCGCAGCGCTTATGCGCAGCCCGGCGAGATCGATACTTCTCTAGTCGAAGCGGAATCGCTGCGGCCCCGCCCTGCTGAATCCAGGCCATCGCCGCTGCGTGCGAACCCGTCGACACAACCCTTTTACAAGGGGCTCGCGCCGGCCGGGAACGTGGAACCCAGCCGCAAGGGGCTCGCCCCCGCACCGGGGCCTGTCGAAGGAAAACCAGCACCGTTTCGCCTGGGCACCGATCCAGGTCTCAGCAACGGGAACCCCGCGCTACAAAGAGGCTTGGCGCCTCCGCCCGGAATTGGCTCAACACCTTCGGTCCCACTGCGGCCGGTCGATATCCACACGCTGATCTTCGAAAGAGAACCTGCAGCGCCGCCTCCCCCGCGCCTGAAGCTGAAACCGGTCCGCGAAAATCCGGAGCCAGTGAAAATCCCCACGCTCTCCCCGCCCAGGAGCCCGCTAGTGCGGCAGGGCGTTTCTGCTCGATTCGAGCTTTTGCCCGACGCCAAGCCGCGCTGGAGCCAGGTCGGCCTGAGCGCCGCGGGACAATTGGTGATCTTGGGCCTCGCGCTTCTCAGTCCGATGATCTTTCCGCAGACGATGAAGACGGCGCTCAAATTTGATGTGATCGAGCTGATGCAGCCGGTGACCGAAATTCCCGTGGCGCCCGAAACGCCGAAGCCTCACGTGCCTCGACCGCCACCGAAGCCAAAACCCAAGCCCAAAGTCGAGCCCAAGCCGCCGGACCTGAAGCCGGAAGTGCCCCAACCTCCTCCCCTAATGCTGCTGCTGAGTCCCAAGCAGCCGCACGTCTTTCTGAATCTCAAACCGCTCGTGCCCAAGGCACACACAGTGGAGGTGAAGCCCCTCGAGCTGAAGCAAAATCCGAAGCAACCCGATATTGTTCTGTCGTCGAACGGTCCAAAAGCTCCCAAGGAAGAAGTGAAGCCCAATCCGCGTGCCGGCAATCCTGCGCCGGGCACAGTGAATGCCGCATTGAGCAAAGTGCAGACCGGCGGCTTTGGAGACCCAAACGGAATCGCGGGACGGGGAAATCCGAACCGCCGCGGCAACATCAACCAGGCCGGCTCGCTCGGTTTGCCCGGAGGCCCTGGCTATGGCAACGGCACCGGTGGCGCACAAGGCCTGCGCGGCACGGTGGCTTCGGATAGCTCCGGGCGTGGCGGCGGCGCTGCCGCAAGCGCTTCGGCTGGTGTGACTATTCTGTACAAGCCAAAGCCGCGCTATTCCGGGGATGGGCTTGAGCGCAAGATTCAGGGCGACGTAGTGCTGGAGGTGATCTTCCTCGCCTCAGGCCAGATTAAAGTGACCCGCGTGGTGGGCGGCCTCGGCTTCGGTATGGACGACGAAGCCATTCAAGCCGCGCAGCGGATTCGGTTCACGCCCGCAATGCGCGATGGCAAGCCCGTCGATTCTCCCGCCCGCATTCGCATCGAGTTCCGCCTCGTAGATTAGAGAATCCTTTAGAGGGCCGCACAAAGTTAATTTGTCTTGCCGTTCACGGCGCAGCCTCGACGCATTAAGATGACTCTAAGCTGGAAGTTCGCCGCACATATCGTCTGTGGATACTGAATATCCAGAACGTTATAATCTCAGCCAATGGCGGCCGCACACTAATTTGGAAAATGCCGGGCGCCCCAGGTAGCGTTCTTCTACCTGGGGTTCTGATTTTTCGGAATCGAAACTCGTGGTCTTTCTCTTGTCCCTTTTCTAGTTTCTATTTCTAGCTGGCCGTTGCTTGTTGAGAATGCTCTGCGGCCTTCTTCAATCGCGCCAAAGAATCCGCCACCCCCTCGTGTAATTGCCGGCCCCCGAAATGTTCGAGCATCCATCCCCACCATCCAGGTGAGATTGTGAAGTGTCAACCAAAGCTCACCCGGCAATGCTTGTCGTCCAGCGCCCCACACACAATATGGTTGTGCACCGTGATGCCGAAAGGTAACTGCGTCGTCAGCTCCAGCATCCGTTTGTCCGGGTCGATGCTCGCAACCGTGATCTGCACGTCCCAATCTTTCCCCAGTGCTCTCGTTCGCGCGATTATGCGCTGCCCCTTCGTGGCCGGGCCAGCAGGCTCCATCGCAAACTGCCAGCACGTTTCCGCATCCCACCACAACCCATAATTGTTGGGATCCGCCAGCAGTCGCCAGACCTGCTCGACCGGTGCTTCCACTGTGGCGATGGGACAAATGCTTAGGTGCATCGAGATATCAGTAGGCAACAGCCAGAATCAGGACGCAAGACCGCATCCATACCCCCGTGCCCGATCGCGAGGGTGTTCTCCCCAGCCTTCAAATCTTCCAACACCCAACCTTCCAACGTGCTTCGGCCGTATCCCCTTCCCCTTCACCCACTTAATAAGGTTTAATAGATTTACCTTGACAGATACTGTACCTTTATGGTAACTTCCCCAGTCACAATCCCCGGCAAGCCTCTCTGTCTCGTCGCCGTGATGAAAATCCCGCTACCGCAACTCCTTTGGTCTCACATCCTTACAAATGCCCCCTCCAGCAACACCTTTCGTTTGACATCCTTACAAATGCCCGGGGGTGTGTGTGGGCCCGCTCTTTTGCACTTTTTTGTCGTTTTTTGCATCAAGAGTGTTTCACAACTCGTTTTCATTCAAGCGCTTCCACACTCTTTCTCAAAAATGCCGGGGTGTCACCCAACAATTCCCATTCTGGAACGCGCTGTCTCTGCGTTCTCTGTGTTAAATGATGTTTGCTCTTCCTTACTTCTCCACCGTCGCCGTCCCACCCGCCCAGTGCAGCACACTTTTCGGTGCGCCTGCCTCCCGGCGGACATACCCCATGCCCAGGACTCGTGGCGGAACGGCATCCCAAGCCTTCGCCGCCCGCGTCACGAAGCCAACGTCCTTGCCGTCCACCGTCAGCGGGGCGCCCGCCTCCGGCACGGCTTCGCC
>Ga0222749_10001385_pt1 | contig 12386 bp, 11 predicted proteins | sample IncBWH2Mmetat_FD_197234 | JGI IMG/M metagenome (GOLD analysis project Ga0222749, IMG submission 197234) | Metatranscriptome of lab incubated forest soil microbial communities from Barre Woods Harvard Forest LTER site, Petersham... | ecosystem: Environmental > Terrestrial > Soil > Temperate...
GCCTCGATGACCTGGAGGAGCGTGACCGAGACGTCCGGCAGGTCGAGGAGGCTCTTGGCGCGGGACAGGGCCCACGCCGACAGTTCGCTGCCGTCGAGAGGGACCAGGAGACGCTTCCAGAGGCTCATCCATCGATCCTCACGACCGCATGAAGATGTAGCAATTCGCACGCCCGTCGATCGGACGTCGGGACGGGAGGATTCGGGAGGGGCACCGCGGAGGATTCCGCGGGCCCGGGGAGTTTGCCCCGCGGCCCGAGAGACCGCCGGGCGCCCCGGCCCCCCGTGGCGGCCTGGCGAGCTGGCCAACCACTTGCTCGACCGGGAGAGGAGGACCCGATAGGATGACCCCGTGAGCCAGGCGTGGCAGGAACGGTTCCGGGCGCGCACGGTCGGGGCGCCGGAGGCGCTCGCGGGCGTCCGCCGGGGGACCCGCGTCTTCGTCGGCTCGGGGTGCGCCGAGCCCACGCTCCTCGTCTCGGCCCTGGCCCGGCGGGAGGACGTGGCCGACGTCGAGGTCCTCCAGATCATGACCGTGGGGCACGCGCCCTATGCCCAGGCCGCGCACGCCGGCCGCTTCCGGACGAACGCGTTCTTCATCGGCTCGAACGTCCGGGACGCCGTCGCCCAGGGGATCGCCGACTACACCCCCGCCTTCCTCTCCGAGATCCCGGGGCTCTTCCGCTCCCGCCGGCTCCCGATCGACGTCGCCCTCATCTCGACCAGCCCGCCCGACGCCCACGGCTTCTGCTCGCTCGGGGTCTCCGTCGACGTCGTGAAAAGCGCGGTCGACTGCGCCGAGGTCGTCGCGGCCGAGGTGAACCCCTCCATGCCCCGGACCCACGGGGGGAGCTTCCTTCACGTGGACGACATCGATTTCTTCGTCCAGAGCGACGTCCCCATCCTCGAGGTCCCGGCGCGTGCGCCCGACGAGGCGAGCCGCCGGATGGGCCAGTTCTCGGCCACCCTCGTCCCCCACGGCGCGACCCTCCAGCTCGGGATCGGCGACCTCCCCAACGCCGTCCTGGCCGCGCTGAAAGACAAGACCGACCTGGGCCTCCACAGCGAGATGGTCTCCGACGGCGTCATCGACCTCATCCAGTCCGGCGTCATCAACAACCGAAGGAAGACGCTCCATCCCGGGAAGGCGGTCACCTCCTTCTGCATGGGGACGCGGAGGCTCTACGACTTCGTCCACGACAACCCGTTCTTCGAGTTCCTCCCCACCGAGTTCGTGAACGACCCGTACGTCATCGCCCAGCACGAGCGCATGATCTCGATCAATTCCGCCCTCCAGGTCGACCTCACCGGCCAGGTCTGCGCCGACTCGATCGGCACCCGGTTCTACAGCGGGATCGGCGGGCAGGTGGACTTCATCCGGGGCGCGGCGCGGTCGAAGGGGGGGCGGAGCATCATCGCGCTCCCTTCCACCGCGAAGGAGGGGAAGGTCTCCCGGATCGTCCCCATGCTGAGCGAGGGCGCCGGCGTCGTGACGACCCGCGGCGACGTCCACACGATCATCACCGAGCACGGGGTCGCCGAGCTCAAGGGCCGGACGGTCCGCGAGCGGGCCCTGGCGCTCGTCAGCGTCGCCCATCCGGACTTCCGGGGCGAGCTCCTCGCCGCCGCGAAGCACCGGAAAATCGTCGCGCTCGACCAGATCCCCTGGCCCGCCGGGGGCAAGCCCTATCCCGTGGAGCTCGAATCGCGCGAAGCCTTCAAGGACCTGGAGATCTTCTTCCGGCCCATCCGCCCCGCCGACGAGCGGCTGCTCCGGGAATTCTTCTACTCGCACTCGGCGACGACCGTCTACCAGCGCTACCACGCGCCGGTCAAGTCGCTTTCGACCCATCAAATCCAGCAGCTCTGCACCCTCGACTACGACCGGAACCTCGCGATCGCCGGCTTCGTCCGGGAGGGGGAGAGCGACCGGATGGTCGCGGTGGGCCGCTATTCGCTCGACCCTTCGACCAATCTCGCGGAGGTGGCTTTCACGGTCCACGACGACCTCCAGGGCCGCGGGATCGGGACGTGGCTGCTCGATCGTCTGATCGGGATCGCGAAGGCCCGCGGCATCGCCGGGTTCGTGGGATATGTCCTTTTGGGCAACGTGCGCATGCTCAACATGTTCCACCGCGCCGGCGTGCCGGTCACCTCGACGCTCGAGGACGGGATCTACACGGTGACCCTCAGGTTCGAGGGACACCCCTGACCGCCCGCCCGCGGGGCGGGGACGGCCGACCGTTCAACGTTCGCGGGTGAGCTCGACCGGAGCGCTCTGCCCCTTCTCCTCCCGCAGGATCTTCCCGTCCTCGAGCGTGATCACCCGGTCGGCCAGATAGCCCAGCGTGAGATTGTGCGTCGTGATGATCAGGGTCAGACCGTGCTCCCCCGAGAGCTGCCGGAAGAGCCGGAAGATGGCGTCGCCGTTCGACTTGTCGAGGTTGCCAGTCGGCTCGTCCGCGATCAGGATCTTCGGTTCGGCGATGAGCGCGCGGGCGATCGCGACCCGCTGCATCTCGCCGCCGGACAATTCCTTGGGCAGATGGCGCGACCGGCCTTCGAGGCCGACCTGCTTGAGGACGGCCTGGGTCCGCTCCCGGTCGACGGGCCGCTTCAGGAACATCAGGGGAAGCTCGACGTTTTCCGCCACCGTGAGGGTCGGGATCAGGTGGAACTTCTGGAAGATGAATCCGAGCGTGCCCCGCCGGATGTCGGCCAGGCGGTCTTCCGAAAGGCCGTCCACGGGCCTTCCCGCCACGAGGAGCGTCCCCTCCGTCGGGACGTCCAGACAGGAGAGCAGGTTGACGAGGGTCGTCTTTCCGGACCCCGAAGGCCCGAGAATGGAGACCATTTCGCCCGGATGGATGTCGAGATCGACGCCGTCAAGGGCCTTGACGGTCTCGCGCCCGCGCCGGTAATGGCGTTTGAGGCCGCGGGCCTGGATGATCGGGGGAGTCACGGTCTCTTCCTTCCTCATTCGCCTTCCCGGATGGCATCGATGGGCCTCATCGAGGCGGCGCGCCAGGCCGGGTAGAGACCCGCGAAGAACCCCAGCGCCACCGACCCCAGCAGCGCCCACCCGATCATGGCCGGCCCGATCGCGACGAGCGAGCCCTGGACACCCAGATTGATGAGCGCCTTGATCGCCGCCTCGACGAGGCGGGCCGCCCCGAAGGCAAGGCCCGATCCGACGACCGCCCCCGACAGGCAGACGACGAGCGTCTCCAGCCAGATGAGGCGGAAGATGTCTCCCCGGTAGGCTCCGAGCGCCTTCATGATCCCGATCTCCCCGGTCCTCTCGTAGACGCTCATCAGGATCGTGTTCACGACGCCGATCACCGCGACCACGACCGCGATCAGCGCGACCGCCCCGATCATGACCTGGGCGGTCCCGACCAGGCTGACGAGCGTGCCCTTCACCTGCTCAAGGCTCACCACCTGGACCTCGGGGAGCTTGAGCCAGCGTCCCTCGAACTCGCGAAGTGACGCGGCGCTGAAGGTTTTGAGCTTGATCCCGATGATGGTGAGGGCATTCTGCCGGCCGAAGATCTCCTGCGCCGTGGAGAGCGGCATGAAGATCGTGCCGTCGTCCTGGGTCCCGGTCCGCTCCATCACGCCGACGACCTTGAAGGTGTGGCGGACCCCCTCGGTCTTGCCGTTGGGGACGACCGAGGCATAGAACGTGTCTCCGACCTTCCGCTGTTCATACTGGGCGACTTCGAATCCCATGACCACCTCGTCGGTGGCCTTGGGATCGAACCACCGGCCGCCGTCGTATCCCGAGCCCCCCTTGAAGCCGATCCAGGGCTTCATGACCCTGAAGGACGGGACCTCGATCCCCGAGAGGATGGAGAAGGATTTCGCGCCCTCGTCGTCCCGGATGCCGCTCCCCTCCTTCTGGGCGATGCCGACGAAGATGGGCGTGATGGACTGGATGTCCGGATCGGCCTTCACCGTCTCGTAGATGCCCTGCGGCAGATAGAGGAGGCCGGTGCCGCCCTTCAGCATCATCGTGGCCGCCTCGTACGGACACCCCTTGGCCATCACCATCACCTGATAGCCCAGCTTCTCGATGCTGCCGTTGATGGCGCTCCGGTACCCGACATTGAAGCCGCCCAGGCTGACGGCGACCGCGACCGCGAGCGCCACGCCGCTGATGGTGAGGAGCGAGCGGACGGGCCGCCGGAGGAGGTTCTTGCAGGCGAGCGAGAGGTATCTCATGTCAGTCAAATTCCGCCGCCGTAGCGACGAACTCGTACCCTTCCCCGAACCGGATGAGTTGCCCTTCCAGCGTGGCCATCCGTCCGCGACGGATGGGAAGCATGGGACAGGTGTCCCCGAATTCCACCCTCAGCTCCCGGCCGCGGGCATCCTTCACGAAGAACCAGCAGCCGCAGCCGGGACACTGGGTCGTGACCGTGCCCCGGGTCCGGACGTCCTTCTTCAGATGGTCCGAGGGCCGGTCGAGCAGCCCCCCGAGCTCCACCCGGCCAAGCCCGCGGAAGGCTGGGCCGTAGTGGTCCGCGAACGGGCGGGCGACCAGGATCCACGCGATCACGCCCGCCAGGATCAGTCCACAGAAGATGAGGATCGTCCTCATGGAACACCGTCCGCCGGGTCACCGGAACTCCACTGCCGTCCCGATGAACTCATAGGCCTCCCCGTACTTGATCAACTGTCCCTCGACCGAAGCCGCCTTCCCCACCCGCGTGGGAAGATTTGGGGTCGTGTCGCCCATCTCCACCTTCAGCTCCTTGCCGCCGGCATCCTTGAGGAAAAACCAGCACCCGGTGGCGGGGCACTGCTTGCTGAGCGTCCCTTCGATGCGGACTTCCTTCTTGAGGTAGTCTGCGGGCTGGTCGACCAGTTTCGCCAGTTCGGTCGCTGGAAACCCCCGAAAATCGTTCCCAAAGTGGTCCGGGTGGCGGTGCGAAAGCAGAAACCAAGCCAGCCCTCCCGCCAGGAGGACTCCACACAGGATGAGGATGGTTTTCATGGAACACGCACCTCGCTATTTCTTCTCCGCCTTGAATTTCCTCAGCGATTCCTGCGCCCGCTCGTAGAACGGCTCGTTCTTCTGCTCGTAGACGAAGAGGTCCAGGAGAATCAGGTTCTTCCGGATCCCCCGCAGGGTCGCCTGGTAGTCCGGCTTCCCGGCCTCGTCGAGCGTGGGGTCCTTGATCCGGGCGACCTTGTCCTTCTCGGAGGCGGGATCGGCCGCGGCGTAATAGTCGTGCTTGTAGAAGTCCGCCAGCGTGAGGCCGGTGAACTGCGAGCGGAAGTCCTTGTTCCGGAGCTCCTTTGCGGCGGCGCTTTCCAGGCGCTGGAAGAAGAACTTCATGATCTCGCCCGACTTCGGGTCCGTGGCCAGGAACACCTGGATCACCCCGCCCTTCCCGGGGACGTTCACGCCGTGCACGATGCCGAGGACGTCCTGCCCCTTGAAGACGGTGTAGACGGTGTAGGGGGTGTCGATGGCCTCGTAGACGGGATCGAGGTCGCTTCCGAGGCGCGCCTGAAGCTTCTTGTAGAGCGCCTCGCTGTCCTTCAACTTGGTCATGTCCCTGGCCTCCTCCCGGTAGGTGGTGATCTCGGGAAAGAGGTACTTCAGGTCCTGCGCCGGATTGCTGAGCGAGCACCCGATGGCCGCGACCGGGCCGGAGGCGGCTTTGGCGGGCGCCAGAAGCAGGAGGGTCGCGAGCGCGATCGGTCCTTTCACGAACGCCATCCTTTCACCAATAGTAGTAATACTGGATTGACACGATCGTCCCCTTCGGCCCGGTCTGGCGTTCCAGCTGCCGCTCGACGTTGAGCCGGAGCGAATGGAGATAGGCCCCGGTCATGTCGTTCCTGAAGTACCAGGCGATCTCGGGGATGATGGAGGCGTCGGTCTTGTGGGGGGACAGTCCGCCTGGGGAGAGGCTCCCCGGCCCGATATCCTGCCAGAACCGGCGGTACTGGACGCTCACGCCCCACTGCCGTCGCTCGCTCAGGTAGTCGAGTCCGTAGAGCTGGGTGAAGACGGCATCCGATTCGTCGCGGCCTCCGCTCAGCTCGACCGTCAGGGCGAGCGAACCCGTGGGGATCTGCATCGTATAGCGTCCGTCCAGCCCGACCCGTAGCGTGTCGACGATGCGGTCCGATCTCGAGTCCTCCTCAAGCGAGGGGCTCCGGTCGACGGCCTCCTTTGAAAGCCGTTCCCCTCCCATGAAGGAAAGGCCCCCCTCCAAGCCGAGTTCATTTCGAATCTGGCCTGAGAGACTTAGGCGAAGGCCGGCCATCCCGCTCTGACCTCGAAAGGAGAGCGGGTAGCCGCTGCCCACGAGATAGTAGGCGTCGTAGTTGAACACCGAATTGATCGATCCCCACAATCCGGCGTACCAGTCCCGTTCGAAACCGAAGTTTCGATCGTTGGACAATTGAATCAACGTTCCGTGGGTGTCGGTCTGGAGGTTCAGGCCGAACGGGAGGTAGAAGTGGCCCGCGCGGAAATTGAACCGGCCCAGATTCTCGCTCTGGCCCGACTCGCTCAACAGAGGATCGAAGACGTTGTAGAGGTCCCCGTAGAGGTTGTGGTATTCGAACCACCAGCCTTTGCGGTGGGCGCCCTCCGTATCATCGATCGTTTCAACGAAATGGTCGCGCCGGACGAGACGCCCCTGGACGTCGAGGCTCGCGAGCGTCGAGGTGGCGCTCGAGAATTTCTTCAGGATCTCGAAGCCCGCGGATTGCCGGCTGTAGGTGTTCTCCGCGACCGTCTCCTCCCCCCGGGGCTCGGCCGAGCTGTACGAAAACTGGGAGAACAGCTCCCACTTCAGGGTGAAGTTCTCATCGAAGAAGCGTTCGAGACAGGAAGGGGTTTCGGAGGGGGGCTTGGCCGCCTCCTTCTTCCTATCCAGGTCCTGGAACGGATCGTTCTGCTGAACCATCGCCATCAGAGCCAAGAAAACCGGTACCACCATCGAGAGTCACCCCTCGCGTCATCTACCCTCATGGCTGCAAACGCGGTGCCATGACCCGCATTCCGCAGGTCCGAGGCGAGGGACGCCTGGCGAACCCGGGTAAGCGGACCCTTCCGTAGGAACTCGGAGAAAGTCCCCGCCCGTCCGATCCTTCCCGTGGATCTCCCAAGCTCTCCTCGCGATCGTCATCGGCAGGCCACGCCGCAGCACCGCCGGCCAAGGGGACCGCTCCCACCCGAGCTAGAGCGCGCATGGAGTCTCCGAGGAGAAGAAACGGAACGCAAACGAAGGAATGCAGCGCCCGAGAGGGAGGGGCTTAGATGAGGAGGGCCGAGTTGAGCAGATAGAGACGTTGCTCGGATCCAGGTCGAGGTACGAGTTCCCTCAGGGGCAAGCCCACTCCTTGAGCTGGTACGCCCAAGGGCGAATCGGACGCCACGAACTCGATCCCCAATCCCACTTCGGAGAGATCCGGCTGGGCCGAGTCAATCTCGCCAGCAGGGTTCAGATGGGTGCAGGCTTTCGTGGGCTTCGGCGCGCCGGTCGGGTCCGACGAACCCGACTGATCGGACTTGTTATGTCAGCCGTCCGAGGCTCTACCCCCTTCGCTATGGCACGAACTGCCAGGAGGCGCCATCGGCCCGGCTGGGGGAGGGTGGGCCTTGCAAACCTCGCCGGGGGTGCTGCAGAGGGGCCCGCAGCAGCATTGGACGAACGATACCGTCTGAAGGGCACTGAAGCCCACGATCAAGGCGATGGCTAGCGACTTCATCCTGATATCTAACGAGGCGGAAACCCCTTCTATTCAGGCATTCCGAGATCGCTCATTCTATGGCTTCCCATCGGCTGGAACAAGTGGCGCCCCTTCGCCCTAGGGGCCCTCCTGATCAGAGCACCTTCCTACTCCGAAGGTCGCGGACGATGACCGCGACGTAGAGCGCCATCGCCAGCCCGAACGCCCCCTGACCCAGAAGCATGAAGCTCGCGAAGAGGAGCGGCGTGGGCCACAGGAAATGGGCCAGGCTCACCCCGATCCCGAAGAGCGCCAGGACGCAGGCCGCGGTCAGGAGCTTCATGGCTTCTTCCTCGGGTGGGGGGAGGCGTGGCATTCGAAGCACGACATCTCACCCGACTCGATCTTCGGCTTCATCTCGGCATCCTCGTGCTGGTCGATCTTCTGGTACTTCGCCGTCTCCCCGTGGCAATAGAGGCAGGTCGCCGGCGGGAACGGCTCGTGGATCTTGAGTGGGTCGGGAACACCCGTGAAATAGTAGTGCATGACGTGGGAGAGGCCGCCCAGCTTGGACTTGATGTTTCCGCCCAGACCGTAGCCCGAGTGGCAGGTGTAGCACTGATCCTCGTTGATCCAGCGGCGCTGGTAGTGCTTCGCGGCCAGCGTTGTGCTCGCCGGATTCTTCATGTCGGCCACCCAAGGGTCCATGGTGTGGCACTGCGTGCAGGACTGCTTGGACTTGTGCAACCCGACGACGTTCCCCGCGAGCATCGTCATCGAGGGGAGGACGAACAGGCCCACGAGAAGGGCCCACCGCGCCGCCGCGGACGCCCGCCACTCCGCCTTCCGCGCCAGGACGATCACGATGACCGTCGCCGAGGCGAGTCCCAGGAGGACGCCCGCCCCCGACAGCCAGCGCATGACGTTCTCCGTGTCGCCGGAGAACATCCCGTCGTGGCCCATCTACTTCCCCTCGAGGTGCTTGTGGTCGCAGGAGTGGTCGGCCTTCATCTTCATCACCTCGTGCGTGTCCTTCCCGACCTTGTCGGCGAACTTGAACTCCGCGAAGCTGGGGCTCTCCTTGTTGTGGCAGAGGCTGCAGTTCTTGTCGTCGGGATGGATGGCCCCGAGCTTGGCGATGTCGGCCCACTTGTATTCCTTGTTGTCCTTCTTGTAGGGGGAGTACTTCTCCCCGGGCCCGTGGCAGGACTCGCAGCCCACGCCTTCCATGAGGGTCGCGCGCGCCTTCTCCTCGGCGGTCCACTCCTTGCCCTCCACGATCGCGGGATAGCCCCCGGGCTTCCCGTAGCCCGTCACGTGGCAGGCGACGCACTTCGCGTCCTTCGTATAGTCCTTCGCCGGATCGAGGTTCGCCTTCTTCTTCCCCTCGACCGCCTCGTTGGGCCTGAGCGACTTGAACGAGAGGGCCATCTTCGTCTTCTGCCAGGAGCCGAATTCCTTGAAGTGGCACTTCTGGCAAGACTTGGATCCCACGAAGGCCGCGGGCTCCCGGAGCCGCCCGCACGCCTCCGCCCCGGGGGACGGGGCCGTCGTGGCGGTCAGGAGGAGCGCGGCCAGGGTCGCGAACGGCATTTTCATCGTTTCCCCTTTCCGACGGCCTTTTGGACCGTCCTCTTCGCCTTCTTCTTCCCCGCCATCTTCTGATCGGCGCGCACCACCAGGAGCGGGAGCGTCGCCTTGCGGAGGACCTCTTCCGTCACGCTCCCGGTCACGAGCCGCGAGAGGCCCGACCGGCCGTGGGTGGTGATCGCGATCAGGTCGCACCCGTGGAACCGGGCATTGTCCAGGATGGACTTTGCGACATCGCCCTGGTCGACGACGGCCAACGTCTTCACCCCTCTCGCTTCGGCCTTCCCGGCAAACTCCTTGAGCCGGTCCCGGGCGAGGGCCTCGTCGGTGACCTTCCCCTGGGCCTTCCTCCGGGCGTCGGGATCGAGAACATGGAGGAAGACGATCCGGGCCTCGAAGAGCTTCGCCAGTTCGATCGCCGGCCCGAGCACCTGAATCGACCGCTCGCTCCGGTCGGTGGGCACGAGGATGCTCGTGAACGGCTGGTTCTCCGTCCGGCCCGGGGGAAGGAGCTCGTAGGTCCAGAAGGGACGGACCGTGAAGACCGGGACCGGGCTCTTCCGGACCACGTGCTCGGCGACGCTTCCGAAGAGCGCGCGCTTGAAACCCGTCCGACCGTGGGTGGCCAGGGCTATGAGCGAGACGCCCTCCTCCTCCGCCAGGTCGAGGATGGTCCCGGCCGGGGGACCCATCCGGGCCTCGGCCCGGGCGCGGACGCCCTGCTGCTCGAGGCGGTCCTTGATCCCCACGATGTACTCCCGCGCCGCGGCGAGCGAGGCCTCGATCGCGAGCATCTGCTCCTCGGCGGCCGGGGGATTGGCCACGCGGAGGAGGATCACCTCGGAGTCCTGGCGGCGCAGGAGCCGCCTCACGTGCGGCAGGATCGCCTCCGCGGTCACCGACCCGTCCAGGGGTACCAGGATCTTTTCCAGCATGGTTCCTCCCCCTATCAAGGGAACGGCACGAAGGGCGACCCGAGGGTCGCCGCAGGATTCACGTTCTTGATCGACGACTGGAGCAGGTTCACCGTGTACCCCGTGTTGTGGATCCCCGAACTCCGGTCGTTCGTGACGAACGACCAGTTGTAGGAAGCCTTGTAGAGGGTCAACCAGTCCGCCTGCTCTGAGGGGGTGAGGGAGGCCCACGCGAGGGGATTCCCCGAGGCGGGCACGCCGGGGCCGGGGTACGTGAGGAAGGGCTTCCCCGCCGGGATATTGGCCGTCAGGATGTAGCTGATCCGGCCACTCGCCACCGCAAACGTGTACGTGCCCGGCGCAGCCCCCAGGAGGCTGTTGAGCTTGAGGTTGATCTGGGTGTTCAGGGTGTCCAGGAGCCCCGCCACCTTGACCTGGATGGGCTCGATGGTCTTGTCCCCGTTGTAATCGCCGCGGGCCACGTCCTTGAAATCCGAAGCCGTGGTGTGGCACTGGACGCAGGCGCCGCTGTTGTACTTGTTCACGGAGGTCAGGGTCCAGGTCGCGGCCGCACCCCCGGCGAACCCTCCGGCCCCGACGAGGGTGACCTGGCGTGCGCCGTCGACCGAAGAGATGACATATGGGGTCACGCTCGAATCGGCCCCCGCCGTGATCTGGAGCGTGTCCCCCGGAAAGACGTTCCGGAGGAAGCTCGGACCGGCCCCGACCCTGAACTGGCGGGTGCCCGACACGGTGCCCCCACCGGAATTCGTCCCGTCCGACGCCGCGGCCGTCCCGGTGCCTTGGACGACGTTCAGGCTGTGCCCCCCGAGCGCCCCGTAGCCGAGCGCTCCGGGTCCCGGCTGGCCGTCGCTGTGGCAGCTGAGGCACTGGCGGTTCTCGCCGCTCGGGGCGATGAAGCGGCTGGGGATGCCGTGGGGCGAGGCGTTGTAGGTCCAGCCGGAGAATTCGATGCCGTTCGTGGTCGAGAGCATCTCTGCGGCGGTCGAATCGTGGGGCGCCCGCCGGACGTTCATGTCGGGCGAGTTGTCCCGGGTGTCCGTCCGGCTCTGGTGGCACATGAAGCACACGGCGGCACGCCCCGCATTTGCCACCGCCCCGTTCCGGAACTGGACGGTGCCATAGGCGCGGAGCTGCGGATCCGGCTTCGTCCCGGGGAGACCCACCGTCGTCTGGTGGGGATCGTGGCAGGTCTGGCAGGTCTGGGTCCGCCGCTCATTGACCGGGATGACGGGGCGGTTGACGTTGCTGGCCGCGAAGAGGACCGGATGCGGGTCGGCCGTCTGCTGGGCCCTCATCTCGACCACGAACCCCTGAGCCGTGTGGCACCCGTTGCAGCTGGCGCTTCCGCTCGCGGAGGTGAAGGCCGTCGAGGTGCGGTCGGCGTGGGCCGCCACCTCCCACAGGTCCTCCTTGTCGCTGTGGCAGCGCCCACAGACGTTCGAGTCGAAGCTCTTCCGGATGCCCGTCGTATCCCCGGCATGCTCGCTGCCGGGTCCGTGGCAGCTCTCGCACTGGACGTTCGACCTCGAGGCGGTCATGGGGAACTTTCGGACGGCATCGTTCCAGGAGGTGCCCTTCAGGACGAAGCCCTCCGCCTTGGCCTGGTCCGCCCACCCGCCATTTAGGCCCGCTGTCGTCTGGCTCCAGCCGACGGTCCTCGAGTCGATGGAGAAGTTCGAGCCGAAATCGAAGGCGCTCTTCCAGCTCCCCTTGGCCTGGCTGGGGGCGTTCAGGGGGTTGGCCGGGTCCAGGATCTCCTGGAACACCTGGGCATGGGTCGTCTTGAGCCAGGGGTTGGCGAAGTCATCGAGAAAGGCCAGCTGCCCCGCGTGACAGGCGGCGCACTCCCCCTTGAAAGGGTCGGGGATCGTGCCCACCAGGTTGCCCACCCCGACATAGGTCCCCGAATTGATGGTGACGGACTGGGGCACGGCTCCCGGATTCTGGAGGAGGGTGACCCCGTAGGTCCCCACCGGGAGCTGCGCCGGCGGGACGGCGCCGGCCTGGTTGGGGATGAAGTAGACGAAGCGCTGGTCGGTCGCGCCCCCGAGCGGCGTCCTGTCGGGCTTGAAGTACGAGATGGTGGCGCCGGTGGGGGTCAGGCCGCCCCACGTCCAGCTCGTGATGGTCCCGGAGGTGTCGGTGGCCGCGCCGTTCAGGA
>Ga0222749_10001390_pt1 | contig 12361 bp, 8 predicted proteins | sample IncBWH2Mmetat_FD_197234 | JGI IMG/M metagenome (GOLD analysis project Ga0222749, IMG submission 197234) | Metatranscriptome of lab incubated forest soil microbial communities from Barre Woods Harvard Forest LTER site, Petersham... | ecosystem: Environmental > Terrestrial > Soil > Temperate...
AGACCGGCGAGCGCGATCACAAAGATGCGCAGGCAGCGTATTTACAAGCCGGCATCTCTGCCGAAGTGCTGCCTTTCATCAACGAGATGCCGCAGGCCTTTGCCCGTGCCAATCTGCTGCTGTGCCGCTCCGGCGCCAGCACGGTCGCCGAAATCACTGCAGCGGGGAAAGCGGCTATCTTTGTGCCCTTCCCGCGCGCGGCAGACGATCATCAGCGCCGCAACGCGGAAAATCTGGCGCAACAGGGCGCGGCCGTGCTCATTCCCGAGCCAGAACTTTCCCAGCAGAAACTGATCTCCACAGTTGTAGATCTGTTGACTCACGCTGATCGGCTGCGGCAGATGGAAGAGGCCGCCAGTAAATTGACCCACCGTTATGCCGCCGAAGAGATTGCCGATATTGCCGCCCAATTGGCCAAGATTCCTCTTGCCTCCAAACCCGCGGAAGCGCTGCGCCACGAAGCCTAGTCCTGCCCAATCTTCCAAAATCTGCTATCGTTTTCTCTGCGTAACCATGTTCGCAAAAATACAGCGCATACATTTTGTCGGCATTGGCGGCATTGGCATGAGCGGCATCGCCGAGGTCCTGCTTACGCTTGGGTATAAGGTTTCCGGCTCCGATTTGAAGCTCTCTCCAGTGACTCATAGGCTGGCCCGCCTGGGTGCAACCATCTTTGAAGGACACAGCGCAGAAAACGCCGAGGGCGCCGAAGTCGTCGTCATCAGTTCGGCCGTCAGCGAGCGAAATCCCGAGGTTGAGACGGCTCGCCGCCGGCACGTACCTGTCATCCAGCGGGCCGAGATGCTGGCCGAGCTGATGCGCATCAAGTACGGCATAGCCATTGCCGGCATGCACGGCAAGACCACGACTACTTCCATGGTTGCAGCGGTGCTCGCCGCCGGCGGGCTCGACCCTACCATCATCGTCGGTGGCCGCGTGGACGCCATTGATTCCAACGCGCGTCTCGGCAAATCGCACTACCTGGTCGCTGAGGCCGATGAGAGCGACCGCAGCTTTCTCAAGCTCTCGCCCATCCTCTCGGTCGTAACCAATATTGACTGTGAGCACATGGATTGCTACCGCGACATGCAAGACGTTGAGCAGACCTTTCTCGAGTTCATGGACCGCGTGCCCTTCTACGGCATGGTTGTAATCTGCAATGACGACGAGCGCCTGCGCGGGCTTCTGCCCAAGGTCCGGCGGCGTGTCGTAACCTACGGTACGCGCGAAGGCTCCGACTTCCAGATCGTCAGCAGCACAACCGCTCGGAGCAGCGGAAAAAACATAGGACACTTCGGCGTGCGTTATCGCGGAAAATCACTAGGCGATTTTTCTCTTCATGTCCCGGGAGCGCATAATGTCCTCAATGCCACGGCTGCCGTGGCCGTGGGCGTTGGCCTGGATATCCACCTCGAAGACATCCGCGCAGCCCTGGAAAAATTCCGGGGAGTAGACCGCCGCTTTCAGCTCAAGGGCAAGGTCAACGGCATCAGTGTGGTGGATGATTACGGCCACCACCCCACGGAAATCCGCGCCACGCTCGCCGCTGCACGGCAGTGTGGCTACGAAAGAATTCATGTCATCTTCCAGCCCCATCGCTATACCCGCACCCAGCAGTTGATGGAGGAATTCACCAACGCCTTTGGCGACGCCGATACCCTCCACATCCTCGATATCTACGCCGCCAGCGAGCCGCCCATCGAAGGCATCACCGGCGAGGCTCTCGCGCGGGCCGTTGCCCAGCGCTCCGGCAAGAAAGTTTCGTACAGCCCCTCGTTTGCCGACGCAACTGAGGCGGCGGTTGCCCAGGCCCGCGAAGGCGAGCTGATTCTCACCCTGGGCGCAGGCAGTATTTCCCAACTTGGCCCGCAGATTCTGGAGCGGCTGGCAGCCAACACGAAACCGGTTGGGATTGAATCATCGGATCATTGAGTCATTGCGACATTGAGTAATCGGGTAATTGTGTAATTTGGTAATTGATTTGTGCGCATAAGCTCAAATTACACAATTACGCAGTTACCCGATTACTCAATTCTCTGTGCCTCTGTGGTTAACAAAATCGCCCCTGTGGAAAATTCCTCTTATCTATTTGCATCAAATAAAGTTATAGTTGAATAGAGAAATGTCTCGAGACGACGACTTCTATATCCCCGAGCGCGAAAGTCGGACCCGGCGGCCTGCAGTGGCAGCGCAGGCGGAAGAAGACGTTGACAACGAACTCGACAGCCGCGTCGTTGATCTCGATACCGACGAAGAATCTTCTTTCCTGCGTGCACAGAAACGCATCCCGGTACGTCGCGGAGCGCTTCCCAAGAAAACTGCCAACCGGCTGAAGCAGGTTTCAATTGCACTCTTGCTTCTCGGTGTAGTGGCTGCCGCGCTGGCCACGGCTTATTTCTACGGCACCGGTTCCTGGCGCTTCCGCATTGATTCCAGCGACAACATTGAAGTTGCCGGCACGCAGAACGTCACCCACGGCCAGGTCATGGAGATCGTAGGCGGCGACATCGGCCGCAACATCTTCTTTGTCCCTTTAGCGGACCGCAAAAAGCAGTTGGAAGAGATCCCCTGGGTGGAATCGGCCACCGTGATGCGTCTGCTGCCCAACCATCTCAGGATCGAGATTCACGAGCGTACACCCATAGGCTTTGTGCGTATCGGTTCCAAAGTCTCGCTCATTGACGCGAGTGGTGTGGTGCTGGAGCTGCCGCCGCACTCTGCCGCCAAATATTCTTTCCCCGTGATCGCCGGCATGGAGGAGTCTGACCCGCTCTCCACCCGCGCCGCCCGCATGAAAATCTACGGAGAGCTTGTGCATGACCTCGATTCGGAGGGCGCGCACTACTCCAGCTCCATCAGCGAGGTTGATCTCTCTGACCCGGAAGACGTGAAAATTACCGTGGCTGATCCCGAAGGCGCTGTGCTCATACACCTGGGAAGCAGTCAGTTTCTCGAACGCTATAAGATTTATCTGGCGCACATAGAAGACTGGCGCCAGCAGTTCAAAAAAGTGGAGTCGGTGGACCTTCGTTACGACCACCAGGTCATCGTCAATCCCGAGACCTCGAGCAATCGTGAGCGCACCGATTCCACAACCGGCAACGCAACGCAAACCCAGGCATCGAGCAACACAGCACCCAGGAATACGGCGCCCAGGAGCACCAAACCAAAGCCCGTTGCCGCGCCGCACCCGGCCGCCGGCAACGCACATAACAAGCGGCATCATTAAATAAAGCATTGTAGAGACGTAGCCCGCTACGTCTCCGCATCTCAGACGAACATAGATTTTGTGGGTATGGTTACAAAAAAGCAGAACCTGATTACAGCCATTGATGTTGGCAGCGCAAAGACCTGCACCCTTGTTGCCGAGAGCACCGAGACGGGAATCCGCTATCTCGGCCATGGTCTGAGCGACTCTCGCGGCTCGCGCAAAGGCGCGATCATTGATTTGGAAAAGGCCGCCGCCAGCGTGCAGCGCTCCATGGAAAAAGCCGAGGCATTGGCGGGCGTGACCGTGGAATCGGCGGTGGTGGGCATCGGCGGAAACCACGTGCGTGGGGTCAACAGCCGCGGAGGCGTGAGCCTGGGTTTACGCGCGCGTGAGATTACCCGCGACGATATCCGCCAGGCCGTGGAGAAGGCCCGCACTATCCCTCTGCCTGCCGAATGGCAGACCATGCATCTGCTGCCGCAGGAATTTATTGTGGATGAGCAGAACGGCATCCGCGATCCTGTGGGCATGTTAGGCAGCCGCCTCGAGGTTCAGGTTCACATCATCACCTCTATCGCCAGCGTTACGCAGAATGTTGTCACCGCTCTGAACCGTGCAGGCATCCAGGTAAATGACACCGTCTTTGAGCCGCTGGCTTGCGCGGAATGCGTGCTTAAACCCGATGAGCGCGAGTTGGGCGTCTGCCTGCTCGATATCGGCGCCGGATCAAGCGAGCTGATCGTCTATCACGAGGGCATTGTGGTGCACACCGCGGTCATACCCATCGGGGGCGACCACTTCACCAACGATGTCGCCGTGGGCTTGCGCACGCCGCTGGCCGACGCCGAAAAAATCAAGCGCAGCTTCGGATGCGCCGTCGTGACCCGCGTGCCCGAGAGCAATGAAATCGAGGTCCCCGCCGTGGGCGACCGGCCTTCACGGCTGATGCCGCAGCGCTTCCTGGCCGAGATTCTGGAGCCGCGCACGCGCGAGCTGTTCGAGCATGTGCGCGATAATCTGCGGCAGTCGCGGGCACTGGAGTTTTGCGCCACCGGCCTTGTGCTCACCGGCGGCGGCGCCCGGCTCAACGCGCTGGAAGAAATCTGCGAAAACGTTGTGCGCAAACAGGTACGCATTGGCCGGCCAGCACCCATGGCCAAGCTGCCGGCAGAGCTGGCTGAGCCTGAGTTTGCCGCCGTCCTGGGGATGATTTATTACGGAAACCGCTCGCGCCATGTGCGCCAGGATGACGAGACCGGGCTTTCTGCCCGGCTGAGATCTTTTTTGGCGCGGGCATCGATGTAAGACAGTACTCAGTTTTCGGTTAAGACATGCTATTCACGAGCACAGCGCAGTGTATCAGGACACGGCTTCAGCCGTGCCGTAAGTTGCAGAACAATAACACTTCCTTGCTGCCGCAGGCATGCGCGCATCCCGCAAAGCGGGAGGAGCGCACAGAACAAACGTTTTCCGATCGCACGAATGCAATTTACGGTTTCGAAAGAAATTTCGTTGCACGAGCAATCACTCACGTTAAACTACAGCCCTAAGAAGGTGAACATGACGGACCCAAAATCGAAAAACAGCGATATCCGCATACAGTTCAACGAAGAGATTCGCAACAACGCCAAGATCAAAGTGATTGGGGTGGGCGGTGGCGGCGGCAATGCCGTCAACCGCATGATTGACGCTCACGTCGAGGGCGTGGAGTTCGTGGCCGCCAACACCGATCTGCAGGCGCTGCAGATGTGCCGCGCGCCTATCAAGATCCAGCTTGGGGTAAAGCTCACCAATGGCTTAGGCGCGGGAGCTAATCCTGATGTCGGCCGCAAGGGCGCTTTGGAAGATGCCGATAAGATCATCGAAGCCCTCGAAGGCGCGGACATGATCTTTGTCACCGCCGGTCTGGGTGGCGGCACCGGCACCGGGGCTGCGCCGATTATTGCCTCGCTGGCCAGCGAGATGGGGGCGCTCACCGTGGGAGTAGTCACTAAACCCTTTGCCTTCGAAGGCAAGCGCCGCATGCAGCAGGCAGAAAAAGGATTAGCTGAGCTGATCGAGTGCGTGGACACCATGATCGTGATCCCCAACGAGAAGCTGCTGGCCGTGGCCCAGAACGCAGGCTTCTTTGAATCGTTCCGCGTCGCCGATGACATCTTGCGGCAAGCGGTGCAGGGCATCTCTGACATCATCACCATTCCCGGCATCATCAACCGCGACTTCGCCGATGTGAAGGCCATCATGGCCGGCATGGGCTTTGCTGTCATGGGCACCGCCACCGCCAAGGGCGAGCGCCGCGCTACTCAGGCGGCGCAGGCGGCGATTGCCTCCCCGCTGCTCGAAGCCGGCGCCATTGACGGCGCGCGCGGCATCCTGATCAACATTACCGGCTCCAGCTCGCTGCGGCTGGCCGAGGTCAATGAAGCTTCCACGATTATCCAGAGCGCGTCGCACGAGGACGCCAACATCATCTTCGGCGCGGTGCTGGATGAGAAGATGAAAGAAGAAGTCAAGATTACGGTCATTGCCACCGGCTTCCGCGAGACCAAATCGCAGCAGCGCGAACGCTCCGCTACTGCAGCAGCAGTTGCTATCTCCAGTGCGCGCGCAGCCTCGTCTTTTACGCCCAGCAAGCCTACCGAACTGCCACAGCCCCAGCGGCTAGCCCCAGAGGCGGGAGGCCAGGCACAAGTTCCGCCTAAAAATACATTTACTCCGGCCTTGCAGCGCACACCGGCAGCCCCAACACGTGAAACTCCGTCACTGGACCAGGTCAAGAGCAACGTCACCAGCAACTTCCCGCAGGATGATCTGGATGTGCCGGCATTTATCCGGAAGCGGGGCGACCAGTAAGTTCTCAGTCGCCAGTCCTTGGTCCTCAGGAACGCAAGGTGGCGGCCTTCCGAGACAAATCCCTCCGCAAAATAAGCCGAGCGCAGAGGGTGGGGGTACTTGCTAGGTAGTGGTTGGAGCCCTAACAATAACGCTGATTACCGCATATCTAGCGGCTAAAGTTGATGCCTGGGTGGGGTACTTGCTGAACAGGTCGAGATGGTGGCCGATCCACTAGTAAGTCCTCAGTCGTCAGTCCTTAGTCCTCAGGAACGCAATGGGCTGTCCCCAATGGCCTTCACCTCCGAGAAAACCCCCGCCGCAAAATAGGGCCGAGTAGCGGAGGGTGGGGGTACTTGCTAGGTAGTGGTTGGAGTCCTAAAAATAACGCTGATCACCGCATATCTAGCGGCTAAAGTTGATGTCTGGGTGGGGTACTTGCTGAACAGGTCGAGATCGTGGCCGGTCCCCAGTGTCGCCCCCTCCAGGGCTCAGCTTCTTTCTCCAGCTTACCCACCGCTATCGCGGTGGGCTAACCTCTGACCGCGCCTCCCCCACCCCAACACGCGCGGCGCGTGTTGGGGACCCCGGCTCCAGCGCTGGGAGCATCACAGAAACGAGATACAGCAAGACTTGAAGAAGGTATAGCCAGTATTCAGAATCCCTGTATCGCAAACGAGTTGTCAAAGAACCTAAGGGGCACAAGCCCCGCATTCTTGAATGCGTGTTCTATCTTCCGTAGCCAAAACCGGGCTACGCTCTCGCTTAATGATGGGCGCTGATTGTTTGAAATGCAATGATTTGATACCACTTTGATATCACTTTATCATAACCAAGGGTGATATTCAGAGCGCAAGCAGCCATAAAATGAGGGGTTTGTTGCTATTTTTGGCCGTGGTGTGGGCAAGGTGCCCACACGACAGCCGGTGAGACGCTGGCGCTACGTCAAATTCCTATCTTGGCCGGGGGGAATGGAGCACGGCCAGCGGAGTGGACAGATTGCCCTGAAAGCCTCCGCCGCCACTGTAAATTGCCTGGATTGTGTGTTGGCCCACGCTAAGCGGAGTCGTTAGGTTCAGTGTCGCCAGGCTCGCAGTCACTGGAACCGTGCCGAGGACATTCGTTCCATCCCTGAACACCACGGTGCCATTGGTCCCCGGAGAAGGCGAGACCGTCGCCGTTAGAGTCGCGTTTTGCCCTCGCTCAATGGAATTTTGCTGCCCAGGATGCAGCGGTGTAACAACCAACGTTATTGCACTGCTTGTGCCCGTGTCTCCGGGATTGTTAATCACCTGCGTCAGGACCGGCGAAGTGCTGGAAGCATACAGGGAATCGCCACTGTAAACCGCTGTGATGGAGTGCGCCCCAGCGGTTAGGGTTGTGGTCAGAAACGAGGCAGTGCCTGATCCATCGAGAGCCTGTCCGGTTGTAAGAGTGGTATTGCCATCCTTGAAATCCACGGTTCCCGTGGGCACACCGCCAACAAGGGCCGAGACGGTAGCTGTGAAGCCGACTGACTGGCCCATTTGCGAAGGGTTAGCGTTGGTGACGACCATGACTGCCGCCGGGGCTTTATTGACGGTTTGAGTGAACGGAGAGCTCGTGCTGCCCAGAAAGTTTGCATCCCCAATGTGTACGGCCGCGATGCTATGTTGACCGGGCAATAGTAACGAACTCGCGTAGCTGGCTGTCCCGCCGGTCAGTGCGACAGGCGCTCCCAGCGTGGCGCCGCCATCATAAAATTGGACCGCGCCGGTCGGCGTCCCTGATCCAGGCGCAAGTGTCGAGACGGTTGCTGTGAATGTTATTTGTTGACCGAAAGTGGAAGGATTTATGGAAGACGAAACGCTCGTCGAAGTCGCAGCCGCAGTCACGTTTTGATTAAATGGCTGCGAAACGGCAGGCAAGTAATTCAGATCGCCGCTGTATGCCACAGTGATGGAATGTATTCCCGAACTGGCGAATGCAGTTGTATATGTTGCATTCCCGTAAATATCCAGAGGCACGCCGGAGGCGATCGTGGTGTTGCCATCCCGAAAATCTACCGTGCCTGTGGGAAAACCAATAGGTGTGGGTGGACCGGCAATAACAGCCTGCAAGGTGACAGGCTGGCCAACCTTCGCAGGGTTGGTTGAGGAGAATAAAGTTGTTCCAACCTCATTGCCAACCCGCAGTCTGTAAACCACACTCCCCGAATTGTTATAGCCTGCGCACCACACCTGGTAGTTGCTTAAGCTGGTGAACTTGGTGTCACAAGCATCCATTTCGTGGCCGGTATCAACGTCCAACGACCAGCTCTGGCCGCCGTCATTGCTGAAATAAATTCCGCCCACTCCCGAGAAGATATTTCCTCCGGCTGCCCAACCCAACTGTGGATTCAAAAAGCGTATCTCGCGGATGGGCCAGGGACTATCGAGAGTGCGGTCACTCCACGTGGCCCCGCCATCTGTGGTGCGATGCACCCAGCCTTCGACATTGGGTGAAATTTCACCGCCAGCCACCCATCCATTGAGATCATCCACAAAGAACGTCTCGCCATCGAAGACCGGATCAATATGCCGGCGACAACTCCAGTTCACGCCACCGTTTGTGCTGTCGCAGTAGCTGATGCCTGAAGCACGGGCATGGCCGTTGGGCAGCAGGCTGAACTGATTGCCGAACCAAGACCCATTGGGGTCAATCGTGTCTGCTGTCCAGTCCGGCGCGGTCTGCCCGCCATCGCTGGTATAGTGAGCAGCGTTGGGAGGAGCACCTTGAGCCGTAGGACTCTCGAACGCTAATCCGTTCAGGTTGTCCGAGTAGCGTACACGGTACAACCAGCCGGTGGAGGTCAGCCGAATGTCCCCAGTCCAACTCGCTCCACCATCGTGGCTCCACCGAATGATCCCCCTCGCCGGGGTAAAGGAATCGATGAATCCCGAGATGATTACATCATTGGCATTTAAAGCCTGGATTCCTTCCCACTCGTAAGGGAAGCCTAGATTCATGATCTCAGTCCAGCTCACGCCTCCATCGATGGTCTTCCACACCTGTCCGTTTTCAGAAACGGCGTAGCCTATAAGTGGTGTTGGAAAAGAAATGTCTCGGATGATCGCCGATGACAGATAACCGATATATCGCCAGTTGTTCACCGAAGACGAAAGCTCGATAGGCGCGGCCGCGCTCGTGGGCTTAACTTCCGCCGGCAGGTCAACCGCAATCTCGTGTCCCGGTCCCTGCACCGGAGTTCGGCCAGAAACATAATGCGCCGTCTTCCCTTGTGCGGCACCACATACTGTACAAAAGGCAAGAAGGTTCAATGCGATAAAAGACACCACGACCAACCCGAATAGACAGTGACTCTTCATGTCAGGTAATCCTCGTTTTATTTTCGGGTCAGCGAAGGCAGGTATTTATGGTAACGCCAGCAGACAGCCTGCGTCAAAGGTCGAGGACCGGCTATCATCCGTCAGTGCCCATCCACGGGGGCGGCCGTGCCGTCGGACCACTTGGTGACCGGAACCAGGAACACGGTCAGTCGTTCCCAATTGTCCTTAAACGCTATCACCGGAGAGCCCGGCAGGTCAGCGCCCCAGGCTGCCGGGTCCGTTGCTGGAACGAAAAACATCAGGTGGGGATGCCAGTGCCCACCACGGTCGCTCAAGTACCCTTGCTTTGACATCATGTAGCACATTGCGCCCGGCTCCGGCGCGGTCAATTCCTTCTTGTCGAAAGCGGCTTTAATACCCTCGACCATCTGAGCTTTCGATCGTCCAGCCAATACCAACTCGGTTTTTTTGATCGTGACTGGAAGGTTAGATCGCGCGGCCGGCGGGTTGAGGCAGAGCGGACCCCGCAGCTTGGGATTCCAAAACTCGGGATCGTCGATGGGTGCGGTCCATGACCGTTCCACCATACACACAAAACCGTTCTTGCCTTTGACCGCGGTTTCGTAACCATGCGGTCCGAGGACCATGACCTCGGCATCCTGTGAGATGGATTCCGGGGCAGCGCTCCGCGCCAGCGTTATCTCGGCATTTCGTTCCATCAGGTATTGGTCGAGCGGCGCCATGTTCGGATACGGTGTTTTGGCGTCCTGTGCGTGCGCCTGCCAGATCACGCTCAGCACGACAACCAAGGTGAAGCTTCTTAGATGATCTGTCATATTTCTTCCTCAAGCCCTTTGGCAATATACGTTGATATCAATATAATTTACTTATGTCAATGGTCCCGAAGTCTTCTTTTGCGACGACGCTCCTGGTCCGCGACTCTTGTCTCTGTCTTCATGTTCAAAGGGCGGCCAGGGCGCTGGCACGGCGCTTCGATGACGCGTTTCGCCCTGTGGGCCTGACCAACGGGCAATTCTCGCTCATGATGTCTTTGAACCGCCCGGAACCACCTGGTATGGCAGCCTTGGCGTCGCTACTCGCAATGGATCGGACCACCCTGACGGCGGCCCTTAAGCCCCTGCAGCACCGCGCTCTGCTCGAGATCATGGTGGACCCGGCCGACGGCCGCGCCCGTTTGATGACGCTGACGCCTAAGGGGCGAAGATTGCTTGCGCGCGCCGTTCTTATCTGGGAGAGTACCCACCTCGCGGTTGAGGGTCTGCTTGGCGATCGCAAACCCGAGCGCCTCCGGAACGATCTACGGGCACTCTCCTGATCATCCCAAGGTGTGGAGAAATCTCTTCTTTGGCTGGGTTCGATTTGCTTCAAAGTGTCGGCAATGGGAAGTTATCCGCGATGCCGATGGGTGGCGATAATGTAGATTGTCACAACCTATTCGCTGCGGGTTAGCTTCCGGATTGCCTGCAGCCGGGGACATGGGGAAGTATCCTCTTGGCGGTTGGACCCAAGGTCAGACAGCGCGCCCAGGTTCGGCGCAGGCATCCCGCATATGCTTCATCAGGAGACGCTGTGCGCTACTCTGGTAGTGGTGGCGCGAGGTTACAATGCCAACTGTGCGCGTGCTGTGCTTACCTGAGATCGGAATGAATTTGCATCCCGGTTGCGGCTGCACGGCCATGGCTGGTACCGCCGATACGCCCATTCCGGCCGAGACCATCGCCAGTATCGAGGCAAACTGGCCACTTTCGAACACTATACTCGGCGACATCCTCAACTTTTGACAGGCTGCGATCAGGCTGTCGCGAAAGCAGTGGCCCTCCTTTAACAGCAGAAACGGTTCGCGGTTAAGCTCCGCCAGACTGATGGAAGCGCGCGAGGCAAGGCGATGTCTCTTTGGAAGGGCTGCGTAGAACTTCTCCTCGAACAGCTCCACGATGGCGAGTTCACTTCCGGCAACCGGTAGCGCTACGACTGCGATGTCAATCGTTCCCTCCTGCAAGCGCTGCAGCAGGGCCGGCGTGATGTCTTCAATAATTTTGATCGCTACCAGTGGATGCCGCACGGTGAAGTTATTCAGCAACCTGGGGAGCAGATAGGCAGCGATGGTCGGGATGATGCCGACGACCACCTCTCCCGTTTGGTTACCGGACATATCGCGAAGCGCGGTCCGGGCCTCCTCCAAATCACGAAGGATGCGTTCCGCCTTCGGCAGGAAGGCCTTGCCGAACACCGTTAGCCTGGCAGAGCGGGGCAGGCGATCGAAGAGCCGCGCACCCAACTCCGCTTCAAGCTTCAGGATCTGTTGCGAGAGCGACGGCTGTGCGATGTGTTCTGCCTTAGAAGCGCGCGTGAACGTCCCGTGGCGAGCGACTGCGCAGAAATACCGAAGTTGGTGAACTTCCATTGGACCTCGACGAAACTTCTAAGATGCAAATCCTATAGCAATCATAGGAAAGATATATTTTACCTCTGCCTTCGACAATGTAAAATTGAAACACCATGGAAAAAGAACTCACAGCCGCAGTGGGGGCTAACCCCCAAGCACAAACCTCGTCAAACGAAGCTAAATGCCCGGTCGCGCACGGCGCTCGCAGAGCGCAGACGAATGCCGACTGGTGGCCGAACCAGCTGAACCTGAACATGCTTCACCAGCACTCGCCCTTGTCCGATCCGATGGGCCAGGAGTTCAATTACGCGGAAGAATTCAAGAGCCTCGACCTGAATGCCGTGATCAAAGACCTTCATGCCTTGATGACGGACTCGCAGGAGTGGTGGCCGGCCGACTTTGGCCACTACGGGCCGCTGTTCATTCGGATGGCGTGGCACAGCGCAGGTACGTACCGTATCGGCGACGGCCGTGGCGGCGCCGGCGCCGGCCAGCAGCGCTTCGCGCCACTCAATAGCTGGCCGGACAACGTGAACCTCGACAAGGCGCGCCGGCTGTTGTGGCCGATCAAGCAGAAGTATGGCCGGAAGGTCTCCTGGGCCG
>Ga0222749_10001396_pt1 | contig 12331 bp, 9 predicted proteins | sample IncBWH2Mmetat_FD_197234 | JGI IMG/M metagenome (GOLD analysis project Ga0222749, IMG submission 197234) | Metatranscriptome of lab incubated forest soil microbial communities from Barre Woods Harvard Forest LTER site, Petersham... | ecosystem: Environmental > Terrestrial > Soil > Temperate...
CACGTCATGGCCGACGCGGCGGGCATCCGGTCCCCGAAGGCGATGCACCCCGCCTTCTATGGCTGCTACGACTGGCACTCCTCCGTCCACGGCCATTGGCTGCTGGTGCGGCTTCTCAAGAGTTTCCCGGACTTGCCGGAGGCGGGGGAGATACGCAGGGCCCTGGGCGAGAGCTTCTCCGAGAAAAGCGTGGCGGGAGAGGTAGAGTACCTCAATCAAAAGGAGACGAAGAGCTTCGAGCGGACGTATGGCTGGGCGTGGCTACTGAAACTGGCGGCGGAGCTGCACGCCTCGAGCGACCCCGACTTCCGGGTATCGTCCAAGAACCTCACGCCCCTGGCGGAAGCCCTAGCGGCCCGCCTGGAAGCCTTTCTGCCCAAGCAGAACTACGCGATAAGAACGGGCGTTCACCCCAACACCGCCTTCGGCATTGCCTTCGCCTTGGACTACGCCCGAGAGTTCGGCAACACGAAGCTTGAGGACCTTCTCCTGGAGCGTAGCCGGTTCTATTACTTAGACGACCGGAACGTCCCCGCCGCCTGGGAGCCGAGCGGGGAGGACTTTTTCTCGCCCGCGTTGATGGAAGCCGATCTCATGCGCCGGGTACTCAAGCCCGGGGAGTTCGCGGGTTGGTACGGGGAGTTCCTGCCGGAGTTGCCGAAGAACCTGCGGATTCCCGCCACGGTTACGGACAGGTCGGACCCCAAACTCGTCCACCTGGACGGCCTTAACCTGTCACGAGCGTGGGCGATGAGGGCGGTTGCCACCGCACTCCCGCCGGGCAACCCGCAAAGAAAGGTCTTGGCGGAGTCGGCGGGGCGTCATCTGGCCGACGCTCTCGCGAATGTCGCCAGCGGCAACTACGAAGGCGAGCACTGGCTCGCCACTTTCGCCGTCTACGCTCTCACCACTCCCAGCCCCTAGCAGAGCGCGCTCTCTGCTCGACGCCGCTCTCGTCACAGGAAGCTGAGCCAGGGCTCGCGGCGCCGGCGCTTCAGGCCTTCAAACCAGCGGCAGGGGAAATAGAGGGCGATCACCACCCCGACCGTGACGACGTAGAGCAGCCCCAGCCCCCAGGTGTAACCATCGGGCGGCGGGGGAGGCATCATGGGATGGTTCGCCATGAGCCAGGGGCTGACTTCGCCGAGCCGCATCAAGGAGACGACCGCCGCCACGGCGTGGATGAGCGGAATGTGGAGGACGTAGTAAAAGAACGGCACCCGCCCGAAGATAGTCAAGACCCTCGCGGCCGCGCCCTTGGCGGTCTCGAGGAGCGGGATCAGGGCAATCGTTGGCCCCAGCGTCATCAGGAGGAAGTCGAGGGATGCCGGGTATTTGTTGGTGTTGAGAAACGACAAGAGCGGCGGGAGCCTTGACTGCGGCCCGCCCCATGGTGACGGGTTGCCGTAGAGATTGAAGCCGCGCAGAACCAGGAAAAGGGCGATCGCGCCCAGCCCGACCGCGAGGCAGACTTGCCGGCGCGGCCTCGGCGCCATGAGCATCACCGCCCCGAAGGCATAGCCCGCCGCCATGACCCCGATCCAGGGCACGATCGAGTAGAGCACCGCCAAGGTGGGACCGTTCTTGCCGATGGCAACCGGGCCGCCGAAGTAGAGCACCTGCCAAAGGGGGGCTAGCCAGCTTCCCTGCAGGGTCGGCATCAGCCTGGGTGCCAGCCCATCCATGATGTTGTGGCCGCCGACGATGGTGAGGCCCAACGCCGCGATGGCCGCAGTGGGCAGGCGAACGAGAGCGGCCATGAGGATCATGCACCAGCCAATGACCCACAGAATCCCCGCTAGCAAATAGTGCGAGTAGTCAAAGTTGAAGGTCCAGGCCAGGCGGAGAACCGTCAGCTCGAACAGCACCAGCCAGGCCCCCCTGATCAATAGAGACCGGGCGAGTGCATCCGGGTCGCCGAGCTTCGTCCCCTTCAGGAAGGCGCTCGTGCCGGCCAAGAACACGAAGGCCGGTGCGCAGAAGTGGGTCACCCAACGCGTGAAGAAGATGCCAGGCGAGGGGCCGCCCGGAGGAAGGCCAGAATAGACGCGCACGTGATCGATGGCCATGAGCACCATCACCGCGCCCCTAATGATGTCAATTGACGGCATGCGCGGCGACGCCGAGGCCCCAAGCGGACGCCCGGGGCTTGCGACAGACTCAGGATGGCCGTGCGAAGCCACGACGGGGCTCATCCTTGACCGAGCGCGTTGCTGCCGTTCTCAGGAGAAGGGATTGTCTCCAAGCGGTTTCTCCAGCTCACGAGAAGCTCGGTTAATGGTGACCTTGCCAGAGCCAGCGGGGAAGCTGATGCGAGCCACTGCGACGAAACCAGACGCGAGCGAGAAGAGCTTCACCCGAACAGCCGATTTGCCGGTCGCACGCAATCCAATTTCTTGTATTGGCTGAGCGGCACTCGAAAGAGATTATCCCAGATCGAGTGAGCATCGAGGCTGGTCTGATGCACGCACCGCACCAAGGCCCTCCGGGTGTGCCGGGGATTGGGCAGGTCGGGGATAGGCAACGGAAGCTTCCCAGGAGAATCACTATAAGGGTATGATCTTGGCCGAATGGTGCGGCGTTTCTGCTCGACGGTCCTAGTCGGTCTCTTGTCAGGCCTGCCTGCCTCGGCGCTGGTCGTTCAAGCGAGCCTCGACGCACAGGCCTGCGGGTGCTCCCAGAGCGTGTGCTGTTCCGCGCACCGGCCTCCAGCGGTCCCACAAAAACCGTGCCATGGCTCCGAGCCCGCCCGAACTCTTCAGTGTCCCGGACCGGTCACCCACGCGGCGGCGACGATTCCGAGCTTCGTTCTTCCCCGCGCTACTCCTCTGAAATACGTTCCCGTCGTCTCTCAGCTTCTCCCCGCGCCCGCACCCGTTGTACGAGAGGGCTTTCACCGGATCGAATCGCCACCTCCCAAGGCCCTCCACCTCACCTGAGCGAACCGCGGCCCCCGCTTCAGGGCCGCCTTCACTGGTTTGGTTATCCCGCAAGGGAGGTGGTACATGCGAAAGCTCCCGCTTGTCGTAACCGTCTTGGCGGCGCTCGTCCTGCCGGGCTCGCCCGCCCGGGCGTCGATTCTGGGCGAAGTGCGCGGGGTCGTGGAGGACCCGCAGCATCAAACGATCAGGGGCGCCACCGTGACCCTCAAGGCCCGCACATCGAGCTTCTCGCAGACGGGGCACACGGATGACTCGGGATCGTTTGCCTTCGGCACGATTCCGCTCGGTGATTACACGGTGACCGTCTCCCAGAGCGGATTCGGCTCGGTCGAAAAGTCCGTCACCGTCCGCTCTTCGGGGACCCCCGTCCTGCGAATTCAACTGCAAGTCGTACGTCTTTCCCAGAGTCTTGACGTCGTGGCGACCGCGGAGGCGGCCGGGTCCGAGTCCCCGACCCCCACCGTGCTCCTCAGCCGCGAGGACATCTCCAAGACGCCCGGGGCCGCCCGGGCAAACAGCCTCTCCCTGATCACGGACTACGTGCCCGGCTCGTGGATGACCCACGACCAGCTCCACATCCGGGGCGGCCACCAGGTGACGTGGCTTGTCGACGGCGTGCCGGTGGCGAACACGAATATCGCAAGCAACGTGGGACCGCAGTTCGACCCTCGAGACATCGATTATCTGGAGGTTCAGCGGGGGGGGTACTCCGCGGAGTACGGCGATCGAACCTACGGCGTGTTCAATGTCGTGCCACGAACGGGATTCGAGCGCGATCGGCAGGCCGAGGTCGCGGCCAGCTTCGGCAGTTTTCGCCAGACCAACGACCAGGTGAGCTTTGGCGACCACTCCGAGCGGCTTGCCTACTATGCGAGCGGGAACTTCAACCGCAGCGACTACGGCCTGTCCACCCCGACGTCTTCGATCCTCCACGACGATTCACGCGGCTATGGGGGCTTCGTCTCGCTCATCTACAGCGCCTCTCCCTCGAACCAGTTGCGACTGGTCGCCAGCGGTCGCGGGGACCGTTACCAGATCCCCAACGACCCCGATACCCAAACCGCCGGCATGGCCGACGAAGAGAAAGAAGCCGACAGCTTCGTAAATCTCTCCTGGGTCCATTCGTTCGGGTCCGGAGTCCAGCTCGTGGCATCGCCCTTCTTCCACTTCAACCGTGCGGAGTACGCCGGGGGGGCGAGCGATACTCCGCTGATCCCCCAGGAAAAGCGCAGTTCCACCTACGCCGGAGCGCAGGTTGTCGTGAGCCTCCGGAAAGGTCGTCACGATGCGCGCGCCGGCTTCTACGGCTTTCACCAGTCTGACGACTCGTTTTTCGGCCTCCAGGCCACCGACGGCAGCGGGCTGAACCTGCAGCACCAGGAGAAGCCGACAGGGAACCTCGAGGTACTCTTCCTCGAAGACCAGTACCGGGCCACAGACTGGCTGACCCTGACGGCAGGACTGCGCCTCACGCACTTCGCGGCCTCGGTCAACGAGAACGCGGCGAGTCCCCGGGTTGGGGGGACGATCCGGATCCCGCGCCTCGCGTGGACCGTGCACGGGTTCTATGGGCGGTACTACCAGGCGCCGCCGCTCTCCACCGTCTCCGGCCCCCTCTTGCAGTTCGCCCTCGATCAGGGCTTCGGATTCCTGCCCTTACGGGGAGAACGTGACGAGGAGCACCAGTTTGGGCTGACCATCCCCTTCAAGGCTTGGGCTCTCGACACGAACTACTTCCGGACCGGGGTGAGGAACTTCTTCGACCACAACGCGATCAACAACTCGAACATCTTCTTTCCGATCACGGTCGACCGAGCACGGATTCGAGGGCTCGAGGTCACCCTCCGCTCGCCCAGGACCTGGAGCGCGGGGGAGGTCTCGGTTGCCTATTCATTGCAGCACGCGGAGGGCCAGGGAGCGGTGACGGGGGGTCTGACCAACTTCAGCCCGCCCTCTAGCGGCGGATACTTCCCGCTCGACCACGACCAGCGCCACACCCTGAGCGTTTCCCTTCGCGCCAACCTTCCCGCCCACGTCTACGCGGCGGCGCTCGTCCACTACGGTTCCGGCTTTTCCGATGGAAGCGAGCCCCCCCCGGCTCACCTCCCCGGGCACGCAACGTTCGATCTCTCGGCGGGCAAGGAGTTTGGCGCCAATTGGAGGGTGGCCGTCCACGCGCTCAACGTGTCGAACCAATCTTTTCTCCTCGATAACAGCGCCACCTTCGGGGGTACGCACTGGTCTGAACCACGGCAAGTCTACGGGGAGCTAGGCTACCGCTTTCGCTACTGATGCTCACCTGGACTCGAATCCCGGGCTCGGCCGCCCAGCGCCGTGCTTGGTGGACCCCCGGGAGGGCCTCAGAGGATATGACATTGGTCGGACATCGACGCAGGGAGCGGGTGTGATACGAGCCGTGATCGGGCTACTCGGTGTGTACGTGTTTCTCGCCGTTGCCACGTCGAGCCCCTTCCGCGCGCTCGCGCTGGAGGCCGTCGGGCTCTCTGTGCTCTGGGCGCTGTACGTCGCCAGGTTTACCCTCGATGATCCACGAGCCCTGGCGCCGGAGGTGCTCTGGTTTAGGGCTAGGGACCGACTGAGTCGACCACGGCGCGACGTGATTGTCTTTACGGGAAGCTCGACGATCGCCCACTGGTCCTCATTGCAAGAAGATATGGCGCCACTGAGCGTCCTCAACCGCGGCATCAACGGTGCTCGGATCGATCAGATCACCCATTATGTCGATCGGATCATCATTCCCCACGGGCCACAGGCCGTGGTCCTTTACGCTGGAGAAAACGACATTTCGGGGGTCCTTTGGTCGAGGAAGAAGACCCCGGCTGAGGTACTGTCAGCCTTCCGTGCCTTCTGCGAGAGGATCCATGCTCGTCTGCCCAATGTTCCGATCCACTTCATTTCGATCAAGCCACCAAAGCGGCGAGCCTCATCAGCGGCCTCCTTCGAAGCGGCCAACGAGCTTGTGAAAAGGCACTGCGCGTCGGAAGAGAGGCTCCATTTCATCGACGTCGCCCCGGCCCTTCTGGGCGCGGACGGACAGCCACGAGGTTTCGGGTGGGATGGAATCCATTTGAACGAGGAGGGGTATCGGATACTGACCTCGGTAGTGAGGCCTTCCCTGGCCGCTGCCTACTTGAGCGCGGCATCCTGACCCAGAGGCCAAGGGGCCCTCACCCCCATGCTCGAGCGAAGGAGTTTTAACCCCGGTGCAGGCGTAGGCGACCTGCCGGCGCTCTACTGCGCCACCCTGCGTTGCAGAGGGGAGACACACCTTGAGGAAACGGGGCATCGCTTGAAGGCGTTGACCCCAGAGGGCACACCATGAGCGACCGCATCCGTCTCATTGACGCGCTGCGCGGGTTCTCGCTCGCGGGGATCGCCATGGCCCATTTCGGAGAGCAGTACCTCGGTTTCATGCCGCCCCCCGGGCAGCCGTACAACATCCACGGGACGGCGGACGGGGTGCTGGAGGCACTGTCCTGGATCTTCATCCGTGGCAAGGGGTTCGGCATCTTCTCATTCATGTTCGGCCTCAGCTTCGTCCTGCAGATGCAGCGCGCCGAGCGCAATCGTCCGGGGACCGACTTCCGTCCCCGCTTCGCTTGGCGACTCTTCATCCTCTTCGCGATCGGCTGGCTCCATGGCCTTGCCTACAGCGGCGACATTCTCACCGTCTACGCTGCGCTCGGAATCCCCCTCATCCTGTGCTACCGGGTCCCTGACCGGTGGCTGCTCGTCCTCGCCGTCCTCCTTCTCGTTGGCGCGCCGCGGATCACCCAGCGGCTGGTCCAGGGCCCCGCGACGCCCGCCGAACTGCAGTCCCTGCAGGACCGGATGACTGGGGAGGCCGAAGAGCACTGGCGGGCGCTCAAGGAGGGGAAAGTGTCGGAGATCTTCCGCCTCCACGCGACCAAGGGGTTCCAGGCCAAATGGGAGTTCCAGCTCGGACCGTTCGGGCGGGGCTACCAAACGTTCGGGCTCTTCCTTCTCGGCCTCCTGGCGGGGCGGCACCGGGTCTTCGAGGATGTCGAGACCCGCCGACGGCTCTTTGTCCGGCTCTGGCGCTGGACGGGGGCGGTCACATTGCTCGTCCCCCTGATTGCCGGCGTTCTCTTCGCGGTCCTCCAAGCCGCGGGCGGCGGCCGGTCGCAGCAGCAAGGGGCCGGCACGCTGCCCGACTTCACAAGCTGGCCGATCATCGCCGGCTTCTGCGTCTTCGATTTCTGGAACAGCGCCATGACTCTCTTCTACGTGGCGGCGTTCGCCCTGCTCTTCCTGCGTCCGCGTTGGCAGCCTCGCCTCCTCCGCTTCGCACCGGTGGGTCAAATGGCCCTCAGTGCCTATGTGGGGCAGACCGTGGTCGGCGTGCTAGTCTTCTTCGGCATCGGCCTTGGCCTCCTGGGCCGCTTCGGCAACAGCGTTACTATCCCGATGGGCCTCAGCTTGTTCGCGGTCCAGGTCTGGGCTTGCCGGGCGTGGCTCGAGCACTTCCGATTTGGGCCGCTCGAGTGGGCCTGGCGGTCACTGACGTGGCTGCAGTTCGCGCCCTTTCGCGCGTTGCCCGTGGCGATGGCCGCGAACGACAAGCCGGGGGTTGGATCGGCCTGAGCTGAGGAGGGGACTTAAGGGACCCCAGGCGCCTAGCCTACAGAGCCTCCCACATTAGGCACTCCGCACGGGCGGCGGGCTATCCGTGCGGGTCGATGCCGCCACGCCCGCGCTCCGGAACACGAGGAGCTGACGGCCCAGGCGAAGCCGGTCCCCGTCGCGGAGGGGTGTCGGTCCGTCGAGTCGTCTCTCGCACAGGAAAGTCCCGTTCTTGCTCGTGAGGTCCTCGATCGTCGCGCGGTCCTCCGTCACGACGATGCGCGCGTGGCGTCGTGACACTCCCGGAGCATCGATACGGACCGACGCGTCCTCGGAACGGCCCAGCAAGTAGTCTCCAGGCTTTAGGACGAACTCCGAGTCCTCCCAGATGAGCCGAGCGGCGAGACCAGGTTCCCTCTCGGGGCTCGTTGCGATCTCTCCGCTAAAGGCGTAGCCGAAGCCGTGGACGGTGCGCAGGAAGCGCTCTTGCCGGCGGTCGTCCGCCAGCGCCCTGCGCACCTGCGCCACCAGCCCGGTGAGGCTCGACTCGGACACGAAGGTGTCCGGCCACAGCCGCCGCTGGATCTCGGTCTTCGAGACGGCCTCCGGTCGGTGCGTCAGCAGCAACTCCAGGAGCTCGAAAGCCTTGGGCTCCAGGTGCACTTCCGTCCCGCCCCGGAAGAGCTGGCGGGTCGCCCTATCCACGACAAACTCGGAGAAGGCGATACGCATCAGCAGTCCTGGAAATCCTGCGAATAGCGTCCGAATTCCCTCAGGACTTGGCGGGGTGCGCCGCGCATATTCCAGAGTGGAGCGTAACGGAACTCGCCTGGCCAGGCGGCTCCCGGAAAGGAGTCGCCGATGTCCGCTCAGCGTTCATTCGTCAGCGCCTTTTTCCTGGTCACGGCCGTCCTTCTCTTCTCCCGACGGCTAGAGGCCGGGCGCGGGCCCGTCCCCTACCTTCGCCCGCTGACCCCCTACGACTGGACCGTCGTCGAGCGCGTGAGAGCACGCGCCGCGGCCCGTCTGGACGATCCGGAGTGCGGCAAGCTCCTGACAGACTTCAGGGATGGCGCCGGGCGCACTCTGCAATCGAACCTTCAAGGCTTTGGAATCAGCCTCTCCCAATACCTCCTCCAGCTCTCGTTCCTCGACGGGTCGCTGCTGCCCGCGTGCCGGCCCCCGGCGGTGATCATGGCGGTCACCCCGGGCGTGCCCCGCGTCTTCGTCTGCCCCGCGGGCGTCGGGCGGCTCAACGCCCGCTTTTCTCAGATCGAGCTCGAGAGCGGGCTTCTGGCGGAGGCCATGGTGATCCACGAGATGCTCCACACTCTGGGGCTGGGCGAGAACCCGCCGAGCACATTCGAGATCACAGAACGCGTCCGCCAGCGTTGCCGCTGACCGTCATGCCCGCGCGTGCCGCTAGGAAGGCCACGCCGGCTAGGGCGAGCAGCGCAATCGGCAGGGCCACGCCACCCGCGCGGCGGCGTGGTGAGGGTACGCCGCCCTCAAAGACCGCCTGGAGGCCGAAGGCGACATCGCGAGCGGATTGGAAGCGTTCCTCCGGGTTCCGCTCGAGGCACCGCCGGACCAAGCGCTCGAGAGCCCGTGGGACGGGCTGCGAGATGGCGGAGATCTCGGGCGGGTCCTGGGTGAGCAGCGCCGCAAGGGTGTCCGCCGGGGTTTGCCCCCCGAAGGCCCGGGCCCCGCTGAGCATCTCGTAGAGGACCGCTCCGACGGCAAAGATGTCGGAGCGAGCGTCGGCCGGACGGCCGCGGGCCTGCTCGGGGGCCATGTAGCCGCAAGTGCCGACGAGGAGGCCCGGCTCGGTGGGCGTGCGGGCGTGGCTGTCGTCGCCGAAGGACCCCAAGCCGCGTGGGCCCAGCTTCGCCAGGCCAAAGTCCAGGATCTTGAGGTGTCCGCTCCGCGTCAGGAAGATGTTGTCGGGCTTGAGATCGCGGTGGACGATGCCCCGCGCGTGCACGGCCGCGAGCCCCTTACAGATCTGGATGCCGTAGTCGACAGCCTTGGAAACCGGCACGGGCCCGCTGTCCAGCCGCTGGCGGAGCGTCTGTCCCTCCAGCAGTTCGAAGACGGCGTAGTCGACGCCATCCTGGGAGCCGACATCGTGCAGGGCGAGCACGTTCGCGTGGCTGAGGCCGGCGACGATACGTGCCTCCTCCTCGAAACGCTGCAGCCGGTCGGGATCGCGGCCACGGCGACCGGACAGAACCTTGACCGCGACCGCGCGGCCGAGGCGGGTATCGACGGCGCGGTATACCTCGCCCATGCCTCCCGCACCCAGGGAGGAATCGACTCGATAAGGGCCTAGACGGTGGCCGGATGCCAGGAGTGGCTCGTTCATGGGGTCAACCACCTCCTGACGGCAACCTACGGCGGCGATGGCCCGGACGTACTGCCCGATTCGGCCAGTGGTGGGGGAGCGTCGGCGGGCGGTGGTTCCACCACCCACCGATCCCGACCCCCGGTTCACCGAATTGAACGTGCAGACCCGGGTCATCCGCCTGTATCTTGTGCGTGAGAGGTGGTGGACATGGTGGAGGGGACGGGGGCAAGGGCACAGGCTCGCCGGCAAGAGCGGGTGGCCAAGTTAGTCTGGGGAAGCCTCTTCGTCGTGATGGGGGTACTCTTCACCCTGCACGACATGGGGCGAATCGACCTTGGCGAGCCCACGCACCAGTTCGACCCCAAGCACGCCGTCGACGGCGACTTTAAAAGCCGCTGGTCGTCGGCATTCAGCGATCCACAGTGGCTGACCGTGGATCTTGGGGTCGCCACTCCCCTGAGCCGGATCCGGCTCTTCTGGGAGGCGGCCTATGCAAGGGACTACGAGCTGCAGGTCTCGAGCGACGGCCTGAATTGGAGGACGGCCCGCCGAGTGACGAGCGCGGGGGGTGGGATCGAGGAGCAGGAGGTGGACGCGACGGGCCGTTACGTCCGCCTCATGGGCACCCATCGCGCCACGCCGTACGGCTATTCCCTCTGGGAGCTACAGGTGTTCGATTCCGGGGGGGCCCTCGTCTCCCAGGGGAAACCGGCCACGGCATCGTCGGAGGAGGGCCACGGCACGTTCCTGCTGTGGCTCCGGTTCTGGCCGCTCCTGATTCTGGCGACCGGCCTCCCACTTCTCCTGGCGCCCCGCGACGACACCGCGCAGGTGGTGGGCATGGTCATGACCGTAGCAGGGGCGTTCCTGCAGCTCCAGGGCCTCGGCTTCGTCTCCTGGGGGTTCCGGCAGACCTCGGCGATCATCCTGGTAGTGGTAGGCGTCGTGATCCTGCTGCAGTCGCTCCGGCGGCGCGAGAGGCCCGATGAGGGCGGGACGGGACCCTCGGGGGGCGCGTGGTGAGAACGGCCCTCTCTGCCAATACCGCGCGCAGCCGCACCGCGCTCGCCCTCGTCCTGATCGTCATTGGTGTGGTCCTCACCCTTGACAGCACAGGAGTCCTGGGCACGGGGGTCGGCAGGTGGTGGCCGCTGCTCTTCATAGGGGTGGGCATAGTCAAGGTACGGCAGCCGCGGGAGGACGGGCAGCGGGCGGCGGGCATGGCGTTCCTCCTCCTCGGGGGCCTTTTCCAGGTGATGAGTCTTCTGGCCTCCGGGTCTTCGTGGGCGCTGCTCATGGTGGCCTTGGGGTTGTTCCTGCTGAAACAGGGTGTCGAGGGGCCACGAACCGAGGCGATCTCGGAATCGCCCTACCTGGATGACATGGCTCTCATCGGCTACCTCAAACGCAGCCACCACGCGGTCGATTTCCGGGGCGGGTCCATCACCGCCGTCATGGGGGGTGTGGAGATCGACCTTCGGAAAGTGACTGTGACGAGCGGTACCGCTTACCTCGATGTGTTTGCTTTCTGGGGGGGGATCGAAATCAAGGTTCCCTCTGGGTGGAGGGTGGACGCAAGCGTCGCCCCCGTGATGGGCGCCTTCGAGAACAAGGCGGATTCCCTCTCCGTGTCCGGCGGGCCAGGACTGGTCGTGCGCGGCTACGCGATCATGGGCGCCGTTACCATCAGGTCCTAAGCGTGCATCCCGTCCTCGCCGACGGCCGGCGCGTGGCGATGTACATGACGGCCTCGGTGCCGGTCGCTCTCGCGGGGATGGCGCTCCTCACGCAGGGGCGCAACGCTCTGGCTCCGGCGCCGGCGGCGCTGATCGCGTTTCCCCTGTCGGTGGCGGCCACCCTTCTCCTCCTGCCCGTCTGGTACCTGTGCCGGGCGCTGCCCGTCGACGAAGCCTCCGCCTCCCCCCTCCTGCTCACCCATGCCGGGGGAGCGCTGATTACGGGCCTGGGCGCCAACTACCTCGGGGGAGTTCTGGCTCGCCTCGTCGGCTCCACGCGACCCGGCGCGGGGATCGAAGGCGCCTACGCGGCCCGATGGACGGGGGTCATGGCCGCGGGGGTCCTGGTCTATGTCCTGGCCGTGTCCTTCCACTACGTGCTCCTGGGCGTGGATGCCACGCGGCGCGCCGAGCAGCACTCCATGGAGCTCTCGATCCTGGCCCGCGAGGCGGAGCTCAGGGCGCTGAGGGCCCAGGTCCATCCTCACTTCCTTTTCAATAGCCTGAACTCCATCAGCGCGCTCGTGACCACCGATCCCCTACGCGCCCGCGAGATGTGCATCCTGCTGGCGGAGTTCTTCCGAAACACCCTCGCCCTGGGGGAGAAATCCACAGTGACTCTTGAGGAGGAGCTCGCGGTCGCCCGGACCTACCTGGCAATCGAGGGAATGCGGCTCGGCGCTCGGCTCTCCGTCGACGAG
>Ga0222749_10001400_pt1 | contig 12305 bp, 8 predicted proteins | sample IncBWH2Mmetat_FD_197234 | JGI IMG/M metagenome (GOLD analysis project Ga0222749, IMG submission 197234) | Metatranscriptome of lab incubated forest soil microbial communities from Barre Woods Harvard Forest LTER site, Petersham... | ecosystem: Environmental > Terrestrial > Soil > Temperate...
CCGGCGCGCTCGAGGGTCCGCGCCCCCTCGATGTTGGCCTCCTCGTCGAAGCGGGCCTTCAGCTCGATCAGGACGGTCACCTGCTTGTCGCGCTCCGCCGCCCGGGCCAGCGCGGCCACGATCGGCGAGTTGCGGCCCGCGCGGTAGACGGTCTGCTTGAGCGCCAGGACGTCGGGATCCTGGGCCGCCTGCTCGATGAAATCGACGACGGTGTCGAACCGCTCGTAGGGGTGGTGCAGCAGGAGGTCCCCCGAGCGGATGAGCGAGAAGAGGTCCCCCTTGTGCGCCCGGACCCGCGGAGCCAGCTGGGCGGAGATGACGGGGTCGCGGAGCGGCTCGTATCCCGGCAGCCCGACCCAGGTCCAGAAGGCCGCGAGATTGAGGGGACCGTCGATTTCGTAGATATCCGCGGGTTCGAGGTGGAACCTCTTGGAGAGCGCCTGGTGGAGCCGCTCGGACGGCCCGGAGCGGATCTCGAGCCGCACCTCCTGGCCGCGCCGGCGTTTGGCCAGCTCGGACTGGATCTGCTTGACCAGGTCTTCGGAGTCCTGGTCGGAGAGCTCGAAGTCCTGGTGGCGGGTCAGGCGGAGGACGGTCTGCTCGAGAGTCTCAAAACCCGAGAAGAGCTTCTCGAGGTGGAAGCCGATCAGGTCTTCCAGGAGGATGAAGCGGCCGTTCCCCGAGTCGGCCGAGACGGGGACGAACCGGGGAAGGAGCGGGGGCACCGGGACGATCGCCAGGCACGTCTTGGGGACCCGGAGCCGGCGGTTGTCCTTCGATTTCAGCATCGCCGCGAGATAGAGCTGCCGGTTCTGGATGTGGGGGAACGGATGGGCGGGATCGATGGCCATCGGCGTGAGGACCGGCTGCACGGTCCGCGCAAAGTAATTCTCGAGGCGCAGCGCCTCCTCGCCGGTGACTTCAGAGGCCCTGATGAGCCTCAACCCCGGCTGTTCCAGCCCGGGAAGGACCTCCTCGCGCAGGATCCGGTGCTGTTCGGCGACCAGATCGTGGACCCGGGTGGAGATCGCCGAAAGGACCTGGCCGGTCGAGGCCTTGTCGCCGGACTCGGGGCTCCCGACCTCGTTGGGATCCCGTTGCTTGAGGCCCCCGACCCGGATCATGAAGAACTCGTCGAGGTTCGAGCTGAAGATCGCCAGGAACTTCAGCCGCTCAAGCAGGGGGTTCCGCCGGTCGTGGGCCTCCTCGAGCACCCGGGCGTTGAAATCGAGCCAGCTGAGCTCGCGGTTGAGATAGTGCTCCCGATTCTCCATGGGGAGGGTGATCGTAGACCCCCTCTCGGACCCAAGTCAATGGTCTTCACCGTTCCTTAACAAACGGCGTCCCCGGTCAACGGGAGAGCGGCGCGCGTCGCCGCGGGGTCCTGGACCGCTCGGCCGGACGCAGGGCGGGGTTCCTCCTGAGACACTCTCCGCAATAGGGCCGGTGATCGAGGATCCCGGCACCCCGGCGGATGAAATCGCTCCGCTCCAGCCGGTTACCGCACCCCGAGCAATAGTGGATCTCCATGCTCCCCTCCTTCCTTCCGGACCCATCGAATCCGTCGCGCGAGTCCCGGACCACCCGGCCGCCCTCGAGGACAATGACACGCTCGGCGAACTCGAGGCCTACATCGGTCCGCGCGAGGGACACAAGGACGCCGATCCCGTCCTCCTCGGAGACGCGCCCCAGGAGCTCGAGCGTCTCCCGGGCCGCGGCCGCGTCCAGAGTCTCCACCGGCTCGTACGCCAGAATCCACTCCGGACGGCCCAGGAGCGCCCGGGCGATCGAGAACCTCTGGAGTTCCGCCGCAGACAGGCACCTCATGGCGACGCGCGCGCGCGGAAGGAGGCCCACCCGCCGGAGGATCCCAACCCCTTCCGATTCGCGGGGAGGCTCCTCCCCCATCGCGGGGCCGAGCAGCCGCGCCATCACCGTGGCGGAGCCGCACGGAGGGGGGGCGCTGAAGATCATCGCCGTCCTCCGCAGGTGGCGTCGGAGGGCGCGGCGGTCCCGGAGGGGGTGTCCCTCCTCCACGCAGACCGATCCTTCGGACGGATCGATCAGTCCGTTCACGCAGCGCATCAGGGTCGATTTTCCAGCGCCGCACGGCCCGGTGATCACGGTGCACCCCGGGCGGTCGAGCCGGAGATGAACGTCATGGAGGGAGGCCGTCCTGGGATCCCCGCTCACGCAGATCCCGTCGAGGGTGATCACGCCTGAAGGATCCCCGAACATCGTAAGGCCTTCGTGCAGGGCGCTCAAGCGCCCCGCTAAGGAGCCCCGGGCGGGGCGGCCGCCCGGCTAGAACCGGATGATCCAGCTGATGGGATAATAGAGGAGGGCGGAAACTCCGGCCGAGATGGGAATCGTCAGGACCCAGGCCCACACGACGCGGCCCGCGACGCCCCATTTCACCGCGTGCAGCCCCCGCGTCGATCCCACGCCGACGATGGATCCGGTGATCGTGTGGGTCGTGCTGACGGGGACCTTAAGGGCGGTGGCCAGGAAGAGGGTGGCCGCCCCGGCCGTCTCGGCGCAGAATCCATGCACGGGCTGGAGCTTGCAGATCTTCTGGCCCATGGTCTTGACGATGCGCCAGCCGCCCGCCATGGTCCCCAGGCCCATGGCCGCATAACAGGTGAAAATCCACACCTCCGGAACGCCTTTGGACCTGTCCAGAAAACCCGCCGCCACCAGGACCGCGCCGATGATGCCCGCCGTCTTCTGGGCATCGTTGGCCCCGTGGCCCAGGCTGTACAGCGCCGCCGAAAGGAGCTGCATCTTCCGGAAGATGCCGCTCACCCGGTTGGGCGAGCTTCGACGGAAGAGCCAGTACGTGATCACCATGAAGATGAAGCCCAGCACCAACCCCATGAGCGGCGCCAGGAGGATGAACAGCACGATGGGCAGGAATCCGCCCTTCGTCATGGCCATGAGGCTTCCCGGGATCAGGACGCCGAACCCGGCTTTCGCCACCGCCGCTCCGGCGAACCCGCCCACGAGCGCGTGCGAGGAGCTTGAGGGGATTCCGTACCACCAGGTGATCAGGTTCCAGGTGATGGACCCGATCAGGCCCGCCGCCACCACCGCCACCGTCACCTGGCTCGGATTGACCACGCTCTGCTTGATCGTGTTGGCGACGCCCGCCGCATCCTTGAAGAAGATCAGGAGGGCGAAATAGGCGACGAAATTGAAGACGGCCGCCCAGAGCACCGCCGCCTTCGGAGAAAGGACCCGAGTCGAGACCACGGTAGCGATGGAGTTGGCCGCGTCGTGGAACCCGTTGATGTAGTCGAACGCGAGGGCCAGGAAGACGATCGCGTAGACGACCAGGTGATGGGCGTCAAGCATTCTTGAGCACGATGCCTTCGATCACGTTGGCGACGTCCTCGCAGCGGTCGGTGGCCTCCTCGAGGTCCTCGTAGATGTCCTTCCACTTGATGATGGTGGTCGGGTCGTGTCCGTTCTCAAAGAGCGAGGCCAGGGCGTGCTGCTCGATGCGATCGCCCTCGTTTTCCTGCGTGTGGATCGCGATGCACTGCTGGATGAGGGAGTCCGTCCTCTTGAGATTCCGGAGCTGGGGGACGAGCTCCGTGATGATCTGGGTCGCATGCACGAGCACCTTGCCCAGGGCCTTCGCGTCGTCGGTCGGCTTGTCGATCTTGTAGAGCATGATCCGGTTCACGGCCGTGTCGATCAGGTCCAGGATGTCGTCCAGCCGGCAGATCAGCTCGTGGATATCCTCGCGCTCCAGGGGGGTGATGAAGGTCGTGTTGAGCTTCTCGATCGTCGTATGGGTGATCTTGTCCCCGGCGTGCTCGATGTCCTTGACCTTCCTGGCCTTCTCCGGGATGTCGCGGAAATTCTCGAGCAGATCCTCCAGGGCGAGGGCCCCGTCGTGGACATTCTTCGCCGCCTGCTCGAAGAGGTCGAAAAACACCTGCTCTTTGGGGATGAGGCTGAACATGCCGCGGGCAATTAGAGCAGAGCCGGTGCGGCTCTGTCAACGCTATGCAAGGGGAATGTTAAGGATGCACGTGGTACGTGAGGAGCGGGCAGCCCGGCCGTGCGCAGTGGAAATGCATCGCCGTCACGGCGCACCCCGCGCGGCTGCAATGGGAGTGGACCGTCACGATCGCGCACCCGGGCACGCCCAGGGGGCAGCCGGCCACCACCGTCCCCGAGCCAAAGTCCACCCGGCGCCGATCGAGCTCCGCCAGCTTCGCCGTGATCTCCGCCAGCCGCGCGTCGAGCGCCGCCCGCTGCGCGGCGTACTCCGCGCCCGCCTTGGCGCGCTCGTCTTCGAGCTTCTTCCGCGCCTCCTCGAGGAGCTTCCGCTCCTTCTCGAGCGTCCGGGCGGTGAGGATCGCCTCCTTGGCCTGGGGCGTCATCCAGTCCCCCTCGAACTCGATCAGACCCATCGCGATCTTGACCTCGTTCGGGGTCATCCACTTGCCCTGGAAGAACTGGTATCCCAGCGCGCGCCGCGCGAACTCGTGGTCGGGCCGCTGGGAGATCGTCTCCTGGAAGAGGACCAGAGCGTCGGCCCCGAGGCCCCTCCCTTTCGCCCAGAGTCCCAGCCGGTAGAGGGCCTCGGGGTCCTTCGGTTCGATCTTCTTCCTCCGGGAGGCCAGCGAGGTCTGCAGGGCCGTCTGCTCGAGGTTAGGAAGCCCGTGAGTCTTCGCCCAGAAGGCGAAGTCCTCGAGCGCGGCGGGGTCCGCCGGGTCCAGGGCGTCCCAGCGCAGACGCCCCGCCCGGTCCCGGAGCTCCTTCGCGGCGTCGGGCATCCGCCGCTGCTCGACCCACGCGAGGAGCGATTCGACCTCGTCGACCTTCGAGAGGTTGACGGTCTTGACCCGCTCCTCGTACTCCTGGAGCACGGACCCCTTGGTCCGGTCGATCCGTTCGACCTTCTCCCGGTCGAACGTGACGGTGCCATGCTCCATGCGGACGGTCACCTTGTCGCCCTTCTCCTCGACGATGCCCGAGAACCTGCCGCCGCCCTTGAGGGTGATTTCATCGGCCATGCCCAGCGCCCCGAAGGCCAGGAGCAGGGAGATTGTGCGCATGAGGCCCCCCAAGGAATTCATTCCCTCTACACGACGGTCCGCGCCCGAAGTTCCCGGAGGGAGCGGATTCACGGACGGGCTCGCGAGGGGCCCCGGAAGACCGGCCCGATCCTGTCGGACCCCGCCGGCCTCCCGTGATCCCCCGAGAGCGGTCTGAAGCCCGCCCCCCCAAACCCCCGGAGTCGCCGCGACCGGGGAGTTACGTTGACACCCCCTGGGGCATGAGGGACAATCCCCTCATGAGAAAAAGCCTCGTCGCGGTGGCGATCCTGGCCGGCTGTGCCTCCATTCGCCCCGAGGAGGAGGTCATCCAGGAGGCCAAGGACAAGGTCTTCCCCGCCGTCGTCTTCATCAAACCCATCCAGCAGGAATTCCGGGGCGGGAAGATGGAGAAAATCCAGGTTTTCGGTTCCGGCGCCATCATCGACTCGGCGGGCCACGTCGTGACGAACAATCACGTCGCCGAGAAGGCCACCGACATCAAGTGCGTCCTTTCCGACCGCGAGGAGATTTCAGCGACGATCGTGGGACTGGATCCCGAGACCGACCTCGCCGTCATCCAGCTCAACCTGTCCGAACGGAAGTCGAAGTCCCCTCTCCCGGTGGCGCAGTTTGGAGACTCCAACAGGCTCCGCGTGGGCGAACTCGTCATGGCCATGGGGGCTCCCCACGGCTTCGAGCGGTCCGTCTCCCGCGGCATCGTCTCCTCCCTCGAGCGGTACTTCGATTTCGCCCCCTACAACCTCTGGATCCAGACCGATGCGGCGATCAACCCCGGCAACTCGGGAGGACCGCTCGTCAACATCGAGGGGAAGATCATCGGAATCAACGCCCGATCCCTGCGGGGCGCGGAGAACCTGGGATTCGCGATCCCCTCGCAGGTCGTGAAGGACGTGGTCCAGCGCATCATCCAGGAGGGGCGCGTGAGCCGCGCCTGGACCGGCCTGCGCTTCCAGGCGCTCAAGGATTTCGGGAAGAGCTCCTACATCGACGCGAAGCACGGCGTCCTCGTGGCCAGCGTGGACGACGACTCGCCGGCGGAGAAGGCGAAGCTCCGGGCCGGGGACATCGCCGTCGCCGTCGAGGGAGAACCGGTCAACGGGATTTACGAAACCGACCTGCCCGCCGTGGAGCGCCGGTTCGCGGCGCTGGAGGTCGACAAGCCCGTCAAGCTGGACATCCTCCGCGGCGCCGAGACGCTCGCCGTCAGCCTCTCCCCCACCCGCAAGGGCAAGCAGGAGGGCGAGGACTTCGAGTGCAAGAAGTGGGACCTGACGGTGAAGGAGATCACCAAGTTCTCCGACCCGTACCTTTACTTCCAGAAATCCAAGGGGGTCTTCATCCAGGGCGTCAAGTTCCAGGGCAACGCGCGCGTCGCCGGCTTCCTCAACTTCGACGTCATCCTCTCCATCGGGGAACAGCCGGTCGAGTCCCTCAAGGACGTGCGCGACGCCTATGACGCCTCGCTCAAACTGGAGAAGGGCAAGCGCAAGCTCCTCTTTCGCGTCCTGCGCGCCGGATACCGCCGGCTCCTCGTGCTGGATTTCGAGAAGGACATGGAGAAACTCGAGGATGACTAAGAGGACCGCCGAGGCCGGCCCGCGTGAGGAAGACACCCCCGGGGCTCTCCTTCCCCCCCCGGGGAGGTTCGGGGGGGTTCCCGGAAAGGTCCTGCTCTGGGCTTCCGTGTTCCTCGGGTTCTCTTCCCTCCTCCAGGCCCAGGAGGACCGGGAGGCGGTGCGGAGGACGTACGAAGCCGTCCGCAAGTCGTTCCTCGGCATTGACGTCACCCTCCGCAAGAAGACGCGGCTCGAAAAGGCCGAGCTCGACGACGACGCCATGGACTCCGAGGCCCAGCGTCTCCAGCAGCTCATGGAGAACGAGCAGCCTCTTGAGGCGTGGGGCGTGGCCCTCGAGAAGGACGTGATCCTCATGGCCGAAAAGGGGCTCAGGCAGGCCGACATCGAGAAGATCCGCGTGACCGACTCCGGAGGGGCCGCGTTCGAGGCGAAGCTCTTCGCGGTCGGCAAGAGCCATGACTTCGTCCTCCTCAAGCCCACCTCGCCCCGGGAGCTGACCCCGCTCGCGTTTTCCGGGTGGACGCGCCCCGCGCTCGGCGAGGGATTCCACGTCACGTTTGCCGACCGGGTGGACAACCAGTGGCATCTCAATGTGAGCCCCTACATCCAGACGAACGCCCCGCTCGTCGACACCCCCGGCTGGTTCTGCATCGACGTCATGCGCCCCGGTTCGGTCGTCTCCGACAAGAAGGGCGAGACGGTCGGCATCGCCCTCGACCAGTACCTCTGGGTCTCCGCGGACGGCCGGAGCTCCTTCCTCGGCCCGGCCGTCCTGGCCGATGAGCGGCTCACCGACCTGGAAAAGCGGTACGAACCCCTGCGAAAGACCCTCCCGGCCGTGATCAAGCGCGTCGAAGTCACCTTCCGCGCGGAGAAGAGCGCCGAGCGCTACATGCCGGCCGAGGAGCCCCGGGGCGGCAAGGCCGCGCTCTTCGGGGTGGCGATCGACGACAAGGGGACGCTCTTCGTCCCCGAGGACCTGGGTCGCGACGCCGTCCGCAAGCTTGAGGACATCGATGTCGTCGACGAGGGGGGCCGTCACTCCGCCGTCTTTGTCGGCATGTTCCGCGCCTTCGGCGGATTCATCGTCCGGTCGGAGGGCCTGAAGACCCGTTCGGGGATCGCCGGCGATGCAGCCGCGCCGCCGACCGGAGAGATCTTCTTCACGGCCGCCTTCGAGGACCGATTCGGCGCCAGCCGGATCAAGCTCGACTACAACCGCCTCTTCCGCACCGAACAGGGCCTCGCCGGGGCGCCGCGCACCCAGCCCCGGAAGCGGATCAAGGCGGGCACCTTCCTCCTGGACTTCGCCGGGCGGATCACGGGCGTCGCCACGGCGGACAAGAAGGAGGAGGACCTGGACGAGGTCGCCATCGAGGCCTCTCGCGAACGTTACTACACCGAGCGCTACCGGGGCGCCTACGGTGCAGATCACCTGCGGCGACTGCTCTTCTTCGGGGAGATCGCGGCGGTCCTGGCCAATCCCGCACCCCACTTCGACGTCCGGGCGGTGCCCATGTCCAAGAAGGAGGAAAAGAAACTCGTCTGGCTGGGCGTCGAGTACCAGGAGGTGTCAAAGCCGATCGCCGACGCGCTGGGAGTCCAGGGCCGCGAGCTCACCAACGACGGGCGGCGGGGCCTGGTGGTGACCGAGATCTACCCCGCATCGCCGGCCGACAAGGCGGGGATCAAGCCGGAGGACATCCTCCTAGCGCTCACGCCGGAGGGCGAGGCCACTCCACGCGACCTGGCGGGCGAACCCGACCGCTTCGCGGGGATGGGACGCGGCAACCCCTACGGTCCGGGCGGCCGGGGAGCACCCGCGATGGCCCCCTGGAAGCCCACGCGCAACTACCTCACGTCGATGCTCACGGAGGTCGGCGAGGCGAAGAAGGTCACGTTCGACATCCTCCGTGGAAAGACCCGGTCGCCCGTCTCCCTCACCCTCGAGTATGCGCCGACGGATTACGAGACCGCGGAGAAGTTCAAGGACGAGGCCCTCGGGTTCACCGTGAAGGACCTCACGTACGAGGTCCGTCACTTCCACAAGCTCGATGCCGCCGCGACGGGCGTGGTGGTGGCCCGCGTCGAGTCCGGGGGGAAGGCGGACGTCGCGAAGCTCCAGCCCCTCTCGATCGTCACGCGCGTCAACAACGTCACCGTGAAGAGCCTCGAGCACTTCCGCGAGCTCGTCATGAGCGCAAAAAGCGTCACGCTCACGACCATCGCCTATGGGCAGACGAAGCTCGTGGAGCTCGCGCGCGAGTGAACTTTCCCGCGCGGGCTTGAATCACCTCATCTTTCTTAGGGTATACTTAGGCGTCTGGGAGAACGGGATGTCGAGAAAGCTGCACGACACGTATCATAAGATCGGGGAGCTCCTCGTCCGCAAGAAGCTCGCGCCCGCGGAGGCGATCGACGAGGCCCTTGCGCTCCAGCGGTCCGACCTTGAGCGCCATCGCACGCCTCGCCGGCTGGGCGAGATCCTCATCGAGCGCCGCATCCTAGACCGCCGCCTCATCCGTGAGATCCTCGAGGAGCAGCAGATCGGGCGGGGGCAGAAACGCGTGCTCAAGGTGGACCTGAGGGATGCGGAGGGGGTGGCCGTCGTCTCGCTGGACGGCCGGCTCGACGAATCCAAGGCCGAGACGATCACCCGGATCTTCGAGCGCCTCATGAACCGGGGCTTCGGGCGGATCGCCGTCGATTGCTCCAAGCTCGTCTACCTGAACAGCTTCGGGATTTCGCGCTTCGTCGCCTATATCGACGAGGCGCGCGCCCGGGGCGGCGACATGAAGTTCTTTGGTCTCAGCCCCGACGCCCGGGTCGTCATGGATCGCCTGGGGCTGTCGAACTTCGTCCAGGCGTTCAGCAACGAAGACGAGGCGATCAAGGCCTTCGAGCTGCCCATCGACGAGTACATGTCCCGAGGCGCTCTGGCCGAGTACATCTCCGCGGAGGGCAAGAAGGATCGCTTCTTCCACCTTTCGTACTGCCCTGCCTCCCAGAAGATCCACGAAGAGGACCGTGTCTACTACGAGAGCAAATGGCACGCACGGGACGGCGGCAAGGTTCCCTGCAAGCGCTGCAAGCCCTAGCCCTCCTTCTGAGGGATTAGTACTTTAAAGAACTCATCATCTTCTTCAGAGCCACTTTCAATGTCATTGGGTTGTGGAGTGTTGATTTAACCTATTATTAACCAATTAGTTACGTGTTTGTGTTGTTGTTGAAGTTTGTTTGTCGAAGTGTAGAGTTCCTCAGGAAACACCGGCCTCCGCGGTGGAAGAGCAGCCTGCGACACCCCACTTCCCCAATCCCACCGGATTATGGGTGGTCAAGTTAGCTCTAACATAAACAGTACTTTTAACTGAACGTCCGGTCGAGCGCGCCGCAGAGCCGGTCCACCTCCCTCGAGGTGTTGTAGTGGAGAAAGGACGCCCGCGCCACGCCTCCCGCGCCGGCCAACCCCGCCGCCTCGACCAGTCGATGCGCGTAGAAATCCCCCGATTTGATCCCGATGAGGCCGCCCTCAAGCGAAGGGGGAAGCGCGGAGGCGTCCCGGCCTTTCACGGCGAAACTGACCGTGGGCAGGCGGTCCCAGGCCCCCTTGGACCGCCCCAGGATTCTCACCTCTTTCCGGCCCCTCAGGAAGGAGAGCAGCCGTTCCGCCAGGGCCGCCTCGTGGGTCGCCACCTCGTCCAAGCCCCCGGGCCCCAGGGAGGCCAGGTATTCCGGCACGGCTCCCGCCCCGTGGACCAGTTCAAAGTTCAATCCGCCGGGGGCCAGCTTGTGGGGCAGCTTTCCGGGCGGGAGGAAGGAGTGGTTGATGCTGGGGAGACCCTCCAGACGGTCAAGTCGCCCCCACAGCACCGCTTGGTGCGGCCCGTAGATCTTGTAGAGGCTTGCGACGTAGTAGTCGGCGCCGATCGCCTGGACGTCGACCCTGCGGTGCGGCGCGAAGGCGACCCCGTCCACGACGACCTGCGCCCCCGCGTTGTGCGCCAGCCGGACCGCCCCCTCCACGGGGTTCAGGTGTCCCAGCAGGTTGGAGACGTGGCCGAAGGCCACCAGGCGCGTCCGCGGCGTGAGCAGGGCCGCCAGGCCGTCGAGGGGGAGTTCGAGATCGTCCCTCCGGACGCGCCACCATTTGATCAAGGCGCCGCGCATCTCCAGGCGGAGCCACGCGCCGATGTTCGCCTCGTGGTCGGCCTCGCAGACGATGATCTCATCGCCGGGACGGATCGTCGGCTCCAGGGCCCGCGAGAGGTTCTGGAGGAGTTGGGTCGTCGATGCCCCGAAGATGATCTCGCGCGGATCCCGGGCGTTCAGACAGCCCGCCCAGGCCCTCGTGGCCGCCTCGGTCCGCTCCGTGGCAAGCCGGGACGCCTCGTACGTCCCGCCCGGCTGGACGTGCGAGGTCATGAACGCCTCGCGGACACGGTCCGCGGAGGCGTCGAGGATCTGCGAGCCGCCGGCGTTGTCCAGAAGGGCCCACTCGGTCGCGAGCCCGGGAAACCTCCGGCGCACGCGCTCGGGATCGAAGGCCGCCATGCGCTACCGGCGCATCAGTTCGCGGGTGAGACGCTCCACGTCGCCGCGGATGCTTCCGTTCTCGGAGACGAGCGACTCGATCTTGTTGATCGAGTGGAGGATCGTGGAATGGTCGCGGCCCCCGAAGTGGCCTCCGATCTCGTCGAGCGATGCCGAGGTGAGTTTGCGGCAGAGGAAGACGGTGACCTGGCGGGCGAGCGACGTGGAACGCGTCGACCGCTTCGACTGGAGCTCGCTCACCTTCTTGTTGAAGTACCGTGCGACCACCGACTGGATTTCCGAGATCGAAAGGGGGGAGACGGTCGTGGCCTGCGTGTCCCGGAGGACTTCCTTGGCCAGGTCGAGATCGGGCGGCCGGTTCGAGAGCGCCGCGTATCCCATCACCTTCGTGAGTCCGCCCTCGAGCTCGCGAATGTTGGTCTGGATTGCGGAGGCGACGTACCCGAGCACGTCCTGGGGGATGTCCTTCCAGCGCGCATCGGCCTTCCGCCGCAGGATGGCCAGGCGCATCTCGTACGTCGGGTGGGAGATCTTGGCCTCGAAGCCGGAGCGGAACCGCGAAAGGAGCTGCTCGGAAAGGGAGCGGAGGTCCTGCGCGGGTTGGTCGCTCGAAAGGATCATCTGCCGCCCCGCGAGGTGCAGCGCGTTGAACGTGTGGAAGAACTCCTCCTGGCTCTGCTTCTTGTCGACCAGGAAGTGGATGTCGTCGATGACCAGCACGTCGGCATTCCGGTAGCGCGACCGGAACGGCTCGAGCTCCTGCTTATTCTGGAGCGCGTAGATGAACCCGTTCACGAAGTCCTCGCACGAGAGGTAGAGGACGCGCGCCGACGAGTTCCTCTTGAGGATCGAATGGCAGATCGCCTGGAGGAGATGGGTCTTCCCCAGGCCGACGCCCCCGTGGATGAACAGAGGATTGTAGAGCTTCGCCGGGCTCTCGCTCACGGCGACCGACGCCGCGTACGCCATGCGGTTCGACGGACCCTCGACGAAATTCTCGAACGTGTAGGCCGGGTTGAAGACGAATTCGGGCGCGGGCGGGGGGACCGGCGGGGGGGCGACCGGCGCGGCCGCGGGCGTCGGCGGAAAGAGCGCCGCCGCG
>Ga0222749_10001403_pt1 | contig 12293 bp, 8 predicted proteins | sample IncBWH2Mmetat_FD_197234 | JGI IMG/M metagenome (GOLD analysis project Ga0222749, IMG submission 197234) | Metatranscriptome of lab incubated forest soil microbial communities from Barre Woods Harvard Forest LTER site, Petersham... | ecosystem: Environmental > Terrestrial > Soil > Temperate...
CAATCAGGCCGGCAGTGAATGTGCTCCCCTTGAAGCTGATCCCGGAGGCCGGGTTGTGGAAATTCTCCCAGCGCCCGGCGGGCACACGGGTCTGCACCACCGGTGTGCCGGGAATCGAATGAGGTATTGCCGGAAGGGTCGCTGAATTCGGATCGCTCGGGCCCGCGTAGTAATTGTCGATCGTAACATCGGCGGTGCCCGTGGTGCCATTACGACTGTAAGAAAGAAAACCGCTGATGCCCGAAGCGTAAGTCGAATCGTTATTCTGTATTGTTGCCAGCGGCGTGGTCAGGTCCTTGAGATCATAAACTTGCGCCGTGTACAGCGTGCCGACGCCTTTGAACACCAGACGATAGGAATTTCCCGGCTCCAGGGTCATTTCGCACTTGGCAATGGTGTTGGCACTGAAGCCGGGGCTAACAATGTTGATCTGAAACTCGCCCCCGCGACGGTTTCCGGGATTCTCACCGGCCTGCGCGGCGTCATAGTTCAGAATCATGCCCTGACCACCATCCAGACCGAAAGTGCCCCCAGGGGCAAAACGCGCAAACAAAACTGCCGCCTGGTCTTCGACCACCCAGTTGACCAAATCCACTGCCACGTAAAAGTCGGAATAAACATTGGTTGGGGCGATTGCGGCTACCGCCGGCACTCCCGCGCTGGCGAAAGGGTTGCTTTGAATCCGCAATCCTTTGCCGGTCCCCACAGTTGGGAAGGTCAATGACACCAGGCTGGGATCAGCCTCATACACCGTCCAGACCGGGCTTAAGCTGCCCGAATTGAAATTGTCAGTTACGATTTGAGCGCTCGCGTTGGACTGCCCCGTGACACAGCCGAGCAACGCCGCTACTGCGCAGATGCTTCCGAATAGTGAACACGATGATTTCCACCGGGGTGAACGTCGATTTTGTGACGTGTCAACGGTTCTTATTGGTTGAATAAAGTTGATGTGATTCATAGTAGGATCTGGCGCCCGCCAAGCGTGGGATCCTTATCCCCCTGGAACTGTATTTGTGTCAAGGAGGAATCCATTCATCTTCGCAATCCCCCAGGGCGAGGGCCAAAGTCCGCAACTGGAGTACGCGCCAGGCTGGTGGGGCGAGGCTCCCGCCGAGCCCTAACTAAATCCGTTTCGATGAACAGGCGGCCCGGTTGAATAAATGATCAGGGCTCGGCCCGAGCCTCGCCCCACCAAACGCAAAGCGTGAAATTCCGATCAGGACCTGACCGCTCGTGGCTCTGGGCCGAAGACCTTCCGGCAATCTGGTTTGCACCGCGATCCTCGAAAGCAACGATGCGAGATTAGGGGTCGAGTCGAAAGCTGGCCCACGCCGTGCACCATTGGCCATCACTCACGCTGTTGGCATACTCCTGGTAGGTCCAAAACCGAGTCGGATCCGACGGATCGATGCAGGTGGTCGAATAGTTCCCCCATGGAATCTGCTTGTAACGGGCGAACCTGAAATACGTGGTTCCTGATACTGCTTTCACAGGCGGTCGGGTCGTGCCTGGCGGGTCGTTGGCAGAGTGCACCATGATGTAAACTGACGGATACTCATTCGTTGATGACCTGGTGCAACCCAGACCGATATTTCCTCCTGCGTCCACGGCCAGGGAAGGATGGGTGTAGTCGCAGTTTGGGTCATCCACGAATCCTTCCTGGAGCAGCGTGCCATCACTAACCCGCACATCGTACCACAGGATCCCGGGTCGCGACGATATCGTGTCTTTGGCGCCGTTGCATCCCAACACACGTCCGCCATACGCGAAGACACCTATTGTGCGCCGGCCCTCGTCCGCGCGCAGAGGACTTCCCGGCTCAGGCTGTTTGGCCTGATTATTTGCAGAAGCGCCGTTCGGGCCCCAGTAGGTTCGGTGAAAGGGGATGAGCTGAACTGCGGACATTGTGGCCAAGGTCGGGCTCGACCAGGTGATTCGGTACAAGCACAGGTGGGTGATGGCGCCGGTGGTGGTATTGGTCGGGAATTGCTTATTCAAGAAGACCTCGGGATCCGACAGCGCCTTGTTCGGGTTGAAATCCGTCGCGGGAAAGCTCTCGACCTCAAAATTGCTGAACATGTTGACGTGGCTCAGCTCCGGTCCAGAGGCGCCGATCAGATCCGCCTTGGGGACGGCGCAGCCATCCATCATGATGTGAGTGTTTCCGGTGGTGTACTGATAATTCCACCAGCAGCCATAAAATCCGTTCTTATCCACTCCCATTCGAAACCCGAAATCCGGGGACCGGAAAGGCGTCTGAATCCCTTTCCAGGGTTGAGTTGGATCGGACGAACTGGACACAGCCAGGTAAAGACGATGTTGCGTAGCATCGTCGGCGCAGGATGCGAACCAACGTTCGGAAAGGGGATCATAAAGCATTCGCGGGTCGTTGGGCTTGACCAGGACCAGCGTGTTGCTCGGTTGCACAACCATCCAGAAATTCGACATCGTCATCTGCATCAACACTCGCCCAGTTGCCTTCTCGTGCACCATGAACCAGCCATCCTCGAAATCGACCACGTGCTTGGGCCCTACGGCTCCCGACGTGTCGGGACAGGGCTTATATCCTGGGCCAGAAGCACCCTGGAAACTTTGCAAAATCGTGCCGTTCCCGGCCAACGCCCGCAGGGCTGTCGCCGCCAAAAGGAAACCAATGAGAATATTCATCATCTTCGGCTTGCAAACGATGATCCGGTAGCCAGCCTCCGACAAGCCGTTTTTGGCGCGGACAAGGATTTCTTTCGTGATTTCCGCGGCGACACAAACACAAGCCAATCCCACTAAGGACTGGACCAACAGAAAACCGGCTCGGTCATGGCTAACCTTCGCGCTTCAGGTACTTCAGGACCGCCTCCGTGCGGGAATGGACGTGGAGTTTGTTGTAAACTCCCCGAATATGGAAGCGAATGCCGTCCAGGCTGATGCCCAACTTATCGCTAATCTCTTTGTAGCGGTTCCCAAGAGCCAGTTGCTCCAAGACCTGCTGCTCGCGCGGAGTGAGATTCTCCATGTGGGGAGCTGCGGCGTCGTTTTTGCGGAAGCGTTGGACGATGCGGCGGGCAATCTGCGAAGTCATTGGAGAACCGCCGTTGCGAACTTCTTCGATAGCTGCTGCGAGCCGGGACGGAACTGTGTCTTTGAGCAGAAAGCCGTCCGCGCCGGCCAGGATGGAATTGAACAACGAATCGTTGTCGTCGTGAATCGTCAACATGATGATGAGCACGTTTGGCAGTATACCCTTCAAGAGCTTGACACATTCGACGCCGTCCATTTTGGGCAGTTTAATGTCCATCAGCACCACCTCCGGTTTGTATCGAGCGATATCCCCCAGTGCGGACTCGGCATCCGCGTAATCGGCCACCACCCGCAATCGAGCCGACCGGTTGAGAAGGCTTTTCATGCTCATGCGGAGGTCGTCGTTGTCCTCCACCAGGGCCACGCGAATGCTCATAATGTTTGCTTGTTAATATCCACTGGCCGATGGGCCGAATGGCTTGTTTGATGGGTAGGGCAGTTTGACCTGAATGAAGGTTCCACCGCCGGGAGAGCTTTCGATCTGCAACAGAGCGCCAATGGCCTCCATCCTCTGGCGCATATTCGCCTGGCCGCTTCGCTTGCTGACGCTCGCAGAATTGACCTCGAAGCCGCGCCCATTGTCCTGGACATAAATCTCGATGACTCCGTTTTGCAGGCTTAACCCCAACCGCGCCTCCGAAGCCTGAGAATGCTTCAGGATATTGTTAAAAGCTTCCTTCACGACCATGAACAGGTTATGCCGAACCTCTGCGGTCAAGGGCAGCGAAGGAACGTCCTGAGGCAGACTCAAATGGCAGGATACGGAAGTAGCTTGGAAAAAGTCGTCGGAGTACTGGCTGATGTACTGCACCAGGCCATCCAGCGTGTCGTTGCGTGGATTGGCCGCCCAGATAATCGTGCGCAATCCCCGGACGGCGTTCCTGGCTGTGTTGCCAATCATGGCGGCATGCGCCTCGACCTCATTAGGCCGCTCCTTATCGGCCTTGACCAGCTCGCTGAGAACCATGACATGAGTTAAGCAGGACCCGATATCGTCGTGAAAATCCCTCGCGATGCGAACGCGTTCCAGTTCCACCGCATGGGCTTGTTGTTCCCGCTCAAGCCTTCGTTGCGCCTTGACCTTCTCGCGGGCTCGCGCGCTAAAAGCAATGCCGGCGCCACCGCCGAGCAAAGCCGCTCCGACAAACCACCACGTCTGCCAAAAGTGAGGTGGAACGATGAGATCGAGACTGGCCCCGTGCTCATTCCATACCCCGTCATTGTTGCAAGCTTGAACGTGAAACTTGTATCGCCCATGCGGCAGGTAGGAATAATCCACCACCCGTTTGGTACCGCCATCCCTCCAGGTCGAGTCCAGACCTTCCATCCAGTATTTGAAGCGCACCTTCTCTGGCGCCGAGAAACTCAGCGCCGTGCACTGGATTTCCAACCGTGTCTTGCCGGCCGGCGCCGACAAGGTAGCTGCGCCGATCAGGTTGTACGGCGTGCCATCCACCAGTGCTTCTTCAATGAGGACCGGGGGCTCGAGCCGATTGGCCTCCACGGTGTCCGCGCTGACCACCACTACGCCCTTGAGCGTCGGAAAGAGCAGCCGGCCATCCCTGGTCTTGCAGCCGGATGGCTGAAACGCACACGTGCAGGCGGCGGCCAACATGCCGTCGGATTGGTCGTAAGTCGTGCACGAAAAGCTCCTGGTTACTCCGCGCGCGAACGATTCGAGGGCATTTTTTTCGACGGAAAATACGCCGTGGGGCGAGCTCAACCAAAGCCGTCCTTTGGAATCTTCGGTGATGTGGCAGACAGTCTCGTCCGCCAGGCCATCCCGCTTGGTGAAATTCACAAACTGGCCGTCGCGCCAGCAGCTCAGTCCGCCGTCCGCGCTGCCGATCCAAAGCGTATCGTCGCGGTCCACAAAAAGCGACCAGGCCAGGTTGCTGGGCAGGCCGTTGGTGGTCGTGAAACGCCTAAACTGGCCCTGCTGCAGACAAAACAAGCCGGCGCCTTTGGTGCCCAACCAAATTCGGTCCTGCCGGTCCGAGGCAATCGCGACGACTTCGTACTCATCCGAGAACCACGGCATGGGCATTCTCGTCAGTTGTCCGTTCCAATAGCAGGAGAGGCCCCCCCAATGTCCAAACCAGATTTGCCCGTGTGGATCCTCATAGATCGCATTCACCCGATCGGAAATATCCTTTCGATCAAACATGAGCACAAACCGATCTCCGTTGAACCGATAGACTCCGTGCGCAGAAGTTCCGACCCACAGATTGGATCGACTGTCCTCGAACAACGACCAAATATCGGTCAACGGCAGATCGTTAGCCCCATAACGGGTTAGATTCGTCCCATCAAATCGGTACACTCCTCCGAAACTCGACCCTACCCAAATGCTCCCCGCATGATCTTCACAGATGGAGTAGATCGGCGTTGTCAGCGCAGCGCCGCCCAGGATGCTGAATCGCCGCGGCTGAAGCCGCACCAGTCCTCCATCGAAGAGACCCAACCATTCGTTACCTTCGCGATCGGCCAGATAACAAGAGACCGTCGCCCCTGGAAGTCCGTTCCCGGCGTCGATCTTTGAGACGATTCCTTGCGGCGAAACCGTGACAAATCCCTCGGGGTATCGGCCCAAACAGACGTCGCCATAACGATTCTCGCCCAGGACTTCAAGGCCGGTTTGCACTCCGGAAATCTCGCCGGCAGCGCCGATCCACCGCCCGTCTTTATACTTCCTTAGCCTATAATTCGCGTCACAAACCCATAGTCCACCGTCACGACAAGCCACCAGGGCCTTGATTTTTTCGTTTCCGAGTGTCTCAAGTGAATCGACGCGCTCGAAGCGGTCTTCCTTCAGAAGCCCCAGCCCGTGTGATGTCCCCACCCAAACACGGCCGTCAGTATCCTTGGCCAAGGCGCGCACCTGGGCTCGGGCCAAACCCCCTTCCATCGCCATCGTCTCGAGTTGGCCTGCTTGAAACCGAATCAACCGCCCGGATTCCTCAGCCCCGCTCACCATCCAAATCCGGCCTCGTTCGTCCTCGCACACATTCCCTGGTGACACCGGATAGGAAGAACGATTCGTCGAAATCACGGTCAGCTTGCCGCCCGACCACCGCCACAATGCCCCAGAGCGTGCCACGAATATCGAGTCTCCCGACGGCTCTTTCAAACAACTCACAATTTCATCTTGCTCGTTGCCCGAGCCCAGCAATTGTTCGAATTTGCCTCCTCGCAGGGCCGCTAAACCCCCGCCTCGCTCCGTGGCAATGAACAACGTTCCTTGGGCATCCTGGAAAAGTGCGCCAATGCGACTTTTCGGCAGCTCCGGGCAATTCTGCGGCGTGAAAACTTTGAATCTCACTCCATCGAAGCGCGCCAGGCCGGCCAGCGTGCCGACCCACAGATATCCATCCGGGGTTTGCGCTAGAGAGGTCACGGAAAGGTGGGGCAAGCCCTCCGCCATCGACCAGGCCTTGATCATAAACCTCGATTGCGTTTGCGAAATGTCAGCGCCGGGTTGGCTCTCGGCCATTGCACAGCAGCAGGCACAGACTTCCAAGGCTAAACCGCAGGAGGTCAATTGAACCGCAATGCCAGCAGTTCGCATTCTGATCGTAAACCGTACAATCCACCAACCAAGGCAACAAGGCATTTCAGACTACATCATTGTGCAGGTGTTCAAGCGTGATAGGTTTTTGGCAAGGTAGCCAACACATAAGGCCTTTTGTGCCCGTGCTATTCACCCGCCAAGTCCGCAGCGCATGCCAGGAGCGATCCTTGGAAAGAATCCTGGTCGGAGCGGCCCTGATTATTTGCGCGTTGGGGGCGGTGGCCGGCACAAATTCCTATTTCCTGGGTCGCTCTGCCGCGCCCGCCAACAACCCCCTCAAGGGCTTTATGCCGTACGCCGGCAGCTATTCGAACATGCCCCATAGCATGGAATGGGGTTATCTCCCGTTGCGGGTGCTGATGAATGGGCCAACCAATTTCAATTGGTCCAGTCTGGATTCCTTGCTGGGCAAAATCGCCAGTCGCGGGCACCAAACAGTCTTTCGTATTTATTTGGATTATCCGACTCAGCCAACCGGAATCCCACAGTACTTGCTGGACGCCGGCCTGGCGACGCACTCGTACTCCGATTACGGCAACAACGGCCTGAGCGTTTCGCCGGATTACGAAAATCCGCTCCTGCGGCAGGCTTTGACGAATTTCATTGCCGCCTTGGGAGCGCGGTACGATGGGGATCCCCGCATCGGCTTCATCACCGTTGGGCTGCTGGGCTTCTGGGGCGAATGGCACACCTTCCCTTACACGAACTGGTTTGCTTCGACAACGGTGCAAGACGAAGTCTTGTCGGCTTACGAGAACGCTTTTGCGCAAACCAAATTGCTCGTGCGACGGCCGGCGGGAAGTACTCCCGCGGCGCGGCGGATTGGCTACCACGACGATTCGTTTGCCTTTGAAACGATCGACCCGCCGGATTGGATGTTTTTGGGTTTGTTGAAAGGAGCGGGCGAAACCAACAAATGGCGCACGCAGGCCATTGGCGGCGAAGTTCGGCCCGAGGTGCAGGGCTGCCTGTGGGACCCCAGCCAGACCAACTGCGTGCCTGCGGGCCAGGACTTCAGCAATTGCGTGGCGCTGACCCATGCTTCCTGGATGTTAAACCAGGCGGCATTCGCTCCCGGCTTCACCGGGTCCCAACAAGTTCTCGCCGTCGCCGGCGGCAGCAGCCTGGGATATGAGCTTTATCTCTCCAACGCCTGCCTGGTGGACGCCTCCGTTTCCGACCCACTGAAAGTGAGCTTGCAGGTATGGAATACGGGTGTGGCGCCGTTCTACTATGACTGGCCCGTCGAATTGGGAGCGCTGAGCAGCAGCAATACGCTGGTCAAAACCTGGACGACACCGTGGAAACTCTCTTCGCTCGTTCCCGCTGCCACGAATACGATTTGGAATTGGGCTCAAACCAATCACGGGCTTGCGGCCGGCAAGTATAAACTTGCTCTGAGCGTGCAAAATCCTCTTTCCGGCGGTGTCCCCTTACGGTTTGCCAACCAGACGCAGGACGCCGACCTGCCTGGTTGGGTAACGCTCGGACAAGTTTCCATTAGCCCAGGCCACCCGAAGCTCTCCTTGGGCGGCAACCCTTCTGTATTCGAATTCTTCTTTCTCGTCAGCCAAGCCGCGCCAGGAGCCTGGACGGTCGAGGGCACTTCCAATTTCCTCACCTGGACTCCTCTCATTTCGACCAACACGCTCACGACGCAGTGGAGCGTTACAGACGGAATTTCATCCTCAGCGCGATTCTACCGTGTGGTCGGCTCGCCTTAGACCTCAATGCAGCAAACAAACGCCAACAATTGCCTTATGAAAACCCAAAAAGACCTAAGCAGATCCAAAACTCTAAAATGTCTGGTTTCCCTCAGCACCCTCGTGCTGATGTGCCTGGGCGTTGTAGCTCTGGCCGATGATCTAGTAGTTAATACCTTTGACACGAGCGTTAGCGGCATCGACTGGCAAAATTTTAGGAGTTACGCCTCCAACCATACCGAAGCTTGGGATGCGAATCAGGACTCGGAAGGGAACACCAACAGCGGATCCCTGTATCTTACCGTGAATTGGCCGCTCAAATCTGATCCGAACTGGAACCAAACCTGGAATGATGTCCAAATCGCTTTTGGGACGGGTCAGTTTGCCTCGTCCAATTACACAACCTTTGAGGTGGACATTAAAATTGATGTCACCAACTCGTCCCCCGCACTGGATGGAACCTATGGCGCCGTCGAACTGATCGTCAATAATCCCTGGACCACGGTGGTGGGCTGGGCAGCGTTGCAGCCGACCAACGACTGGCAGCACATTCGCGGGTACTTCTCGGCGATACCGAGCGGAACCTACAGCGAAGCGGTGATTGGCTTCATCTCGAATGGATCGAGCTCGCTGACCAACACCGTTTCTTATTGGATCGACAACCTCGTATTCACGGCTCCCCCCAGTGTCCACACCAACCGGCCTGCTCTAACCGTGGCGCCAGCTCCTGCCGCGGGCCTGACGTGCGTCGCCAGCCAGCCCGGCGGGACCTGGCAACGCCAGATGATCGCCTCGGTCAACAATAATTATTCGTGGGACACGGCCACGGCCTCTTCAAATACCACGACCTATTCAATGACCATCGCCTCGTTCCCGAGCGCGAAATACACCGGCTTCCAGTCCCAGTTTTACCTCGTTCCCAAGATGGGAATGATTGGACAGCCCATCGACATTAATATCGATTGGGATTCGGCCGACGTGGTGGACTTTTATGTGAGCATGAACGCGGATAAAACCGCCAGCGGTCACTTCGGCTACAAAGTCAACAACCCCAGCTCGGGAACCTTGGTTTCGAATATTGCACTTACCAACGCCGCCGGCCCGTTGGGGAAATGGAGCTTGAGCTTCAATAACAACACCAACGTCACCCTGACTGCTCCGGGCGGGTCGAGGACGAATTTCACCATCCCGGCCGCCGATGCCGCCCGTTTCGCCGATCCATTGTATGCCTATTTTGGGACGGAGCCCACCGCTGACGCAAACATCGGCCAATCATCCACCCTAAGCCGAATCACGATCAGCGGTTCCGCGGGCGCCATCGATGAGGACTTCATCTCGAAGGGAACGCCCGGGCAGCCCTACTCACTGGATTCCAATCTCTGGGCCTTCAACGCGGCCGACTCCTCCGGTGTGTTTGTCACTGCGCCGGACGCGCAATACTGGGTGACCTGGCCGATGCCTGATGGCGGGTTCACCAACCTTTATGCCACTGTGAGCCTGACCAATAAGCTTGGAAAATCCCAGTGGATTAGCCTTCCCTCAGCAGCTACCGGGTGGCTCAACGTCGCCGGGGCTCAACGAGTGGCGGTGGTCAATAAATCCACGCTCACCGCGGCGTTCTCTTACGCACCGACGAATTGCTTTTTCAGCCTGTTCCATCAGTAGGCGAATCCGGCGGACCGCCGGCGTTTCATTGCCCAGTCCACAAACGGCCCCGACTTTGGATTGCCCATGAAAAATCAATTGTCTCTGCTTGTCACGGCGGCCTTGGTTTCTTGCTCGGTTTCCGCAGGTTCGCTGTCGAACACGGACGCCAGGAGAATCGCGATTTCGACAACTCCCGACGACACCTGGTGGGCCGGGATTATCGACCATGGTTTCCAAATGCCGTTGGCTGGGCGCTATGAGGCGAATCTTTGCGGTGACACTTATGGAAACCAGGGCCAGCCTTTGCTGTTGTCAAATCAGGGCGAGGTGATCTGGTCTGACGATCCGATCTCGATTCAATTCTCGCAAGAGCGTTTGGTGGTCGAAGCCAAAGGCGAGAGCCTCTTGAAATGGGCGAAATCGGGCGACTCCTTGCGTGACGCGTTTCTCTACGCTAGCAAGGCTCATTTTATAACCTCAGGAAAAGCTCCCAGCGAACTGCTTTTTGCTGCGCCCCAGTACAACACGTGGATCGAATTGATGTACGATCAGAACCAGGACGGCATATTAAAATACGCTCGCGGCATTGCGGAGCATGGTTTCCCACCAGGGGTTTTAATGATCGATGACAACTGGCAGCAAAACTACGGCCAGTGGGATTTCAAAAAGAACCGTTTTCCGGATGCCAAGGGGATGATCGACACCCTCCACCGGCAGGGGTTCAAGGTGATGCTGTGGGTCTGCCCGTTCGTCAACACCAACTGTGGAGTTTATCCGGAGCTCGCCCACAGATGCCTCTTCTTAAAACAGCAGTCCGGCAGCGTAGCCTCAATCAAGTGGTGGAACGGTGTGAGCGCCTTGCTGGATTTCAGCAACCCGGCGGCCGTGGATTGGTTTTGCTCACGCCTGGACTATCTCCAATCCGCCTACCAAGTGGATGGATTCAAATTTGACGGCGGCGACAGCTCGTTTTACAAGGACACTGTGGCCTTTAGCCCGGTATCGCCCAACACACAATCCGAGCTGTATGGCAGAATTGGCCTCCGCTATCCGCTCAATGAGTACCGGGCAATGTGGAAGATGGGCGGCCAACCCCTGGCTCAAAGACTGCGGGACAAGGATCACTCGTGGAATGATCTCAAAAAGCTTGTGCCCAACATGCTCCTTGAGGGATTGATGGGCTACCCCTTCTCCTGTCCCGATATGATCGGAGGCGGCGAATTCAAATCCTTTCAGCCAGGTTCGGCCATTGACCAGGAGTTGGTGGTGCGCTCGGCACAGTGCCATGCCCTCATGCCCATGATGCAGTTTTCAGTGGCCCCATGGCGGGTCCTGGACAAGCCCCATCTCGAGGCCGTCCTCCGAGCGGTTAGATTGAGGCAGGAACATCAAAAGTATATTCTCAGCCTGGTACGCCAATCGGCTATTTCCGGCGAACCCATCGTGCGTTCCATGGAATATGTCTTTCCGCACCAGGGCTATCAACGGGTCAACGACCAGTTCCTCCTGGGCAATCGGATTCTCGTGGCGCCCGTGTTGGAAAAAGGGACCAACCAACGAGAAGTGCTCTTTCCTTCAGGAACCTGGACCGCCCCGGGAGGTAAAGAATACACCGGACCTGGAAAACGCGTAGTATCCGCACCTTACGACGAACTATGCTATTTTGAGAAGCCGACGGAATGACGACTGATGGCAAAACAAAGCGTTCGCCTTGACAGCGTGTCGAATTCTGGAAGGAGGCCAGGGATTGGGATTGGTCGGACCGCATCGAATACTTGCCACGGGCTTGAGGGCAGGCGTTTCAGCTACGTGTAGGCGCTCTGCAGCCAAGCCATGCCAGCCACCAGGTTTGCGTTCGGAGTTTCCAATACCAGATGGTAGTGGTTACGCATGAGGCAGTAGGCATGCACCTGCCGGGCGGTCTTTTGGCAGGCTTCGGCTAAGGTCTTGAGGAAATCGTGCCGATCCACATCATCCAGGAAGATGTCCTCTCGCCGATCCCCCCGGCTCATGACGTGGTACATTGCGCCCGGGTATTCAATGCGCAGCTTGCGCGGCATTAGATGAGCTCGCCACATGTGTGTCGCATTATCAAGGGCGATAAAAAGGAACCATGCTATGGGTGACCCCTTTTTCTTTTTTTGAAGCCTTTAGCGCCCGCTTCGACCGCGAATGCAACCGCACCCTCACCGCTCACCCCTTCGTTTGCGCATGAGCCCAGTTCCATCAAACCTACAGACTGGCTACTTAATCCCGAATCATTCCGATCGTCCTAAGCCATGTCTTCACTAATTGAG
>Ga0222749_10001404_pt1 | contig 12283 bp, 11 predicted proteins | sample IncBWH2Mmetat_FD_197234 | JGI IMG/M metagenome (GOLD analysis project Ga0222749, IMG submission 197234) | Metatranscriptome of lab incubated forest soil microbial communities from Barre Woods Harvard Forest LTER site, Petersham... | ecosystem: Environmental > Terrestrial > Soil > Temperate...
GGAGCGCCGGCGTCCCGCCGGCGCGTTGCATTCTACCCGTGGCGCCGACTTCTAGTCGGCAGGCGATCAAAGCGGTGGGACACGTGGGGCTGGTATGATCTTTGCTCTTCACCGGGCAGCGTGTGAACGACGTTTTTCCCAGAACTCTCAGTGCGGCCCTGGCCGGCAGCCTCGCGATAGTGACAGCGGGCGTTGTCGCCCGTAAATCCGCTTTCTACCGGGCCCAGCTCCAAGCAACCTTGGGGCGAGGTTTGCCTTTGGACGGACTGCGCGGGCTGATGGCATGGAGCGTGTTCATTCATCACACCGACATCGCCCGCCAGTGGCTCCGAACCGGCACATGGTCTTGCGACTCGGGGCTGATCCTATTCCTAGGAAAAGGAGCGGTGTTGGTGTTTTTCATGATTACGGGCTTTTTGTTTTGGGGAAAAGCGGTAGCGGCCCAAGGGCGGCTGGCGCCCCTTCCGCTTTGGTTAGGCCGGTTGCGTCGTCTCGCCCCACTGTACACACTGAGCGCGGTCTTGATCCTCATGGCCACGGCGGGCGCGTGGCTAGCCGCCCCAGGACCTGCCCGTTCAGCCTTCCTGGTGCGACTGTTCAGTCTCGGAATAGTCGACTGGTCCAGATTGCCCGGGTATAAAATAATCACTGCCAATGGCGGAGTGCAGTGGAGTCTCTGGTATGAATGGCGGTTTTATCTGGCATTGCCGCTTTTGGCCTGGTTCGCTTGCAGTAGGAGGCGGATGGTCATGTTGTTCGGCCTTGGCCTGGTGGCCTTGCCGCTCACGGACATCACTTCCGACACGACGATTTATTGGCTGGCATTCCTGCCTGGAATTGCGGCTGTGTACCTGCAGCGGAGCGCGGCCCTTCGCAACGCGCTGTGCACACCGGCGAGCGCCGGTGCGGCAGTTGCCTGGTGTGTGGTCGTGCTGGCGCTCAGCCATTTCGGGGGTTGCGGCTGGAGCTTGCTCGCAGTCGTCCCTCTGTTCTGGACCGTGGCCGCCGGCAACAGTTATTTCGGAGCATTGATTCACCCGGCCACACGCCTCTTGGGCACTATCAGCTATAGCGTTTACTTGCTCCACGCAATCCTTTTGACGGCCACTCTCAAGGTTCTAGGCAACGTCATCGAGTTGGCCGCCTTGCCTTTGCCGGCCTATTGCTGCCTCATGGCCGGTATTGGGGTCTTTCTAACCCTGGTTTGCGTCCTGACATATCGATGGGTGGAGCACCCGTTCCTGGTCTGGCGTACCCCTTGGGAACGCAGCAAGCCCACCCTCCCCGTCCGTGCCATTCAGCAACAGGAAGTTAGTCTGGCTGAAGGATAATTACTTCCACTGGTACTAACTCAGGACATGGCGTTCACCTTGAAAACGACAGTTAAACCGCGTATGCACACGGATAAACACGGATAACCAGGCTTGCGCCGGTGGCTCTGCTCACCCAGAAGGTGAAAAGGACGAGCTGACTCCCGTACGAGCGACCACTGGCTCCAATTCAAGCGCGATTGTTATCCGAAGAGAATATCGATGTCAAGCAGTTCTTTCTAAAGTGGCACACAGTAGTTATTTCACTTATCATTGGTAGGATTGTGCTAATCTTGTCGCACCATATAAATAAGGGCCGTAAAGGGGTCGCCCGGTTCTTAGTGCCGTTATATAATTCGACAATTGAACACTAAGAGATCAGACGTTGTGTTTCAGGAAAAAGCGACGGTTGATTTGATATGAGTCCTTTGCTGCGAAAATCAACCTCACATTCGATTCGTCAGAGTGCCCTGATTGTCATTGGCTGGTCGCTTGCCTACGGGCCATCGCAGGCCGGTGCCCAGAACGTGGAAGTAGTGAGGATCCAAGTGGAGCCGAACACGGTTTTGACACGGATTTCGCCAGATTTTATTGGTTTTGGTTACGAGAGCTCCGCCGTCGCCCAGTCGAATTTCTTCAGCGCAAAGAACAGCCAGATGGTGAACCTATATCGCAATTTGAGTCCGCACGGGGTGATTCGCGTCGGAGGCAACGTGTCGGATCACACGAGATACTTGCCGAACGGCACTTCGGCCGCGCGGTCTGAGAAGGAAGTGAGTATTATTAATCAGCGGGATCTGATCGAGTTGGGCAAATTTGCCAGGGCGACCGGCTGGAAAGTGATGTGGGGTCTTAATCTTGGCTCGGGCTCAAAAGAGGAAGCAGTCACCGAGGCCGTGGCGGTGGATGCGGCGCTGGGCAGCCAGCTTCAATCCTTCGAAATTGGCAATGAAGTTGAGGCCTTGCCTCGTTTCAAAAAGAATTATGAGGCGTACCGTGCGGCTTACCTTGATTACAAGACGGCCATCCGGGCGGTGCTTCCGAACGAGCCATTTTCTGGCCCCGATAGCATTGGGAACTGGGCTTGGATTACAAACTTTGCAGGCACGGAAGCCGGGGATCTCAAACTTCTCACTCAACATTACTATCGCGGGGGAGCCAAGGACCCGGGCTCCACTTTGGAGAAGCTGCTCGCGAATGATGACGGCTGGCAGAACAGGCTAAAAAACCTGCAACAGATTTGTCGGGAACAGAATATCGCTTTCCGAATCAACGAGGTTAATTCCTTCTTTGGAGGAGGGAAGCCCGGAGTGAGCGACACCTTCGGCTCCGCGTTGTGGTGTTTGGATTACATGTTTCTACTGGCTTCTTACGGCTGCGAGGGAGTCAACCTGGAAACGGACATCAACCAGCTTGGTTGGATTAGCCACTATTCTCCCATCGTTCATGATGCGGCCGGCAATTGCAGCGCCCGTCCGGAGTACTATGGGATGTTGGCATTTGCGATGGCGGGCAAAGGCGCTTTGCTAAAGCTGACGTTGAACAAAAGCAAGATCAACCTGTCCGCTTACGCAACGATGGATGAGCAGGGATGTTTCTGGATTACAGTCGTAAACAAGGATCTGTCCAGCGATGCAATGGTACGGCTTGCTTTGCCCGAAGGTCATTGGGATTGGGAAGCTTACCGGCTCGCGGCGCCGTCGGTAGAAAGCAAGGACCATGTAACCTTTACCGGTGCGGAAGTTTCAGCCGATGGCAAATGGACCCCAAGAGAATCTGAAAGACTAGCTGCCAAGGAGGACAGGGCCGAGATGCTGGTGGCGCACGCCAGTGCAGTCTTGGTATGTCTGCGCCGATGATTGCGGCATGGTTGAATGGTGGCTTAAGGTAAACGGACGTTCCTTGGAGGGCCTCAATTTGCGTTCGCACATGCATTGGGACCATGAGCGACAAATGCGCCAAAACGCTTCTCCCTCTCCTCGGGGGAGAGGGCCGGGGTGAGGGCGGAATTGTTGCTCGCGGTTCATGGAGAAAAGATTGCAGCGGAGGTTTTGTTTCAAGTTGAAACAGTCTTGTGGTATTATTGTATGCCCCATGGGGCAAAGGCAAAATGCCGAAATTGTCAGTCAGAAATGAGCGATGATGAAGAAAGACATTACCATCAAGACAAACACGCTGATTTTAATCGCCGGGCTAATGCTTGGCCTGTCTGTGGACGGTTTCGCGCAGCAGAATTTGATCAGCAACGGGAGTTTTGAGTCTGGCGGTCAAACAGGTATTCAGCACTTTCCCGGCTGGGACTTGATTGGTCCGGCGAGTAACTACAGCGATTACGGCGTTGCCCAATCGAGCGTCTCTCCCGACGTGGCGGAACTGGGCAATTTCTATGCCTACTTTCATGGGCATCCAACCGACAGTTCGCAAGACTGCCTTGGCATAACCGTCAAGCTGACCGTGGGCGCGCGATACACCATCAGCTACTATCTGGCGACGGATGGCACCACCCTCGGATCGGGCGCGTCTATGTATGTGGTCATCGGCAGCTCTTTTGGCATTGATTACTCTCAGGATGTGCTCTTAACCGCCTATTTGCCGAATTCTTCAAACGCCATGCCGTATCAGAAGTTCACCACGACCATCACTGCCACGAACTCCAGCGAGATTCTGTCGTTTCACGCAGTTGACGCCACCAGCGCCATCCTTTTGGACAACGTTTCCATGTCGCTGGCCACTCCGCCCGCGCCGCAATTGAACCTCAGCCTGTCCCCGACCAACACGCTGGTCTTTGCCTGGACTTCTCCGACGAACGGCTATCTCCTTCAGGCCAATGCGGCACTGGGCACGACCAATTGGGTGACGTTGACGAATGCGCCAGTAACCGTCGGTTCCAGCAAGCAAATCGTTCTGCCCACGCAAGCCGGCAAGCTGTTTTACCGTCTCACGCTGCCGTAATTCTGTCAGAGACTGTTGTTTCTTTCGGACCCGGAGCAGGCTTGCAGCGATGAAACCCGCTTACGTTCTTTCAATCTGCCTCTTCAGCTGCTCCATGCATGCGGCGGAGACAGAGGCCACGCTGAAGGTTGGAACAAAGAGCTACGCCACCTCCGAGCTGCTGAAACGACCTGAGCTCGAGATTATCACCGTGAGACACGATCCGGCGTACGGCGGCCGCGAGATGCACTACCAGGCCATTCCAGCAGCGGCGTTGTTTGCCGAAACGAATCTTCGTGATGACGAGGTAGTGCAGTTCCGTTGCCTGGATGGGTTTGTCGCCTCCATATCCAAAGAGCGAATCATGCAGACGGGTCCTGGCCAATCCGTGGCCTATGTTGCGATTGAAAATCCAAAATCAAAGTGGCCCGACCTGACTCTGAAAGGGGCGTCCGGATCCGCCGGGCCTTTTTACCTGGTGTGGTTGAAACCTGAAGTGTCCGGGATCCTGCAGGAGGAATGGCCTTATCAAGTCGTGGCGTTCGAGGTCAAGGGCAGGCTGAAGGATCTTTATCCCCGGATTTTTCCCAGGCGGTCGAAAGATAGCGGCGTCTCCCGGGGTCTGAAACTGTTCCAGCAGACCTGTTTTGCATGCCACACCATGAACCAGCAAGGACCGTCCCAGGTGGGTCCTGATCTGAATCTTCCACTGAATCCGACGGAATATTTGCAAGAATCGGTTCTGCCCCGATATATCCGCAATCCCAAAGCGATCCGATCCTGGGAAGGCAGTAAAATGCCGGGTTTTGGACCCGAAGTTTTGTCGGACGATGATATCTCAAATATCGTGGCTTACCTGAAACAAATGGCGTTTGAAAGATCCCACAGCGAGTGAGGCCCGTCTTGCGATAGTTTATGGTTATGCTATTGTCGCACAGCCTCGCATGCGTTTCATTCCATTATTTTTTCTGCTGGGGGCCATGCTCATGCCCGGCGGCTCCCAGGGTGAATCGGCCGACGAGGCGCTCGCGCGGGCAACCGCCGCCGTCCAGGCGGCCGCTCCACGCGCCCAGGCCGATTCAGCTCGACCGATTTTTCACCTCACCGCGCCCGCCCAATGGATAAATGATCCGAACGGCCCGATTTTCCACAAAGGTTATTACCATCTCTTTTATCAACTGCATCCATTCAGCGATCAGGACGGCACGAAATACTGGGGCCATGTCCGCAGCCGCGACCTGGTGAAATGGGAGCATTTGCCCATCGCACTCGCGCCTTCCAACGACAAAGGTGAACAAGCCATTTGGTCCGGCTCGTGCACCATCAATGGCCACGGCGAGCCGATGATTTTTTACACCAGCATCGCGCTGGGAAAATCCGCCTTCGATCATGCTGAACAATGGGCCGCCATCGGTGATGAGGATTTAGTTCACTGGAAGAAATCTCCCGCCAATCCGGTGTTGTCCGAAGCTTTGCACGGCGAAAGAAAAATCTATGACTGGCGCGATCCCTTTGTTTTTCATGACCGCCAAAGAACTCTTCTCGTCACCGGCGGGCATCTGGCCAAAGACGGACAGGCGGCAGTCAATATTTACGAAGCCGAAGACCCGGCGCTCACCCACTGGAAATATCGTGGGGTCCTTTTTCAGGTTCCGGATGCGCCAACCGCAGAGTGCCCGAATTTCTTCAAGCTGGGGGATCACTGGGTTCTCTTTGTATCGCCTTATGGCAAGGTTCAGTATTTTGTCGGCGATTTCGATTCGGCCACGTGCCGTTTCACTCCTCGCACCCATGGTTTGGTGGACTATGGGCCAAATTTCTACGCGCCCAATACAATGCTCCTGCCCGAGGGAGGCCGATTGGTCTGGGGCTGGATAAATGGTTTTCCCAGCGGCCGCGGTTGGAACGGTTGCTTGTCGTTGCCTCGGCAGTTGAGCATCTCGCAAAATGGCGAACTCAAGCAGGTGCCCGCGCCGGAATTGACCAGGCTGCGAGGCAATCCCGTCGTGTGGCGCAATATTCATTCCGAAGCGGCGGCCAGATCTTTGCAGTTGCCGCAAACAAACACGCTGGAAATTCTTGCCGAGATCGATTTGGGAAAAGCAGAAGCAGCCGAGCTTGTATTCAACAACGGCATTAATGACATGAAGTCGCTGGTCGTGAATTTTGACGGCGCGCAACTGACCATTACAGATGTCAAAGCACCCTGTCGTTCCGCCGGCAGCGCGCGAAGACTAAAGCTCAGAATCTTTCTTGACCGTTCTGTCCTGGAGGTTGTGGCCAATGACACGGTTTGGGTCACTAAAACGATTCCTCCCCTCGATACCCATGCCACCTTGAGCGTTCGCTCGGCCGGCGGCGCAGCCAATTTCAGGTTGGTTCAAGTTTGGCCCATGAAGACGATTTGGTAAGGGCCTGTTTTAAAAATGGACCGCGGCTGTGTCGAAGACCAGCCGCAGCGCGCGAAACAAGCCTAATCGGCTGGGTTTGTGGCCTGCTGCGGCTGGTCGAGGACGACACAGCCGCGCTCCGGATTTTAAAAACATCCTCTAAGGGCCGGGGACTTGTGCCTTCGACAAAAACCAGGATAGCGTCAAGCGACATTTGAGGAGCAAGTTCGACGCAGGGGCAACTGGACACTGATTTGGTACTGTGCATGTTCGCTAATACTACATAAAAGTCCTGTTTCGCGACAGCACAGGAGCGTTGCCGGGTGCGGCACCGACTTTGCTGGGGCGGGGATGGGAATGGCGTGCGGGCGAGCCTTCCCCCGGTCTGGGCGCACAGTCCCAGGCCGGTCAATTTTCTGCTCACCCAAAAGGTGAGCCGAAGGAAGCGACTCCTAATCCGTGTTCACCTGTATGCGTCCGACCACTTTGCCAGCACGCGGTCGATGGCCTCACGGACCTGTGCGCGGGCGCTCTGACGCTCGGTGCCGCACATCAGGAGTTGGTCGCTCCTGGAAATTGGTGTAGCGCGAATTTGGCATGTCTCGCATCGGCACCATCGGAGAACACCTTACCCGGACTATTGCGGTAAGGCCAGAAGGAATGAGGAACTTGGACCGCAGCGCGAGTGACAAAGTCCGCAACTGGAGTACGCGCCAGGCTGGTGGGGCGAGGCTCCCGCCGAGCCCTAACTAAATCCGTTTTTTTCGATGAACAGGCCGCCCGGTTGAATAAGTGATCGGGGCTCGGCAGGAGCCTCGCCCCACCAGACGACGGCGTCGGCTACTTTGTCAGTGGCCCTGATGACCGCCTATGACCGCGAATCCTTGGAATGGTCGTTAGATTTAAACTGGCTTAATCCTGCGTTAAGGTGCATCTGTTAAGCTCGTCCCATGAAAGCGAACTCTCTTGAACGAACCTGCTTGCAGGGCTGCGACAGTTTGGCCGCAACTCTGCCAGTACACGTGGCGATTTGGTCCCTGATGACCCTGTTTTCCTCGGGTGCCGGTGCGGCCGGAATCGCGGGACCGCCGGCCAAAGCGGAGGACCTCCTCCAATCCACGAAGGTTTGGAACATTCACCTTCATTTTAGCCCTGAACAATGGCAGGCCATGGAGCCGGCGCAAGGGGAAGGCCCAATGCGGGGCGGCGACGTCGTTCGCTTTGGGCCGGGAGGCCCGGGAGGGCCCGGTGGGTTTGGGCCAGCGGCGATGGTGGCGCCCAGCTTTCTCAAAGGCGACCGGGACCACGACGGCAAGTTGTCCAAAGAGGAATTCCGCGCGCTGGGCGAGAAGTGGTTTAGCAACTGGGATAAGAACCAACGAGGCGAGATTGATCTTGCCCAGCTTCAGGCAGGCATGAATTCCACCCTGGCGTTGCCGCAATTTGGCCGGCCTGGCGGGGGCGGCCCGCCGCTCCAGGCCGCGGAAGGGCATCGGAACGGGCTGGCCGGGGCCGCCGGAATCGACTTCAAATATGTGCACGCTGATTTGGAATTCGAAGGGCAACTTTTGCGAGACGTAGCCGTGCGCTACAAGGGCAATGGCACTTTCATGGAGTCGCGAAATTCGATCAAGCGCTCGCTTAAAATCGACCTCAACAAATACGTCAAGGGCCAAAAGGTGGCAGGATTGACGAAGTTGAACCTGCACAACAACGTGACGGACGCCAGTTGGATGAACGAGGTTTTGTCCTACCGTTTGTCCCGGGACGCCGGTGTCCCCGCCCCGCGCACCGCCTACGCCAAGGTATTTGTCACTGTTCCCGGGCAATACGAGAAAAAATACTTCGGTCTCTACTCGATCGTTGAGGATGTGGACAGCCACTTTGCGAAGGACAGGTTCGGCTCAAAGGATGGGAGCATTTTCAAACCTGTGACGCGTGAATTGTTCGACGACCTGGGCGACGATTGGTCGGCGTACACGCAAACTTACGATCCAAAGACAGATCTTTCAGAAAGCGATCAGCGGCGGTTGATCGATTTTACCAAGCTGGTGACCAGCGCTTCGGACGCCGATTTTTCCGCCAGGATCGCGGGATATCTCGACCTGGAGGAGTTCGCGCGTTTTATGTCGGTAACGGTCTGGCTTTCGACCCTGGATAGCATCCTGATGATGGGACAGAACTTTTACGTTTACCTGCATCCGGAGACGCACAAGTTCGAGTTCGTTCCCTGGGACCTGGACCACTCGTTCGGGCAGTTCCCGATGGGGGGCAGCCAGGAGCAGCGAGAGAAGCTCAGCATTCAAAAGCCGTGGCGCGGGAGCAACCGCTTTCTGGAACGGGTATTCAACAGCGATGCGTTCAAAAAGCTGTACCTGGCGACCATGACCGAGTTTTCAAAAACCATCTTCATACCCGAGCGCTTTGACCAACAGGTGGATGAAGTCGCGGCGGCGATTCACCCAGCCGTGCGCGAGGAATCGGATATCAAGCTCGCTCGTTTTGACAAGGTGGTGGCCGGAGAGCCGGTCGAACGGCTCGGGTTCGGTGGCGGGCCCGTGCGGATCATGGGCGGAGGAGGTCCGGAGGGTGGGCGCCCGCGATTCGGTCCCGGCGGCTTCATGCAGCCGGCCAAGCCCATCAAAGGATTCGTGACGGCACGAGCTCAGTCTGTGAACGATCAATTGGCGGGCAAATCCGAGGACGCCGACAGCTCGGAAGGTGGATTCGGCGGACCAAGGGATCGCCTTTCCAGAGGCGGCCCGGGCGGGCCGAATGGATTCGGACCGGGCATGTTTCTGGCACGCAGTGTCATGGAAGCCTTTGATGCGAACAAGGATGGCAAACTCACGCACAATGAATTCATGGCTGGCTTTAACAAGTGGTTTGAGGCTTGGAACACCGATAAGAGCGGGACCCTGTCAGAGGAACAGTTGCGCACGGGGATAAATCGGGATCTCTTACCATTTCACGGCGGTCCTCCGCCGGGGGGCCCGGATTTTGGACCGCCAGGCGGTCCGGAGAATCCCTGAACCCAAGACCGGCGGAGAAAGATAAAGAACCACGGATGAACACAGCGCGGCGAAGCCGCACAGAAGGCAGATGAATTTTTGCCGCAGAGAACGCAGAGAACACAAAGAGGGACCTGTTTGCGGGCATTTCTTTCCGTCGACCGAACGGAATTCTTCGTTGAAAAAGCAAGGAGTTGCTGATTGTAGGTAGTGCCGTGCAGCACGGGGCGTGCTGCCCTGGTGTTGCGCCCTCATGGGAACCTCCCATAATCGCTGACGTATTCGGCTCTCATCTGCTGCAATCGCGCCCTGGCGTTATCGACCTCCGCTTGCATACTATTGGCGGTGCTTATGTCCATCTGCGCTAATCGCTGCCCGCCTATAGTACGCATCTGCTGCGCCTGGGCATGTGCTCGCATAGCCTGGATACTGCTCACGCTTGTATCTATCTGAACCGTCAGTGCTTTTATAGCGTCGGCTTTGGCTTGCTGTTCCCGGGCCGGAGCACCCGCCGCCCAGGCGGCGCCCGTTTTGGCCTGAGCATTCGCCGCAGCTTGGATTGCCGCCGCCCTGCTAACCGTCTTATGCTCGGCCCGCGCTCGCGCAATCGCGATGCGGTTCGTGGGAATGGCCCATTCCTCCAACAGCTCCCGGGCCAGATTGGTGTAGCACAACCGGCCACCGCTGGACTCCTTCATCCAGACAACGCCATCCAAGTCGCCGTGCACCAGTCGCACGGCAGTGAAGCTTCGGCCCTCCAGGTTAGTGAAGGTAACTGTTTTGTTGGTGAAGTTGATGTTTTGTGCTGAGGCTGACCAGCTCAGCAGCAGCGAAGACACAAGCACCGCATTCCTCATAGTTTTCAGGGTTTGATGGGACCTGCCCTGCAAGCGTTCGTAATCCCGGCCTGAGAGTCCGCCCACGCGAGAAGCGGCAGGAAGTTTGGGTTTTCACTCTGATTTCTAGCCTGACAGAGTGAATACTACAGCTAATAGAGACCCGCAGTCAATAAAGTAACTAAAGCAAGTTTAAATCAAGATTAGGGCGCATCGACCCTTCGTACATTGGATTTGAACAGCAGCAACCACTGGAAACAGAGACTTCTCCTCTGTTTCCTCGGTTTGCTCCTGTGAAATGCATTTGCGCCGGGAGGCGGAAACGGGCAGGGTATGTTATGTTTAGGGCAGCAGCCGCTTAGTGCTTGGCGGGCTGGCCGAAAAGAGAAAGTTGAATTATGGCCCAGGCGATAATGGATCCAGAGCAGGTGCGGCGGTTTGCCGAGGAGTTAAAGCGCTTCAATACCGATCTGCAGGATAAGGTGGCCTCGTTGCAGGCGCGTTTTGCGGCCCTGGGCGATACCTGGCAGGACGAGGAGCACGTGAAATTCGCGGAGGAATTCCGCCAAACCATGAAAGCTCTTAAGAAGTTCGTCGAGGTCTCCAACCAGCAAACGCCCTATCTCATGCGCAAAGCGCAGCGGATTGAAGAATACTTGAACCAACACTAGCGCGATGCCGCAGAAAGCCCATGTCACTTCGCTCGAAGCCATCGAATTATTCCGTTCGAATTTGATTGTCTATCTCAGCCAGGCGCGCCCGGCGCTTGAGGAAATCAGCGCGGAAGTGTCGCGCACACGCGTGTGGCTCGAGGACGAGCAACGAGCGCACTGGGAGAGCCAAATGCGACGGCGGATGAAGGAACTCGAGCAGGCCCAACAAGCGCTTTTCAGTTCGCGCCTCGGCGCGTTGCGCAAGGAAACGGCGGCCGAGCAATTCGCCGTGCATCGGGCCAAGGAGGCTGTGGCGGAGGCAGACCTCAAGCTGCGAATCCTCAGGAAATGGAACCGCGAGTTCGAAGGCCGCGTCCAGCCCTTGGTCAAGCAAATGGAAAAACTCCACATGGTTCTATCCAATGACATGGTCAAAGCGGTGACCTATCTCAACCAGGCGATCAATACTTTGTCCGCCTACGCGCAAACGGCTTCCGAGCGGCCTGCGGCTGGCCCATCCATCGCCGCGACCGAGGTGGCCACCTCAGCCCGCAGCGCAGCGACGAGTCCCGAGCAGGCGGTCGCCGGAGCCATGGCACCGGGTTCGGAAGGACACGCAAAACCATGAAGAAACCGCAGCCCGCTAAAGCCGTAACGATAACTCGGTGACAAGATGAGCGCAAACGGAGCACGACTCGAAGCCATCACCAAAGAACTGCGCGTCCACTGGCAGCAGACCCGGGAATATTGGTCCGACGCAAAAAGCGCCGAGTTTGAACATAAGTACCTGGAAGAACTCTTCAGCAGCGTGGACCGTGCTGTTTCAGTGATCGACCAGTTGGACAAGCTCATTACGAAAATCAAGAAGGATTGTGAGTAGCGAATTAGCAGTACACAAGACGCTCGAGTTGGTCGACACCCTCAAGGCCACCTTGGAAGATATCGGGATGCGCGTCGCGAAACTGAATGAGGGTCTGCAGACTACCTCAGTCAGAGAAGGCAGGCGAAATGAGGTCGCCCTGGAAGAGCAAACCAAGCAGTTCTCAGCCGAGACACTGAACGTCGAGACCTGGTTTCAGGGGGCTAAAGCGGCAGCTCAGGCCAATTTTGAGCGCCGGAAGGCCAGGATCGGCAAGGCCTATCAGGCAAGCC
>Ga0222749_10001409_pt1 | contig 12254 bp, 7 predicted proteins | sample IncBWH2Mmetat_FD_197234 | JGI IMG/M metagenome (GOLD analysis project Ga0222749, IMG submission 197234) | Metatranscriptome of lab incubated forest soil microbial communities from Barre Woods Harvard Forest LTER site, Petersham... | ecosystem: Environmental > Terrestrial > Soil > Temperate...
CCCGACCCCAGCTTCCCCGGTTGCATGTACTCGGAGATGAAGATGTGCCTGGCGCCGTGTTTCAAAGGCTGCAGCGACGATGAATACCGCCGCGAGGTCGAACGCGTGCGTGATTTCCTGGAGAGCGGCGGGCAATCGCTGGAGCGCGAACTGGCAGAGCAGCGAGAAAAGGCTTCTACCGAGCTGCAGTTTGAGGCGGCAGCCGCAATTCACACTCGCATGGAAAAGCTGCACGGAATTCTGGGAGCAACCTCGCTGCCCGAGATTGCCCGGTCCATGGAAAAGCTGAACGCGGTCATGGTGCAGCCCAGCGCAGAGACGGGTGCAGTGTCACTGTTCAAGATCATACGGGGTGTGATTGCCGAGCCTGTGAGTTTTACAGTTGAGGAGAAAACAGAAGTTGCATCGGCACCGGGGGTGGGTGCGACGAAAAAACCTTCTCCGCGCTCGATGGAGTCACGCATTGCCGAGTGCGTGGCGGGGATTTCCGAAACCAAGCCGGCATCAGCCATCGAACTGAATGAGCATCTGGCCATTCTGAAACGCTGGTATTACCGCAGCCGCAAGACCGGCGAACTCTTCCTGACCGACGAACGCGGCGAGTTTCCGCTGCGGCGAATCGTTCGCGGCATCGGGCGGGTGCTGCGCGGAGAAAAAGCCGAGACCGCCGGCAGCGATGAAGCACATCGGGCGTATTGGCTGGCGCGGACGCGGGAAGAAGAAGTTTAGACTTGCCGCTTAAGCGTGCGCTTGATTTCTTGTTTCCGCCCGCTTGCGGAAAACGACGCGGAGACCGTCGCGCCAGCGCTCGTCCACGCCGAGTAATGTGCAATCAATTTCGGGGGAGAGATAGCGCAGCAGAGTGTCGGTCGCGGGGTGAACACGTAGGGCGGGAGAGATCAGCAGGAGCAGCGGCGGCTGAGGAGATAGGTCTTTGCCGGCGAAATATCCGTTGACGGTGAACTCACCACGCAGGTGGTGCCATTGCACGCGGGCCCAATAGTCGAGTCCCTGGAGCGGGAGGTGAATATCCTCATCGGCCTTTAACTCCAGCACGGCCAGGCGGCCCTCGCGAGTACAGGTGAGCACATCAATCATGGCGCGGTCGCTGGCGGAAAATGCCGGGACCTGAGAGTAGACAAAGCTGGGATCGAACGAGGAATCGAGAGCTGCGACATTTTTGACGATGAGCGATTCCAGCCAGCGCTCGGGCTGCATGCGCCAGAGAGCATGGTTGTGATTGCCGTTGGCAAGCCGGGTTTCAACAAGCCTACTGAGAAGATGTGCGAAGAGTTTTTCGGTTTCGCCGTTCAAGACGGTTTCATTTGGGCCCGTGCCAAACGTAATTTCGTGATCACTCGCTTTGCTTTTGGCGCGGGCGAATTCCAAACCGTGCAAACGGAAGGCGATCTCACTCGCGGAGACCGCCACAAGCTGCACTTTGCCGGGGTATTGAACCAGAGACAGCACGCGGTCAACGGCCGGTTTGAGGCGTTCTTTAGCTGCAGCCGGGTTCAAACACTTTACCAAGTGCGTAGCGATGTTGCCGCGATCGCGGCAATCGAGCAGTTGAAGACTCTGCTCAGCTTCATTGAATTCATACAACTCAAATTTGGCCAGATCATGATTCAGGCAGGCCAGGCGCTCGCGGACGACGGCACTGGTGCCGGGCGGGAGAAACAGCTTTAATCCTTCGACGACAGTGCGCGCGGCCTCTTTGGTACGGCAATGTTCCAGCCACAGCAGGCCGAAGGTCAGCGCACCATCTATAGATGATTGCAGCTCCTGAGCATTCACTCCAAAGACAGCGAAGGCCGATCTGCCGCGGCGGAGAAGACCTCGGGCATACACCGGGCTGAAAGAGCGCTCGAGATCCATGGCTGAGGTGAGCGAAGTGGAGGTTAAATCGGGAAATTGCTTTTGCAAACTTTTTTGCAGCAATTTGCAGTATTGGCGGCGGCCTACAGTGCGGGCCTGGGGCGTGCGGCGATCGCCGTGACGCAGGATTTCCAGTCGCGAGGGTTTCCGCTGGCCGAAGCGTTGCACGGAGAGCAGCAACGCACCTTTTTTGGTTTCAGCATCCAGCACGCGGCGCACGGTATTGCGCTCATCGGACCAGAGATGCAGCAGGCATTTGCCGTGATCGGCGGAGACAGAGTAATGGGCAACGGCCAGATCGAAGATCGGCTCTCCATCTTCAAAGACCAGAGCGGCGGGAGATTCGGCCAGAAAGTCTTCGAGGGTGCGCAGGAGGGATTCGGGCTGCATGAGGTTTTCGCCGCGGATTAACGCGGATGAACACGGATCATTGTAACGGGTCAAGGCTCTGAGAAATGCCCGAGGATTCGCAACTTGAAGATGCCGGCGATACGTCAGGGCGGTTTCATGAAATAATCAAACTTTGGGATGGAATCGTGGCGGTGGCCCGGGGCATCCAATCTCTATATCCTCACAAATGCGAGCAAACATGGATAACAGTAGAAAAAAATTCTTCTTTGACCATTATGGGTTAAGCGAGCGCGACCTGGAGCAATACCTGGCGGCCGCCCTTAGCGCGGGAGGCGAGTATGCCGACCTGTATTTTGAATATTTGACCTCGACGGCGCTGAGCGTGGATGAATCCATGGTGAAGTCGGCGTCGCAGGGCATCTCGGCCGGGTGCGGAGTGCGCGTCATCTCGGGCGAACGCACCGGCTACGCATACACGGACGACCTGGCGCCGGAGAAGATCTTGCACGCGGCGCGCACGGCGGCGCTGATTGCCAGCGGGCCGTCGAAGAACCCGGTTGTCAGCCTGAAAGAAAAGGGGAGCGCCAACCTTTATCCGGTGCATACGCCCTCGGTGGATGCGGACGTTGCCGTGAAATTAGACCTCGTCATGCGAGCTGACAAAGCGGCGCGTGCATATGATTCGCGCATCTTCCAGGTTCGAGCCAGCTATGCGGACGAGCTGCGGCGCATTTTAGTGGTTGGATCTGACGGAACTTTTGCCACCGACTTTCAGCCGCTGGCGCGGATGAACGTGCTGTGCATCGCCAAAGATGGCGACGTTCCCGCGCGCGGATCAGCCGGCGGCGGCGGACGCGTGGCGCTGGAATACTTCCAGACAGAAAAAACACCGGAGCACTTCGCCAGCGAAGCGGCGCGGCAGGCGATTGTACAGCTTGGCGCGCGCGAGGCGCCGGCCGGCGAGATGGAAGTTGTGCTGGGACCGGGTTGGCCGGGAGTGCTGCTGCATGAAGCCATTGGGCATGGCCTCGAAGCTGACTTCAACCGCAAAAAAACATCGGCCTTTGCCGGACTCGAGGGCAAGAGAGTGGCCAGCGACAAGTGCACGATCGTTGATAACGGCTCGATGCCGTCGCGACGCGGCTCGATCAACGTGGATGACGAAGGCTCGCCTACGCAGAATACGGTCCTGATTGAAAAGGGGATCCTGAAAAACTTCATCAGCGACAAGCTCTCGGCCCGGCTGATGGGCATTGCCGACACGGGCAATGGACGCCGGGAGAGCTACGAGCACATTCCGATGCCGCGCATGACGAACACATACATGCTGGCAGGCGAGGATTCGCCGGAGGACATTATTAAATCCGTGAAGCGCGGAGTGTATGCGGTGAACTTTGGCGGCGGGCAGGTGGACATCACCAACGGCAAGTTCGTCTTTTCGGCGTCAGAAGCCTACATGATCGAAGATGGAAAGATCACCGCACCGCTGCGCAATGCCACACTCATTGGTAACGGTCCGGATGTCCTGACGCGGGTTTCCATGGTGGGCAATGATCTGCAACTCGACGAAGGTATTGGCACCTGCGGCAAAGATGGACAGAGCGTGCCCGTGGGCGTGGGAATCCCGACGCTGAAGGTGGACAGGCTGACAGTGGGGGGAACGGGGTCGTAAATCTTCAGGATTAACCGCGGAGACGCAGAGGCGCGGAGAAAATCATTTCATAATTTTTACCACGCAGATACGGTCATCGGATCATTGAGTGATCGGGTCATTGAGTTTATTGGAAGTGATTGAATGAAGACAGCAGAAGTACAGGATAGAATTCAGACCGAAGCCGATTTTAAGCAGCTTGCCGCTGATATTGTGCGACAGGCGATGCAACGTGGGGCCACCGCCGCTGAAGCCGTGATCAGCGAGGGCAGCGAGTTTTCTACGCTGGTGCGACTGGGCGAGGTGGAGACGCTGAAAGAAGCCGGAGCCAGAGCTGCTGGTCTGCGTGTCTTTCTGGGAAAGCGGACAGCTTCCACGTACACCAGTGATTTATCGCGCGAAGGGATCGAGCAGATGGTGAGCTCGGCGCTGATGCTGGCGCGCGTCACATCGGAAGATCCTTATGCGGGATTGCCTGAGCCCGAGCAGTTTGGGGCTATTCCCGGCGACCTGCAACTCTACTATGACGACGTCTATTCCCTCTCCACCGTAGACCGCATTGCTTGCGCCCGGCGTGCCGAGAAAGCGGCCCTGGACGCCGACACGCGCATCACCAACTCGGAGGGTGGGAGTTTTGATGCCGCCACGGGAAGAAAAATTCTGGCCAACTCGCTGGGATTTGTGAACGAATTCCGGCGTTCGTATTGCTCGGTTTCCGCAGCACCGATTGCGCACAGCGAAGGCGCGGCCATGCAGCGCGACTACTGGTACTCGGTGGCGCGCACGCTGCAGAAGCTGGAGAGCCCTGAATCGGTGGGCAAGACCGCGGCCCAGCGTGCGTTGCGCCGCTTAGGTGCGCGCAAAGTCGCTACCACCAAAGTTCCCATTGTCTTCGACCAGCAGACTGCAGGCGCGCTGCTGAATGAAATTTTCGATGCCGTGAATGGCGACGCAATCTATCGTCACGCCTCGTTTCTGACCGGTAAGCTGGGAGAAAAAGTTTTTGGCGAAAATGTGACCATCGTGGATGACGGCACCATGCCTGGGGGTTTTGGGACCTCTCCGTGTGACAGCGAGGGCGTGCCCACGCGACGCACCGTCGTCATTGAAAAAGGTCTGCTGAATTCTTATTTGCTTAATACTTACACCGCACGCAAGCTGGGCTTGGCCACCACCGGCAATGCCGCCAGGGGGCTGGCGGGTACTCCGGGAATTGGCAGAGGAAATTTCTTTTTCCAGCCAGGCACCAGGAAACCGGAAGCCATTATTGGCGAAATCAAAGACGGCCTTTATGTCACCGAATTCCTGGGCTTCGGGGTGAACCTGGTCACGGGAGATTTTTCTCGCGGCGCCTCCGGGCTGTGGATCAAAAATGGCGAGCTGACATTCCCGGTAGAAGAAATTACCGTGGCTGGCAATCTGCGCGAAATGTTCAGCAACATCGCTGAGATTGGAAGCGATCTGGAATTTCGCGGCTCAGTGGCGTCGCCTACGCTGCGGATTGAAGGCATGACGGTAGCGGGAGAGTAGAAAGCGATTGAGTAATTGCAGAATCGGGTAATTGGGAATTACTCCACAATTCTCCAATTACACAATTACCCGATTACTCAATTCTTTTAGGCATGAGCGGATGAGGATTGTGCGCCGGAGAGTTTTGCTTTTCTCTCATCTATAGCCTGGAACAGAGCGGCACGATTGGTGTTCCACAGCGCCTGGATGTCGTTGTTGAATCCTGCGATTACCCAAGGCGCGCTCTGGGCAACGGTCTGAATGATTTCATCCACTTTATTCTGCTTCATAGCGATTTCGAGGCTTTCTCCGGAGCGGCTCCACAAGAGCGCAGAATAAGTTTTTCCCGTCGGTATGAAATTATAGGAATGCTTGGTCACCTTCTTGTAGATCCACACTGCGTCACCCAGCCTGGCCATCTTGAGTCCGAAATAATTGGGCGCAAAAATCCAGGAGCGGGTGATAAGTGCAGAGCCAACAGACAACGGCGCCTGAGCTATCTCGTTTTCAATTTCAAAACTGAGCTGCTCGGGCTCGCCGTAGCTCCGAAGCTTTTTGATAATGGGGTGAGCGGAGCGGTCGGCAGTCCGGGTGAGCCATTTTTTAACGTTCCACAAAACTAAAAGCAGTACAGGAATCCCGATTCCCAGCCCCCAATAGCCGCCATCGCGGTAATCCACCGTATCGAGAACAAACGGCAGGAACATCCCTTTAATCTCAGGGGTTGACTGCTCGAGTTGGGCGATCACATCAGTGGATTCGGAATCTTTCTGGAGCGCGCCGGAATAGGCAGTCGCGGTAGCCGCACCCGGGGCCTTCACCAAGAGCAGGCGGGAGCCAATCCTCAAAGCCTTGTAATCGTACTTCACCGTTTCCGATTCGACTTTGTTGGTGGACTCATCAACCTTCTGCTCGACGTGCTGAAAACCAGTGGCCAGCAACTTTTCACCGTTGACCTTCACAAAAAACTGTGGCCGATCTTCGGGGTTCTGGACCGCCAATAGATCCTGTGCGCTGATGTCTTTTGGACCGCGAACAAAATTCAGGGCATAGCGGTAGTTGAAACCAACAACGGCGAGCAAAATGGCCAGAAACACCAGATTGACCAGCAACAGATTGCGGTTGGCGCGACGGACTTGTCTTTCAATAAAGCTGTTTTGCAGGGCATCCATTAGCAGCAATAACTATCATGGGTTTGAGCCAGTTTCAACTAAGAACAATTTGCCGGTTCCGAGTTTTCGGTTGCCAAAAACAAGCTTTTAGCTATCAGCCTTTGGCCCTTAGCTCTTAGTAATCAGAATGCCCTCAGGGATGTTTTCGGCCACATGTAAGCAATTTAGTACAATTCGGCTGATGGCCGACGAGCAAAATCCACTGCAACCAGAGATCGAATTCAAAACCGAGCCGCCCAAAGAGAACCGGACTCCTGGGCCGGCAATCATCATTGGCTTTGTGTTTATGGCCGTGATGGTTGGGCTGTTCATTCTGGTTTCCCATAAGCCGCAAAAGCCCGGCACGAACGTGCCTTCCGCTTATGCGGCGCATATTCAATTGCAGGACGTGAAGCTCAGCCAGGCGGAAAATTTCGTGGGCGGGACGGTGACCTATATCGAAGGCCAGATGGCGAATACCGGCGACAAGACCGTGACCCGCGCAACGGTGGAGGCGGTTTTCAAGGACTCCATGGGACAGGTTGTGCAACAAGAAGAGTTGCCGCTCCAGGTATTAGAGCGCAGCGGGCCTTATCCGCAGGCGATTGATCTGCAACTTTCTCCGCTTAAACCGCAGCAACAGCGCGAATTTCGCCTGACCCTCAGCCACGTTTCTTCCGACTGGAACCAGCAGGCGCCGGAACTTAAGGTGATGGAGACCGAAACCCAGTGAAAATCTTTGTCTGCATTCTGCGGTTTACCGTTTTCCTGGTTTGTTGCAGATTTACACTGCTGGCGCAGACTGCCGATTCATGTGATGACAACTCAGAATTTTCCAAATCAGGAACGGTCTTTATTGGCAGTGTTCATAATTTGAAACTTGATACAACTGATAAAACCTCGTCCCCATTCCATCGCCGGACGGGAAAAAGAATATCCAAATACATTTTATTGTGGATGATGAACATGAGTGGCTGTACTTCAACCTGCGCCATGGCCCATACACTTCCAAGTTTCGAATTGAGGGAACAGGTGCGGAGCTGCTGTGGGCGCCGGATTCAAAAGCTTTTGCCGTAACAACCTGGGACGGAGCATCTGGGTTTGGTGTTTACACTCGAGTTTACCGATGGATACGGCAGGCAAGGGTTAAAGAGATACACATTACCCCAACGATCTTCAATGCATTTGGCCATCCGGTACGATGTGAACCACCCATGGCGCCAAATACGGGCTCCGTCGCGTGGTTGAAAGATTCGAACCGAATTTTAGTTGCAGCTCGGGTCGTGCCGGTTTCCGTGTGCGACAGCATGGGAATGTTCAAGTTGTACGATCTGGACTTGTCTACTATGCACGTTGTGCGAGTCTATAATCAAATAGCAGCCAAGCAAAAATTCCACCAGCTGCTGGGATGTTCGCTAGAAACGGCCGAAGATAGCTGTGTAACGAACCCAAAATCCTGCCACGTCGAATCTTTGCACAGCCGGGACTCTTGTTCCAAAAATCCGGCGAAACGATAGAATGAATTTCATGCAAGAAACAAAACCCTTTCGCCTGACGGAGTCGGTGAAAGCTGCGGGTTGAGCGAGCAAGCTGAGTCCGGCGGCGCTGGACACGGTGCTTGGGAAATTAGCCCGGCAACAAGACGCGAATGTGCTGGTTGGCTTTGATAAAGCCGACGATGCCGGCGTGTATCAAATTGCGCCGGACAATGCCCTGGTGCAGACTGTGGATTTTTTCACTCCTGTCGTGGATGATCCCTACACCTTCGGCCAGATCGCTGCCGTCAATGCCCTCAGCGACGTCTATGCCATGGGCGGGCGCCCCCTGAGCGCACTCGCTATGGTGTGCTTTCCCGAAAAGGGAGAGTTGGAGATTCTAGAGCGCATTCTTGCCGGCGGCCTCTCCAAAATGATGGAAGCCAAGTGCACGGTGATCGGAGGGCACAGTATTCGCGATCCTGAGATCAAGTTTGGCTATGCGGTAACGGGGACGATACATCCGCAGCGAGTGCTGACCAACGCGGGCGCCAAGCCAGGCGACATTTTGCTTTTCACCAAAGCGCTGGGTACAGGAGTGATCTCCACCGCTATCAAGAAACAGACGGCGCAGCAGGCGTGGATTGATGCCGCGATCGCTTCCATGACTACATTAAACAGAGACGCCGCCGAGGTAATTGCGAGCGGGGATTTCGAAGTTCACGCTATGACCGATGTCACCGGCTTTGGCCTTATAGGCCACGGGCGCGAGATGGCATTGGGCAGTGGCGTGAGCCTGGAATTTACGGCTTCAAAGGTACCGCTGCTCCCCGGCGCGCTGGAGTGCGTGCGCGGGGGGCACATCCCCGGCGGACTGAAGGCAAATCGCGAATTTGCCGAGTGCGTGGTGGAATACGACGCGCAGATTGATGAGAAACGCAAAGCGCTGCTTTATGATCCCCAGACCGCGGGTGGGTTATTGATTTCGGTTGCTGCTGCTCATGCTTCAAAACTCACGTCGGCATTGCAGAGCAAGAAGGTTCCCGCGGTAGAAATTGGGCGGGTGTTGGCGAAGGGGCATAGGGCGATCGCGGTGAAATGAGTGAAGAGATCAAAGACCGTGATCAAGACCGGATTGCCAGCGCCACATCTTAATACTGTTGCACTCTTTCATTCGCGAGCAAGCCACTCATTGACTTTTTCGTTTCCTGCCAGTAACGTGTAGCTCCCAATCATTTCTGCTTCAGAGATTACTTTGGCTGCGCCGCCCAACTCGCTCTCTGTGTTCGATTCGATAAGCGCTGCCATGCAACGGGCGAAAGTGCAGTTGTTCAAGCCTTACCGCTTTTCGTTCTGGTGGCGAATGGCCATCGTGGCAGTCTTTGCCGGAGAATTCAGCGGGTCGAGCTTCAATTTCAACGTGCCCATGGGAGGCGGGGGCGGCGGCGGGCAGACCAATAGACATTTCTTAGCTTTGGGCCCTGCGGAGGTGTTCCGGGAAATGCTGCCGTGGATCCTGCTGGGCGCCCTGGCCCTGGTGGTGCTGATCTTTGTACTCATGTACGTGCACAGCGTATTCCGCTTCATTCTTTTTGACTCGGTGTTGAGCGGGCAGTGCAGGATTCTTAAAAGCTGGAGCCGCCGCAACGCCTACGGCACACGGTACTTCGTTTGGCTGATTCTTTATCAATTGCTGATGCTGCTGGTGCTGTTCGTTCTTATGGGGCTGCCTCTTCTTGGGCTTTGGCAGGCAGGAATCTTCGGTCATGCCGGTGAGCATATTGCCCTACTGGTATTGAGTGTCTTCTTCCTGGTGATGGTGTTGTTTGTGCTTGTGCTGGTTGCCTGGACCATTACTACGATCGTCAAAGATTTTCTGGTTCCCATTATGGCCCTGGAAGATGTCTCAGTGGCACAAGCCTGGCAGATCTACAAACCCACACTCCTGCGGGACAAAGGCTCGGCTGCAGGCTATCTGGGGATGAAAATTGTGCTGGCCATTGCGTTGGGAATTATTCTGGGTATTATTTCGCTCTTCTTACTCTTTATCCTTATCATTCCATCGGTGATTTTGTTTGTGGCACTTTTTGCCCTCATGGCGACAGGCAAAGCAGGGATGATCATTGGGGTTTTTCTGGCTGTGATTGCCGGAATTATTTTGTTTGGCCTTTGGCTTTTTATTGCAGGAATGTTGTCTGTCCCGATGGCGGTGTTTTTCCAATCATATGCGCTCTGTTATGTCGGCGCACGCTATCAGCGGCTGGGACAGCTCCTGTGGCCGACTGCGCCGGAGATGGGTGGAGCGCAGCCGATTAGTCCGGCACCGGCTTAAGTTTCTGCAACGCTTAACAAAGATTTGCCGCGGAATGAACACGGATTTTCACGGATTCACAGCCGGGGACGGCTGTGCCACACAAGTTTCAAACCTGCACAGTTTCTCGAATTCTCTCTCAGACTTTTTCGCGCTTCTCAATCCTGGCCCAGGTGTCTTTCAGGGCGACGGTCCGATTGAAGACCAGTTTCCCGGAAGAGGAATCGGGATCTACGCAGAAATATCCTAGACGCTCGAACTGAAAGCGGCTACCCGGCTTTGCGCCCGCCAGCGAAGGTTCGAGTTTGGCGTTGTTCACGACTTCGAGTGAGTGCGGATTGAGGTTGGCGGTAAAATCCTGCCCTTCGGCAACGTCGTTAGGGTTTTCTTTGGTAAACAGGGTTTCGTAGAGGCGCACCTCGGCATCCAGAGCATGGGCGGCGGAGACCCAGTGGATGGTTGATTTCACTTTGCGTCCATCAGGCGTGTTGCCGCCGCGCGTAGCGGGGTCGTAGGTGCAGTGGACTTCGATAACCTCGCCGGTTTTTTCGTCCTTCACCACGCTGGTGCATGTAACCAAGTAGCCATAGCGCAGGCGGACTTCACGTCCGGGAGAGAGGCGGTAGTAGCCTTTGGGCGGAACTTCGCGGAAGTCATCCTGCTCGATGTAGAGCACACGGGAGAATGGAACTTTGCGCGTGCCGGCACTGGGGTCTTCTGGATTGTTGACCGCATCCATTTCCTCAACCTGGCCTTCGGGATAGTTATCAATCACCACCTTCAACGGCCGCAGCACGGCCATGACGCGCAGTGCGCGCTTGTTGAGGTCCTCTCTGACAAAGTGCTCGAGCATGGCGAGTTCAAGGATGCCGTTGGTCTTGGTGACGCCGATCGACGCGCAGAAGTTGCGAATGGCCTCGGGGGTATAGCCGCGGCGGCGGATGCCGGAGAGCGTGGGCATGCGCGGGTCGTCCCAGCCGCTCACGTGGCGCTCCTGCACCAACTGCAACAGCTTGCGCTTGCTCAGCAGCGTATAAGTAAGGTTGAGGCGGTCAAACTCGAACTGCTGCGAAGGAAAGATGCCCAACTGCTCGATGAACCAGTTGTAGAGCGGGCGATGATCTTCAAATTCCAGCGTACAGATAGAATGCGTAATGCTTTCAATCGAATCAGACTGGCCGTGGGCGTAATCGTACATGGGATAGATGCACCATTTATCGCCGGTGCGATGGTGCTCGGCGTGAAGAATGCGGTACATCACCGGGTCGCGCATGTTCAGGTTGGGCGCGGCCATATCAATTTTGGCGCGAAGGGTGCGGGAGCCATCGGGAAATTCGCCGGCGCGCATGCGCTCAAAGAGATCGAGGCTCTCCTGGACCGAGCGGTTGCGATAAGGGCTCTCCTGGCCGGGTTCGGTCAGGGTGCCACGGTATTGGCGGACCTGGTCGGCGCTTAAGTCGCAGACGTAGGCTTTGCCCGCCCTGATGAGTTGCACGGCCCACTCGTAGAGCTGGCCGAAGTAGTCGGAGGCGTAGCAGAGGTTCTCCCAGTCGAAGCCCAGCCAGCGCACATCGGCCATGATGGAGTCAACGTACTCGGTCTCTTCTTTTTCGGGGTTGGTGTCATCAAAGCGCAGGTTGGTGCCGCCACCGAATTCATCGGCCAAACCAAAATCAATGCAGATGGCCTTGGCATGGCCGATATGCAGATATCCGTTGGGCTCGGGGGGGAAGCGGGTCCACACGCGTCCGCTGAATTTGTTGGTCTTCAGGTCTTCGAGGATGCCATCGCGGATGAAGTTGGAAGGCTTGGCGGCCGCCTCAGCCGGGGCGGCGGCTTCCAGATCGGGTTTGGATGTGTTCATAACTTCTTTTTTGGGTTCGGTTGGCATATTTCCAGTTTGCGCAAGGTTACATTTACATCTTACC
>Ga0222749_10001410_pt1 | contig 12248 bp, 10 predicted proteins | sample IncBWH2Mmetat_FD_197234 | JGI IMG/M metagenome (GOLD analysis project Ga0222749, IMG submission 197234) | Metatranscriptome of lab incubated forest soil microbial communities from Barre Woods Harvard Forest LTER site, Petersham... | ecosystem: Environmental > Terrestrial > Soil > Temperate...
CCAGGTTTTTGGCGTAGGAGTATAGAGCACCCAAAGCATGTGGCTCCACCAGAAGCCCTCGGCCGCGCTGTGCGGATCGCCATCCTTATCGGAATGCTGATGATGCTTGCGGTGCAGCGCCACCCACTCCAGCGCGCCGCCTTGCATGGAAAGCGAACCGGCGAGAGCAAAGAAGTACTCCAGAAACTTGGGACATTTGAAGGAGCGGTGCGTGAGCAGCCGGTGATAGCCGACGCAAACTCCGAGGCCGCCGCAAATAAAGTGCAGCAACACAGCCACGGCAATGGCCCGCCAATTAGTCTGCCAGAAAACAGCCACTACACCCAGATGCAGGGCTGCGAAAAAGATGACTCGGGTAAGATTAAACTTATCGCGATCAGAAAACTCTACCGACTGCCAAACGCTTGTTCTCGCCATGAAACCTCAAACCTGGGGGTAAATATTTAGGAGTGAACCGTGTTGTAGTATATCTGAAAGCCTAACAAACGGTGGAATTTAAAGCAATTTTTCACGTGCGCCATGGTTACTTTCGTACCGCACCTTTGGCCTGCGCGGGTTGCATTCCTGCCCACTTTTCCAGCAAGGTGAGCGTGGCGGCATAGTCCAGGTCCTCGTGCCCCTCTTCGATCGCCAGCTCATAGACTTCTTTGACCGTCTCAAGCGCGGGAATTTTTACGCGCGCCTGTTTGGCGGCGTCGAGCATAAGCTGGAGGTCCTTGTACATCAGGCGCATGGGAAAATTGGGTGTAAAGTCGCGGCGCAGCACGAACGGCGCCTTGTAATCCACCACTCCGGAGCGCACCATAGAAGCCTGAATGAGCGAAACCAGCGCCTGCGGATCAACTCCCAGCTTGCCGGAGAGAACCAGCGCTTCCGCGAAGCCTTCGTAGATAAGCGCGATCATCAGGTTCATTGCGAGCTTGGCCGATTGCCCCATGCTGGTCTCGCCCATGCGGATCACGGTTTTTCCCATGGCCTGGAAAAGCGGCTGCAGTTTTTCTAAGGTCTCTTCCCTGCCGCCGGTCATGAAAATAAGTTGAGCGCCTTCGGCTGCAATCTTGGAGCCAGTCATGGGAGCATCAACGTAGTCAGCGCCGCGCTGTCGTACGCGCTCGGCAAATTGTCGGGTCGCATCCGGAGCAATAGTGCTGGAGTCAACCACAATCATGCCTTCGCGAAGCTGGGTTTCCACTCCGTCAGGGGCAAACAGCACACGCTCCACTGCCGCCGTATCCGAGACGCACATCCATACCACTTCAGCGTCTTTGGCGGCATCGGCAGGCGAGGTAGCGCTATGCGCGCCTTCCACCGGCCTGCCGGCAGTTCGGTTCCACACGGCGACTTCGTGGCCGCCCTTTACCAGATTCGCGGCCATTGCTCGGCCCATGATCCCTAACCCTAAAAACGCAACGCGCATTCGCTCCTCACTTTCTGAAGTATTTATTAGAAATGAGCTTAGACAGAGAATCAACTCGCAAGCTCTATAGTATTCGTCTGGGATGGTCTAGAGCCTCTCTATCTGTGCCCGCTTCAGACCTTAATTACTATTACTCTCTCTTTGAAATAGTTGCCGCGATAGGCCGTGGCTGTTCGGGCAAACTTTAGTAATCATCTTTATTTCAAAGGGAAAAATTTTACAAAACACAACAATATGGGTCGTTGATTTCGTATTAATATTGAGTTAACGCATCCAAAAGTGAAGATGTGTGAAATTTGCATCATTCAGTAATTTTTGGGCGTCTAATTGAAATAGTTCATGCTGAATGTCACTCTGAGAAGAAAGGTCCGCCAGTTCGGACGCATCGTACGTCACTCCGCACTGACTCCGCGCAGCGGAAAAAGCCATAAACCCGTACCGGTTGCCCAGCAAGATCTGGGAATCACATTTATTGGACATTCCGGCTTTCTGATTCAGATCGGCGGAAGGAATGTTCTGGTTGATCCTAATTTTGCCCGCTGGCTGTTTGTGCTTAAGCGCCTCCGCCATCCTGGCATACGGATCAAAGATTTGCCGCAGATTGATGCGGTGCTGATCACGCACGCGCATTTTGATCATCTCCACCGCCCTTCATTGCGGGCAATCGCGCGCCTGAATCAACGCAGATTTGGCAGTGTGCCAATGATGGTAGTGCCCAACGATGTTGGTGATGTGGTCCAGGGTCTGGGCTATCGCGAAATCGTTGAGCTAAGTTGGTGGGAGAGCTGCCAACATACCGACCTCACCATCACCCATACTCCGTCGCAACACTGGGGCGCACGCATGTTGCACGACCATCACCGCGGCTACGGCGGCTATGTGATCAACGGTGGTGGCTACTCGATTTACCACGCCGGCGACACAGCATACTTCAATGGCTTCCACGAAATCGGGCGGCGGCTCGAGCCGCAGATCGCATTGTTGCCTATCGGCGCATACTCGCCGCCATCGTTCCGCAATGTGCACACCAGCCCGGGAGACGCGGTCCAGGCATTTACCGACCTGAAGGCCCACTGGATGATCCCCATGCACTATGGCACGTTTCGCCTTTCGCACGAACCCGTCGAAGAGCCTGTTCAGCTCCTGGCAAGCGAAGCTACAGCGGCGGGCGTGCAGGAAAAGGTCCTGGTATTGGAAGAAGGCAAGACGCGGATTTTCAGTCTGCCTGAACAGCCGAACGTCAGATACAAACAGCCGGAGCGCTGGAGCGCTCCAAACTTAGTACCCCAGCAGAATTCTTAGATCGCGCAGGTTGTTGCCTGTAGGTCCTGTGATTACCGCATCACCCAGCACTTCAAAAAAGGGATAGGCATTGAAGCCGGCGAGCGCGGCATCTGCAGATAATCCTTGGGATTGGGCGCGCGCGATTGTAGTTCCATCCACCACTGCGCCTGCCGCCGGACTCACGCCGTCAACGCCGTCACTGCCTGCGCTCAGCACGGTCACGCTCTCACCAGAAATTTTCGTTGCACAGTAGAGTGCGAATTGCTGGTTACGGCCGCCAACTCCGCCGGCAGTTTCTGGTACGCGAACTGTTACCTCTCCGCCGGAGATCAGGCACACGCGTGTAGCCCCTTGCCGCAATTTACGCAAACGGTCGAGCAGATAATCGGCGGCGCGGTCGTACTCCCAATCGTCGCATGTGTTGTCAATTTCCACGGTAAAGCCCGCTAGTGCGGCCTGTGCGGCAGCCGCCTTCTGCAAAACCGCGCTGGAAAGAATGGGCCACCAGCGCGAGCTATGAAAGATACCGTCGTCGTATTTTGGAGTCTCTTCCAGCAGCTTCTTCTCAAGAAGCTCTTGTACCGAAGCTGGAAAGACTTCAAGCAGCCGGCGCTTTTGTGCGATCTCGTAACATTGCGCCACGGTGGTGGAATCAGGCATAGTTGGCCCGGAAGCCAGCGCGTCCAGCGCCGATTCGGGCACATCGGAGACCAGGATCGAAACCTGCTGCACATTTTCTGTGCCACCCGAGGAGTTCGCCGCCAACGCCATGCGTCCTCCTTTGACTGCCGAGAGATGCTTGCGAATGGCGTTGATTTCGGCAATCGGTGCACCGCAGTTTACCAATGCACGGTAGGTTGCGATGAGATCATCGAGGGTGATTTCTTCATCCAGAGGCTTCTCTACCATGCTGGAAGCGCCTCCGCTGATCAGATAGATCACCAAGGATGGCCCAGAGAGAGAGCGCAGGGAGTTCAAGATAGCATTTGCAGCGCGAACCGACTCCGCGTTGGGCAGCGGATGCCCACCCGCAAAGTGCCTGAAACCTTCGAGCATGGGCTCAGGGTCAGCGTGTGCCGTTTGCGGTGCAACCAGAATTCCGCTAGCCATGATCCCAAGCTGCCCTTTGAGCGCTTGCGCCATGGGATAAGCCGCTTTCCCCATGGCCACCACGAAGATGCGCGAAAACGAATTTAAGTCATACAGGTCTTCGCGCACCCGCAGCAACCGGCGGTTGACCTCTACATGTTTTTCAAATGATTTCTCGACGCTGGTTTCGGCAAGCGCTGCAAGAAAGACCTGCCGCACGAGTGCGCGCATGTCATTGTCATGAGCAGCGTTGGACATGATTGCATTGATTCTATTGCAAGCAGCAGTTCATGCGTACTTGTCCTATTTTCCCGATTTGCAGCACCGATTGAGGACAGCAACCAACCAGCTAACAATATCCCAGCAATGAGAGGACCACCTTTGGGTCGGCTAGCTGAAAGGCAGCGGTGGGCTGACAACGCGTGCATGCTTTCTCTGTATCGTTCGAGTAGCGGGGAGCGATAAGCAGCTCCGGATGGGCTGGGATCAAATCCTTGAGCAAACTACTGGCCTCTTCGAAGGTCACAGGGTGCTTCGGTCTTCGGTGATCCTGCCACGCGGTTTCTACATCCGCCGGATTCACCAGTTCTATCAAACGCAGAAAATCTCTTGCGTGTTTGGACGGCACGGGGATGTTTTGTGCAAGGTCCAGCGCCAGCCTAGCCTCTCTGGCTAACAAGTCTTCGAGAGAGATCAGTTGAACAGTCACCGACTGAAGATTCAATCTGGACGACCTACCCATCGTCGCGCCTATGGCGCGGAAAACGTCTATACGCAAGGCGCTGTCTGGATCTATTAATTGCAACATGGTCTTGCCTGGAGGGTCCAAAGGATGAATGTGCCGGAACAGGAAATCATCAGCTAATGTTTCGGGGATGCAGTCGAATGAGCCGGTGATGAAATCGAGGTCGTTCAGGGAGCGGATGGAAGACTTATGTCCTAGGCGCAGATGGTGAATTTCAATGGCGAACCCGCCAGTAACCGCCCAAGGCTCGATGTTGTGGCTTGCGAGTTTCTGAAAAGTCTGTGAAGCCCGGTCTGCGTCAGAGACGGATAGAAATTGTTGGAGCATCTATCCGGCTATATTCTCATAGGAAGGCCTCGGGCATACATTCTGGTCCGATCTTCTAACGGTAGACCCGCGCGCCCGGGATTACAGCGTAGTCGGAAGCTGAACCCCCAAGAAGCGATTGTTGAACATTCAATCTTTGCCCTTTGTCATGAGCGCAACGTTATCCACACCTGCATTGTGGGCTGCGTCTATGGCCTCTGCGATATAGCGAAAATCAATTTCCCGATCGCTGGTCAGGAAAAGAGTTTTATCACCACGCGTCTTAAAGATTTGCTGCAGCGTGCTATTGAGGGCGCTCCACTCCACCTTCTGCTGGTTGATGGCAAGCTGAATTGCATCTGAGGAACCAGCATTGTGCGTGAGCTTGAGCTGAAGAACGACCGTTTCGGGGTGGTCGGGGTGGTCGGGTTGGTTGGGTTGGTCGGTGGAATCCTGCGGAATTCGCGCGTTCTCGCCTTTTGGCGTTATCGGCGTGATTAGCAGGAAGGTGACCAGCAATACCAAAAGGATATCGATGAGCGGTGTAACGTTGATCTCGGCGGAGTTCTTCCCGCTTGGGCTGAAAGCCATGGTGCCCTCTCTTCGGGAATTAGACACCTATGACTCTTCCAGAGTTCCCTGCTGTTTTAAGCAGTACCGGCAAGGGCCAGCCATGCCACAAGAGCAGAATACTTTTCATCCTGGCCCCAGGGTGGGCCGAGGGGTTTTCCTATTTCTGCGAGGTGGCGCTGCAGTTCATCGGCGGAGATGCCTAACTCGGCTGTGCTCTGCAGAAAGAGTTCGCGTTCCCGCACGGCCGTTACCGGAATCTTGTAGTGCTCGCTGGCCTGCGTGAGCACATCGCGGAAAAGTATGCCTTCGGCGGTGTGCAAGAGCGGATGAGAAGCCAGGATTTTTGCCAGAGCCGGAAGAGCCCGGCCTGATCCCTGGAGAACGCCGCAGCCACTGACCTCATATCCCTTTTTTCGAAGCTCGGCGATTACCTTGCGCAAACTCTGCCGCGCCAGGAGTTTTGTCTTTCCCGTGTATTGGCGGATTAGCTTTTCGGCTTCTTTCAGCTCGAGTTCGGCGGCAGCGTGATAAGGCTGCTTGGCATGCGGATCTCGCAGATCAACCAGTTCGATGCGCCCGCGCTCCACGACCGCCGGTGAGCGTGATGGCCCCGCGATAGCCACAAGGGCCGCCCATCCGGAGTGCGCCCGAAAACCCAAAGCTGCGTGAATTGCCACGCAGAAGATTCTACTGCAATCCACGCTGGCAAAAACTGAAAGCTTTTATTCTTGCCGGACTTCGCTTGTCGCTAAAAACTGCTGCTTGACCCATTGCTCAATGGAGCTGCGCACCTCATCGAGCTTGCCCTCAAAGAAGTGGCCGACGCCTGCGACAACCACAAACTGCTTAGGCCCAGGCACCCGGTCAATGAGTTTCTGCAATTCCGGCAATGGCCCAAACTGGTCACGGGCGCCGCTGATGAAAAGTTTGGGCTTTGTGCAGTCGTGCAGGAAGTTGTAGGCATAGAGCCGGCCTTCCACCTCGACCGGAGTTCCCAGCGAGATAAGGCCCACGACGCGAGTGTCCGGACAACAGGCACGCAAGCCAACGGCGGCGCCGAACGAGAAACCGGCGAAGATAATTGGCAGATGAAATTCGCTGTCGAGCCAGTCGAGGGCGGCGCGTACGTCCTCTACTTCGCCGTGCCCGTGATCGTGTGTTCCTTCGCTCAGCCCAGCCCCACGAAAATTGAAGCGTAGTGCGGGGAATCCCAGGCCATTGAGCGCCTTCATGGCGTTAAATACCACCTTATTATGCAAAGTCCCGCCATGCAGCGGGTGGGGATGACACACCAGCGCCGCATGGCTTGCATGGGGCGAACCGGCATGCAGCAATGCTTCCAGCTTGCCGGCCGACCCGTGGAGAAAAAAACTCTTAATCTCATCGGCCACTGAGCAGTTTTTCCTCGAAGTTGGTTTTGGTAGGAACGAAATCGAAATCGTATTTCTTGGCGAACTGCAGAAGAGCTGAGGCAGCTCCCGGATCGGCGGGGACGCTCCATTCGTTGGCTGTATCCAGAGGCTGCGCGCCCGGTATAGCTTGCAAGCTTTGCACGACTTTCGGACCATCAACCGGATCAGCGGCAAAGCGCACCAAGAATCCACCGCCCACCCGGGCCACGATCGAACGCAACGACTCACGTATCCATTCATGGCTCAACCGATAGACCGACAAGACCAGTACCACCAGCAGCAGAAAGCCCAGCAATGCTAATTGCACGATCGTGATCTGGTTGGAAGTTGTAGGCGTGATGCGGCGCGAGATCACAACCACGTAAGCGACACAACAGATCCAGGCGACGGCCGCCCAAAGTTTTCCGGCCGTGCTCAGGTAGCGAACGGACTTGTGGTCTTGAATAGGAATAATGAGAAACAGGTAATCCGCCACCAGAAACGCTGCCAGCAACTCCCACCACAGGCGTTGATGTCCGTGGCTGTTGAACCACTCCCAGCGCGCAAACAATGCGGCCACGGTCAAGACGGCGAGAGCCATCCAGAGATAGGAGACGCCCGGGCTGCGAGTCAGCTTCATTTATTGCGACCTTCAGTTTATCCTCTTTAGCGTGGACCTGTTCGCTCTAACCCGTCAACTGGTTGATATTGAATCCGTCACCGGCAACGAAGCCGCGGTCGGCGAGTTCCTTGACCGTACATTGAGCCTGCTCGACTACGAAGTCCATCGGACTCCGGTCGAAGAGAAGCGCTTCAATATTTACGCCGTACCGCGTGGAAGCCCTCATCCGCTGGTGGTGTTTTCCACCCATACGGACGTGGTCCCGCCATGGGTGCCCTCTTCGGAAGACGAACACAACATCTACGGCCGCGGCTCGTGCGACGCGAAGGGGATCATCGCCGCGCAGATCGGCGCCGCCGAGCGCCTGCGTACAGAGAACTTTCCCATTGGCCTGCTCTTTGTCGTAGGCGAAGAGCGCAACAGCGTGGGAGCAATCGTCGCCAATGAAAAAGCCCACGAACTGCATGGCGGAAGCTGCAAATTCCTGATCAACGGCGAACCCACGGACAACAAGATCGCTATCGCATCCAAAGGCGGACTGCGCGTAGAGGTGATCGCGCACGGCAAACTGGCGCACTCGGCCTATCCGCACCTGGGCGACTCGGCCATTGAGAAACTCTTGACTGCGCTCGAAGGCCTGCGCCGCATACCGCTTCCCCAGAACCCGGAAGTCGGTCCGTGCACCATGAACATCGGCGTCATCGAAGGAGGCCACGCGCCCAACGTGATCGCCGATAACGCCCGCGCACAATTGCTCTATCGCCTGGTGGGGCCGTCGGAGGAATTGAGACGGCAAATCATTGCTGCGGCAGGAGACCAGGTGCAGGTCGAGTTTCCATTAGAGATTCCCTTTTTGAAATTCAGAAGCCTGGATGGCATTCCAACCATGATCGCCGCCTTCACCACCGATATCCCAGCGCTGACCAATTGGGGCGAGCCGGTGCTGCTGGGGCCGGGATCAATCCACGTGGCGCATACCGAGCGCGAGTTCGTCGCCAAGCAGGATTTACTCGATGCGGTGGAACTGTACTGTGCGGTGGTGAAGAAACTGCTTTAAGAGCAGTTCTCAGTTCTCAGCTTGAACAAACCAGTTTCTTGTCATTCCGACGCGGAGCGGAGGAATCCCTTTTGTGCCGATGATCCTTAAGCTCTTCTACCCGTAGATTCCTGAAAGCTGATAGGGATTCCTCGTCGCTGCGCTCCTCGGAATGACAACCCAAAACTCCGCGTCTCCGCGCCTCCGCGGTTGGTTCCCATTCTCGATATAATAAAAAGATTCTCCCTGCTCAAAATAGCGGCCGGGGAGCACCAGGCCCAACTCCAATGGATTTCAAACTACAAAGCGACTACAAACCCCAGGGCGACCAGGGACCAGCCATCGAGCAGCTCACGCGCGGCCTCATTGACGCGGAAAAGCACCAGGTGCTGCTGGGCGTGACCGGCTCGGGCAAGACCTACACCATGGCCAAGATCATCGAGCAGTTGCGGCGGCCGGCCGTGGTGATCGCGCATAACAAGACCCTGGCGGCGCAGCTTTATCACGAATTCAAGAACTTTTTTCCGCAGAACGCGGTGGAATATTTCGTCTCGTACTACGACTACTACCAGCCTGAGGCCTATATCCCCGCCGGCGATGTGTATATCGAAAAAGAGGCGACGGTCAACGAAGAATTGAATAAGCTCCGCCTCTCTTCCACCCGATCGCTGTTTGAGCGGCGCGATTGCATCATTGTGGCCTCGGTAAGCTGCATCTACGGTTTGGGTTCGCCTGAGGCTTACTACGGCATGATGCTCTTCCTGGAAAAAGGACAGAAGATCAAGCGCGAAGACATTTTGCGCAAGCTGGTGGAAATTCTCTACGAGCGCAGCGAAGGAGATTTCCGCCGGGGAACGTTTCGCGTGCGCGGCGACGTGATCGAGGTGCAGCCTCCGTATGACGACATGGCCTACCGCATCGAGCTGTTCGGCGACGAAGTGGAATCACTCTCGCAGATTGATCCGCTCTTCGGCACCGTGAAGCAGAAGTATGCGCGGCTGCCCATTTATCCCAAGACCCACTATGTCTTGAAGCCGGAGAGCAAACATAAGGCGATAGCTTCTATTAAAGAAGAGCTGGCCTGGTGGGAAAAAGAGCTGGAAAAGCAAGGACGGCTGGTGGAAGCCCAGCGCATACACCAGCGCGTGCGCTTTGATCTGGAGATGATCCAGGCCATGGGCTACTGCCACGGCATTGAGAATTACTCGCGCCACTTCACCGGACGCATGCCCGGCGAGGCCCCACCCACCTTGCTGGATTACGTCCCGCGCGATTACCTGCTCTTCATTGACGAATCGCACCAGACCGTTCCCCAGCTTCACGCCATGTGGCACGGCGACCGTTCGCGCAAGCAGGTGCTCATTGAATACGGCTTCCGCATGCCTTCGGCGCTGGATAACCGTCCGCTTTCGTTTGAAGAGTTCGAGCATCGCGTGAACCAGGCGGTCTATGTCTCGGCGACGCCGGGACCGTATGAGCTCACGAAATCCGCCGGGGTAGTGGTGGAGCAGATTATTCGCCCCACGGGCTTGGTTGATCCTGAGGTCGAGATCCGCCCGGTCAAGGGACAAATTGACGACCTGCTGCATGAGATCCGCGAGCGCGCCAACCGTCATGAGCGCGTGCTGGTGGGAACGCTCACCAAGCGCATGGCCGAAGACCTGGCGGAATACTACAGCGAGGTCGGCGTGCGCTGCCGCTACATGCACTCGGAGATCGAGACCCTGGAGCGCGTCAAGATTTTGCGCGACCTGCGCAAGGGTGAATATGACGTATTGATCGGCATCAACCTGCTGCGCGAAGGCCTGGACCTGCCCGAGGTCTCCCTCGTCGCCATTCTCGATGCCGATAAAGAGGGCTTCCTGCGCTCCTCGGGTTCGCTGATTCAAACCATGGGCCGCTGCGCACGCAACCTCAACGGAAGAGCGATTCTCTACGCCGACAGAATCACTGATTCCATGAAGAAAGCCATGGATGAAACCGACCGGCGCCGCGCCCTGCAAAGAGCTTACAACCAGGAGCACGGCATTACCCCGGAGAGCATTGTCCGGTCTTTGGATATGACGCTGGCCAAGATTGTGCAGGCCGACTATACGGACTTCGTCGATGCTGCCGATGGAATCCCGGACTTCAAATCGCAGGAAGAGCTGGATGCCCACGTCGCCAAACTCGAGAGCGATATGCGCGAAGCCGCCAAACGCTTCGAGTTCGAAAAGGCGGCGAAGCTGCGCGATACGATCAAGGATTTGCGGACGAAGGAGTTTCTGTTCACATGAGAAAATCTTCGCCGCGGATGAACGCGGATTTGCGCGGATTTCTGTTGGAGCTATTTTGAGTCCCCACCACGCCACTTGCTGAAAAGGCGCAACAGATGCTAAGTCTTTAATAATAAATGACATATCGAAGAAATATAGTGCACTAGCAGCTAGTGGCTGGCCGTCATCAACATTTAGAGCATCCGGTTAAGATCGGCGCTCTTCTATTCGCCATCGTACAAGTCGTTCGGATGTCATGCCGAGCGAGGGCGTGCCCGAGTCGGGGCACCCCGAGGATATCTCGTTTTGCCCATGCCGCTGTAAGGCATTCTCTAAGAAACCTTCAACCTGAACTGAGCTGCTGTTTTGAGTCGTCCCACGAGCCACTTGCAGAAGAGGAGGCATGACCGCTAAGCCTCTAGTAATCAACAACATACTGTCGAAATATAGTGCACTAGCAGGTAGTACACTCCCGTCATGCGCCGTCTTGCTGAGTACTGAATTCCGAGTACCTGCGTACTACTCAATAAATTTTCAAAGAGCTGGGACCAAAGCAGCATCCTGAATGCCGTCAGACCATTATGATCCACAATTTTCGTGGAGTGAACTGTTTGATATCAGCTTGATACCACTACCGGAAGCCTTTCTTTCCGCCGCGGATGAACGCGGATTTGCGCGGATTTCAATGCCGACGGACGTAGTAGTGGGTAGTCCGGCCAAGCTTCTGGTCATCAAATTCGCGCTTTTTGCGAAGGGCAGCGGTTTTCTGTATAACATCATTTGCAGAAAGCTGATCGGAGCCGCATGGATGTGCACTTGGTTGATGGGACGTATGAATTGTTCCGGCACTTTTTCGCTGTGCCCTCTGCGAAAGATGCGAACGGCAAGGAAGTCGGCGCAGTACGTGGTGTGCTGAATTCCGTTTGGTCCATGATCGAACGCGGTGCAACCCATATTGGGGTGGCAACCGATAAGGTCGTGGAGTCGTTTCGCAACGATCTGTATCCGGGATACAAGACCAGCGAAGGTGTGGCTCCGGAGTTGCTCTCGCAGTTTCCCATTCTGGAAGAAGCGCTCGAAGCCATGGGAGTGGTGGTGTGGCCCATGGTCTACTATGAGGCCGATGACGCGCTCGCTTCCGCCGCCGCCAAAGCAGCCAAAGATCGCAGTGTGAAGCAGGTGTTCATTTGTACGCCGGATAAAGACCTCAGTCAGTGTGTTGTGGGCACACGAGTCGTTCAACTGGACCGCAGGCGCGAAATCTTGCGCGATGAAGCCGGCGTTGTGGCCAAGTTCGGGGTGAAGCCGCAATCCATTCCGGATTACCTGGCGGTGGTCGGCGACAGTGCAGATGGCTTCCCAGGTGTGCCAGGATGGGGCCTGAAAGCTGCATCTCTTACCTTGTCCCGGTACCCCCACCTTGAAGACATTCCGAAGGAATGGCGAGAGTGGCATCCATCAATCAAGAAGCCCCGCACGCTCTCCGAATCACTATTCAACGCATGGAACGACGCCCTGTTGTTTCGAACC
>Ga0222749_10001411_pt1 | contig 12241 bp, 10 predicted proteins | sample IncBWH2Mmetat_FD_197234 | JGI IMG/M metagenome (GOLD analysis project Ga0222749, IMG submission 197234) | Metatranscriptome of lab incubated forest soil microbial communities from Barre Woods Harvard Forest LTER site, Petersham... | ecosystem: Environmental > Terrestrial > Soil > Temperate...
TATACGACGGCGCGGTAAGCTGGCAATACCCACGCAGCGTCGTGGGTGGCAGGTCGGTATGCAGTTTCGTGGTGTACTGCATTAGCCCGATTACATAAAAGTCGGATCCCGGAAAAGTGGTCGCGTCCCCAACAGCCACCTGCGTCGTCAGGTCTGGCATAAGGTCCTGGAACTTGCGGATACCGGTGCCGGCCGTTAGAGGAGCACCGATCGTTGCAAGAACGACTGCGCCAGATCCGCAGGCGGGCATCGGCGCGGCGCCGCACGTCGGGGTGGTAGCGTTGCCGCCGACGCCGTAATCCACGACGGTGATTTGTGGAGCGATGTAATTAGCCCCTCCGCCCGTCCCGGTGACGGTAGCGAGGCCGCCAGTTGCATCCATTGTGAACGTAGGAGCGGTCGCACCCGTTCCAGTCGTGTCCGTGATAATGGCAACGGTGGAGGGGCTGTAGCCGCTTCCCGCGGCTTTAATCGTGAAACCGGTGATCGCGCCTGCAGGCAGCGGGCTATTGGCCCAGTTGGCCACGCCGAAGTAATCCGTACAGTTTGGCGGCGCATTGTTTGGGTCACAAGGGGGAAGATTGGTGGTCTGGCCGAGCGCCAACGTGCCCAACATCAACAGTGAAAGGATGCAAAGTGTTTTTTTCATGTTACTTCACCTTCCCATGATGTTTTCTAACTTCGGCTGCACGGTGGTCGGCATGCTTGGCGGCTGCAGCCCAGCGGTGATCGTTGGTGGTGCCTCGCATCTGTTCAGGGCCTCGAGGCGCATTTGCGCCGCTCGATTGCGCTGGTGCTTGGGCTTTTGCTTGCGCGGGCGCTTGCGACTGATTTGTGTTTTGCTGGTTGTTCTGGGCCATACCCCAGCAAAGTGCAGCGAGTATTAGTACGACGCGTGTAAGCGTCAGGCATGTTCGCCTAATCATGTTCTTTCTCCTTGTGTCGAGTCATCGCCGAGGAAAGGACTGCAGGAACCGGATCGCGCCCGGGTAGCCGAGATTTGAAAGTGAAGAGACCGAGGGGAGCACGAAATCCGATACGATTCAGCGCTGCGGGTAGCGCTCTTGGAAGAACTAAGAATGTTAGTAACCTGGGGTCGCGAAGTGTCTCCATGGGGCTATTCGTCCTAGGTGACTCTTCGGCCATTGAGAACTTTTACCGCAGCGCCCAGGCAGTGCGCTTTGCTGGCGCGCAATATGTGAGGTAAGTCACGACGATGCGTGATCAGGAACGATGCGAGTAGCCGGGGATCACTGTTTTAGCTGGACCAAGATACAAACACAGTGGTTCTTGCCGGGGAAAAATCGTAACAGGGATTATGTGTAGAGGGCGAGTTGCGCAGGCAAAATGAGATTGCCTCGAGCCCGATTGGAAAAGCGAATTGCGCCAGCTATCGCCGAGTAGCTACCGCTCGAACTGGTTGAGACTCATGCAACGTTGTTGCGGGACGCAGCACTGGGACGAGAATCTCGGACGCTGGTCACCTCGCGCATTCGCGTGCCGGTATCATCCGCGGCAGTGTGAGCCTGATCGCCCAATCCCTCTATCCCCCGCGCAACATTAATCAACGCAGGGAGATTGTCGACCATGATTGCTTTCGACTCCGGTTGGAGAATGCCCCACTCTGCCCACTGACAAAGCAGTCGGCTGATGGTGAACAGGGTCGTTCCGGTCATTTGCGCTAATTCTTCGCAGGAAAGATAAATGGGCCCCTTGTGGGTTGGGTCGCCGCTCCGTTCAAGGAGCCGGAGGAGCGTCCGAGCCACCCGCTGCGGGACTCGCTCCGTGGCCAGATCACGAAAACATTCTTCCAGCAGCCGCAGACGCTGATCCAGGATGTTGACGACATTGTCGAGCAATACCGGGAACTGAGTCCAATAAGCTTTAAAGGTCGATGCTTCCCAGACCAGCAGCTGGCACGGCTCGATGGTCTCTGCGCTCGAACGATGCGTCCTTCCCGTCAATAGTTCTGCTCCTCCGACCAGTTCACCGCTTCCTTTTACTCGGAGAATGACTTCTTTGCCGGATTCGGTCAGTTGAGTGATCTTGATCAGGCCGGAAGCAATAATAAAAACGAAGGATGCAGAATCACCTTGGCGAAAAAGATGGTGCCCGCCCGGAATAGTCTTCTCACGCCCTGTCGTGGCGATCTCCGCACATTGACCGAGAGAGAGCCCGCGGAAAAAAGGGGCGGCCTGGACCGAAGCAAGCCGGGTATGCAGCGAAGGGGTTTCGCCGGTTGGGCGTTCGCCGAACAGTATGGCTCTCCGGCGTGAGCCGGGAATCGTATCCTGCAACTTCTCGTTATGTGAACTTACCTCCAGCCCCGAGAGTGAAAATCTCCCTCGAGCGGGTCTGCAAAGGCTGCGGCTCCCCATGATCAAACTCCCCAAAAGCAACGCTGCTTTAATGCTGGCTGAGGAGGGCAGTATCCGTAGAGCTGATACAAGTCGGCTTGCAAGGAAGCGCAGGCGATCTGACGAAGTGGCGCTTCCAGCAGCTCGGTACCGTCATCAACAGTCCGACAGCGGCGAAATTTAACTTGCCAAATAACAGTTTCCTGGGTTCGGCCTGTGGGGGAGAAACTTGCAGTCAAGCCCTGCAATCACGCTGGCGTCCCTTGGATCGCTCTGCGTCAAGACTTGCTCCGACTAAAGCGGCACTTGGGGGGCGTACAGTGCTACGCCTAGTCGGCAAGAACGGACTAATTCTCTCGTTTTTCTGACCCACAGGCTGTGACCGTTGTCACCGATGTCAGTGATTGAGTGGGCTTGGAAACCCCATTTAGTGGGCTCCGGCGCAAAAGCTAGGAGTGGGAGTGGACCCTGCTTGGCTGGCCTAGCAAAAGCCGTCACTGATTTTGCTGCACTTACGGTGCGGATAAGGCCGCCCTTTCAAAACGGGATCAAAGCCAGAGTTGTTCCGCAGCCTCGTGCAGGTTCACGCTTCCATTGCGTCGCACTGATGAGCCATGATGCAGACGTTGTTCGGATGGGCGCCAAATGACCCGCATTTGAATATCCGTTCCTGATTCCAGCACTTATCGATGATCGAGTATAGACCGCGCCTTGGCTGCCAGACTCTTCATTGAGAAAGGTTTCTGCATGACCTCGACGTCTTCGGTCAAACCCTCCTGGGAGCGAATTGCCTCGTCAGGATAGCCGGACATGAAGAGAACTCTCGTTTCAGGGTGCAATTGCTTCATACGAGTGGCTAATTCCAGTCCACCCATGTTAGGCATCAAGAGGTCGGTGACCACGAGATCTATGCTCTTCTGCTGGGTTGCGGCGATGGAAAGAGCAGCCTCTCCATCGGGTGCTGTGAGCACGTTGTACCCCAGCCGCATCAGATAGGCGCTGATCACTTCGCGAATAGCTGCCTGATCTTCAACCAGAAGAATTGTTTCGCTGCCGGTGGATTTCTCAGGCTGCGCTAGTGCGCTCTGACCGGACGCAGCCTCCTCATCGCACTTGGGAAGAAATATTTTGAATGTTGTGCCCCGGCCAAGGACACTCTCCACCGTGATTGCTCCATCGCTCTGCTTTACAACTCCATAGACCATCGACAGGCCCAGTCCGGTTCCCTTTCCAGGAGCTTTCGTGGTGAAGAACGGTTCGAAGATTCGTGATTGGGCATCGGGGTCGATCCCTACACCGGTGTCACTGATTGTCAACGCCACATAAGAACCAGATGGCAAAGATGAATGCTGCCATACCTGTGTTTCGCTGAAATGAACATTTCGAGCCTGGATCGCAAGCGTGCCTCCGGCAGGCATCGCATCGCGTGCATTCACGGCAAGATTAAGAATTGCCTGTTCAAGCTGGCTGCGATCGACTTTAATCTTCCCAATTCCCGGTTGGATCTCAAGTTGCAACGTAATTGTCGCGCCGAGCAGACGCTCCAGCATCTTGCCTACTTCGGTCAGGACGGCGCCCAGATCCAATACCTTCGGCTGCAGGATCTGTTTGCGGCTGAAAGCCAGCAACTGGCTCGTGAGTGAAGCCGCCCGGGTCGTCGCGTTATGAATCTCGACGGCATCCGCGTAAGAGGAATCGGTTTGTGGCAGCTGCCCAAGAATCCGGTCGGCGTGCGCCTGGATGACCATCAGTAAATTGTTAAAGTCATGAGCTACGCCTCCTGCGAGTTGGCCCACGGCTTCCATTTTCTGAGCCTGGCGCAGCTGATCCTCCAGCCGCTTGTACTCGGTTATGTCGTAGAGCACGCCTTGCATTAGAGGAATGGATCCGTCCGGAGCCTCAAGCAGTTTGGCTTCGTCACGGAACCACAGGATACGGCCATCGCGAGCGCACATTCGATATTCGGCCTGATAGAGTTCGCCGGTTTCCTGCACGCGCTTCTCGGCGGCGAGAGCAATTTGACGGTCGTCTTCGTGAATGCAGCGCATCCAGATGCCAGGATCCGAAAGCCACTCGTCAGCGGAGAAGCCCAGCATGGATTCGATCTGCGGGCTTACGAAGTGCCACCGGCCAAGGGACCCCACTTCTGCGATGTAGGTGATGGCGGGTAGCCGCTCAACTAAGGTTCGATAGCGTTGCTCAGCAGCTTGGAGTTCAGTCCTGGTGTGGTGGTATTCGATCGCAATTCCGGCAAGATGGCTGGCGCGATTGATCAGCGTCAGATGGTAGGTGTCGGGCGTGCGAGGTTGGCGGTAGTAGCAGGCGAAGGTGCCGAGGGTCGTCCCGTCCCGCGACGGGATGGGCATAGACCAACATGCACGCAAGCCATGCGGCAAGGCGAACTGCTTGCAGTCGGCCCAAAGGGGATCAGCCGCGATATCAGTCGCCACTACCAATTGTTGGAGGTAAGCAGCCGTGCCACAGGAGCCGGCGCGCGGACCGATTTTCACCCCATTTACTGTTTCCAAGTAGGCGTTGGGAAGGCTCGGACCAATCCCACCATGGAGCGTGCCACTACGCTGGTCCAGCAAGAGAATCGAGCACAAGAGTCCCGGGGAACTTTCCTCGATTTTCAGGCACAAATTTTCGAGGACCTGCGCAACCGGTCGTTGCGCCATGATCATCTCGAGGACTGCCTTGTCGAGAAGAGACAAAGCCTCTGCGATTCTCTGATGATCGATCTGCGGGGTTGGCCTTGCGGTGGACATGGATGCACAGCTGTTGCCGCCGCACGGCACCGTGCTGCCCGGCTACGGCTCTGCGGTTAAAGTGATTTGAGCGAGCAGATTGATTATCTGAGTAGTGCGATCGGCATGACAGATTACGGTAGTAACAGTTGGATGAAAGTTCCCTGACCGCTCTCGTGCGACCGGTGCAATCAAAGGACATGCGGCATTTCGGTAATGAGAAACGCGACGCCGATCCACTTGTTACTTCGAGACGAGCGGACAAAGCAGCAGAAAACGAAACGCCTCGCGCTGATGAAGCCGCGAAGCGCCGTTGAACAGCCCTCCCCCGAGTACTGCTCACATCCAGATTAGCTAACACGAACACTGCAGGAAATGGCACGAGAGTGCGGTCAGCGGCACTGATGGGCCAAGTTGAATTTGCAGGCGAATCGCCAATGTGGTGTGACTTCTGTGTGTCCCCCGTCAGAGCCATTCCTATTGCTCGTTGTCTGGCGCATAGTAGTTTCGGAGAGCAAATGCGACCAAGCGGTAACGAGAGACAAAAGCGCCAGCAGAAGCGGGTGAAGGGCGTCTTGCCGGTAAGAGTGCGGGGCACGGACAAGGACGGGCAGTCTTTCGATGAGATTGCTCACACTCTCGACATCGCGGCGATCGGCTCGCGACTTGGCTCGATTCGTCACGAGTTGCGAATTGCGGATCGTGTGACTGTGGTGTATCGGCAGCGCAGGATGGAATTCTTAGTAGTTTGGACGAAGCGAGTCGGCAAGCACGAATATCAGGTGGGTCTCCAGGCGGTCAAACAGGAAAAAGATGTTTGGGGATTGAATGCATGTGACTTCGAAGGCGGGGCTCCACGTGCTCGATCGATGGCTCTGGGGACAGTGACATAACGGAACCGAGGGGGAACTATTAACGACCATATGAACAGACTATGGCAGGAGACCGAAGGGCAGGACGTAGCGGAATACGCCATCATGTTGGCTGTCGTCCTTGTGATCGTCACCGGCATGGTGCGACTGATTGGCACGAATGCCAGTGCGGTGTTTTCACAAGTTGGTAGCTCTATTCAGTAGTGGAAACATCCAGAGACGACGCTCCCATACAGCACCATCCAGTTACAACATACTCGTCTCCGATAAGAGCTCGAGGCATCGGCCTCGGGCTTTTTTTTATGCAGTGATGGGGGAGACCTGATGCTGGCAGCGAGTTGTCTAGGGAACTACTGCCACGGCTTCATTTGAATATCCGCTTTCCAAAGAGCCGCTGCCTAGGGCAGTGACCACATAATAGTAAGTCTGTCCCGCGGTGACGCTCGCGTCGATATAGGAAGTGGCGGGGAGAAGAGTTGAGACCCTGCTATACGGTCCGCCGGTCTGATTGCCGCGGTAGACGTAGTAGCCTTGCACCGCGGAGGCATCCGGATTCCAGCTCAGGTCCACACTGTGCGGCGCTGCTTGCAGGGCCGTTCCGGCCAGACTCTCGCTTGCCGGCGAGTTGCTCGCATTGCTTACGAACGAAATCGCGCCCGAGATCGTTCCAGCAGCTTGCGGCGCAAATGTCACGGTAAAGGGCACGCTTTGTCCCGATTGGATGATGACTGGAAAAGTTATGCCGCTGAGGGAAAATCCTGTGCCTTGCCAAGTGGCACTCGAAACGTTAATCGGAGATGAGCCGGCGGTGAGCGTCCCGCTCTGATTCTGGCTGGTACCGACTGCTACAGAGGGGAAAGTCATGTTGGCAGGGTTCACGGCCAGCTGGCCTGAGGCCATTCCATTGCCGGACAAAGCCACGGAGACATTTGCAGTCGCGGCTGTGCTCGTAATGGCCACAGTGCCGGTAGCATTGCCGGCCGCGCTGGGCGTGAAGTCGATGGTCAGAGTGAGGCTGTGGCCGGGCGCCAGACTGGTGGGCAATGCGACTCCAGTCAGGCGAAAACCTTGGCCTGAGATCGCGACTTGAGAAACCTGCACGGTTGCGGTCTGCGTGGCGCTATTCGAAAGCGTGACTGACGTTGATTTTGTGCTACCCACCGGCACGCTGCCGAAGTTCACGGTCGAGGCGCTCACGGACAAGTTGCCGGCTCCTGGTGCAGGACTCGGTGTCGATGTGCCGGCCATCTTGGTGACCGCGCATCCCGCAGTGAACAGAATGGCCAGTACGAGAAACATGCTCAGGCAGCATGCGCGAAGTGGAATTGCATGCGCTCTACCATGGATGTTGCGTACGCTCATCGGATATTGTCTCGCTGAGTAATAATTTGCTTGCACGCACGGAAAAAGCGAAATTGGTTCACGCGCGCTCCGACACGCGCCTTCTGCAAGACACGCCAGAGTTCGAGCTATCTTTTCTTAAAAAACCGCGCTAGCGGGAGGCTTACTTTCCCCAGACTGCTGTGAATTGTAGGAAAAATTTCTAAAGGAACGTAGTTCCGGAAGTACATGTAAAGTGCTGATAAACGCAGCACGACCAGCGATACCGTTTAAAATTTCAACAGTAGTTTGGCCGTTATAGTTGGATAAAGTTACAAACAGGCATTACTAGATGGATCTACTCCACAAAATACTGATAGCGGACTATGAGCATTCTCGGCTGGAAGTAGCCGTTGTGAGTGCCGCTGCATTGATCGAAAATGAGGCTAGGGGTTGAATGACCGCTGGCCTTTTTGTTTTGGACAATGCAACAGGGCAGGTTCGAGCGCGCGCATTCAAGCCTTGAGTGGGTCTTGGACGCTGCTTATTTTCCGGCCAGCTCTTTCTTCACGGTGTCGCTGACGACTTTTCCATCGACTCGCATGCCCGCGCCGGCAAAGCGTGCCATGGCATTTTTCATGACCGTGCCCATGTCCTTCATGGTGGGCGAGTCCATCTCTGCGATCGTAGCTTTCACGCCTGACACGATTTCGTCTTCGCTGGCGGCTTTAGGGAGGTAGCTCTCAATGACCTTGATCTCAGCGGCCTCTTTGTCGGCCATCTCCTGGCGACCGCCCTTGGTGAACTGTTCGACAGAGTCTTTGCGCTGCTTGATGAGCGTGGCGAGGACCTGCTGGGACTCTTTGTCATCGAGCGGGCCCATTTTTTCGGTCTGGCGGAGCGTGAGGGCGGTCTTCACCATGCGCAGGCAGGAAAGACGGGCCTCGTCTTTCGCCTTCATCGCGGCCACCAGGTCTTTTTGAATCTGATCGATGAGGCTCATAGTGCGCCAATTATATCTGCTTACCGCAGAGGGCCGCGCCGCAGAAATCGATGCCGCCATCCCTGGCCCGATGCAAGGCTCGCATCGGTGAAAGTGGGAAGTCCCCGAAATCCACCTGTCCGCGATAAACTTAATTGATCATCGTGAGAGCCGGGATGCTTTCTGAGCAGTCCGCCGTCGGAGTGTCTGAAGCTGATGGTGCCTTGCTGCAGTTCCCGGGGTGAAATCATCCGAGGACTCGAACTCATGCTGCGCAAAAATCGTCTGTTTACGCCCGGCCCCACTCCTTTGCTTCCGGCAGCCCAGTTTGCCGAAGCCTCGTTCACAGCGCATCATCGGACAGCTGATTTCCGCAATCTGTTCACGCGTGTGCTGGCCGACATGAAGGAATTTATTGGCACTCGGAACGATGTTCTGGTGCTGGCCTGCTCGGGGACCGGGGTGATGGAAGCTGCGGTTTCGAACCTGACCTCGCCGGGCGACAAGATCCTGGTATTGACTGCGGGAAAATTCGGTGAGCGCTGGACAGCTCTGGGCAAGGCATACGGTTGCCAGGTCGACACACTCAGCAAGCCCTATGGCGAGACTTTCCCGCTCGATGAAGTGCGTTCGCGGCTCACGCCCGACGTTCGTGCGGTTTACGTGCAAGCGACGGAGACATCCACCGGCGCTCGGCACGACATAAAGGGCATCGCGAAGCTGGTTCGTGCCACGGGGAATGACACGCTGCTCATCGTGGATGCGATCACCGGCCTTGGTACGACCCACCTCGACGTCGATGGCTGGGGCGTGGACATTATTATTGGCGGCTCGCAGAAGGCGCTCATGATCCCGCCAGGACTGGCTTACTGCGCCGTGAGTGAGCGGGCCTGGCAGCGGATGGAGACGACCAAGTCGCCGCGCTACTACTTCGATCTGCGCAAGGAGCGGAAGTCTGCCGCCAAGGGCGAGTCGGCATATACGCCGGCGACTTCCTTATTCGCGGCTTTGGGGGCGGCGCTCGACTACATCCGGCAGCTGGGCGGCGGAAATCTGGGGGCTGGGCGCGAGGCTCTGGTCAACAATGCCGAGCTCGCCGCGGAAATGACGCGCGCGGGAGGACTGGCTCTGGGACTGAAGCTATTTGCACCTTCGTCGCCGGCTGCTGCTGTCACAGCCCTCGAAGCGCCTGCCGGGGTAGACTCGGGTGCGATCGTGAAAGAGTTCCAAGAATCGTTCAACGCGGTCGTGGCCAACGGGCAAGGGGAAATGAAGGGCAAGCTTTTCCGGATGGCACACATCGGCTACTACGACTATCTCGATACGATTGGCGCTCTCGCTGCCCTGGAGCATGTGTTGGCACATGTGACTGGTAAATCGGTCGCATTCGGCTCAGCGGTGCATGCGGCCCAGGAAGTCTTCGCCCGGCAAACGGAAACCGCCGGGGCGAGCCGATAGCGGTCACAACCTGTTCTCCGGGAAACAAAGACGAAATGAAAATAGTCGTTGCTGAGAAAATTTCTGCCTCCGCAGTCGCCCTATTAAAGGAACCGCGCTGGACGGTGGTTACTCATGATCAGCTCGAAGGCAAGCTGAACTCTCAACTGGCAGACGCGGACGCTCTTATCGTGCGCTCGGCGGTCCAAGTGAATTCCGCTCTGCTCGAACATGCGCCCAAGCTACGGGTGGTTGGCCGCGCGGGTGTGGGCGTGGACAATGTCGACCTGGATGCTGCTACCCGCAAGGGGATTGCGGTGATGAACACTCCGGGCGCGAACGCGGTGGCGGTGGCGGAGCTTACGCTCGGCCTCATGCTGAGCATGGCGCGCTTCGTTCCGCGCGCCGACGCGCTGATGCATGCCGGGAAATGGGAGAAAAAATCGCTTCAGGGCAGCGAACTCCGGGGGAAAACTCTGGGCGTGATCGGCCTCGGCAAGATCGGGATGGAGGTAGCGCGCCGAGCCAGCGCGTTTGGGATGGAGATTGTCGGGCACGATCCGTTCGTCTCGGCAAGCGTGGCGAAGGCGCAGAGCATCCGTATGTGCAAACTTGAGGAAGTCTACGCGGCCGGAGACTATCTCACGTTACACGTGGGCCTGACACCGCAGACCACAGGCATGATCAACGCCGACTCGATAAGGAAGATGAAAAAGGGCGTACGCATCGTGAATTGTGCGCGCGGCGAGCTGGTGGATGAGGGAGCGCTGGCGCACGCGATCAAACAAGGACACGTGGGCGGCGCCGCCCTGGATGTGTTCCAGGAAGAGCCTCTCAAGGATTCGCCGCTGAGCGCCCTGGAAAACGTCATTCTGACGCCGCATATCGGCGGGTCGACTCACGAAGCGCAGGAAGCGGTCGGATATCAGATCGCGCTGCAAGTGAAGGAGTATCTCAAAAGCGGCGTGATTCAGAATGCGGTGAACGTTCCGTCGGTGTCGCACGAGGAATATGCGGAGATGCAGCCCTACGTGGTGCTTGCCGAACGGCTAGGATCGTTTCTCGCGCAGGTCAGCGAGGGCACACTGGAGGAGATCTCGCTCCGCTATAGCGGACACATTGCGGAGTGGAAAACGGAGTTGATCCGGAATGCGGCGATTAAAGGCATCCTGAACCAGGTGCTCGACGAGAAAGCAAATCTGGTGAACGCAGCCTCCATTGCATCGGACCGGGGCCTGCGGGTGCACGAGTTGCATAAGCCGAAGAGTTCTACCGGCGGGTCGGGTAGTGTGCTTTCGGTCTTGCTGAGGACGCCGGGAGAGGAGCATCGCGTGAAAGGGGCGGTGTTGCATGGGCACGCGCCACGATTGCTGTCGGTGGATGACATCGATGTAGAGGCTCCGCTCGAGCGCAACCTGATTTATCTGCGGAATCGCGACGTCCCGGGCGTGATCGGGAAAGTTGGCACGATTCTGGGCGAGCACAAGATCAATATCGCGGATTTCTCATTGGGGAGACAGGCGGGGAACGGCGGTTCTGAGAAGAAGATTGCCGGACGGAAGGCGGTGGCGGTCGTCCATATCGACGGGCGCGTGCCGGAGGAGGTGTTGAAGGCATTGCGGAAAATTCCGGCGATCGAGCAGGCCAAGGCGATTCGGCTGTTCTGATTGCTCCGGTTTTGAAAGGCGCGAAGGTGGGGATTTTCCAAACCGACAATCGGAGAGAACTAGCTTTTGCATTTGCTCGTATCAGGGGGCGCGCCTTCAGGCCTCCTCCGCCTATGGTTGGTTCCAGGCCTCCTGAATTTGGGTATTTTTCTTTGCGTCCTTGGCGGCTGTTCTTTGCGAACTTTGCGGTTACAAGCTTTTCCTGTTTGCTGTGAGCGCGTTCAAAAAACCCTTCATCGCGAAGGTAAGGCGAAGATCGCAAGGAAAGGCGTCTTCTTTCAAAGCACACTAATTAGGAGTTCAGGGCTTCTTTGCGGAGTTTGCGGCTTTCGGCCAGCAACGACATGGAGTGCATCAGATTTTGCAGCGTGATGATGCCGACCAGGCGCTGGTCTTCGACGACGGGGATAATGCTGAGATTCCGCGAATTCAGTTTCCGGAAGGCGGACGCCAGCGACTCCTGGCGTGTCGACACTTCGAAGATCCGGTTCATGACCGACTGCACATAACCGTTTCCTTCCATGCGCAACGCATCGAGAATGTTGGCTTTCGAAATCACACCAACCATGTCGCCTCCGCGTACGACCGGGAAGTCATCTTGGAGAGTGTGGACGGCCTTATCGAGCGCGTCTTCCAGCGTGTCTGCGGGCGACAGGGTGGCGAAGTCCGTCAGCATCACGTCTTCGAGGCGCACGGTCTCGAGCACCTTCTGAAATACTGCCGAGCGTTCCTCGACCTGCGCGCCGATGAGCAGGAAGAAGCCCAGAGTCACGATCAAGTAGCTGTCGGGATATCCACCCTGGAAAAGGAGAAGCATACCGACCACGATCACGAGCGGGGCGAGAGCATGCGCGATGGA
>Ga0222749_10001412_pt1 | contig 12235 bp, 10 predicted proteins | sample IncBWH2Mmetat_FD_197234 | JGI IMG/M metagenome (GOLD analysis project Ga0222749, IMG submission 197234) | Metatranscriptome of lab incubated forest soil microbial communities from Barre Woods Harvard Forest LTER site, Petersham... | ecosystem: Environmental > Terrestrial > Soil > Temperate...
CCTCCCGGAGCTGCCCGAGGTCTCGCTCCAGCCGGCCGCGCTCGTCCCGCAGCCTGCCCTGCTCGGCCTCCTGCGATTTCTTCTCCTCAGCAAGCCCCGCGATTTCGGCCTCGATCGCGGTCCTCGCGCCACGCGCCGTCTCGATCCTTGCCCGCAGGTCCGTCAGCTCCACCACCAGACGCCCGCTGCGCGAGCGAGACTCCGATGTCCGGGTCTCGAGGTCCACCGCATCCTTCCTCAGCCGGTCGCGCTCGTTCCGGTACTGGGCTTCCTTGTGGGCCAGCTCCACCGCCTCGGACTTCCGGGAGTCCAGCTCGGCGCCCGTCCGGGCGCACTCGCGCGTGGCGTCCTCCAGCTGCCTCCGGGCCTCCTCGGCCTGCTCTCCCCGGGCGCTGGCCTGCGCGTCCAGCTCCTCCATCGCCCGCGTTTCCTGGACGACGATCTCCGCGATTTCCCTCTCGCGAGCTTCGAGCGAGGACCGTTCGGCCGCGATCCGCTGGATCTCCGCCTCGAGCTCGGCGCAGCGGGCATGTGCCGTCGAGATGGATTTTTCAAGGTACGAGGCCTTCGACTCCAAGTTCGAGAGCGCCGACCCGATCTCGCCGTGACGGGCGTTTTCCTCCTCGAGCCGTCGGTGGGCCTCCCCCACCTCCTGGGCGCACCTTTGGATCTCCCCCTGGAGGCCCTGCCGGCGCTCTTCGAGCGAACCCAGCCGCGCGGTGATCTCGGTCCCGCGCGCGGCGAGCGATCGGTGCTCCTGCACGAAAAAGCGCTTGCGCTTCGACTTGAAGTCCTCCGTCATTTCCCGGTAACGGGCCGCGCGCCCCGCCTGCGCGCGCACGGACCGGAGCTGCTTCTGAACCTCGGCGTACACGTCCTGGATGCGCAGGAGGTCCTGCTGGACCTTGTCCAGCCGGTGCTCCGTCTCGCGCTTCTTCGCGCGGTATTTCGAGATCCCCGCCGCCTCGTCGAACACGAGCCGGCGTTCATGGGGGTTGGAAAGGACGAGCTTGTCGATCTTGCCCTGCTCGATGACCGAGTAGTTGTCGGTGCCGATCCCGGTGCCGTACAGCAGCTCGCGGATGTCCTTCAGGCGGCACGGCGCCTTGTTGATGTAGTACTCGCCTTCGCCCGTGGAGAAGAGCCGGCGCGTGAGGGTGACCTCCTCGAACTCGACGGCCAGGGTATGGTCGGAGTTGTCCAGCGTGAGCGACACCTCCGCGAACCCCATGCCGGTGACCCCCTGGGCGCCTTTGAAGATGACGTCCAGCATTTCCTCGCCCCGGACGGATTTGTAGGAGAGCGTGCCGAGCACCCACTTGATCGCGTCGACGACGTTCGACTTGCCGCAGCCGTTGGGTCCCACGATCCCCGTGATGCCCCGATTGAAGACGACCTCCGTCCGGTTGGCGAAGGACTTGAAGCCGCACATCTCGAGCTTTTTGAGCTGCATGGTTCCCCTCTGCCTGCGTAATCCCCGTCCCGGAGAGCGCCGGTAGGCCCTCTCCTCCCTCGTCCCCAGGACAAATACATTATCGGCCGTTGTGACCGGGGAACTTCAAAGAATCACGCCTACCCTTCGAGGGCCAGGCGCCGCGACAGGAGGCGCGAGCGGATCAGGGTGTAGTTCCGGTACCGGGAGGGGGACACCCGGTCGCGCACCGCGCACGAGGCTTCCGCCAGGTGGGAGCAGTTCCGGTAGCGGCAACCCGGGGCAAGCTCGGCGAAGTCGAGGAAGTGGTCCTTGAGATTCTCAGGAGTCACGCCCCAGAGGGTGAAAAACTCGAGACCCGGCGTGTCGGCCGCCAGACCTCCGGCGACGGGCAGCAGTTCCACCCACGTCGTGGTGTGGCGGCCTTCGCCATGCCGCGACACCTCGCCCACCTTGAGCTCCAGGCCGGGAGCCAGGGCGTTGATCAGCGACGATTTCCCCACCCCCGACGGTCCCAGGAAGACGGACGTGCGGCCCTTCATGAGGGCGCGGAGGGCCTCGAGACCCTCTCCCGCCACGGCGGACGTCCGGATGCAGGTGAATCCGGTCTTCTCGTAGAGGGAGAGATCCGGCCGCGCAAGGTCGCTCTTGTTGACCACGATGACGCACGGGAGCGCGTTGGCCGCCCCCATGACCGTGCACTGGTCGACGATCAGATCGTTGAAGTCGGGGTCCTTCGCGGCCTGCACGATGATGAGAGTGTCCACGTTGGCGGCGATGACCTGCTCCGTCGAGGGGCGCATCACGTCGTGCCGCGAGAGCCGGGAGCGCCGCGGAAGGACCTTCTCGATCGACCCCTGACGCGCCTCCCCGGGGGTGATGTCCACCTCGTCCCCCACCGCGGCCAGCTTGAGGGCCGACTGGCGTTCGCGCTTGGCCTTCCCGCGAAACCGGCAGTGGTACACGCCCTGCTCGGTATGTACCTCGTAGTCGTTGGCGGCGATCTTGTGGATCCGGCCGGTCATTCGACCGCCACGCGGGAAGCGAGCGTTTCGGCGTGCAGTTTCTGAAGGATCGCGAAGAGTTCCGAGGGCGAGAGCCTGGAACGCTCCGCCGTCGCGCACGCGGTCGGCACGAGGGTGTGGAAGCGCGCCTCGACCGCCAGCGCCTCGAAGGAAGGCCAGCCCCGGGTGCGGAATCCGGGGGTGTAGCGCACCCGGTCCGCAAGGAGACCGCGCGCACGCGGGTAGAGCTGCGCGTCGATCCGCGCGAACCGGTCCGTCGCCTCCCCGGGGGGCACGTCCTCGAGAACAAGCTTGAGCCCGTGCCGAGAGGACTCCTCACGGAGCCGGAAGTAGACGTAGGAAACGATGCGCAGCGCCAGCCGCACGGCGGCATCACTTTCGAGGATCTCCTCCCGGGACAGCAGCTTGACCGCCTCGTTCAGGCCCGCCAGGCTCACCGCGTATTCGAAGTCATCGAAGGCCAACGCCCCGGCCCCCTCGGACATCCAGCCCGCGCTCTGCCCGAAGGTCCCCGACGCTCGATCGGTGAATTTCCGGAGAAGGTGGCGCTTCTGGAGGTGCGCCTTGGCGGCCAGCTCGATCGCCGCCTCGAGTTCCGTGTAGAAATCCGTGCCGGCCTCGCTCCTAAAGTAGGCTTGCGGCAGATTGAGGGTGATCGCCTGTGCGGTTGCCGACCAGCGCACGGGGAAGGAGGAGGTGCGCTCGAAGGCAAACACCATCCCACGGTCCGCCGCCAGCCGGCAGAATTCCTTGAGGTCGTCCCCCGGGACCCCGACCGAGACGATCGCATGGCCGAGGGAGGCGATCCCCCGGGCCGTCCGGTGTCGCGGGGAGACCCAGGCGCGCGATTCCTCCAGGGCCGCCGCGAGATGCTCGACCTCGGCCGCGACGGATTCGTCGGTGGCCCCCCACAGAAGCTGGTCATACGACTCGCTCAGGAGCGCGAACGTGACGGGTCCGCTGACGAATCGGCGCGCGTCGCGAACCACGCGGCCCAGCTGGGCCGTGAGCGTCCTGGCATCCCGCGAAGGTTCCGATAGGACCGCCGAACCCCTCACGCGGACGCCGGTCCGGCGGATCTCGGGTACCGACGGCGCAAGGCCGTGGAGCTTGAGCGGCTCCTCGAGCCCGTGCAGGTGGAGGCGCCCCTCCACGTGCGCATCGGAGACGTCGCGGGTGAAGACCTCCTGCAACGCGTACTGCTTGAGCGTCGTCTGGCCGATGGTCCGGCAGAGGCCATCGGGATCGATCTGCGCCTCGCCCTCCCCCAGGAGCTGGCCCAAATCGTACTTGGGGAGTCCCACCACGATCTGCCGGCGGAGCTTGGAGCCGAACCCCCGGGACAGAAGCTCGTGGTTCACCAACTCGCGGATCAGGGAGGTCGAGACCCTCCTCTGACCCAGGCGGAAGATCTTCTGTTCCACCGCGCCGGCGATCTCCCCGGCCGCCGTCTCCTCCAGGCCGGCTTCCTTGGCCAGAGCGGTGATGATGCGCTCCCGCCCCCACGGGGTCACCTCGCCGCGGGTCGCCCCGTCCACCAGGAGCAGGTTCGACGGGAAGAGGTCCTCCGCCGGGGGCACCGCCGCCTCCTCGGGTTTCCCCTTCTTCTCGCGATGGACGATGTAGGCGCGCGCGATCGGGGCGTGCCCGGTGTCGAACAGGATCTTTTCCACGAGCTGCTGGATCTCCTCGCTCGTGGTCAGGTCGCGCTCGCGATACCGCTCGAGGTACATCGTGACCACGCTCGCCAGATCGCGCCCGATGGTCGGATTGTCCTGGCCTGACGAGCGTGCGGCATTCAGAATCGCGTCGGCAATTTTCTGCTCGTCGTAGGGCACGACGGCACCGTCGCGCTTGCGCACCGACTCGACCTTGCGGATGGGCATGTCCCTCTCTTCCCCGCGGGCCCGGCCCGCCTACGAGCGGGGTCCGGCCTTGAGCATGGGCTTGAGTTCGCGCATGAACTCGCCCACGTCCTTGAACTCGCGGTAGACCGAGGCGAAGCGCACGTACGCCACGTGGTCGATCGCCTTGAGCTCCCGCATCACGAGATCCCCGATCTTGGTGGACTTCACTTCCCGGTCGTATTTCTCGTATAGCTCGATCTCGATCCGGTTGACGATGTCTTCGATCGTCTGGAGCGACACGGGCCGTTTCTTGCAGGCTGTCAGCAGCCCTCTTTTGATCTTCTCCCGGTCGAAGACGTCGCGCCGCCCGTCCTTCTTGATGACGTAGAGGGTGATCTCCTCCACCTTCTCGTACGTGGTGAACCGCTTGCTGCAGGCCAGGCACTCCCGCCGCCGGCGCACGGTGGCGCCGGCATTGGCGGAACGCGAATCGATCACCTTGTCATTGTCTTTCTTGCAGAACGGACAGCGCATCGAGAAGGCCTACTCTAGAGGCGAGGGCAGGGGTTGTCAAGCGAAGTGGAGGCGCGCGGGGAGGCGCCGCCACGGGCGATCGGCGGCGGCCGCCGGGGGGACGGAGGAGGAAGGGGCCGGCCGTCGCGCGGGACGATCACTTGCCCAGGCAGAACCTGGAGAAAATCCGGTCCAGGAGATCCTCCCCGACCTGGCGGCCCGTGATCCCGCCCAGGGCGTCGAGCGCCGCCCGGAGGTCGAGGGCGACAAATTCCATGCCCAGGCCCGGCCCGGCCGAACCCGTCCGCTCCAAGGCCGCCTCGGCCTCGCGGAGCAGGGCGAACTGCCTCAGATTCAGGCGGAATCGGGACCCGGCGGCCTCGGCCGGGCCGGCCCCCAGCATCCCCGAGAGGATTCTCCGGAGCTCGGGAAGTCCTTCCCCCGTCCGGGCCGATACGCACGCGCCTTCGCGAAGGTGGAACCGCGTCCGCACCTCCCGACCAGGTTCCAGATCGCACTTGTTGATGACGAGCACCGACGGAATCCCCCGGGGTTCGAGGGCGATGGAGGATTCCCAGTCGGTCGCATCCACGACGAAAATCACCACGTCGGCGCACCTCATCCATGCGCGGCTGCGCAGGACGGCCTGGGCCTCCGGACCGCCGGCCACCTGATCGCCGGCCGTATCCATCAACCGGGCGGGCACACCAACGTCCAGTTCCGCGGACAGGACATCGCGGGTCGTCCCGGCGACCGGGGTCACCAGGGCATCACTCCCCGTGAGCGCATTGAACAGAGCGGACTTGCCCGCGTTGGGGCGTCCGTAAAGCACGAGGGTCGGGCGCTGGTCCGGAAGGGCGGAGGCGGCCGACCGGCCGAGCAGGTTCCGGAGATCCCGGAGGAGGCAGTCCGCGCGGTCCACCGCCTCCCCCACGGGAAGGATCTCGATATCCTGGTCCACGAAATCGATCGCGGCCTCGGCATCGGCGCAGAGGTCGAGGACCCGGCCTTCGATCCCCCTAAGGAGGGAGGAGAACCGCCCCGAGAGCTGACCCAGGGCGGCCCGCCGGTCCTCCTCGTCCTCCGCGGCCACCAGCTGGCCGACCGCCTCGGCCTGCGCGAGGTCGAGCCTCCCGTTGAGGAAGGCGCGGAGGGTGAATTCCCCGGGGCGCGCCGGACGGGCGCCTTGCGCGACCAGGTCCCGGAGGAGACGTTCGACCAAGGGCGGCGAGCCGGGGATGTGGATCTCGACCACATCCTCGCGGGTATACGTCCGGGGTCCTGAAAGGTGAACGGCACCGGGATGGCGGCCGCCGATCGACGCCGCGAGGGGGCCGCTCAGACGGACGATCGCGCGGAGGCCCCGCCCCGGCGGGGAGGCGACGGCGACGATCGTGTCGGCGTCAGCGGATGAAGTTCTTGAGCTTGTCCTTGGCATCCTCGTCCAGGCTGTCGAACTTCACGGCGAGGGCGAACTCGTCCTCGTTGTCGGAGAATCGGACGAGCTTGCACCGGCACTTGAACCCCTTGAGGCGGCCCTCGGTGATGTCGACGTTGAACTTGAACCGGTCCATGGGGAGCGAGCGCTTCTTGGTGCGAAAATTGCGCAGCAGCATTCCGGACATCGAGATCTCGTCAATGTCGATGTCGCCCTCATCGAAGACCGTATTCGTGCCAATGAGGATCTGGACCTTGCCGGTCAGCTCCGCCTTGCGCCGGTTTGACTCGCGGCGGTTGGAGGTGATGAGCGAGGGGTGGAGGTATCCCAGTTCCCGCGCGACCTTGAAGACCTTCTGGATGGTCTCCTCCGCGAAGGAGTCGCGCGTGTCCTCATTGAGGATGCGCGAGACCGATCCCTGGTCGATCTTGCAGGCCTTGGCGATGTCTTCCTGGGTCACCCGTTTCTTGGGCTCCATCCGTGCGTCCTCCTTCTCAAGCCCCCGGCACGATTTTCGCGGGCGTCAAACCGCCCCCCCCCGGCGGGATCTTCAGGATGTATTTCTTGATGACCTTCTGCTCGATCATGGCCAAGCCGGAATTGACGAGGAAGTAGAGGCTCAGGCCGCTCGCGTAGTTGTAGCACATGAGGCCGAAGACGATCGGCATCGCCATCATCATCTTCTGCTGCTGCTGCATCTGGGGATCGGGGGAGCGAGGTGCAAAGTACGCCTGCAGGAACCAGGTGATGAGCATGAGGATCGGGAGCAGGTTGAGGGCGTCCATGGTGGGGAGAAAGAAGACGTCGAGCGGTGTCTCCCATTTCAGGAGCCGGTCGGGGCGGGAGAGGTCGGTGATCCAGCCGAAGAACGGCTGGCCGCGGAGCTCGATCGAGGTGTCGAACACGCTGAACATGCCGATGAAGATGGGCAGCTGGAGGAAGAGCGGCAGGCAGCCCGAAAGCGGGTTGATCTTGTGCTCGCGGAAAAGCCGCATCTGCTCCATCCCGAACTTCTGCTGGTCGTCCTTGTACCGCTCGCGGAGGACCTGGATCTTGGGCGCCAGCTGCTGCATTTTGTAGGCCGACTCCTGGCTCTTCTTGGAGAGCGGGAAGATGCAGACCCGGATGAGGAGCGTGGTGGCGATGATCCCCAGGCCCCAGTTCTTCAAGAGGCCGCTGAACAGCTTGAGAATCGCCAGGATCACCTGGCCCACCAGGTTCGTCAGCGCTCCGGGCAGCACGATGCAACCGCTGCCGTAGGTCTGAAGCCTCTGGGCGTCGGCCATCTGCTCCAGAGACTCCTTCTGGATCGGACCGGCATAGGCGGTGAACCTCAGGATCACCTCCTGGTTCCCCACCTTCAGGCCTCCGGTCAGGAGTCCGGCGTTCAGGTTCTTCAGGCCCTCGGCCTTCTTGACCGCCTCCGCCGACGACATATGGAACGAGTAGGATTGGATCATGTCCGACGCGATCGAGTCCGGGAGGAGGAGGACCGCGAAGAAGCGGTTCCGGAGCCCGAACCACTTTCGCGGGGCCTCGAGGACCGTGATGGGCTCCTGTGCCTCCTTGATTTTCGCGTCGCGGTCCGGCCCCACCGGCATCCTCTGGGCCTCCGCCAGCTTGTCCTCCGCCTTCGCCACGCTTCCCACCAGGTACGAATCCTTGATCTTGTCCCCCACCAGCGCCACTCCCTTGAAGTACTGCTCGTACCTGTACTTGCTCTCGTGTTCGAGGCCGTTGAACGCAAGGAGCTCCAGCTGCACCCACTGCTCCACCGGAGGTTTCCCCTCCTCCGCCTTGGGAGGGTCGAGGCTGAGCATGACCTTGAAGGTGTAGGTCGACGGGTCGATCTTGAAGGTCTTCGTGATCGTGACGCCATTCCGGAGCGGGTAGCTGAACTTGATCGATTCGCCTTCCTTGCGCTCCTCGACCCTCCAGGGGATGGATTCGATCCGGTCGGGTCCGTCCACATGACGGACCGCAAAATGGGGGAACCCCGACTCACGGGGAAGGAGGAGATCGACCTTGTCCTTGGTTCCGGGATAGTGGAGGATGAGGGATCGGAGGCCCGCCCCCACGTTGGTGAATCCCGCCGTAAACTGGGGGGTTTCGATGGTGAAGAGGGGCTCCTCGGCGAACTTCGGTCGGTTCGCCTCCGAACCCGGGTCCGGGCGGATCTGGACGGGCGCCGGCGGCACGACCCCGGACGGCGCGGGAGCCGGCTTGGCCGGGGCGGCGGGCCGGGGCGGATCGGGCCAGATCTTGGGGCGGATCACCCCCGTCCAGAGGATGAAGATCGCCATGCACAGCGCGATCGCCAGGAGCGTGCGCTTGTCCACCCCTTACTTCTTCCCCCCCTCCGCGGGCGCGGAGGGTCGGCGTTCGTATTTGAGGGTCGCCCCGCACTTGGCGCAGCGCAGGATGTCGTCGTTCCACTCGCGGGGGGTGGAGCACTTGGGACAGGGCCGTTCCGCCTCGTCGATCAGCATGATGGGGATGTCGTCCTTGATCGAGTAGACCAGCCCGCACTCCGCGTTCGCGCATCGGAGCTTCTCGCCGTCCAGGCGCAGCTCCGCCTTGCAGAAGGCGCAAGCCATGATGTCAAGGAGGTCCTTGGGTATCGGCATCGGAGTCCCTTCGGGAGGTTGGACATAATCTATAGATGGACGCCCATAAAATGTCAAATAATTTATGCTGCATATGCAGGGCTATGGGGAACCCGCCTACCGCGCCCGGGCCCCCTCGAGGGCGAGCAGCCGCCGCTTGGTCGAAAGGACGCCCGTCGCGCTGAAACCGCCGGGGCCCGCCGCCCCGACCACCCGATGGCAGGGGATGAAGAGGCAGACGCGATTGCGCGCCATCGCGTTTCCGACCGACCGGGCGGCGCCCGGGCGCCCCGCGGCCCGCGCGACCTCGCCATAGGTTCGGGTCTCGCCCGGGGGAATGCAGCGGACCACGTCATACACCCGCCGGTGGAACGGGGAGGCCTCGATCTCCAGGGGGACGTCCGGCGCCGACCCGGCGAACCACGCCGCAATCCAGCGGCGAACCCTCGGCAGGCGCTTCCGCCGGGCCGCCACATCCAGCCGGCGACCCAGTCTCAGCCGGACCACCCGGCCCGCGCGCACCGCCACGACGCAGGGACCCGCGGGCGTCTCCACGACATCGTATTCGGTCATTTGAGCCTCTGGATGAAAAACAGGGGTCGACGGCGCCCATCGGCCAGGTCCGTCGATCCCACATCCTCCGCCGGGCGGTCGGACCGATCGAGCCATCCGCAGGCGGCGTCGCCCTGGAGAAACCTGGACCAGGGCCGCGCCTCTTCCTCGCGCGGACCCGGGCCTTCGCGGCCCGGCGCCGACCAATCCACCCCGGCCTCGAGGTCCCCCAGATACCGAAGCCTCCCTCCGCGCCTCACCGACGCCGACACCAGGGGCCGGGGGACTCGCTCCAGGGCGCGCATCGAGGGAGTCCGCCCCTCCACCGCCGCAAAGCAGATCCTTCGGCCCGCGGCCAGCGCGAAGCCCTCGGCCGTCGATCCGCGCTCATCGACCCGGATCGTCAGTGGCTCATCGGCATCTCCGAGTCTCGGGAAGACGGGCTTCACGATGACCGGGAACCGGATCGCGGGCCTGAGTCCGGCCGCGGCTCCGGCGAACCAGAGCCTCACCGCCGCCGCGTCGCCCTCGACCGGAACGACCTCACAGGCGCTCTCGGATATCCAGAGATGCCTCCGGGGGAAGAAAAGAAGGAACGCGAAGATTCCGAGGGCCGAAACCCCCACGAGCGCCGCCCCAGCCCGCGATGGCCGGGTGCGTCCCACAAAGACCATCCCCGCAAAGCTGGCCAGGGCATAGAGCGCGACCAGGAGGACCGTCCGGTCTTTCTTGGCGGGCACCCAGCCTGCCTCCGGGGCCAGCGCCCAGAGGTCCACGTCGACGAGACGCACCGGCTCCCTCGGCCCCGGGTGACTCGAGACCGCCGCCTCGGCCTCGGCCCGCGACGGCGCGACCACCCATGCCCGAGCGCTGCCGAGGGCGAGCCCCGACGACTCCTTCAGCAGGATGAGGTCGCACGCGTCCAGCAGACCCAGGGACAGCAGCCTGGCCAGGTCGGCCGCGTCGATCGCGCGATAGAGAACACGATCGTCCGAAGCGAGCGCGGTGGCATAGGGGAGGCGCGCGTCAACGAGGATCAAGAGATCGGGCGATCCCAAGTCCCCCGGCACCACGGCCGTCGTCCCCCCGGCGATGATCTTCTGCGGATCGATCGCCGGCAGGAGGATGCGCTCGCTTCCGTTGGCCGGCACCCGCACGCGCCGGACGAAGCGGAGGCCAAGCGAGCTCTGCACGACGAGGTCTCCCTCGAATCCAGCGGCGCTCGAAAGCTTCACCGCGAGCGGTGCCCAGAGGTACGGCCGGTTCGCGTTCCCCACCAGCCGCTCCACCGATTCGATGCGCGGATCGGACTGGAAGGCCAGCGCGGCCAAGAGGGCGAAGGTCACGCCGCGATTCTCCTTTGGCCCGGCGAAAACGACCAGAGCGCGACCGCCAGGACGCCGTAGACCAGGACCGGCCAGAAGGGGTCGCCTCTCTCCGCGGCCCAGAAGGGACTGATGCGGGCGAGCCAGGTCAGGTCGCAGACCCCCAGCGACGAAGCAATGAAGGCCCCAAACGGAAGGACCGAGGAGACCGCGAAGGCCCCCAGGAGATACCAGGCCCCGACCGTCCACCGCCGCCCGAGTCCGACCGAAAAGAGGGTCGCGGCGAACGCCCCCATCACCCACAGGAGCGCCTGGGCCAGGAGGAAGTCCCCGGGCTCCACGTTGCTCACGTTCGCGGCGATCAACGCGGGAGGCAGGGAGGCGACCACGAGCAGACCCACCTCGCGAAGGAGCCGAAGCGTGGACCCTCGCGCCGGGGCGTCCGGAAGGGCGAGCGACGGGATGAACCACGGCCAGACGAAGACCACGAACGCGAGCTCGACCTCCAGGAGGCACAGGAAAAGGGTCTCGGGCCGGACAAACACGAGGCGAACCGGGAGGACATCGCCCAGGAGGAGAAGGAGCGTGCCGCAAAGGGCGCCGATCCAAGACAGGTAGAGGAGGACCGACGCGGGGCGTTCGTCTTCCATGTCGCCGCCCATTATAGCGGGACGGCCCCCGTCTACCGCGGCTTCTGGACTAGGTCGGAGGGCTCGATGGCTCTCGATCCGTGGAAGTAGACCTTGACTGTCCGGACCCCGTGAAGGCCCGGATAGGCCGCCAGGACGCTCCGGAGGTTCTCCAGTTTCTCCTCCGTCGACGGCTCCCCGAACCTCCCCCCGCCCGGCGCGCGACCCCACGCGAGCGCACAGCCCGCCGCCGTCATGAAGGTGACCTCACTCTTCCGGGCATCGGCCCTGCCCCCGAAATTGGAGACGTCCACCTCGCAGACCTTGAGGCGCGCGAGAAGCGGATTTTCCTGCGCGAACGCCGCCAGCAGCATCGCCGCCTTGAGAGCCGGATCTTGCCACTCGCGCCCCGGCGGGGGCGGAAGGGAGGTCACTCCCGCAACCTCGATCCCGCGGGCGCAGTTTGCCGGTGGGTCGACGTAGACCCCGGGGAGCCGAATCCCTTCCGCGTCCACAATGACGTACCCGCCCTGCCTCTTCACGGCCACCTCCGGCACGCGGTATTCAAACCTCACCCGGAGCTGGTCGGGGAAGACCCGTTCCACGCCCGTGACCTTCCTGACCCAGAGACAGTCCTCGAAGGCGCGCCCGACCCGCTCGACGAGGCCCGGATCGTAAATCGAGACCCCGTCCTTCCCCACCCTGACCAGCTCCACCCCCTGGCTGCCCGACCTGATCCACGCCGGCGCGAGTGCGACGTCGACCTTCGGCACGGTAAATTGTCGCCGCCCCGCGATGAAGCTGTAGATCTCGCGATGGACCAGGAGGACGACGAGCGAAAACGCCGCCGCGTACAGGGCTCCGAGAC
>Ga0222749_10001419_pt1 | contig 12191 bp, 10 predicted proteins | sample IncBWH2Mmetat_FD_197234 | JGI IMG/M metagenome (GOLD analysis project Ga0222749, IMG submission 197234) | Metatranscriptome of lab incubated forest soil microbial communities from Barre Woods Harvard Forest LTER site, Petersham... | ecosystem: Environmental > Terrestrial > Soil > Temperate...
ATTTCGTCGAAATTGGCGCTGAGGAATTTTCCTGCGTAGACGGGGCATTTTTCGTAGACGGCGTAGAGCATGCCAGGAACTTTGAAGTCGATGCTGTAGAGAGATTTTCCGGTGACGATGGAAGGGTTGTCGACGCCATGGATGGGCTGACCGATGATTTTGTAGTCTTTGGGATCCTTGAGTTTGACGGATTTGAGATCGGGGGCGGGAAGTGCGGCGGCTTTTTCAGCGAGAGCGCCGTAGGCGAGAGTGCGTTTCGTGGGCCCATGAATAACGCGGCCGGAGGAAGTTTGACATTCGGATTCGGGGACGGACCAGGATTGCGCGGCGGCGGTAACGAACATCTGACGGCAAGCGGCGCCGACGCGGCGGAGAGGATCCCAGTTGATGGGAGTGGCGGTGCTGCCTCCGGCGCGTTGCGGACCGTAAATAGTTTCGTCGAGGTCAGCTTGTTCGATGCGGACGGATTTCCAATCCACGTCGAGCTCGTCAGCGATGATCATGGGGAGACTGGTCTTGACGCCCTGACCGATTTCAGGATTCTTGCCGATGATGGTGACGGCGCCATCGGCAGCAACACGGATAAAAGCCGTGGGCAAGAAAGAGGGAACGGGAGGCTGCGTGGATTGCGCGAAAAGTTCGGGAGTGAATTCGGAGTGGAGAGCGAGGAGAAGGCCGCCGCCGGCGATGGCGGAGACGCGAAGGAAGGAGCGACGGTCAAGGAGTGTAGCGTTCACAGAGCCTCCTCAGAAATCGAATACCGCGCGGGGGCGGTGAGCTCGGACGGTCCGAAGTAATTGTAACGCTGAATGCAGCGTTGTGAAGAGGGAGGAAGAGCAAACGCTGAGAGGGGAATCAGCGGCGGCGGAGCGCCGGATCGGCGTCAGGCTTGCTTCGTGGCTTGGTGGAAAGGACGACTTGCTTGCCGGCACGTTTGCTAGCGTAGAGAGCTTGATCGGCGGCGGCAAGCAACTCTTCGAGGCGGTCACCCATTTCATACTGCTTCCAGCCGGCGGAGAAGGTGACGGGTATTTTTTGTCCTTGCCAGAGGACTTCGAGAGAGCCGAGGCGCTCGAGAACAAGCTGCAGCTGCTCCAGGGTGCATTCCGGGAGGACGACAAGAAATTCGTCACCGCCCAAACGGACGGCGAGGTCCGAGCCGCGGATGACCTTGTTGAGATGGGCGGCGAATTCCTGGAGAACGTGGTCACCAGCGGGATGGCCGTGCTGGTCGTTGATTTGTTTGAATAAGTTCAGGTCGAGAGTGAGCACTGTGAGCGGATGGCCGCGGCGTTCGGAGCGTGCCACCTCTGCGGCCAGGCGCTGAAGTGCGAAGCGGCGGTTATAAAGGCCGGTCAATGGATCAACCATGGCCAGATTGCGCAGGATGTCGGAGTGGCCCTGTTTTTCGGCAAGCTGGCGGCGAAGGCGTTTGATGAGGACTTGCTGATAGACGGTGTAGACGTTGAAAAGGACAACCAGGGTGAATAAGCCAAAAACGGCGTCTTCGATATTGATGTTGAGAAAGGTCTTGGCCCCCTGATGGAAGGCGGGAAGGGCAAAGGTGACGATGGCAAAGGTGAGGAGAAGCATGACAAAGATGGAGTATCCCCAAACCCACCAATCGCGCTTCTCGATCCGGAGAAGTTCCCGCGTCAAGTCCTGATCGCTGGATTCCACGGAGGGGGGAGCCGTGCCGGTAGAGGGGTCATTCATAGGTAGAGGCGAAGCCGGATGACTCCACGTTCTTCCAAGTTAGAGGTTAGAAGGTTGTGGGTCAAGGGTCGTTCGGTGTGAAATTGCAGAGTAGTTACTGGAGGAAGGGATTCCGAGAAGAGTCGCTGAAAGGAGGGAGCGGGGCTACAAGACCTGTATTATCAGTTACTTGGGTTGGGCGAGACACCACTAAGAGTCCCATCTGGGTGGTACCACTGGCCCATTGGCCAGCCCTGTTCGTGCGGGCATACTTTGGCAGTAGGGAAAATGATTTCACTCCTCATACTCGTGTTCGCAAGCTTCGCCCTGGTGAAATTCGGGGTGTCGCAATGGCGGGCTATCTGGATCAGCACCGCCAATCAGCCCCTGTCTGAGGCGTTGCAGATGACGGCTGGAATTGAAGGCGCGGCAATTGGCGCACAAGATTTTGGTTCACTGCTAAACCTGTGCGATAGCTTGTCGCCGGACCTAAAGAAGAAGAGCCCATGGCTCAAAGAAGTGTCACTGTACTACCGCATGGTCGCGAAACTTGAGCAGATCTCCAGAATGAAGCTGCCCTCGATTGCGAGTTGGGCGAACCTGGAGATGCTGACCTGCTCGCGTTATGTGGCGGTGGCGCTGGATCAAAACCTCTCGATGAATCTGGACCGCCGGCTTGCCGCCCGCCTGAACTAGTTCGAAAAAAATCTACAAAGAAGGTGGATGTGGAGATGTAGTGTGATCTCCACGTGGATGAGGTGTGCTTGTGGCGCCGAGCTTCAGCTACTTTTTCGAGTGCGCAGGTGCACCAGCGAGGGGGAAGAGTGTTGGTTCAGCAGGAGGAGCGTCTGCGATGGCATCCAGCTGGGGATAATGCTGGCGAAGGGGTTCGGGGACTTTGACTTTTGCGCCTTTCAGGATACTGATGAGTTGAAGAGCGTTGACGACGGACTTGCCCTGAAAGTGATTGTTGGTGACGACGAAAGTGTCGCGGGCGTGCTCGGTCACTTTGCGGATGCGCGCGATCCATGGGGCGAGCTCTTCAGAAGCGTAAAGATAGTTGTAGCGTTCATGCGCGGGGATCGAGGTGTCATCGGTGAACCAGGTGTCGTAGCGGCGGCCGTGAAGGCGAATGTAGCCTACCGGCGAAGTGGCTTGGGCAGAAGGCGTGAGAGAGCGTCCAATGATGGGTTGATCGATGTTGCAAAAACCGGCGTTGTGATTGTGGAGAAAAGTCAGAGTTTCAGGAGAGTTCCAGGAAGAGTGGCGAACTTCGACGACGAGGGGATAGTCGGAGAAGCGTTTCAGCACGGAGGAGAGATAAGCGACGGTCTCTTTTGTGCGATGGAAAGAGAAAGGGAATTGGAGGAGAACGGCGCCGAGCTTGTTGGCCGCGCGCAAAACATCGAAGCCGGCGCGAACGGCGCGCTCATCGGCGGCGGCCGAGAGCGATGCGCTGGGGGAGAGCTCATGAGTGAAGCGCTGCCAAAGTTTGGCGGTGAAGACGAAGCGGGGATTTGTGGCGACGCGATCGATCCATTGCGCGGCGTGATCGGGACGCAGTGGCTGGTAGAAGGAAGTGTTGATTTCGATGGTGTCGAAGAATTCGGCAAGGTAGGCAGCTTCGTGGAAATTTTTTGGGCGGCGGGATGGATAGACGTAACCACTCCAATCGGGATAGGACCAGCCGGCGGGACCGATGCGGACGATTGAGGATGGAGGAGTTTTGGGCGAGCTTTCGGAGACTCTTGCTCGCGGAGGACTCTTTGGTTGACGCTGGGACATGGAACGTAGCGCTCAGTGCGCTGCGAGCAGAGTAGAGGGAAGGGAACAAGAGTGTCAACGCGCTGGAGAGATCGTGGCGGAATAGCGCGCGCGAACGAGATTGCCGTGAAGCGAGCGGGCTGCTATGCTTTTTTCGTGATGTGGTTAGAAGAGCGGATCCGCGCTACACCCCCTGCTGTCAGAAATCCGTACAGGTGCACACATGAAACTGTCCATCAGTTACAAGCACGTCGAGGCGCAGAAACCGGTGGAAGCCGTAGTCGAGCGGCACGTAGGTAAACTGGAGAAATTGCTGCAAAGTTACTCGCCGGACCTGGTGCAATTGCACGGGGTGTTTTCAAAAAATTCGAGGACGGATGAGAATTCCTGCGCGCTGAATTTGTCGTTGCCTACCGGAACGCTGCATGCCACGGGCACCGGAGCGACCATGAGGTCGGGTTGCAAGCAAGCGTTCAGCGAGCTGGAAGCGCAAGTGAAAAAGCATCAGGCCAAATTGCGGAAAGACTATGAGTGGAAGCGAAAGCGGCCGCGCGTGATAGACGAAGTTCTGTCCTGAATCCTTCGATTCGAAAATCGTTTTAGGGTCCAGCGCGCCCTCCGCGTTGGGAGAAGGCGCGGCGGTACGTCAGCTGTGCGTCCTTGGTGGCGACAGCGGGCATGCTACAATAGGAAATTCACGCCATAGGGGCGTAGCTCAGTGGTAGAGCAGCGGCCTTTTAAGCCGAAGGTCGTGGGTTCGATCCCCACCGCCCCTACCAAAAGTCCTGTTGAGTCTGTTGCCTTTGCCTCCCGAGAACCCCAGATTGGGGCCTAAAAGGCCCTGGTTTTGGCCCCAAGTTGGCACCAAATTTCCGCACGGTTTACGAAGGTAGATCTCATGCCTTTATTCAGAACTCGTCTGCGTGTATTGCGCGCGAGCGGGAATGGTCCCAGGCAAAGCTCGCCGCCCAGGTGGGTGTCGAACATGCCAGAGAACGAGCAAGTGCAATTCTTTCATGAAGAATTCCTGCCGTTGGCAAAAGAAGAGCACGCCTTACGCGAGCAGTTGCCCGAGGTTGGGCAAAGGTCGTCGTCCTCCCCAAGCACGGTGCAATGAAATCGCAGGGTCTTCTCCTTAGGAAACCCGAAGCAGTTCTGTCCACATCGCCGTTTGGCGGTCATATCTCCCGGGTGCCTCTCGAAAGTAAAGTTTTCCTGTCCCGGTTTGACTATGATTTGTTAGAGGTATAACATCGAATAGAAATGAAGGTACGGACACAATCAAAAGTGGCCTGGCTTCTGTTGACGTTTACGCTGCCGACGAAACAGGCGAGTCAGCGTGTCGAGATCTGGCGAAAGCTGCAACGATACGGCACCGTGCCGCTGGGTAACTCCGGGTACTTGCTGCCGAACAACCCAGTCAACGAAGAGCGTTTCCAGTGGCTGGCCACCGCCATTCGCAAATACAAAGGCGACGCATCCATCGTCCATGTGGACTCGATCGACAACATTTCCACGCCGCAGCTCGTGGCACGCTTTGCGGAAGTGCGCGCACGCGAGTACCGGGAATTAATTCGCCATCTGCAGGAGTTCTCCTCCCTGCCGCCGCAGAAGCAGGTGGTGGGCCGGCTGAGCCGGTTACGGAGCCGTTTCCAGGAGATCGTCGAGGTCGATTTTTTTGCCAGTCCGCTACAGAAGCGCGTGGCGGAACAGTTGGCGCGCGCCGATGCTGCGCGCGTGGCGACGCGGGCTCCGGTGTTTGCTGTGATTCGTCCGCGCGACTACAAGGGCCGTGTGTGGGTAACGCGACCGCGGCCGGGCGTCGACCGTTCCGCATCGGCTTGGCTGATTCAGCGCTTCATCGACGCCAAAGCCCGCTTTGCCTTCGCGCCCGAAGATCACGTGCCACGCGAGGCCGTGCCGTTCGACATGTTTCACGAACGAGGCTTCGGCCATCGTGGCGACGACTGTACGTTCGAAACCCTGCAAAAACAGTTCAAGATTCGCGACAAAAGAGTGAGCGCGATTTCCGAAATCATTCACGACGCGGATCTGGCCGATGGGAAATTCGGCCGCAAAGAAGGTTATGGGATCGACGAGGTACTCAAGGGCTGGGCGCGGCAAGGAATCCCGGACCAGGAGCTTCTTGATCGCGGGATGCAGTTAATTGAGGGGCTCTATCACTCGCTTGCCTGAGCGGATGGCCTGGCTGCCGGAGTTTTTGAAAGAGGAGACCTGATCGTGTTCACGAATAGTCGTACGTATCTCCGATGGATGGCGTTTGGTCTGGCCCTTTGTGTGCCTCTCGAGCACCCGGTCAGGGGGCAATCGACCGGAGCGGCGAATAAGGTGCTAACGCTTGAAGAGGCGGTTGATTTCCCCCTCAAGAATTACCCCGCAGTTCGCGCTTCGCTGGAACGCGTGAACGCCGCTCAGGCGGGAATTGGTCTGGCACGCACGAATTATCTCCCTCGGGCCGACATGATCTGGCAGACGAATCGCGCGACCGACAACAACATCGCGGGTCTTGTTCTTCCGCAATCCATCATCGCTGCGATTTCCGGACCCGTTCCGGCGACGACTTCTGTCGCCGGGCAGCTACAGCACCGTGCAATGGCCGGTGCACCGCGCGAAGGCCACCCTGTTTGTGCCCACGAGCGCGGTCACGAACGACCAACAGAGAACTTTCGTCGAGCGCGTACGCAACGGGAAAGTCGAATGGGTGGATGTGGTTACCGGTCTGAGCATAAGCGGCAATATCGAGATTTTTGGCGACCTGCAGCCGGGCGATGAAGTGATCCGCAATGCCACCGACGCGATTCGTGCAGGGCAGCAGGTGAAGACGGCGGCGGCTCATTCTTAGGACGTCAGGAGGAATGTCCGTGATCCAACGACGAACGAAAATGACAGACGCGCTAGGGCCAAACGATTTTCCCAGCAGAACGACCAATTTCATAAGGAGAACGATGATGATCGCCAGACTGCGCTGTTTGATTGTGTTGTGTCTCTTGTTGCTTCCCTCGCTTGCCCGCGCCCAGGGGGTTACCACGGGTCCCATCGATGAAGTCCTCGGACGCTCGGGCCAAAAGACGGGCGATGTATATAAGGTTGGTTTTCCGCGAAGCGATTTGCATGTTTCCGTGCACGGCCTCGCGATCAAGCCAGGTCTTGCCCTTGGCTCGTGGGCCGCGTTTCTCGGAACCGACGACAACGCGATGGTGATAGGAGATTTGGTGCTGCTCGAAAGCGAGGTGAATCCCGTGATCGCGAAGTTGCGGTCGTCCGGTTTTGACATCTCGGCCGTGCACAACCACCTGATGGAAGAATCGCCGAGAGTGCTCTATACGCATTATATGGGGCACGGGGCGGCCGTGCAGTTGGCCACGTCGCTGCGTGCGGCTCTGGCGCTTTCGAAGACGCCGTTGGGAAAGCCTGCGGCGGCGACCGAGGAAGCCGCGCCGGCGTGGGTCAAAGCCGTGGAAGATGCCGTGGGACGCAAAGGTACGTTCAAGGGCGGTGTGCTGTCCTACGGCGTGGCGCGCAGCGACTCCATCACCATGGGTGGAACGACGATCCCCCCAGCGGCCGGTGTGGCGGAAGCCATCAATTTCCAGGCTGCGGATTCGGGCAACGTCGCGACCACCGGCGATTTCGTGCTCACCGCCGAAGAGGTCAACGCCGTCATTTCCGAACTCCAGGGACACCAGATTTCGGTGACGGCGCTGCACAGTCATATGCTTACCGAACAACCGCGTCTGTTCTTCATGCACTTCTGGTCCGTGGGAAGCCCGGAAGCGATAGGCGGCGGCATCAAGGCTGCGTTGAGCCGTGTCGCGGTGAAGTAAGAGTGTTGGGAGGAGATCGATGATGAAAACGTGGCTGTTGTTGCTGTGTGGGCTCGTGACGATGACGGGGGCTTCGAAGCTCCCGTCGCCGGCTGGTGTGCCGACGCTTAAAAAGGTAGCGGAGTTTGATCTCCCCGGACCAGGGGGGAAGCGTTTCGACTACCTCACGATTGATGCCGACGATCATTACTTGATTTCGGCGCATCTTGCCGCGGACCAGACGTACGTCATTGACCTTGCCACAAACAAGGTTGTCGCTACGATTATCGACACGCCGGGGGCCGAAGGCGTCGAATACGTCGCGGAACTCAAGAAGTTCTACACGTCCAACGCGCGCGACAACACCATTGGCGTCGTCGACCTCAAGCAGATGAAGGTCGTCAAGAAGTTGAAAACGGAAGCGAAGCCGGACGGCAGCACCTATGCGGCTCCATTTCACAAGCTTTATGTCTCCGACGAACGGGGCAAAGCGGAAGCGATCGTGGATGTGACCAAGGACGAAATCATCAAGACCCTGCATTTCGACAGCGAGACAGGGATGCCGCAATACGACCCTGTAGCGCGGAAGGTGTACGTCAACCTGCAGGACCAGAATATTTTCGCGGTTATCGATCCGGCGACCGATCAGGTGATTGGACGCTATCCCGTTGGGAAATGCGAAGGAAACCACGGGATGGCGCTGGACCCGGAACACCATCGTGCCTTTCTCTCGTGCGAGGGAAACGAATTGATGACGGTTTTCGATCTCGACAAGCACGCGGCGATCGCGTTTCTCAAAATGCCGGGCGGACCCGACGTGATCAAGTTTGACCCCGGTTTGGGCCGGATCTACGTTGCGTGCTACAGCGGAGCTATTGCCGTTTTCCATCAAGACGACCCGGACCACTATCGCAAGCTCGAAGACTTCCGTGTCCAGCACGCCGTACACACAGTGGCCGTCGATCTCAAAACCCATCGCCTCTATACACCCGAACAGGAAGAGGACGGCAAGCCGGTCGCGCGAATGGTGGTGTACGACGCTGTAACGAATTGATAGGAAGTTAAGACCATCTCAGGCCGAATGGCGACAACGAATTTCATCCCGCGTGTGCTCCGGACTCTATCGAGTGACGGATGGCTTCTCTTCGTCACCCGGTTCGCACGTCTCTTCGCCTATGGCTCGCTTTCGGTCATCCTCGTTTTCTACCTAGTGGGTTTAGGGCTCACCGAGGCACAAGTGGGCCTCGTGCTTACGCTGACCCTCGTGGGCGACGTTGTCGTCTCGCTGTACCTGACGACAAGAGCGGATCGCATTGGACGGCGGCGCATGTTGGTCGTCGGATCGATTCTCATGGCCGCCGCGGGCTTGGCTTTCGCGTGTACCAGCAATCTGCTTTTTCTTATTATCGCTGGCACCATCGGCGTCATCAGTCCGAGTGGCAATGAAGTTGGGCCTTTTCTCTCGATCGAACAAGCGGCGCTCTCGCATATTGTTCCCTCGGCGGCTCGCACTGAAGTGTTCGCGTGGTACACGCTCGCCGGCTCGCTGGCGACCGCCTTGGGGGCGCTTTTTGGAGGGGGCTTGACGCAGGCGTTGCAACACGCGTCGATGTCCCATGTTCAGAGTTACCGCGCCGTGGTGTTCTTGTACGCCGCATTGGGAGTTGCGCTTGCGCTTCTGTTCCTGCGTCTCTCAACTTCGGTGGAAGTCAACCGCGTTTCAAACGAGGCTGTCGTTTCGTCGGGCTTCGCAAGTATTCTCGGAATAGCCCGCTCGCGAAATATTGTTCTGAAACTATCGGGTCTCTTTGCCCTTGATTCGTTCGCAGGCGGATTTGTCGTGCAAAGTTTTGCCGCCTATTGGTTTTATCTGCGCTTTGGCGTGCAACCTGCCGCGCTTGGCGCGATTTTCTTTTGGGCGAACGTCTTCGCGGGAATCTCCGCTCTCTTTGCCACCCGGCTCGCGGGGCGCATCGGTTTGATCCGCACCATGGTGGTCACCCATCTGCCGTCGAACGTTCTGCTCATCCTCGTGCCGCTGATGCCCAATCTCTCATGGGCAGTGGTTGTGCTTCTTCTCCGGTTCAGCATCAGTCAGATGGATGTTCCTACCAGACAGTCTTATACAATGGCCGTGGTTCCGGCCGAAGAGCGATCGGCTGCGGGTGGATTTACCGGAGTCGCGCGCACCACCGGCGCCGCTCTCAGCCCCCTGTTTGTCGGGTTCATGTTTGCGCGGTCCTCCTGGATCAACGTGCCCTTCTTTGTCGCGGGAGGGCTGAAGATTCTTTACGATCTCTTGCTATACAGGGAGTTCGTCAGCATTCCGCCTGTAGAGGAGCGGTCGTGAAAACAGATGGGAGGTACCATCACCCACCTCCGTCGGCCCCGGGTTCGCGAAGGCATGATTTATGCCTTGTTTATCTTGATGTGCAGATGATAAGGATTGGAAATAGGGGTCGACTTTCAAGCGTTTTCGGCGGTAGTCGGTCATATTGCGCCCGCCCATCGAGTACCAAGGAGAAGCTGTGAATTACGCGGGACTCTTACAATCCGCTCTTGTTGCGCTCCGCCGAAACAAGATGCGCAGCATTCTGACTGTCCTGGGAATCACTATAGGCATCGCGGCAGTCATTTGCGTTGTAGCCATCGGCAAAGCGGGACAGGCCCGCGTCGAGCAGCAACTGAACAACCTCGGGGATAATTTTGTGTGGATTGAGGCAGGAGGCCGTGCCGTGAACGGCGTCCGCACGGGCACGCACGATACAAAGACACTAGTGATGGCGGATGCCATCGCTATCAAGAACCAGATCTCACTCATCAAGAGCGTGTCGCCGAACGTGGACGATCCGGTGCAGGTCGTGTACGGCAACCAGAACTGGCATACCTCGTATCGCGGTGTTTCGCCGGAGTATTTCGATATCAAGCGCTGGTATGTGGATCAGGGTGCGATCTTCTCGCAAGACGATGTGGACCGCGCCGCAGATGTCTGCGTGATCGGTCGCACGGTTCGCGATCAGCTGTTCGGCGTGGAAGATCCGGTCGGGAAAGTCATTCGAGTGAGCGGTCTTCCCTGCAAAGTCGTGGCTACGCTTCATCCCAAGGGATTGTCCCTTTCCGGGCAAGACCAGGACGATACGATCATCATTCCCTACAGCACGGCGCAAAAAAAGATCAAAGGAATTACGTGGCTTGACGACATTCTTTGTTCGGCGGTCTCCGCGGATGCCGTAAAAATCGCCGGGCAGGAAGCCACGGCGGTGCTGCGCGACCGCCATCATCTGCGTCCCGAAGAAGAGGACGATTTCAACATCCGGAATCCCGAGGATATCATTCAGGCGCAGCTCGATGCCAGTAAGACGCTGACCATTCTGTTGATTGCCATCGCATCGGTTTCCCTAATCGTGGGAGGCATCGGAATCATGAACGTGATGCTGGTGTCGGTAACCGAGCGCACGCGCGAGATTGGAGTGCGGGTGGCAGTGGGAGCGACCGAGGGAGCCATCCAGCTTCAGTTTCTCGGAGAGTCGATCATGCTCAGCCTGGTCGGTGGCGCGGCGGGTGTGCTGTTCGGCGTCGTTGGCTCCTATATGGTTGGACAAACACTGCACTGGCCCATCGAGATGTCGCTGCAAGCGGTGGTAGTTGCGGCGGTGTTTTCAATCGCGGTTGGCACGTTTTTTGGATACTACCCGGCGCGAAAAGCGTCGCGCCTGGACCCCATCGAAGCGTTGCGGTACGAGTGACACGTCGCGGGTTTTATTTCTAGGAAGAGGAAATGAAGATTAGAGGGCGTTGGCTTATCTTGGTGTGCGTTGTGGTCGTGGCAGGCCTGTTAGTTGCGTGGGCTCTGAACCGGAGCACGCCGGCGCAGCATTTCACTGCCAAGGCAGAGCTCGGTGCGATCAATGACGTCGTGGAAGCTACCGGCACGATCAATGCAGTCATCATGGTGCAAGTCGGGTCGCAGGTCTCAGGAACGATTGCAAAGCTCAACGTGGATTTCAATTCGCGCGTGCACAAAGGCGACGTGGTTGCGCTCATCGATCCAGCCTTGTTCAAAGGCGCATTGTTGCAGGCCGCTGCTGATCTGGAAAATGCCAATGCCAACCTCGTTGCCGCGCGCGCGAACGTAGAGAAAGCCAAAGCCGGCCTCGTACAAACCAAAGCGGATTACGATCGCGCTGTCCGATTGACCAAGGATGGCGTGATGAGCCAGCAACAGCTGGATCTTGCGAAATCGAACTATGATTCCGCTAATGCATCTGTGAATGCCGCGGACGCAAACGTGACACAAGCGCAGGCGCAGGTCAGTCAGAAGAAAGCTGCAGTAGAAGTCGGCCAAACGAATCTGGACTACACGGTGATTCGCTCCCCGATCGATGGAACGGTCGTGGCCAGGAATGTCGATGTGGGTCAAACCGTGGCGGCTTCCTTGCAAGCGCCCACCATTTTTACCATCGCGCAGGATTTGAAAAAAATGTGGGTGTACGCCAAAACGGACGAATCCGATGTTGGGAATATCAAACTCGGGAAGCCCGTAACTTTCAAGGTGGATGCCTTTCCGAAGGATACCTTTCACGGCGTGGTCAGCCAGGTGCGAATGAACGCGACCACCGTGCAAAGTGTGGTGACCTACGACACCATCATCGAATTCGCGAACCCGGAACTGAAACTGTTTCCGGGGATGACTGCCTACGTGACGATTCCCGTGGCCACTGTTCAGAGCGTGCTGAAGGTGCCGAACACGGCCTTGCGGTACAAGCCTCCGATGTCGAGCGAGGAGATTCTCGCGACTTACAAACAGTATGGGATCGATAGCGGAGAGCGCCTGACTGGCGGTGAAGTCGCTGCCGCGCCAAACGCCGGGTCGTCACCGGCACCGGCGACACAAATGCCACCTCGCGC
>Ga0222749_10001422_pt1 | contig 12180 bp, 11 predicted proteins | sample IncBWH2Mmetat_FD_197234 | JGI IMG/M metagenome (GOLD analysis project Ga0222749, IMG submission 197234) | Metatranscriptome of lab incubated forest soil microbial communities from Barre Woods Harvard Forest LTER site, Petersham... | ecosystem: Environmental > Terrestrial > Soil > Temperate...
CGACCGTGGGTGAGGGGAGGGCCGCTCGGTTGAAATCCTTCTGAAAGAGGGAGTGTCGCGCATCATAGCGCAGGATTTCAATGCCGGAGATTTGAATCTGATGTGGGAGGAACTAGGGCGGGCGGCTGGAAATCGTGTGCTGCCCGTCTGCTCATCGATTGACGATCCTCCACCATTCCCCGGACTCGCGGATGTCGCCCTCGTGATTGAGGTCGCGTACGTGCTTCCTGACCCCTTGGAGGCCTACCGAAGCTGCAACCGTTGGCTGGCCCCGGGCGGGTATGCGCTCGTGAGCAACCCAAGCATTGGTGGATACCTGATGCATGCCCTGCTAAATCGCGATTTAGCGCAGGTGAACCGCGTGGTGGGTCATCGGAGCTATGTCGATACGGTGGGGGGGCAGGCCGTGAACGTGAGCTTGTTTGATATCGATGCGATGGTGCAATCTGCTCGGAAAACAGGGTTCGAGGTTGTGGAAGTGCTCACGATTCCAGGCAGCGTGTCGGTGGTCCGACACGGCTTGAAGGATCAGGGCAAGCTGGATCGGGAGGCGGTGCCTCTCCTAGAAGCGGCGGGCCGGAATGTGAACGAGTTGCCCGGGATCCATGCGACTTTGCTTAGGAAGGTTTCCGACTAATGGGGGAGTTTTGCGTTGCAAGCTACCGTCGCATCATCCGGCTTTTTATTAAGGAGAGTTATGAGTGCGTAACCTTCGGAACGAAGAGGGTGATGGGTCGGAGGCATCTCTTCCTTCGGCACGACATAGATTACTCGCTTGAGGTGGCAGTCCGCTTCGCCGAAGTCAATAGTTCCCTGGGTATCCGTGGGCACTTCTTCATCAATCTGCGAAGCCCCCTCTACAACGCCTTGGCCCGAAGGAATGTGTCTTGCCTGCGACAGATCGCAGATCTTGGGCAGGATATCGGTCTTCACTACTATTTCGCACCTCAGGCAGGACCCGATTCTCTGGAGCGTGTGATTGAGGAGGTGAGAAACGAATGCGACCTCCTTCGGGGAATTCTGGGGAAAGCGTCGAAGCGCGCCGTCAGTTGGCACAATCCTAGCGTCCTGGGGGAGGGCTATCGCGATCTGGTGGCGTCGAAGATTCCGGGAATTCTTAACGTCAATTCTCTTGGGAATGAAGGCGTGGTTTATGTCTCGGACTCGAACCACCGATACACTGTAGATCAGTGGCTCAAAATGCCCATGAAGGGGCACGAACGCATTCAAGCCCTTTTCCATCCCTTTCAGTGGGTGTTGGGGGCTCCGAAAATGGAAGGAGTCCTGGCGGGGGTCTGGAAGCAGGTTATTCGGGAACATGAATCGGAGTATTTGACCAACCACGTGTATCGGGCCCGTTTTCCAAATGGCCTGCCGGAGCGGGGGCTTGAGGCGTGGGTACGACCCCTGGGACGGCGTCGATGACGTGTATCGATCTGGCGTCGTTCCAAGAAGTGGCCGGAGTCCTTGAGGACAGTGCCTGGTACTTCGTGGTCAAGAGTCTCGACCAAGTCGAGCGACGGACTCGACTGGTCTCCTCCCGCAAAGGAAATAAATTCGGAAGAATCCAGGCAAGACCCACCGCTGAAGGGATTCTTTCCTTGGGGGTTCTCAAGTCGGGGAGAATCGACGAAGAGTGGCGGAAGAGTTTTCGGGAACCGCGTCATATCCGGTCTTTCAGGCGAGGGGAATTCCTTCTGGCGGAGATGAACCGCCTGCTCCGTATTGATCCTCAAGGCCAGGTGCTTCAAAGCTATACGCATCCATATTTTGGATTCCTGCACACTGTTGACCTCCATCCCCGAATGAATCGAGCTCTGGTCGTCTCATCGGGATATGATTGCGCGCTTGAGATTGACCTGGAGGAGGGGAAGGAAACTCATCGTTGGGTTGCGTGGGATCACGGGTTCAATCCGGATGAAGAAGGAGTCTGGCTTGCGGCCGATCGAGCCAGGTACGAAGAGCATCTCGCCAAGGGTCGGAGGGCACTCTTGATCGATCCTTTGGATTATGGGGAACAAGGATTGGTCACGGCTCGACGATCGGCCCATCCGAATGCCGGGGTCTATAATTGCTTTCGAGAGGGCCAAACCATCATCCTTTCGATGGGTCATAACGGCAACCTCCTTGAAATTTCCCTTGAGGAGGGCACGACCCGGAAGGTGTTCGATCAACTCGATCAGATGCCCCATGGCATCATCCCGCGTCGTGAAGGCTGGGTGGTAACCAATACCACCAAGGGGGAGTGGTGGACGTTTTCCCCGTCATTCGAATCGCGTCAATGCTACTCTGTCGCGAAGATGGGGGGCAAGGTGCCGGGAACCGAGAGTGTTGAGTGGGTTCAGCAAGTCATTCCGGTGGGAGAATCGAAGGCGCTCTTCCTTGATGCGAATCGTGGGCTAATCGCGGTGGATATATTCAGCCGCTGCTACTCGATCTATCAGCCCGATCCCAACTGGTGCATCCAGGACGCGTTGCCCTGCGGGTAGGGGCTCTGGAGTGCGGGGCTCTCTAGGGACGCGGCCGTTCCGCGCGAAAAGAGATCCCGCTCATGGATACGTCGAAATGGACTATTTTCAAACCGCACTCGCGACACCAGCGGCGGACCTCCTCGGGGTGTGCCGGTGCGCGTTGAGGGGATGATACCAGTCGAAATTGATCATGACATTCGTTTCGAAGCTGTAATCGGCGTTCCAGAAGCACTTGAGGAAGTTCCAGTAGAAGAGTCGCTGCACATCATGACGTCCAGCGGCGATGCCGAGGATGGGAATGGGTTCTGGAAGGCGTATTTCCGCACGAAGGTCGGAGAGTGCTTTGCCAAGATGAGTGACCGAGCGGCTGAAGTCGAAGCACTCTCGCGGAGTCATTCCAACCGTCCTCTTGCGGATGTAATCATCACAGAATTCGCGGATGGGACCCTTGCGGACGTAGACGTAGGCCGCAATCTGTCCGCCCGGACGGAGATGGCGGACAAGCATCTTGAAGGAGGACTCCGTATCGGGGGTGTGGTGGAGGACTTGATCGCTGACGATGAAATCGAAGTGGTTCCTGGGAAAGGGAAGTCTGCGCAGATCGGCTTGGAGCGCGTCGAGGTTCGGCAAATGGCCGAGGTGCCGATAGACTGAATCAACGGCGGGAGAGATATCCAGACCAAAGACCTCCCCTCCGGCAGACTCGGCATAGGTCCTCACGAGGGGGCCGGTGCCGGTCCCGGCTTCAAGAATGCGAGCCCGAGTTCTCAGGAATCGTTTGAGCGAAGCCAGTGTCTTCCATCCAAATCGTTCAAGATACCACCGGAGTTGCACGGCGCGCGCCTTTGGGTCGTGGCCGAAATTGGGGATTTGACTCCACTTTGCGGAGAAGGAGAGTCGCGTTTCCCGCTGCTCCGGGTCCAGGGCTCGTTCATCGATGATACGCGGGATGCCTCGATGGATGGGAAACCGATGGCGACGCGAACATCGCAGTACGCCCGAGGCAATTTCGCCAGTGCGGCGGCGTGTGAGTTCGACCTGCAGCGGGCGAGCGCATGTGGGACACCGAAGAAAGGGGAGGAGGCTTAGCTTCATGTTGGTCGATGGAGGAAGGTGACACCCGTTCGAAATGGGGCTGTCAATATTTTTGCCTTGCCAGCCTAACCGAGCTCTTTCCGCCCCATGCTGTGGTGGCGCCCGATCCCCCTTGCAAGTGCCCATCTGAGGGATGGGAGTTCGAACTCCTCGACGGATGTTGATGGCATCGTCGTTCCGCATATCTACCGGACGATTCCGGGTGCCCCTGTTCGTCCGTATTCTCGATCCATCTGCGTTCCGGATACCCGAGACCACGGCATGGCGGCGGAGCGACGCAATGGCTGCTCCAGTCCCCCGCGGATATGGCGTGAAGTCTGTGTAAGCCGGGAGGAATCGACCATTCCTGGTCGATCGTCCGCGACCCTCCACGTCCGGTATCATGACCGGACCCTGGAGTGGGGGCGGCGCACCTCGCCCGAGGTTCCTTGGAAGATTGCCAGAGGCGCCACGCAGGCCTATACTCGCCCTCCGTGGCGGGTCACGCTTGGGGTGTCGTGAAGCAAGCGGAAGTCCTTGTTCGCACCTTCCGTGAATCCGAGGAGTCGATGCGCCCGGGCTGTGGCACGCTCATGGGCAACAGGGTGCGGGGTCGAAGGCGCTCTCCTTGAATTTCGATGCTCTTCAACAGCCTGGTCTTCCTTTATGCGTTCCTTCCCCTGGCGTACTGGATCTTCAGATTTCTGAGGGGAAGGACGGCCCGATACATCTGGATGACGGCAGCCGGTTACCTGTTCTACAGCTTCTGGAACCCGAAGTTCTGCCTTCTCATGGCGTTTTCCACCCTGGTTAGCTATCTGGCGGGATTGGGGTTTCTTGCGACCGATCATCCCGTGAAACGGCGGTTCCTCCTGGTCATTCCCGTTGGGATCGATCTGGCCCTTCTGGCCTTCTTCAAGTATGCAGACTTTGCGCTGGGCACGTTCAACGAGATGGCCACGTGGATGCACCTAACGACTCGACTACGTCTGATGGAGGTAGTTCTTCCCGTGGGCATTTCGTTCTACACGTTCCACACGATCACCTATATCGTGGACAGCTATCGCCGGACCATCACTCCCACGAGGAATTTCTTCGAATTCTCCTGCTACGTCTCCCTGTTCACTCAGCTTGTGGCCGGACCCATCGTCCGCTTCAGAGAAGTGAAGGACGATCTGGAACGCATCGAGTCGGCCGAAAAAAGAGCGGATGGGAACGGGGGCTGGTCGCTCTTCTGCATCGGGATGGCCAAGAAGGTCCTCCTGGCCGACACGATCGCGGCGTTCATTAATCCCGCTCTGATGGAGTACAAGCACCTGGGCACGGTGGAGTCGTGGGTCTGCATGCTGGGATACAGCTACCAGCTGTATTTCGACTTCTCGGGGTATAGCGATATGGCCATGGGTTTGGGGCGCCTCTTCGGGATCCGGATTCCCCAGAACTTTAACTCCCCCTATAAGGCGGCGGACGTTCGGGATTTCTGGCGTCGATGGCACATCTCGCTCTCGACCTGCCTCAGGGACTACCTCTACATCCCCCTGGGGGGGCGAGGGACGGCCTGGAGCACTGGTCGGAACATCATGATCACGATGCTCCTGGGGGGCGTTTGGCACGGTGCGAACTGGACTTTTGTGGTCTGGGGGGCGTACCACGGGCTGCTTCTGGTTCTCCATCGTAGCATGGCCCGTCCGTGGGAAAAACTGCCTTTGGGAGTGAGGCGTGCCTCCACCTTCCTCCTGGTTCTCATAGGATGGGTCTTCTTCCGTTCCACCTCCTTCGAAATGGCCTTCGCACTCCTGGGGGCTATGTTCTCCTGGACTCCCTTCCAGGGAATGACCTGCTTTTCAACGCTGGTCGTCCTTCTTGTCTTGGCCACCGTCGTGGTTCAGGGGTCGCCCAATACCTGCGAGATGAAGCACGACTGGCGGCCGGTCCTGCGGATCGGCATTGCGATGCTCCTCCTGGCCTCTGTCTTTGTGATGTACTCGGGTCAGGAGACCGCCTTTCTTTATTTCCAGTTCTGATGGGAGATTTCGGCAGGACGGGATGAGATTCCTTCGCACTCTCTGTGAACTCCGTGTCCTGATCCCCATCCTGCTCCTGGTCGTCTTCGCGGCCGATTTGGCTTCGCGGACCATCTCCCGCTCCTGGTATGCATTTCGCGCGTGGGAGGCGGTGGAGAATCAGCGCGACCCGGGCGCCCCCTTCCACCGGAACCAGCACAGCGGCTGGGAGGCCTACGGGGACCTAGCCGCCTTGGGGAACCTTCCGGCCCACCGGGCGTACCGCCGCGAATTCTTTTCGACCGATGAATGGGGGTATCGAACTTCCGGAGAGGCCGTGGCTGGGTTTCCTCCCGGTGCCATTCTCACCGGGGATTCGTTTGCTGTTGGTCAGACGGTGAACGACGAGGAAACCCTTGCCGCCCGGCTGAGCATGCTGAGCGGGCTGCAGGTCTACAATGCCGGCGGTCGGACCTTGGATCTCTTTGCCCTCGGCACGATTGCCCGCCGCCTGAAGTTGGATCGAGGGACCGTGATCTATGAATACCTCGACCGAACGCTGGTGCCTGAGCCGCCCCTCCCGATTGAAGCGCCGAAGCCGCGCTCGAGGAAGATTCGTCCGCGCAAGTTTCTTGAGGAGTTTTTCAGCTTCTCGCCCCTTTCGGTGGTCCTTAGGAGAATTCACCGGAAGATCGAGGATGATCGGATCCTTCCGAATCCATCGAGAAAGAACGTCGTCGTCGCCAGGCTCAAGGATGGCTCCTCCATGCTCTTTCTTCCAGATGACGACAATTCGCCCATTGAAAGGGAGCCCGAGCAGATCATCCGGTTCTGGCGTTGGTTTGCGGCCGAATTGGGGAAGAATGGCCTGGATCTACTCCTGGTCCTCGTACCCAACAAGTCGGAGGTCTACGGTCCCCTGGCGCTGGATTACCAACCGAAAAATGTGGGCCACGGGGCGGGACACGAGCGGGTAATCCAGGCGCTTCGCTCGGAGGGGATTCTCGCCCTTGATCTGACTCCTATCCTTCGGGAGAAAGCCGAGGCGGCCCTCAAGAAAGGGGAGATCCTTTATTGGCCCGATGATACCCACTGGAACAGGGAGGGGATTCGGCTCGCTGCGGAAGAAATCTACAAGGTTTGGCACACGGCACTCCTACGTCGCGAACACCGCTGAGCGCCTGGCCTACCCCTCCGCCGAGAAAGGGAGCCTTCTGGATGGGAACGGAGGAATCTCGATGCAGCTGGATGGTTGGGCGAAATCATAGCCCCAAATGCATCAGAGCCCGTCCGAAAGGGGCGTCCCTGATCATCCCGCCTCGCGCCCTGGCGATCTTGCGCCTACGACGATTCGAGCGGCGGGAGATTCGGATACAACCTTGCCCTCTCGAGCCCCTCTAGAGTGCTTGCGAAGATGCTAAGGAGTAAAGTCCTCCTGCGCCTGGAGCAGTTGCTCGGGGGGCACGTCGCGACGGACTTTGGCGGGAGAGCCTATGACAATCTTGCGCGCCGGGACGTCGCGCGTCACGACCGATCCCGCGGCCACCAGCGCATCCTCGCCAATGGTCACGCCTGGGAGGATCGTCGCGTTGGCGCCGATCCTCGCCCCCCGCTGGAGGGTTGGACCATTGTGATACTTGAAGCGCTCTTTGGTCCGGCCGACGAAATTATCGTTCGTGAAGCACGCGCACGGGGCGATGAAGCAGTAGTCTCCCACGGTGGACAGGGCGCAGACATAGGCCTCGGTCTCGATCTTGCACCGCCGGCCGATGGTGCACTTGTTCTCGATCGTCACGCCCCGCCCCACGATGGTCTCGTCGCCGATCGTGACATCTTCGCGCACGGAGGCCAGATCCGCGATGTAGACGGAATTCCCGATCTTGCAGCCTCGGTAGACGATCGCATTGGCCCCGATCACGACTCCATCCCCGATCTCCGCCGGCGGGAGCTCACGGGCCTTGGTCACGGCGCTCCTCTTGGGGGGGACAGGCGCCTTGCCGACGACGGCGTTGTCCCCGATCACGACGTCTTTCCCCAGTCGTGTCCCCTCGTAGATGACGACGTTCTTCCCGATGTTCATGAATTCTCCAGGGTCTCGACAGGCTTGCCTCCCGAGGCCAGAGATCGGTTCGTGGCCTCTAGGACTTTGAGGACGTCGAGCCCCTGGCGTCCGTCGGTTCGGGGCGGTTTCCCGGTCCGGACGCAGTCGATGAAATGCTCCGCCTCCTGGCGGAGGGGCTCCTTGGGGTCGGTGCGCGGGGAGCGGATGTCGCCGTAGCGAACGGAAACCCCCGAGGCAGCGGCGTCCCCCGCCGATCCGGCACTCTTGTCGTAGATCTTGAGCTTCTCTTCGCTCTCCATGTCGTCGAAGACGAGCATTTTCTTGTCGCCCACGACGGTGAGCTTCCTCACTTTATGGGGATCCAGCCAGGAGACGTGGGTGTGGGCCAGTCGGCCATTCGGGTATTCCATCGTCACGAAGGCCACGTCCTCGATGCCGGGCTGCACATAGGCGTGCCCACGGGCGCTCACCCGGACCGGCGAGGCGTCGAAAATGAAATTGGCCATCGATACGTCATGCGGGGCGAGGCTCCAGATCGCATTCTCGTCGGACCGGATCTTTCCCAGATTCACCCGCTGGGTATACAGGTAGAGCGGCGTTCCGATCTCCCCGGCGTTGATCAGCTCCTTGGCCAGCAGCACCGCCGGGTGGTGAAGGAGAAGGTGTCCGACCATCAGGATCCGCTGCTGTTTCTGCGCCAGCTCGACCAGTGCGCGGCCTTCGGCGACCTTAAGGGCCATGGGTTTTTCGACGAGGACGTGGCGGCCTGCCAGGAGCGCCAGCTTCGTGAGTTCAAAGTGGGTCTTGGCCGAGCTGGCGATGACCACGGCTTCGGCACGCTCAATGGCCTCGGCAGGATTCTTCGTTACCGCGATCGCAGGGAACTGCTTGCGAGCGCGGTCAAGCAGCTTGTCGTTGAGGTCGCAGACCATTTCGACCTTCACGTCCCCAAGGGTAGAGAAGGTGCGGAGGTGGTTGTATCCCCAGTCACCGATGCCGAAGATGCTGATCGAAATCATAAGGCCGCGAATTATATCGGCAAGCGTAGCGGATTCAACGCACATTCTGGGTGAGGGGGGCGGTGTCGTTCCGAGGCTACAGCCAACCAGTCGGTCAAAGCCGGGGCACCCCCGTTCATCTTCACCCCACGGGGGAATCGGAACACGAAGCCTCACGTGTCCGAGGGGCACGTGGGATGCGGAGGTCACCGCGAGGCCGAAACCGCGGGGGGGATTCCCTAAAGGGCCGGCGCCGCCCCCGGCGTCCTTCCGCCGCCGCATGCATTCCCCTGTGTGGGGAGGTCCGGAGGGGGGATTTCTCGGAATCGAACCCACCCACTTCCCGGCCATCCCCGTCGCGGCGTTGGAGCACGCTGCCTGGGCGCGTGTCCGGAGGCCCTGGGAAAGCGGGGCAGGCCGGAAATAATGAAAAGATTCGAGAATCCCCCCTCCGGCAGCAAAGAGCTTTTCCATGTCCCCAGCGCCCGCTATGATCTTCCGCCATGAAGGCCCGGTGGATGGCGAGTCCGGCGCAGTGGGTGATTGCCGCCGCGGCCCTTAGTCTCATCTCCAACCGCCTCGGCTGGATGGTCCCCGCAGTGTGGGTTGCGGGCGCCGGTCTCGCTTCGATCGACTCGTTTCGGAACGGGCAAAGGCTGGATCGCAAGCTCCTGCTCGCCACGATCGCGGTTTGGGCCTTCTGGACTCTCAGCTTCGCGATGACCGGCGAATCGTGGCGAACGTTTGCTTCGTTCGAATTCCAGCGGCGCGATGGGCAGATCTTCTTCTGTCTCTTCCCCCTCCTCGCGGTTGCAGCCGCAAAACCCTCATCCAGGCAGGTGTCGTGGATCCTCGGCGCTTTCCTCGCGGTCCAGGGATTCGTGGCGCTGACCGCCTCCTGTTTCGACTTGGTGGGGAAGCGGAAGCTGCTGACGGGCCTGCTCTTCTGGGTCGACGAGGGTCCTCCCGTCGCGAATTATTGCGGGCTCTATTTTGCTCACAATGCCGTCGGGAGCGTGCAAGGTCTAGGATGCCTCGTCTCGGCGACGCTCGCGGCATTCGACCCGGAGGACCGCCGCCGAAAATTCTGGGGAATTCTCGCCATCCCCCTCCTCTGGGGCGTCCTCCTCTCGAGGTCGAGAGGGTCGCTGATCGCCATGGGGCTCGGGCTCATCGTGCTCGCGGTCCTCGCGGTGCGGCAGGGTAGATTGAAAGTCAAAGGACTGTTGCTGATCGGCATCGTCGTGGTCCTCACGGGGAGCCTCTTTGGCGTCCGACTCGTCCATCGACTGGAGGAACTCGGCGTCGCTGGGGGTACGCAGACGTGGCGACTCGATATCTGGAAGAGGGCCCTTGGCGAATGGTATGACAGCCCCATCGTGGGCGAGGGGCTGGGGCGCTTCAACGACCTCGACCGCGAATGGTCGGGAATCAGGCACGTCTACTACGTCGTCACACGGGCTACTGTCGTCAACAACGCCTTCCACGCCCACAACAGTTACGTGCACTTCCTGGCGGAGGGGGGGATCCTCGGACTTGGGATCACCGTCGGCTTCTGGGGGTGGATAGCGTGGAAGCTCAGGGGTTCGCGTGAGCCGTTCAGGGTCGCCGCGTTCCTCGGAGTCCTCTACCTGTTCGCGATCTCCATGACCGAGCACTACATGGGGGGCGGGGCCCTGCTTCTCGTGCTCTCGTCGATCGTCGGCGCGGCCTGGAGTCTTCCGGAGCCCTCCCCAACATCCTCCCGGGTTACCTCCGCCGGAGGAAGCATCCCGGCCAGTGCGTCACCCGCTCCGTCACCCTCCCCTCGTTGAACGGCCACGGGGGTTCCTCGAGCGCGAAGTCCGGGTGCTCCACCGCGAACTGCGCCGCGGCGGCCTTCGGATTGTCCGTCCGCCACTCCGGCCTGCCTCGAGGCACGTCGTCGAGAAACTCCATCGAACCGTCCGTCGCGACGAGGTAGGAGCCGGGGGTCACCAGGGGGCCGTAGGCTTCAAGTTCCGCCCGCACATGCGCTTTCGTGTGGTTCGAATCGAGGATCACGAGCGCGGTCTCGCCCTTCTTGAGAAGCCCCCGCACTCGGGCCACGATCGCCGGATCGGTCGAGCTTCCTTCGACGAGCGTGATGAGGGGCGCCATCTCATGGGCCTCGATCGCCTTCCGGTTGTGGGGGCGGATCTCGATATCGATCCCGATGACGCGCCCGCGGCCCATCGCCTTGCACAGGCTCGCGTAGAGCACCAGCGAGCCGCCATGAGCGACCCCGGTTTCGATGATTACGTCGGGCTTGACCCGGTAGATCACCTCCTGGATTCGAACGATGTCCTCGGGGAGCTGGATGATCGGCCTCCCCATCCAGCTGAAGGCGTACACGTACTTCTGGTCCCAGCCCACCCGGAGCCAGGCCCGCGAGAGGATGGAGAACGCCTCGGGCGAGTAGAGATCGATCTCGCGGCCGTCCAACACGAGCATGCGGCGGGTTTCGTCGACGGTGAAATTCATCGCGGCAACTATATATCGCCCGGGCGCACTCTTCAAAGCACATTGAGTTGCCTTCGGTATGGACGGGTCCTATACTCGCCTCCTCATGCCTTGTCGCTCCTGCGGAAACGCCGCGCTCGACCTCATCCTGTCGCTCGGCGCCATCCCGCTCGCCAACGCGCTCCCGTCCCAGGGGGACCTGTCCCGTTCCGACGACCGGTTCCCGCTGGATCTGGATTTCTGCCCGTCCTGCGTCCTCGTCCAGATCCGGGAGTCGGTGCCCCCCGAGAGGATGTTCCGCGACTACCTCTACTTTTCGTCCTTCTCCGACACCATGCTCAAGCACGCGGAGGAGCATGTCCGCCGCCTTGTGGCCCAGGAAAAGCTCGGGCCCGAGAGCCTGGCGCTCGAGATCGCCTCCAACGACGGATACCTCCTCCAGTACTTTGTTCAGTCCGGCGTTCCCGTGATGGGCGTCGAGCCGGCCCGCAACGTGGCCAAAGCCGCCCAGGAGAAGGGGATCCGAACTCGGGCCGAATTCTTCACGCTCGAACTGGCCCGGACGCTCCCCAAGGCGGACGTGGTGATTGCCAATAACGTCCTCGCCCACGTGCCCGATCTGAACGGGTTCGTCCAGGGCATCAGGACCGTGCTGAAACCGGCCGGAGTGGCAACGATCGAGGTTCCCTACGTCCGCGAGATGGTGGACCGGGCCGAGTTCGACACGATCTATCATGAGCACCTCTCCTACTTCTCCCTCACCGCACTCGAGGCGATTTTCGCCCGGAACGATCTCTTCGTGGAGCAGGTCGAGCGGCTTCCGATGCATGGGGGGTCGCTTCTTCTCTTCGTCCGGCATCGCAAGCGCAATCGCCCGACGGTCGACGTGCTTCTCGGGGAGGAGGCCCATTGGGGAGTGCGCGAACTGGCGACCTACCGCCGGTTGACCGAGCAGGTCGGGAGCCTGAAGACGAAGCTTCTCGAGCTTCTCCGAAAGCTCAAGGGGGAGGGCCGCCGGCTGGCCGGCTACGGCGCGGCGGCGAAGGCGACCATTCTCCTGAACCATTTTGGGATCGGGAGGGAGACCCTCG
>Ga0222749_10001425_pt1 | contig 12161 bp, 10 predicted proteins | sample IncBWH2Mmetat_FD_197234 | JGI IMG/M metagenome (GOLD analysis project Ga0222749, IMG submission 197234) | Metatranscriptome of lab incubated forest soil microbial communities from Barre Woods Harvard Forest LTER site, Petersham... | ecosystem: Environmental > Terrestrial > Soil > Temperate...
CCAGGCCGCCCCAGCGGTGAAAGAGCAGCGCACGCTTCCCATCCCGCTCCTGATCGGTGAAGAACACATAATTCAGCCACCACGTGGGATTGAGATTGGCAACCCTGGTCGTGTCCTCCTGCTGCCAATCGAGCCAGAAAAAATCGATTCCCTGGCGTTCGAGCGGGTGCATCATGATGTTCATGTAGTTGGCCGCGAATTTCCTGTCCGCGATGTCGAAGGGAACGTACTGCTTTTTCGCCGGGTCCATCCCCATGGCGCGGGCCATTTGCGGGTAGTGTTCCTCCCAGGGCTGCACGCCGGAGGCCGGATGAATATTGACCGTGGCCTTGAGGCCCTCGCCGTGTACGCCGGCGAGAAACGCATCGGGATCGGGAAAGAGCAGTTTGTTCCATGTGTAGCCGGTCCAGCCAAGCTTGTGGCCGGAGGCATCCTGCTTTTCGTTTCCCTCAAATTCGTTGAACGTGGGATGCCAATCCATGTCCATCACGAGCACGTCGAGGGGAACCTGGTGCGTGTGAAATTCCTGGATCAAGCCGTTAAATTCCTGGTCCGTATACGACCAATAGCGCGACCACCACGCGCCGAACGCGAACCGCGGCGGCAGAGGAATCTTCCCGGCCACGCGCGTGAAATCATAGAGCGCGCGCCTGTAGTCATGGCCGTAGCCGAAGAAATACCAATCCTGGCGGTCGCCTGCCGGGCGCGTCATCACCCACGGCCACGCACTTTTCTCGCCTTCGGTGAAGGAGAAATCGGCCGAGTCGAAGAGCGGCCGCGTGCTGTCGTCCACCACCGTCCAGCCGTCGCGCGAAACGAGCCCCGGCTCGAGCTTCACGTCGCTGCCCTGGACTTTATCGAGCGTGCGTGTGGTGCCCAGCAGGTTCCCGGTGTCCTGCATCCCGGGCTTCCAGGTGACCTGCCGTCCGTTGAGGCTGAAGGTGATGCTTAGATCGTCCGCGGTGAATTTCCCGTCGGGACCTCTTTTAGGCGAGTACACCAGCGTCAGCGCGTCCGTCCTGATCGTCGTTGTGCCGTCCGATGTGGTTTCGTGCGTGAATTTCGGCATTGCGCCATCGAGGGGCGAAGGCAGCTTGCGGTTCAGAAACACCAGGGAGGCGTGATCCTCGAACTTGCCATCCGCGGACCACTCCATGCGGATCAGTTGCGGGGTCAATATCGTGAAGCGGGCATGCCCCACGGTGACAATCGTGCGCGGATCGGCAACGGGATCGAACCGGCCCGGGCCATTCGTCGCCGCGTTGGCGGGGCGGGAGAGCGGCAAAGTCACCAGCCCTGCAAGGACGAGCATGCGCGGAAGCGCGCGCAGGAGATCCATAATGAACATTCGTTCTCCTCACGTCCTTTCAGATGGATTCTCCGAATCTGTTCGCTTGCTCGCCCCGGATGACTTCGCATCTTTCCGGGCGAGAGTACATGACCGCTAAGATAGGAGTCAACACGACGCAGCTTCACGCCTTCCCTATTTCTCGCCCACAAGATAACGGCACCCGGCCGGACCCATGCGCGCGGAGTGCGCCGCGCCAGCCGGAACATCGCAGCGCTCTCCCGTGCGATACTTTTTCGATTTGCCATTCATGGTGAGCGTCATTTCACCATCGAGGATCACATGCGCCGTCAGCCCCGCGTGCGTATGTTCGGGATAGAACGCTTCCGGCCCATCCTGCCAGACGAATGTGTGCACGAACCCTTCATCCTCGAGTTGCTTCCGAAGCAGGCTTTCGTTCCCTGGTCTCATTTCCCGGATTATACCAAGCGGCGTGCATACTCCGGCGGCTCTCGCGCGGGGATGCAAGGAAAAAGGGAAAAAATGCTTGCGGGCGGAGCGTGGGGTGGAAAGCCGCCCGCAAGCGTGGTCTGTACTACGGGGTGGGTAAACTCATTGCTGCGGCGCCTGCTGCGACGGAGCCGGCGAAGGCGGAGGCGTCCCCTGTTCCGGCTCATTTTCGCCGGCTGGCAGCGGCGGCCCGGGTCTGCGCCTTCTGCCGAATAGTCCCCGGCCGCCGGGACCGCCACGCGTCACGGTGTAATCAGCGGGCACCTGGAAGAGCGACGCGTCCGGCTCCTTCCGTTGTATATCGGTCAATTGAAAAATCGTCGTGCCCATCCGCGGATCGGTCCGCTTCACGAGCACGTTCATCTGCAGGTCCGGCGAATACCACCGCTCGATAACAATCTTGATGGGTTTCACGTTGCCGAATTCTCCGGCGGGGATTGTGCGCCGGATGCGCGTCCCTTGCGCCGTCACACCGTTGATCGTTTTCGTGCCAAGATTTTTTTCCACCTCGTTGTTCTGGCCGCCTAGAAGCTTCCCCGCAAAGCCCGTTCCGGGCGCGCCCCTCTGTCCGTTCCAGATGCGCCGCTCGATTGGGTGCGCCGTCTTTTGATCCATATCGAGGATGTAGGCCGTCCCCGCAACCGGATCACTGATGAAAACCATATCCGGAGCCGCCTGCCCCGAAGCAGCCCAGGGACCGATGGCAGGCAGCGCAATATCCCGGCGCGTGCGCCCCTGGCTGTCGCGCGCGATCGTGCCTTGCGTGCTCCGCTCGATGCGATTGCCGTCGGCGAGCGTTTGCGTCATGTGCGTCGAAACGCTGGCGGTAAACGGCGTTCCCGTAACCGTCTTGCCAGCGAATCCGGCCTCGAATCCGACAAAGTTGAACGCATCGTCCGGCCCCCACATGACGTCCGGCCTCGCAGGGATAGGCTGCACGGAGCCCTGGGATGAAGGACTCACCGGCGCAGGCACTTCGGTGGATTGTGCCCATGCGCTGCCGCTGGTGAACAGAATTGCCACGGCCACCGCTGCTATCCCACATAATTTGCCGCGCACTTGCATGCCTTCCTCCGAAACCATCAATTTACACTCGCCTGTGAAACCAGGCGGATCGCCTGCGGCGTTCCATCCTCGCTCACGACAATGTCCGCCGGGATGGGGCTGGTATTTCCCGCGTCCGCCACGGGCACTCCCAGCGACGCGAGCGCCGAGCGCGAAAGCACCACGCGGACCACAGCGCCTCCATCGGCCATGGCCGAGTCATCCGCATAGGGCAGCGGAACGAACGCCGTGGCGTATTCGGAATTATCCTGGCTTGCGGCTGTCTGCTCCGCCCTCTGCGCGGCCGTCCCTTGCGATGGGCCTTGCTGAACCGTCGCCGCCTGTTCCGTTCCCGTGGATTTCGCACCGGGCACCGGCGCGTGGTGCAGCCAGATTCCCACGGCCAGCGCCGCCGCAGCGGCCGCGCCAAGCACGGCGAGCCGCCATCCGATTCTGCGGCGCGCAGCCGCGGCTTTCTGCCGCCGGAACTCGCCCCTAAGCGACTCTTCGAGGCGCGACGACGCTTCAAGCCCGATATCTTCGACCGCCAGCGTGCGCAGCGAAAAATCCAGCGCTTCCGTTTCCGTCATCAGCTGCGCGCAGCGGCCGCACGACTCCGCGTGGGCGAGCGCGCTTTCGCGCAGCGTCGCGTCCGTTCCCTTGCGGTCCAAATCGTGAAGAACTTCCTCGAATCGAGCGCAATCCATGTGCATCGTCTCCTCGTTCATTCCACCGGCGCCGCGCGCCGCAGCGGCTGCACTTCGCGAAGTTTATCGAGCAGCATGGCCCGCGCGCGGTGCAGTCGCGAGCGAACCGTCCCCACCGGGCACCCCAGCGCCGACGCCGCCTCCTCGTAGCTCATCTCCTGGAGTTCGCAAAGCACCACGACCTCGCGATAATTTTCCGGCAGCGTGCCGATAGCCTGCCTCACGCGGCCAGCCGTCTCAAGCGACGCGAATTCGTCCCGGCCGGCCATCATCGGCCGGCTTCCGTTGCCAGAAGTGTAAGCGCCCTCGCTGGCGTCGCTATAGTTCGCGCCACCATCGCCCCAGGCACTACTTCCCGGCGCGAACTCGCCCAGGTCGTCCGCATCGCCCGCGAGCGGCACCAGGCGACGGTCTTGCTCCCAGCGCTTCCGCAGAAAATTCCGCGCCACGCCAAATAGAAACGCGCTCAGCGTTCCGCGCGTGGGATCGAATCGCCTGGCATCGCGAACCAGCGTCATGAACACCTCTTGCGTCACATCCTCGGCCACGGCGGCGTTGCCGCTCATGCGCAGGGCAAAGCGGTAGATAGACGGATGCCTGCGGCGATAGATCGCCGCGAACGCATCTTCGTCGCCGGCGATCATCCGCCGCAATAGGGCGTCGTCGGTCAATTCCATGGCACTGGTCATCACGTATCTTTAGGACGGCCCGCCCTGGTTCCCGTTACATTATTACGCCCAGGCCTGCAACTAGTTCCCGAATCTTCGGTTTGCCCCGGCCCGCGCCCTCCCATAATGGGTGGTGGGGCAGTTTGAATTTTCTTGATCGTGACACAAAAAGCCAAAATTCAAGCTGCCCCATAACGCCGCTTCTTGACCAACACCCCCGCCTCAATTAAGGTATGGGCGGCCAATCGGCGCGTGCCTCATCCTGGGAGGAAACCATGCTCGAATTCGACCCTCACGTTCTCGAAGAGAAGCCGGTACCCCCGCCCGAGGAGTTTGCCAAGCGCGCCCGCGTTCGTTCGCTCGACGAGTACCGCAAGATGTACGACCTCGCCCAGCAGGACCCCATCGGCTTCTGGGCGGAGCAGGCGAAGATGCTCGACTGGTTCGAGCCGCCGCAGCAAGTGCTCGAATGGAACCTTCCGCACGCCAAGTGGTTCACCGGCGGCAAGCTCAACGTCTCCCACAACTGCCTCGACCGCCATCTCGAAAAAAACGCCAATAAGCCCGCGCTCTTCTGGGAAGCGGAGGACGGCGCCACGCTTCAGCTCACCTACGCCGAACTCCACGACCGCGTCTGCAAGTTCGCGAATGCGCTCAAAGGCCTCGGCGTGAACGCCGGCGACTGCGTAGCCATCTACATGCCCATGATTCCCGAGCTGCTCATCGCCATGCTGAGCTGCGCGCGCATCGGCGCGGTCCACTCCGTGGTTTTCGGCGGATTCAGCGCCACGGCGCTCGCCGACCGCATCGCCGACGCAAAGGCCAAAATCCTCATCACCGCCGACGGTGGCTACCGCCGCGGCAAAATCGTTCCGCTCAAGGAAACCGCCGACGCCGCCATGAAAATTTGCCCCACGATCAATAAGTGCGTCGTCGTGCGCCGCACCGGCGAAAACATCGCCTGGCGCGAGGGACGCGACCACTGGTGGCACGACGTCGAAAAAAGCGCCTCGAAGGATTGCCCACCGGTGCCCTTCGATTCCGAGCATCCGCTCTACATCCTCTACACCAGCGGCACCACGGGCAAACCCAAAGGCGTGCTGCACACTTCCGCCGGCTATCTGCTGCAATGTATGTGGACCACGCAGCTCCTCTTCGATCTCCGCGACGACGACATCTATTGGTGCACCGCCGACATCGGCTGGGTCACCGGCCACAGCTACATCGTCTACGGGCCGCTCGCGAACGGCGCGAGCATCGTGATGTACGAAGGCGCCCCCGATTTTCCCCGCCGCGACCGCTTCTGGGAAATCGTCGAGCGCTACAAGGTCACGATTTTCTACAGCTCCGCCACGGCCGTGCGCGCCTTCATGGCCTGGGGCGCGGACTGGATTAACGCGCACAACATCAGCAGCCTGCGCCTTCTCGGCACCGTCGGCGAACCCATCAATCCCGCTGCATGGAAATGGTATTTCGAGGCCATCGGAAAAAATCGCTGCCCCATCGTGGACACCTGGTGGCAAACCGAAACCGGCGCGATCCTGATTTCACCCCTGCCCGGCGCCACGCCCACCAAGCCCGGCTCCGCCACATTGCCGCTTCCCGGCATCGCCGCGCGCGTTGTGAACATGAAGGGCGAGCCGGTCGGCCCCGGCGAGACAGGTTTTCTCACCATTCAGAAGCCCTGGCCCTCCATGCTGCGCACCATCTATGGCGACGACGAGCGCTACCAGCGCGATTACTGGAGCCGCATCCCCGGCGTCTATTTCACAGGCGACGCCGCGCAGTGCGATAAAGACGGCTACATCTGGGTCCTCGGCCGCGTGGACGACGTCATCAAAGTCGCGGGGCACAGGCTGAGTTCGATGGAAATTGAAAGCGTCCTCGTAAGCCATCCAGCGGTAGCCGAAGCCGCCGTCGTCGCGCGCCCCGACGAAATCAAGGGCGAGGCCATCATCTGCTTCGTCACGCTGCGCTCCGACTTCGCGCCCAGCCCCGCACTGCGCGCCGCGCTCATCGAGCACGTCTCCGCCGCCATCGGCTCCATCGCCCGCCCCACCGACGTCCGCTTCGCCGACCTCCTACCCAAGACGCGCAGCGGCAAAATCATGCGCCGCCTGCTCCGCGAAGTAGCCTCCAAGGGCAACGTCTCCGGCGACACCACGACGTTGGAAGACTTATCCGTAATCGAGCGCCTAGCCAAAGCCCAAGGCAAAGACGAAGACTGACCTGCGCCAGCTCTGAACGTAAAGGTGTAATGTAGCGCCGTGGCCTTTTAGCGCGGCATCTTGCCTTTGCCCATGTAGCGCTGGTCTTTAGACCAGCACGGACTTCCGCCCGAGCGCCATAGGCACGCCGTTTGTGCCCCGATGATTTGTATCGGGGCACGACACAAGTTAGCCCAGTGCGTGAGCGCTGGGTACACGATATCCAGATGCCCCCAGCGCCATAGGTGCGACACCCTCCTAGCGCGTTATCCTTAGCCACCCGCAATGGCCCGGCAACTCTTCGCCCCGCGCGGACATTCCGCAACTCCCTTGAGCACTGCTGGTTAGAACGCTTATGCGGGTGCCGCGGGGATGTGATTTTTGCAGAGGTTTGGCGGCGGGGGCCGCTCTCCCAAGCTTTACACTTGCCATAAAACGCCTATCTGGAGCGCTTTTACGGGTGAATGAAACGAAGTCTTACCGCACTTTTGTAAGCATCGATGCTGGCGAGTGTTTTGAAGAGTTTCTCGTCGCACAGATAAAAAGTGACACGGGAGTTGAGCTCATAAGCTAACTCTCGGCATGATTCGGAAATGATCGCATCCGCGCTTTTTAGATGACGCCGGTGAATTACCTTGGCAAATCGGAGCAGATGCCGTGCGTTTTGGAAATCGCGCTGAGTAACGTTTCGTACGTGAATCTTTTTGCTAGCAAGATCGCGAAAGAATCTACGGTACAGTCGGTCGTACTCTGCGTGACCAACTTTGCGGGCAGTGCAATCATCCGCGAATGCCGTCGCAAGCTCAACGATTGTTAGTTCTGAGACATAAATGTCACGGCGGCCGTCAGAGACCGCTCTCTTAATCCGAGCGGAGATCGGTGTCTTAATGTATCTGTGCTTTAGGGCCGAGGTATCGAAAAAGTACGTGGGCATCATGCTTTTCCTTTTTGGATGTGCTTCTTGAGTTTGCTCTGCGCCCCTTTAGCCTTTGAAACAGATGCCTTTCCGCCCTCGACATAGTCTGCAGCGACCGCGTCCCAGGGACGGCCCGGTTGTGCTTCCTTCAATACTGCGGCGACGGCTTCAAGAAGCTCCTCGTTTTTGATGGGCTTGTGGAAGTATCTGTCAGTCTCCACTTCGCCGCGTATCGACTCTTTTATTTCTTGCTCGATGAGGTTCTTGTCAAGCCAGCCCGAAATTACAATTGATCTCACCAACGGGTTCTTCTTTCTGATTCTTGACAGGAGCTCGAGACCTTTCATTTTGGGCATCAAGTAATCCAGGATTACGAGGTCAAAAATTAACTCGTCGCAGAGCTCCAATGCGCGAGCCGCTGTAGAGGCAGTACGCACCATGTAGCCCCCCTTGCGTAAGGTCGTCTCCCATCCAGCCAGTTCATCTACCTCATTATCGACAACCAAGATTCGATCTGGCATCTTTTCGCCTCGCTTGCTTTAGTGTCACCTATCGGGGAATCTGACTCGAAAAGTTGTCCCTAATCCCACCCGAGTGTCATAGCTGATATCGCCGCCTTGGGCTCGAACAATCAAGCTGCACGTATAAAGCCCTATTCCCATGCCGCCAGTTTTTTCCGTCTCAAATTCCTTAAAGAGGTTTGCGCGCATTTCTTCTTTGATTCCGGGGCCATTGTCCGTCACTTCTAGTACGTTGTCTGACCCTTCCTTTTCTAACGAAATCGTTATTTGCTTGTCTTCCTCGTCGGCTTTTTCGTCGAGCGCCTCAACCGCATTTGTCCAAAGATCCAGGAGGACCATTGAGAATCCAGTCTGACTTATTCTGGCTTGTTGTGAGTCTCGAACCCTTATAGTTAGGTTGATGCCCTTAGCGCGGCACTGATTTTCAAAAAACCGAGCATCATCACGAATGTGCTGCGCGAGATCAACGTTGTCGACCTTTTCTACGTCGCCTCTTGCGAGTTCTCCGATGTAGTTGATCGAGTCGTGCATCCTCTGAATGTTTCTGTCGATTGCTTCCTGCGACTGCTTTATCTCAGTGTCGTTCACTTCAAGTTCCGTGAGTCGGGTTGCAATGTTTCCGGTCTGCGTCCTCACCACCTGGAGCGGCTGGCGGAGTTCGTGACCCAGGCCGGCCGATAACATTGCGAGCGAGTGCAGCCTTGCCCTCTCAAGCTTAATAAACTTTTTGCGCCTCCCCACTTCCCATTTTGGTTCAGCAATCCCGGTCCGCACCTTGTCTTCAAGAAAACCCAATTGCTCACGAAGAAGGGTTACAAGAGCCTGGGCAGCTTCATTGTCGATCAAGGCCTGTCGCCCCGTCGTGTCTTTCAGCTCTTGGTGTTTAATCCTGGAAATTTCAATGAATCCATACAAGCGTGTAGGGACGATGTGAGCATGGCCGGCCCTCTTCGCGCGCTTCGCGGATATCCCCAGCCAATCGGCGGTCGAAGAGCCGAAAGGTTCGAGATACACTCCATTCCTATAGATGCGAACCCCGGGGGACAACCCCATAGTCTTAGCCTTTGGTGGCCGGTCCAGAAAATAAAGGAATCTGCCTGTGAGGCCTACCAATGGTTCGGTGTTCGACTTGGAGGAAACGGACTCGCGCTCGTTCTCTGAATCTGGAGCAGTTGGTGACAGTTTTCGGCTTACATGCTTGTCCGCTAAGACGCGAAATTGGAGTTCGAGGTCTGCCCCTTTCGGGGGCGGCTGTGATATCGGGCCTGAGAGCTTCTCGGAACCGGGAACTTCAAGGACTATTTCAAAATCGCTTGGTTTGTTGAAGGGATCCAGGAGCTCTGCCAGTGCTCCGCGCAGCTTCTCGATTTTGACCCTGTCCCAGGTGTTTTGAAGTCCAGTGATCTCAAGTACGGTTCCGGTTCGATTTTTCGGGACCTCGCCGGTCCTGATTTGCTGGTAGGGAATCAAGACCTTGTCAAATCGTTCTTTCTTATCGCGAAATTTGCGCCAGTCAAATACCACCTCTAGAACCTCTGACTCACTCGCGTCCGCCCTCGTTAAGACTCTTAAGCGATCTCCCAAACGTGATGCTGCAAAGCGTCCAATACCCTTTTCTCCCGTCGGAACTCTTTTGGCGGTTCCTGCTTCCTCGGGGCGTTTGCTCGAAGCTGCCAGCATGAAAAAGCGGTCAAAGTCCGTGCGAGACATTCCTTGCCCGTCGTCGGAAATTCTAATGGACCCAACTTTCTTTTCCGACGCCGGCTCTATCACGATCGTGACCCTTCGGGCCTCTGAATCGTAGGCATTTTTCACTAACTCCCAGATGGCGAACTCATCGGTGGCAACGAGTTCTTGCCCAACTATTCGGAGCAGATTCGCAGAAACTCTGAAATAGAAACCAGGGCGCTCCTTGGGCATACTCATTCCTTTTCCAGGTAAATTACGGACTCGCGGAGAAAATGATTGCCGGATAGTCTGCGTCGGAAATTCCTCGCGATAGCAATCTTCTTTACCTGATATCCCGTTTGCTCGGCAATCGCTGACACAATCAAGTCCGTAGGAATTAGGTACGGTAAGTGTTTTCCACCGTGCAGAGAATTACCAACTACGATGGCGCAAATTCCTTCCTTTTTTAGCAATTTGTGATTCTCGCGCAACGTTAACCAGAGATCAGACGCGTAACCAACAATCAATCGGTGCCGATAGTGTTCCCGGCTTGACTTCGTCCGACGCATGATGGGGCCCAGAACTGCTTTAAGCATTCCTTTCCCTAGGTCCTCACTAAATTCATTACAGGGGTCAGCGGGAGCGGCAGTCGGATGACTCCGAAAGGTTGTCTTTCTCAAGTTCAAGAACTCATTTGGGTTATTTATGAAGCCGAGAAGCCAAAGCTCGAGCTTGTAAACTTCCGAATAATCAATGTTGTTTGGATAGGGGGGCGAAGTGAGCAACAAATCGATCGAGCAGGGTGGGATTCCATGGCATCCAGGGGCCCTTCCATCACCGAAAAACACGGGCGGGATTGGCGCGTGGGGGACGAGCTGCCGCATGAACCTGACGTCCGATGCGATTTGCGCCCATTTCTTGGTTATGACCCGTCCGACGTCCTGGCGGCCTCTTCGCACTAACCGAAGGGCACGGCCGTCCTTGCGAGTTTTGCTCAGCTGCTCGATGACGCTGGCTAGCCCTAGCATCAATGCATCGTGATTCGGCGAATTACCATCCGTGCGTATCGCGTCCCTTATGGCTAGTAGGCGCAGAGCATTGTGACGACTCATGCACCTCCCAGCACTTAAGCTCGACAGCCCGGGGATCTTGGCGCCCCTATATAATGAGCGTTCCAGAACGCGCTCCCCTATATCCAGAATTCTCTTTGGGTCCATTCGTGGCCATGCAATTTTCGTGCTCGCGACGAAATGAATGAATGGATTTCGTTCGATCCCAATCGCCGTAATTCTCGCCGATGATGAGAGTTCCTGAGCGCTCACAAGGGTGGTACCCACTCCGCAGAATGCGTCCAGTACGGAAATACTCTCGCGCTCCCATCCCGGGAGCAGTGGAAGGACTGCCTTGAGGAGATCTGCGGAAAAGCCCTCCTTGAACCTGAACCATCTGTGTAGTGGCAACTGATCATTAATGCCCGGCACAACGAGTCGATTCAGCTCAGGCGCGCTCTCCACCGGCAGAAGATTTTCAAGTCTGCGGTAGACTCTGAGTTCCGGCAGCTGTTTTTCGGAGATCATTTACATGGCGGCTTTGTAAGGGTTGCGAATCTTCTTATGCGATTGATATCTTTCTGAGTAAACCGTCGCCAGCCATTGCGGTCACGACCTACCTCTGGAACCTTTCCAGACAGGAGCCATCTCCTGAGCGTAATTGCAGATACGCCAACGCTCCTTGCCACGTCTTGGAGCCTGAAGTGTCTTTTCGAGCGGATTTTCATAGAGACCCTACACCTATATTGATATATATCAGCATATTTCCAAAATGTCTCGCGGAATCCCTCGCGTGGTGCCGTAGCCCCCGCCGGTGCGGCATACGCCGTAAACGCGCTCGATATCAACGCCAATTCACGCTCATACTGATGGCTTGAATTACTTGATACCTTCGAGGAATTTTGTGGCCTCAATGAGCGTGAATTCACGCTCGAAATATGTTTCCGGCATGTTCGATATCGAACGATGCTTTGGCGGGCGGCGACTGAATTTTAAGCGGGTTTAAGCGTGCAAAAACGCACAAGAAACGGCGTTTTAGGGCAGTTAATGAGCGTCAATTCACGCACGATATCGAGCGAAATTTTGGCGGGTAGGACGTTGCTGCCGTCAGGCGTTGGCGGCTTTGGCTAGGCTGCCGGGCAGGCGCGACGGCGCGTGCGCGAAGCGGCCGCGCGAGCGTCGAGGGCTGGGCGTTCCTTCGAAATCGGCGATATCCGTGCTCTTGTACATGTGTTCGTTTTCGCAGGCGCGACAGCGGATATGGAACGCGCGCACGGGCTTTTCCGGGTCCTTTTCCGCAGCGGTTTCCAGTTTGATGACGATGGCGGGAAGAGGAATCGGCTGCCTGCAATGACGGCAGAGCACACCGCGGTATGATTGCAATGTCATTTCTTGAATCATGGTAAGAAGTCTCCTTTAAAAAATGACCCCGGTTCGATCGAAGGGGCCTCATACTACACTCCTTCCGATTGCGTGTCTAGTCCACTTCAGCACAGTTAGAGTGTGGGCACTTCGAGGCGGTGACCGCTCTTGTGAAGCCCCGCGATATTTGACGTATCATCTGTGCTTTCAATAACTTACGG